>Ga0302308_10000826_pt1 | contig 25991 bp, 21 predicted proteins | sample III_Palsa_E3_3_FD_200531 | JGI IMG/M metagenome (GOLD analysis project Ga0302308, IMG submission 200531) | Peat permafrost microbial communities from Stordalen Mire near Abisko, Sweden - III_Palsa_E3_3 | ecosystem: Environmental > Terrestrial > Soil > Palsa > Peat permafrost | place: Sweden...
CAGGAGCTCAACATCTCTCTCGACAAGCTCGGCAAAGCCATGGCCGCCGTCCCTCAAACCTCCTGGCCCTATGGCCGCGTCATCGCCATCGAGGAAGCCCACAAAACCCCCAAGTCCGCTGAGCCCGCAGTCCGCAGAACCATGGAGTCCGCCATCGCCACCCTCAGCGACCTCGGCATCGCCGTCTACGACCTCAACGAAGGCAAGCTACAGTAAGGGGGCCTCTCGCCCTTAGCTAGAAGCTCCTCTGCTACCATTTCTCATCCCATGACCCTGCACTCGACAGCCCTAATCGTCTTCTGCATCTTCTTCCTCTTCGTGACCATCGCCGGCTTCTGGGCGTCTCGCTGGCGACGTCCCGACGCAGGCCTGCACACCCTCGAAGAGTGGGGCCTCGCCGGTCGCAGCTTCGGAACCTGGATCACATGGTTCCTCATCGGAGGCGATCTCTACACCGCCTACACCGTCATCGCTGTCCCCGCAGCGCTGTATGGCGCCGGAGCCATCGGCTTCTTCGCGGTCCCCTATGCCGTCATCGCCTACCCCTACATGATGGTCGTCATGCCCCGTCTGTGGCGCGTATGCAGCCGCCACGGCTACGTCACCCTCGCCGACTTCGTTCGCGGACGCTACGGCAACCGTTGGTTGGCCGTGGCCATCGCCCTCACCGGAATCCTCGCGCTCATGCCCTACATCGCCCTGCAACTGGTCGGCATGAAGGTGGTCTTTGCCGCCATGGGACTGCACGGCGAGGCGCCACTGGTCGTCGCCTTCGTCATCCTTGCGGCCTACACCTACGCCAGCGGCCTGCGCGCCCCCGCCGTCATCGCCGTCGTCAAGGACGTCATGCTCTACATCATGGTCGCTGCCGCGATCATCATCCTGCCATTCAAACTCGGCGGCTACGCGCACATCTTCGCCGTCGCCAACCAGCAGCTCTCGCTGCACACCCCGCCTGGCTCGATCTTCCTCAAGCCCTCCCAGTACCTTGGCTTCTCCACCCTCGCCATCGGCTCCGCGATTGCCCTGATGCTCTACCCCCACACCGCCACCGCCGTCCTTAGTGCCAAGGACGGCAATGTCATCCGCCGCAACGCCGCCCTGCTGCCCGCTTACAGCTTCCTGCTCGGCCTCATCGCGCTGCTGGGATACGTCGCCCTGGCAGCCGGCGTTGTCACTCCTAAGGACAGCACCAGTCTCGCTATCCCGCTGCTATTCCTCAAGATGTTCCCCGAGTGGTTTGCCGGCTTCTGCCTGGCGGCCATCGCCGTCGGCGCGCTGGTTCCGGCCGCTATTATGTCCATCGCTGCGGCGAATCTCTTCACCCGCAACCTGCTCGGCGAGTTCCGTCGCGTCAAAATGTCCGACCGCGGAGAATCCACCACCGCCAAGCTCGTCTCCCTCGGCGTCAAGTTCGGCGCCCTGGCCTTTGTTCTCAAAGCTCCTCTCACCTACGCCATCGAACTCCAGCTCCTTGGCGGCATCTGGATCGCGCAGCTCTTCCCCGCCGTCATCCTCGGCGCCTTCACCCGCTGGTTCAATCCCTGGGCGCTGCTCTGCGGATGGGCCGCCGGCATGGGCTGGGGCACCTGGATGGCCGCCTCGCTAGGGCTCAAAGCCTCCGTCTTTCCACTCCATGTCTTCGGCGGAATCTACGCCATGTACGCCGCCGTCCCCGCACTGCTGCTCAACCTCGCGATCAGCTCACTCCTCACGCTTCTGCTGCGCACCGCAAAGTCCACCCACGGCTCCGACGCTACCACTGCCGAAGACTACGCCTGATGGCGGCGGCGCCTGATAAGGTTCCATCATGAAGACGCTCCAATCGAAAAGCATCGCGCTGTTTGGATCCGTCTGCATGCTGTTGCTCGGCAGTTGCGCCGTCGATACGGGGCCCTCCACCTCCAACACCACCTACGCCTATTCGGTCAGCGTCACCCCGCAGCTCAAATCACTCGCGGTCAGCACCACCCAGATATTTACCGCAAACACGGCAGCGCCCTCCAACCAGGTCGTCTGGACCGTCCTCAACTCCAACAACGCCGGTGGCGCGGGGACACCAGAAACTCAGACCGGCGGCTATACCTTCGCCTACACCGCACCGGCCACGCCGCCCCTCTACGAGCCCGGCTCCGCCAACCTGCAAGGCACAGTCACCCTCACCGCCAGCACGGGAAGCTCGGAGACGGCCACACAAACCTTCGTCATCACCGCGCCCACCGTCACCGTCGGCTTCTTCACACAGCCGGTCAACGTCGCACTCGGCGCCAGCGTGACGATCTACGCCTATGCTGTGGGCAATACGAACCAGGGACTCTCGATGGAAGTCAACACCATCGTTGGCGGCAGCAGCACGGTCGGCACCATCGTTCCTTACACCGGCGCTAATGCAACCTACGGCGAGTACATCTACACCGCCCCAACCACCATGCCCCTTACCGGCAGCACCATCACCATCACGGCCGTCTCGGCGTTCGACAAGACCCAGACGGCCACCCTCACCCTCACCCTTTTGTAACTCGCATCGGGCGCTGGCACCGGTAACAGCCGCCGAAGAGTACCCGGTCTCCCTGTTGCAGTTAGGAATTGAGTCCGTGCGACCAGTCGCGGATGCGGTCGAAGAACTTGCGGTCCCGCCACACGCTCTCCGCCCAATCGTCGCCAATGATCGCGAACTGCTGCTTGGCCACCTCAACGTCTTTGAACTTATAGGCCATAAACGCCAACTGGTTCTGATTTTTTCGTGTGGCCCCATACTGCGCCGTCAACACGCTAAACCCGCGCTGGATACGCTTCCAATCCAACTCATTGACCGGGAAATTGCCATCGCCGCGCTTCACCAGCACCGTCGTTATCTGGAAGTACAGCATGTCGCCCGCATCCCCGCCCCGCTTGTCGGCAGAGCTCTTCGCAAAGCTCGATGCATCGCCAGGATGCCCGTCCCACTTAGGCAAAAGGTAGTTCGCATACTGTGTGTAGAGATAGTGGTAATCCGGCTCTAATTGCACGCCCCGCTCGAACAACTCATGCATCCGGTGCTCGTCCCAGCTCTGCGCCAGCCCCACCCCAAGCATCTCCGAGTAATACTGCGGGTCCATCGTCTTCATGTTGGCAGAGCCTTCCAGCACTACCTGCGACTCCTTGGTGCGCAGGTCGAAGAGCCGCCACCCGTCCGCCGTCACGGTGTTCGCCATGCCATTGCCGCGCGCCACCCACGCCCAGCGATGCAGGCTGGCCGAGAGCGCAATCCGCGCCGTGATCGACTCCGGCCGCAGCTTCATCCACTGCTCCAACCGGTCAATGTGCTCCTGCGAATCCTTGTCGCTTTGCTGCGGTGCGTCGAGCGCTGCATAGAACTCGCGCAGACACCAGTCTCCGCCCTTCAACCGGGTCTTCTCGCGCCGGTACTGGTCGGCCAGCCGGTCAAGATCGTCGAACCTCCCGGCGATCAACGCGGCCTCGACCGACTGCGCCCAGCCTGGTTTGTGAATGGAAAACTCATCCGCCGCACTTTGGCTGGGAGCCACGGGGTCACGCACCGTATCGGTCTGTGCATACGTGCATCCCGACGCAACCAGCAGCACCACCGGCAAAAGAATAGACATTCTCGCAAATCGAAAAGCAGGCATTCGAGCCTCCGGGTATTCCAAATCAGCTTAAGTCACTCCCGTATCGCGAGCAAGCAGAATCTCAGCTATTCTTGCTTATTCCTCAATCCGCGACACACGAATCCGCTTGTTCAACCGGCCCCACAGGTGAGAGGCTTGTCCGCAGGAGAAATCGTCAACGTATGCAGCCAGAAACGGCTCCGCCGGCCATGCAGGTGCGCTTATGGGGCACGCGCGGCTCCATCCCGACGCCCCTGGCGGCCAATCTCGGCCACGGGGGCAATACCTCCTGCATGCAGATCGTTGTTCCCGGCCAGAAAACTCCGGAAACCCTCATCTTCGACGCCGGAACCGGCATCCACAATCTGGGCCGCGAGTTGGCCAAAGACCCGCACGTCTCCCGCTCCATCCATCTCTTCCTCACCCACTTCCTTTGGGACCATCTACAGGGGCTGCCCGGCTTCGCGCCTTTATTCTCCTCGCACAACACCCTCACCTTCTACTCCTCGCGTAGCCCCGGCGAGTTGCGCAGGATCCTCCACGGCCAGATGGCCAGTCCCTACTTCCCGGTGGAGTTCGAAGCCCTCGCCTCAACCCGGAAGTTCGTTCAGATCGGCAACCAGGGAGTTGCTTTCGGCGATCTCACCGTCACGCCTTTCGCCCTCCACCATCCCGGAGGCGCCACCGGCTACCGCATCGCCCGCAACGGTGCCGTCGTCGTCTACGCCACCGACCACGAGCACGGCAACCCCGAAGCCGACGCCCGCCTCCTCCACGCCGCCGCCGGCGCAAACATCCTGATCTACGACGCCCAGTACACCCCGGAGATTTATCCCTCGCGCATCGGCTGGGGGCACAGCACCTGGCTCCAGGCCACCCGCGTCGCCGCAGCTGCGGGCGTCAAGCAACTCATTCTCTTTCATCACGATCCCGGACACGACGACGACGCACTCCACGCCATTGTCCAGCAGGCCCGCCAGCACTTCCCCAACACCACAGCCGCCACCGAAGGTTCAGCCCTCACCGTCTAACCCACCATCCACTCCTGAAACCTGCCTCTGCTAAACTCCTGCCTATGTCCGACGCTCCTATCTCGCGCGAAGAACTGGAAGAGCAGGTACGCATGGCCACGGACCTCTACAACCGCCTGCACTTTCTCCACTGGGCCATTGACGACACCCAAAACACCGTCCGCTTCCTCGACACCAAAGCCGCCTTCTGCGTCACCCTGCTCTCCGGCATGGTCGCGGTGTCGCTGGAGCACCCGCTCACCAAACCGCTCGTCACGCATGGGCTCTTTCCGGTCTTCATCCTCGTTGTAGCGGTCGCGCTGCTGGTCTGCCTGCGGGTCATCTTCCCCACCATCATTCCCCACGGAAGCGGTGGCCCGCCGGCTTCGCCCAAGTTCTTCATCAGCCACAACAAGGCCCATAGGTGGATTCACCACACCATCCGGAATCCACGCGGAAACATCTTGTCCGAGACCCACCAGACCTACGTCGCTTCGCTCCATGCCGCCGACGATGCGGCCCTGCTCCTGAGCCTGTCGGAGACCGTAGTCACCCTGGCTTTCATTCGCCAGGTCAAGAGCGACCGCCTGCACTCCGCCATGTTTTGCCTCGGGGCCGCGGTGCTCTTGTTTGGCGCGATCATGCTCGTCCAGATTTGAGCCGCGCATCTTTCTTTACCGACTTCCACGCGGGCCGTGTATAAGATTTGGGAGTCGATCTATCCCGCCCATACACCGCGCATCTCTTGCCTGAAGAGGGCGGCGACGGCGAAAAGCTGATTGCGAGAAACCCGAAAACCTATGTTCGACAACATTGCGTTCGACAAAATCTCCCTGCGTAAAAAGATCGTCGTGCTGGCGCTGATCCCGGCGCTGGCCGCCTGTGTGATCTTCGCCGCCCTGGTGGCGACCAGTTCCCGCAGCGCCAGCGCCCTGGTGCATGACAACGTCAACAACTTCATGATCGAGCGCACGCTGAGGTCGCTGACTCACGGGTATAAGTCTTCGGTCGTCGCCGCCAACTTCGTTGAAGACGAGCTGCGCCTCGACGCCAAGATTGCTTCCCTCGATACCGTCAGCAGGGGCGGCTATGAGCTCGTTGGTCCGGCCGTGCCCCACGCCCTCATTCCTGACGCCAACCACCTCGGAGGCCTGGTCTCCATGCCGTCCTTTCGCATCGCCGGAGAGACCGTCACCATGGGCCGCTCCGACCGGATACAGGAGATCGCCCATGATACCCGCGTGGTTACCACACTCTTTGAACGCGTCAACGACACCGGCGACCTGGTCCGCATATCCTCTAGCTCCCCCAAGGTCCCCCTCGGCTCCTTCCTCAACAAAACCAATGACTCGCTCGTCGATCCTGCGGAAACCCTGTTGCAGGGCGAAGAGTTCTCGGGCCGTACCCTGGTCGCCGGAGCCTGGTATATGGGCCACTACATTCCGCTGCGCGACCATACCGGCAAAGTAATCGGAGCACTTTACCTGGGCCTCCCCATCGACGAAATGACGGACTTCAGAGATGAGTTGGGTGCCAATAGTGTAGGGGAGCACGGCTCGGGTTCCGTCATCCTGATCTACGCGCATGGGCCCCAACGGGGAAAGGTTCTTATACCCCCGACGGGAATCGCGGCTGCCACGGCCTCCGAGTGGCTGCCCAAGGTGATGGAGAAAAGTCTCACCATGAAAGACAACCAGCAGGAAGCGCTGGATGTCTATTCGCCTGCCTATAAAGCAGAGGCCATCGTCCGCTACTCCTATCTACAGCAATTCGACTGGATATTCATCACGGTAGCCAATTCAGGCGACCTGGAGGTGGCCAGTTCGGCAGTCAGGCATGAGTTCAACTCGCTGCTGCTGCGGTCGATCCTGGGCGCGATCATCGTGCTGCTGATCGTCGCGCTGGTTGCGGCGCTCAGCAGCAAGCAGATCATCGACCCACTGCTGGAGATCACTATCCAGCTCACCTCCAACGGCACGCAGGTAGCCTCCAGCGCCAACCAGCAGCTCAGCCACGCGACCAGCTTCAACGTCTCCAGCACCGAGATTGCTACGGCTGTAAAGGAGATATCGTCCACCTCGCAGGAGCTGCTGCGCGCCATGGAGGAGCTCTCCCAGGAGGCCGTCCGCGCCAGTAATGTCGCACAGAACGGCACCGCCAGCCTACAGGGGCTGGGACAGTCGATCGAATCGCTCGCCAAGGCCACCCACACCATCGCCGACAGCCTGAATGAGATTCGCAACCAGGCCAGCAAGATCAACGCGGTCACGCTCGCGGTCACCAAGGTCGCCGACCAGACCAACCTGCTGTCCCTCAATGCCGCCATCGAGGCCGAGCGCGCAGGAGACGCGGGCGCGGGCTTCGCCGTCGTCGCCCGCGAGATCCGCCGCCTCGCCGACCAGAGCGCCAACTCCAGTCAGGAGATTGAGCAGACCGTGCATGAGATGCACGACGCCGTGACCTCCGGCGTGGCCGAGGTCCAGGCCCTCAGCGTCGCGGTCGAACAGAGCGTGGCCGTCTCCGACCACATCCGACAGCAGTTCACCGAGATCATCTCGCGCGTCGAGTCCATGACCCCGCGCTACGAGATGGTGCACCTCGGCATGCAGAACCAGAGTGTCGGCGCGCAGCAGATATCCGACGCCATGTGGCAGTTGACCGAGTCCGCCGGCCAGACCTCCGAGGCCGTTGGCGAACTCAACCAGGTCAGCCTGGAGTTGCACAAGGCCGTCGGCATCCTGAAGAAGCGCATCTTCCAGGACGAGTCGGAGGATTCCGACTCCGGAGGCCTGCACGGATGACCACCCCAATTTCCGTCCAGCCAGGCGCTGCCTCTCTCCCCATTGCATCGGGCGAAGAACCACTAAGCCATCGGGGTCGAAGCCTGTTGTTCGCTCTTGGCGACCAGTACTACCGGGTTGAACTGTCCCGGCTCAAGGGCGTCGTGGCCTGGGCGGAGCTCAGTCCTTCAGAGAACCGCGGCATCGCCGGCTGGCTCAATCTGCGCGGAGAAATGGTGCCGGTCGTCGATCTGAATGAGCTGGTTCGCGGTACGCCGACCGAACGGCTGCTGGGCTCGCGCATCCTCCTGCTGGAGTGCGTCTCTCGTGGCAAACTCCGCACCGTGGGCGCTCTGGCCAGCGAAGTCTTCGCCATGGCCCGCGAAGAAAACTCCAGCTTCGCCGAGCAGTTCAACCCCTGCGACGTTCTATCGTCCATCCTGCTGGGGCTGGCCCAGTGACGACCAAAGCCACGACCAAAACCACGATCAAGGCATCTGCCAAGGTCCGCGCCGAGGCGCTGCACGAGCCTGCGCCAAGCTTGCTCGACGAGCTTGCCGCAACGGCCGGGGCGATCGCCGGAATGCAGGCCTCCATGCTGGACAGGCGCAGCCTTCGCCACACACTCAACCGTCGCATGGCAGCCAAACATTTCACCGGCTCCGAAGCCTACCTGGCCTTTTACACCGGCAACCAGGAGGAGCAGTCTATCTTCCTCGAAGGCGTCCTGATCGGGGAGACCAGCTTCTTTCGCGATGCCGCCGTCTTCGCCGAGATGTCGCGCTGGTGCCTGGGCTGGTTTGCCCGCCACGAGCGCCCTATGCGAATCCTTAGTGCGCCGTGCTCCAGCGGCGAAGAGCCCTACAGCATTGCCATCACTCTGGCGCAGGCCGGCATCGCTCTGGATCGCTTCTCGATCGAAGCGCTGGACATCTCGAACCTCGCGATCGAACAGGCGCGGGCCGCGGTCTACAAGGGTTTTTCACTGCGCAACCTGCCCCACCCGGAGCAGGCAAAGTTCCTGGAGCCCTTTGACGATGGCTGGCGGGTGACGAGGCCCTTCCGTGACCTGGTGCGCTTTCGGCAGGCGAACTTAATGCACGCCCACACCCTCGGCCGCCACCAGTATGACCTCATCTGCTCGCGCAACCTGTTGCTCTACCAGAACCCGGAGGCGCGGCGGTGCATCGCTGCGGCCCTGGCCAACGCCCTGGAGCCGGGTGGCCGTCTGATCGTCGGCGCGGCGGACTGGGGCCGCGATCTGGATGAGTTCTTTCTGCTGGAGGAGCCGGTGCATTCCTTTGCCTTGCGCCTGCGCCCACCGCAGGAGTCCACCCTCGAACAGACCACCTACCCAAAGACTTCCACGAGCGCTCGCAGAGTTCCATTGAAGTCACCTGCCAAACGGCAGCGCGAAAAGCCCACAGATACGCCCGGCGATGCCTCCGGCACTGCCAGCCGTCTGCTCGCCGATGCAAATGAGATCTACCGCAAATCGCTACAGGCTTTTCTGCGCGGCGAAGAGCGCGAAGCGGAGCGGTTATGCCGGCAGACCCTGTACCTCGAAGAGGATCACATGCCATCGCTGGAGTTGTTGAGTAGGATCAATCGCCCCCACGTGTCCAACCGCATGCAGTTGGCCCTGCGCGCGCGGCTCAAACGGCATCGCGACGCGGTGGCACAAGGAGAAGCTCGATGAGCGAAACACAGCCTGAGCTAACAACACAGCCTGAGCAATCAGCCCAGCCTAAGCCAACTGCCAGGCTGACCGGCTACATGGAAACCCGCAAGCGCTTCTTCTCCCGGCCCATGCCGGAGGGCTACGCCGCGGAATGGGCCCACATTCTGGAACAGCCCATCCCCAAGGTGGCCAAGCGGGAGGACACGATGCTGGTGTTTCGTATCGCCGAGCTGCCGCTGGCCATCGCTTCGCGGTGGGTCAAGGCCGTCACGCCTGCGCTGGTGGTCTGCCCTGTGCCGCACCGCGACAACACCGCGTTCCTGGGATTGGTGGCCTACGCGGGCGAGATCATTCCTTGCTGCTCGCTGGCGCGGATTCTTGGCGCGGCAGACTCCACCGTCGGCGATGAAGCGCGAACTATCGTACTGGAGCAGCGCCCCGGCGAGCGCTGGGCATTTCCCGTAGACGCTGTGGTCGGCGTCACTCCCGGCACCCTGCACCCGCAGCCCGGCGCAAGCGGCACGGAAGGGTCAAACGCTCAGCTAAGCAGCGAGTGGAGCGAATCCTTGTTTGAAGATGAGCGCGGGCACAGGATCGACGCCCTCCGTCCCGAGACCCTCTTCCACCGCCTGCAGCGGGCAACAGCATAACCGGCAAGAACATGAGTGACCTCGACGATCTATCTATCTTCGACATGTTCCGCATGGAGGCGGAAGAGCAGGTGGAGCAACTGCAGGCGCGGCTGCTCGCCTTGAAGGAAGGGGACGCAAACGAGCTTACGCTGCGCTCCCTGATGCGCGGCGCCCACTCCCTGAAAGGCGCCGCCAGGGTAGTGGGGCTCAACGCCGCCGTGCGCCTTACCCATGCCATGGAGGAGCGCTTCGTCGCCGCGCAGGAGGGCCGCGCCATCGCCACCGCTGAGGTCGATTCTCTGCTGCGCGCGGTCGATGTCCTGCGTTCGCTCTCCAGCCTGCGCGAAGAAGATGCGCCGGCGTGGATGACTGCCCAGGAAGATGCCATCGGCCAGCTTGTCACCGCGTTGACCGGTGCGGAGGCTAGCATTGAACCCGCCGCAACGGTCGCAACAGCAGCGGAACTCGTTGAATCAGACCGGCCGGCCAAGTCCGCCAGCGCAGTCGTGGAAGACGCACCGCAGGCTGAGCCCCCCCCCGCCACAGGCAGAAGCCCGCGAACCGAGCAATCCACTGGCGACATGAACCTGCGCATTACCTCGCAGCGCTTCGATCGCATCATCTCGATGTCCTCGGACAACCTCGTCCAGGCACAGTCGCTGGTCCGCCTGCAGGAGCAGATGCAGCGCGTGCAGCACCGCCTCGAACGGCTGGTTCGCGACGTGGAGGACAAGCGCAGACAAGGCGCGCGCAATCCCATCAAAGCGACCGCAGCCTTGAACCTCATCATCGCCCAGGGAGAAAGGGACCGCTTCGCACTGGGCGGCCTGCTGCGTGAGCTCGACCGCCTGATTCACTCGCACGATCTGAACTCCGAGCGCCTACACCACGAGGTGCTGCAGGCGCGCCTGCGGCCGTTCGGCGACGTTGTGCCCAACCTGCGCAGGCTGGTACGGGATGTGGCGGCGGAGATCGGCAAACAGGTGCGGCTGGAGGTCAAGGGCGAGCGCACCGAGGTCGACCGCGACATCCTCGAGCGGCTGCGAGCGCCCCTGGAGCACCTTCTGCGCAACGCCCTGGACCACGGCCTGGAAACCCCGCAGGAGCGCGCGGCGAGAGGCAAACCGGAGCAAGGCGCCATCCGGATGCGCGCCCGGCATGAGAACGGCCGCCTGGCCATCACGCTCAGCGACGATGGCCGTGGAGTCGATATCGCCGCGGTCAGCAAGCGGGCTGTCGAGCGCGGCCTGGTCCGCTCGTCGGTGGCCTCGCTGTTGTCTGAGGGAGAGATCCTCGAGTTCCTCTTCCTGCCCGGCTTCAGTACACGCACCGAGGTCACGGAGCTCTCCGGACGCGGATTTGGTCTGGATGTCGTCCAGTCCGCCGTCCATGAATCGGGAGGCTCGGTACGCATCGAGAATACCCCGGGACACGGCACGACCTTTCACATCGTGCTGCCGGTCACCCGGTCCCTGATGCGCGTCATGCGCGTCGAGATCGAGGGCGAGGTCTACGCGGTGCCGCTCAACCGCCTCTCGCGGATTGCGTCCCTGACCGTCACCCACACGCAGGACGGTTCGGCCACGGTCGAAGTCGGCGACGCCCGGGTACCGGTGATCCACATGATGGATGCGCTCCAGAGCGCCGGTACCGAGATCAAGAGCGGCCTCGCGACGGTGATCTTTCTCCTCACCGAGAAGGGGCGGGAGGCGCCGATTGCCTTCCAGATCGACCGCGTCGTGGACGAGACCACGGTTGCCGTCCGTCAGTTGGACCCTCGGCTGGGCAGGATGGCGTCCATCGCCGCTGTGACACTGACCGAGCAAAACGTGCCCATGTTGATCGTCGAGCCCGACGATATCCTTCGGCTGGCCTTGCAGGCCCAGCAGCGCTTGGTCCCCTCCCAACCCGGCGAACAGGCTGGCGACACTGCCCGCGGCAGCGTCCTGATCGTCGACGACTCCGCGACCGTCCGCCAAATGCTGCGCCGCACCTTGCTCCGCGCGCGATACCATGTGGCAACTGCCGAACATGGAGCCGAGGCCTGGAACCTGCTGCAAGTCGCGCAGTTCGATCTTCTGGTGTCGGACGTGGATATGCCTGAGATGAACGGAATCGAACTCGTCGAGCACGTGCGCGCCAACTCGCGCCTAAGCCACATGCCCATCATCCTGCTCTCCTACAAGGGCCGTGATGAGGACCGCCGCCGCGGTCTTGAAGCCGGAGCCGACGCTTATGTTACAAAGGGCGAGTTCCAGGAGAAGGCTTTTTTGCAAACTGTAATGGATCTCGTCGGGCCCGCGGAGTTGCACGGAGGCGCCTTATGATGCAGGTTGGCATCGTCAACGATCTGCGTGTGGTTGCCGAATCCCTGCGCCGCATCGTCGCCGAAACACCCGGCTTCGAGGTAGTGTGGGTGGCCCTCGACGGCGAATCGGCCCTCCGCCATCATCGCGAGTGTCCGGCAGAAATTGTGCTCATGGACCTCATCATGCCCGGCCTCGACGGCGCGCAGACCACCGAAGCAATGATGAAGATCCGCCCCTGCACCATCCTGGTCGTAACCGCCACCGTGACCGGCAACCGCGAACTGGTCTTTGCGGCCATGGGCAAAGGTGCGCTGGACGCCGTCAATACGCCGGATGCAAGTTCCGCCGAGGGTGCGGGCGAGCTGCGCCGCAAGCTCATAACCGTCAGCCGCCTGGTCAAGAGTGCCGCGGTGCGCCCTACGCTCTACACCTCTGGAGTCCATCTGCGCACAGCGTCGGGAACGATCGTGCGGGCCACCACTCCCTCCGACCACGAAGAGCGCCAGCCCGCGTTGATCGGTATTGGGGCCTCCACCGGAGGGCCGCAGGCGATTGCAACCATCCTCCGCAGCCTTCCCCTGCACATCAATGCGTCCATCGTCATCGTGCAACATTTAGACCGTCAATTTGTCCCCGGGCTGCAACGCTGGCTGCAGCGCGAGTCCCGCCTGCCCATCCGCCTCGCCGCCGAAGACGAGCCGCTGCACCGCGGCGCAGTCTGGCTCGCCGACTCGGAAAATCATCTGATCGTTCGAAACTCGAAGGCCGGGGGTCTGCGTCTCCATTACACCGAGCACCCGCGCGATACGCCCCACAGGCCTTCGGTGGATGTCTTCATGGAGAGCCTGGCGCAGCTTCAAGGAATGCATCGCTGCGGGGTGCTCCTGACGGGCATGGGCAGTGACGGCGCAATCGGTCTACTGGCACTGCGCGAGGCCGGGGCATGCACCTGGGCGCAGGACCCTGACAGCTGCGTCGTCTACGGCATGCCGGCCATTGCCTTGAAGCTGGGTGCCGTTGCCGGGCCCACGCTCCTCAAGGACATCGCCCTTCGTCTATTGGACTTTGCGGGCCAGACCCCTGCGCGTGCCGCGGCGAAAGTTTGAGGTGAGTGCCATGACAACAGAAGCCACACTCTCATCCCCTGTCGATCCTTCGCTCCTGTTGAAGGTGTTGCTGGTCGACGACCAGCGCATCATCGGCGAGGCCGTGCGACGCATGTTGCGCAGCCAGCACGACATCGAGTTCCACTTCTGCCAGCACGCCGAAGAGGCCGTCGCCAAGGCCAACGACATCCAGCCCACGCTCATCCTCCAGGACCTCGTCCTGCCCGAGATCGACGGCCTTGAGATGGTCCGCCGCTTCCGTGAAAATCCCACCACCGCAACCGTGCCCATCATCGTCCTCTCCTCCAAGGAAGACGCCACCACCAAAGCCGACAGCTTCCGCGCGGGCGCCAACGACTATATCGTCAAGCTCCCCGAAGAGATCGAGCTCCTCGCCCGCGTCCGTTATCACTCCACGGCCTACACCTTCCGCCTCAAACTCGACGCCCAGCAGAAGGAGTTGGAGCAGCAGAAGCTGGCAGCCGAGGCCGCTAATAACGCCAAGTCCACCTTCCTCGCCAACATGAGCCACGAGCTGCGCACCCCGCTGAACGCCATCATCGGCTACAGCGAGATGCTCCAGGAGCAGGCCGAGGACGAAGGCCATCCCGACTATATTCCGGACCTGCGTAAGATCCACACCGCGGGCCATCACCTGCTCTCGCTTATCAACGCCATCCTCGATCTTTCCAAGATCGAAGCCGGCAAAACAACCCTCTTCCTCGAAGATTTCTCGGTAAAGAAGGCCGTAGAGGACGTACTCGCGCTGACTCAGCCTCTGGTTCAGAAGAACCGCAATCGCCTTGTCCTGACCGGCGATCCCGACGCCGGGACCATGCACGCCGATGCCCTCAAGCTGCGCCAGATCCTCTTCAACCTGCTCGGTAACGCCTGCAAGTTCACCAGCGATGGCAACGTAGAGTTGAATGTCGATCGCGCGACAACAGCAGCAGGCGACCCTGCCGTCCAGTTCACCGTCCGCGACAGTGGCATCGGCATGACCCCCGAGCAGTGCGCCAAACTCTTCCAGCCCTTCTCGCAGGCTGAGTCGTCGACGTCGCGCAAGTACGGCGGCACCGGGCTTGGACTCTCCATCACCAAGAGCTTTGTCGAACTCATGGGCGGCGAGGTCCGCGTCGAGAGCGAGTCCGGCAAAGGGTCGGCCTTCATCGTTACGCTCCCTATGACGGTACACGAGCTTGAAGCAGCACCCGAGCATTCGGCCGCGACGGCAGTTCCAGAACCGGAACATCACGACCCAAGCAGCGGCCGCCGCCTGGTGCTGGTCATCGACGACGACCCGTTCGTCCACGACATGCTGCGCCGCACCCTGCCCAAGGACAAGTACGATATGGCCACCGCGATGGCGGGCGAAGCCGGCCTGGAGCGCGCGAGAGAGTTGAAACCCGACGCAATCCTGCTGGACATCGTCCTCCCCGGCCTCGATGGCTGGGCCGTGCTCGCCGAGATACGCAAGGACACCGCATTGGCCGCGGTCCCGGTGCTGATCATGACCATCCTCGACCAGGCCGACCGCGCGCGCGCCAAGGAAGCGACCGACTTCTTCACCAAGCCCATCGACCGCGAACGCCTGCTCCAGGCGCTGGAACGCATCCCTCCGCCACCCGTTCCGCATCCCGGCGCAATGCTGATCGTCGAAGATGAAAAGACGCTGCTCGAGACGCTGGAGCGCTCGCTGCAACAGGAGAAACCATGAAGATTCTGCTGGTCGAAGACAACGAGATGAACCGCGACATGCTCTCCCGCCGCCTTATCCGCCGAGGCTTCGAGGTCGCCATGGCCGTGGACGGGCAACTCGCCATCGAGATGTCCGTCTCCGAGGCCCCGGACCTCATCCTCATGGACATCAGCCTTCCCGTGGTCAACGGCTGGGACGCAACGCGCGCCATCCGCGCCAACCCAGCGACGGCGAAGATTCCCATCATCGCTCTCACCGCCAACGCCAACGAGAGCGACCGCAACCAGGCGCTGGCCGCCGGCTGTGACGACTACGACACCAAGCCCGTCGATGTGGTGCGGCTGCTCGAAAAAATCAATGCCCTGTTGCCCGGCGCCGAAAACATATAGCGTTGGCCGCGTTACTGCTGGGGTGTTGTTGCCGGAGGAATTGTGTTGGCTGTGTCCGTAGTTGGAAGTGGTTCCGGTACAACCGCGGCTACCGGCTGGCCGGTACTTTCTTCGTCGCCGATATTGAAGACCGGCGTCCCCTTCGGCAGCTTCAGGCGGCCGTCGACCATATAAGCCACGACCACCCCTCCTGTAACCTCGGGAGCGAGCACGGTCAACGGCAGTAAATATTTCTTGCTCTTCACCAGCGACTCTGCCACGCCGTCGACCGGATGGCTGCGCGGCACGCTGCCCGGCACCTGCGGAATCACGAAGGCGGTCATATTGACCTCCGGGTATTTCTTGCCGTATTCCACCAGCGACCGCGCGACTTGCTTCGGTGTCATCAAGCCTACGTCGGCGATGAAGTTGCGGTGGACCGCGTGCGGCATATAGGTATCGAGCACCACGCGGGAGAAATCCGCACAGTTGTGAAAGAGCAGATTGAAGTGCCCGACATTCTTGCGGTCGTTGAAGATGGCCATGAAGCGTTCGTCCTGCTCGGGAGTGCTGTCTATCTGAAAGCCGTGAATGGTGCGATCGTAGGACGATCCAACCAACTCGTACCACTCGCCCTTGGGGACGCCGCCTTTTTTATCGTCAGGGGCGAGATCCATCAGATGAGCCTTGCGATAGGCATTGCGCAATGCCGCTTCCTGCTCTTTGTCCACCGAGGCGGGAATGTCGCCCACTGCATCGACCGCATAGAGGTATCCGACCAGCGGGATGGCGATCCAATCGTACCCATCGATCTTGTGATAGCGGCTGATCACAACCCCATACTCACCCTCGCGGCAGGGCCGCAGGACGATAGGCGAGTCCGCGCAGACGTGATTCAGATACACCGCAGCGTGGCCGGTCGGATTCACGGCCCCGAACTTACCATAGGGCTCTTCCATCAGCAGGGCAACAGACGCGTGCGCACGGCTCCATGCAACAAAGAGGTAGAACAAGACCGCCGCTATGGCGCAAGACCACTTGCCCAGAGTCCTGGAAATTTTCGCGCGTTCGATCATTCTGGATTAGATGCCGGACGGCTTGCTTAAGACTTGCCGGATGTTAGCAAAAACTCCGGAAACGACGGCGGCTCCTCCGAAAAATAAAGTCGATACCGGCGCGCGAAGGCCGCGAAGCTGCCCTCGCTGTACAGGCTGGGCTGCACCCCGCGCACGAAGTACATATCGACCTCGCGCTTGTCCTTGGTCATCACCTTGCCGCGGGGCTCGCAGTGAAAGAAATCCTTCACCCGCGCATACGTCCGCTCGGAGATGTTGATGGTCGCGGGCGCCCCGGAACTCTCCATGCGCGAGGCGAAGTTAACCGTGTCGCCCCAGATATCGAACGCGAACTTGCGGATGCCGACGACTCCCGCAATCACCGGCCCGGTATGCAGCCCAATGCGCAGTTGCCAGCCCGGCGCGTCCGGCCGCTCCGAGAGCAACTGGGTCTCGTGCACCAGTTCCAGCGCGGCCAGCACCGCGTTCACTGGGTTGGCCGGGTGCCGCTTGGGCAAGCCGCTGGCGAACATATAGCTGTCGCCTATGGTCTTCATCTTCTCCAGACCGTAGCGCTCCATCACCATGTCGAACGCGGTAAAAAAAGTATGCAGCTCCTCGACCACCAGCTCCGCCGCCATATTTTCGGTCGAAAGCGTAAAGCCGACGAAGTCCGTAAAGCAGATCGTCGTGTCCTCAAAGTACATGGGCGCGCTGTGGCCCTTCTGCAGCTCTTCCGCGACCTTCTCGGGAAGAATATTCAACAGCAGGTTGTGCGCATTTTCCCGCTCTTTGGCGAGTTCGGCGAGCATGGTCTTCATCTCGGCGCGTTGGTGCTCTTCCTCGTCGCGCAGCCGCTTGCGCTCCAGCGTGACGCCAATGCGGGCCCGTAGCAGCACGGGATTAAACGGCTTCGATAGATAGTCCTCCGCGCCGAATTCGATGCACTGGACGACACGCTCTATCTCATCCAAAGCCGAGATCATGATGACCGGGATCGCCTTGAGCTTGTCACTGGACTTGATGCGCTGCAACACCTCGATGCCATCCATCCCCGGCATCAGCACATCGAGCAGCACCAGGTCGACGCGCTGCTCTTCAAGCATCTTCAGCGCGTCGAGTCCATTGGCGGCAATGGCGGTCTTGAAGCCTTCGCGGTCCAGCCGCTGGCGCAAGAGGTCGCGGTTTTCGATGTGGTCGTCGACGATCAGGATCGTCCCCTTAGAAACCTCCGTCTTAGCGACCTCCGGTTGCTTGCCGGCTTCTGTTGGAGGCGCCACGGTCACAGGAGCTTCGGGAACGGCAGCATCCGCCACTACAGGCTTCGTGGGTTCGTAAGCCGGGACAATCGGCGCGGCCGCCACGGTTGGAGCAGCCGTGTGCCAGTGGCTGGTGGCCTCAACCAGTGAGTGCAGCGTCGCCAGCGCAGATTCGATGTGGTCCAGGTTGCCCTCCGTCTCGGCTGGAGCGGGGCGGCTCGACTGTTTGATCTGGACCACGTAGCGCAGCTCGCGCGCCCGGTGCTGGAGCTCCTGTAGCGGGGCCGCCATCTCCGCGCGCACGTTGGCCAGCTGCCCGGGAGTAATCTGCTCAGCGTCGCCGGCCAGTGCGCCGGTGAGCTGAGTAAGAGTGCTGTGCGCGGTGGCCGCTACCGCCAGCGCGTGCCGCTTCAGCGGGTCGTCGGCGGCGTCCTCCGCATCTTCGCCGATCATCTCCGCATAGCCGATGATCTGGTTGAATGGCGTCCGCAGATCATGACGCAACGCGGAGAGACGCGCAGCCGTCAGCGGCAGTATTGTGGCTTCTTCCATCGTCGTTGTGTTATCAGTTGCGCTCACGCTGGTATGTTAGTTCATTCCCGAGAAGGATTGCTTGGCAACACCGGGCAAACTGCGGTCTCTCCCCGCGCAGGCATCGGCGGTGTTGTTCCATCCTGCGGGAAGCGATAGCGCACAATCTCCGGCGATAGTTGCTGGAAGACCGCAAGCCGCGCCCGCAGCGCTTCGGCTGACGCGGCATCGGGGGCGTAGAAGCTCTCCACATGGTTCTGAAAGACGAGATTGTGCGGGAAGCACCAGCTCTCGACCAGCACCCAGCCTGTGGGGATCATCGTCTCCATACCCGGAAAATCGGTGTGCAGAATGGCGAGCTGCGCCTTGTCGCGCGCACCCCACTGCCTCATGAACTCTGGACTGACTTTCTGATGTGCGCGTTCCAGCCGGACCGGCTCGACGCTGCCGAGACCGAGAGGATCGAGTATCTTCGACTCGCCCGCGTAATACGCCAGAAAGCCAATGTCATTGGCGAGCACCACCGCCTGCGGCATCTCCTGAGCCACAAATAAGGCCTGCGGCAGATGCTCCACATAGCGGTCATGCAGCGAGGCTGCGATATTGGACCACCCATGATGAGCGCGATGCACCAGCTCAAGCCCAATTGGCAGCACGGCGACAAAGATAGCCAACCCCATCCATCGGGCAGCGCTGGGAAGACAGTGCAGGTCGATCGACGCCTCGCCCCAAGCCAGCGCCAGCGCAACAATGCCGAGCACATACACATACGCCTCATAACGCATCAGCCAGCCCGTCGGGCCGACGACGGCATGAAGCATTGCGGTGAGCAACGCGATCGCCAGAAAGCTCTGCCCGAAGCTCCAGAACCTCTCGCGGCCTTCCGCCGGCTGCCTCTTGAGTTGCGCCATCCGCAGCAAGAAAGCGACCGCGAGCAGCAGCATAATCGGCGACACACTGGAGGTAAGCAGCGCATCCGAAAGCTTAGTTGCGCTGCGGGCCGAGGCCTTCATCATCACCGAGAACGGCAGGAAGAGGCCGGAGTGCGCATACGAGTAAAGCCCGTAGGAAACCGGCCCGATAGCTGCCGCTACAGCCAGAAGAAGTGCCAATCCAGCGCGTCGCCGCAGCAACAGCAGGACTACGATCACGGCAACCGCAAAGCAGCTCTCATACCGCACGGCGCCGCTCGCCGCAGCCATAACAAGTAAAACGGCTATCAGCCGGCGAGGCGCAACGAAACTATCCGGCAGGCTCAATATCCCAGCTGCCACTGCAACCATGCAGAGCAGGAAGAGACTATGCAGCACATGCTCCATCCCGATGAGTGCCAGGCCGGGGAGTGGGACGACAAGCACCAACACACACAGCGCGGCAGAAATAAAAGGAATCCCCGCCCGCGGCAACATCCTTGCCAATACAAAGTTTGCCAGCAGAAGCAACAGCAGTACGGCCAACGCATTCAGCACCAGCGGCGTAAGCAAGTGAACGCCGGCCACACGAATCACACCGGCCAGCAGCAGGGTCCATCCTGGCGAGGAGGATGCCCCCGAAAATGCATACGGCGAAATACCCCAAACACCATGCATAGCCAGGTTCCGGCTCACAGCCAGGTGAATATACGCATCGTCCAGCGGGTAGACGAAGACACCGGCGTCCTGATGCAGCCCATGCCGTATCAATAGCAACAGCACCGCCGCGAAGAGGGCAGCCGCAATCGCGAAGGGAGCAATGTATCGTGCAGACTTCATCCGTCAAATCCTTAGGCAGCGGCTAAGCCAAGTTTATACGCGACCCGCCGCAATCTCCACGACGGCCTTCAGTGCGTCGAAGCATGTTCCTTCGTCTCATGTGCCGCCACATAGTCGGCCGCGCTTATACCGCCATGCCGCTTCAGGATTTCCATCACCTCGGCGTTCAGCGGATAGCTGTTGTGAATGAACCAGCATTGGTAGTCCTCGTTGCCCCAGCGCCGTTCGCGGTTCCAGCGCAGCGGATGCGTGCGGTAATAGCCGTTGTACTGCGGCAGCAGCCATTGCGTATATTCCCCAGGAGCAATGCCTGCGATCACATTGTCAGTCATGTTCTGCCAACTGCGTACGCTATGCGCTGGTGTCCCCTCGGCAGGCACAACACATGGCACCGGCCCCGCCTCCTGGTGCAGGATGATGAGATCGGGATGCAACGCGTTTACATCCGCCGGCTGGATCAACCGCGTCGCAAAGGCGGGTGTGTTCAACCCCCAGGGGTCATACGCAATCCATTGCGAGTAGAACGGAATCGCCCCACTCTCGCTTACGATCATGCTGCCGCGGACCGGAAGCTCATTCAACTCGCGCGCCACCGCGACCTCCTGCGGCTGCGGATACTCCAGCGTATAGATCACCAGCCAGTTGATCCAGAAGTACGCGAGCAGCACGGCCCATACGCCAAGGCCGCCAAGCAACACCGTGCGCTGCCTGTGCTGAAAGCGCTTATAGTTGCCGGCCAGCAGGATAGCCATCACCATCAGCGGATAGAAGAAAAAGCGATTGGCATAGTCCTGGTCAAGCCGCATCGTCATATAGAACAAGGACGACGGAACGATCAGCGTCGCAAAGAGGACCAGGTTCCGGCGAAGCAGGATGTCCCGGCGCAGCGCGATCCAAAGCACAGCGCAGGATGCTAGCAGCGGCGCTGCCAGGCTCTCAGCGCTCCTGACCACGAGGAAGCCGCACACCCGCGCTGTATCCGACTTCACATAAAACGGCAGCGGCAACAGGTGTCCGAAGTAGTGCCAGCGCCAGATAAAGTAGGCCAGCCCCGGGACGATAAATCCCGCAACAAGCTTCCAACCGCGCGACCGGACTCCTTCGCCGCGGAAGAGATAGACGGCCAGTAGAGGAACGGCAAACACCACGCCATCCGGGCGGATCAGGCACAGCAGCAGCCCTCCGGCGACGGCCCATCCATAGCGCTCCTTGTAAGCCGCGGCCGCCATCGTGCCCAGGAACAACGCGAAGGGGAAGACTCCGAACCCGGCCTCCGCGGCAAATATCTGCGGCGCCAGCAGCAGCAGGCAGACCACGGCGCCGATGTTCCAGAACGTGAAGCGCTGCCGTGCAACGCGAAGCAGCATAAGCGCGACCAGCACAACATAGCCCGCCGTGGTCGCGATCGCCAGCCCGTACGAAGGTATCCCTGCCGCACGACCGACAGCTATGTACAGCATCCACAGAAAATCGGTCGCGCCCTCCGCGCGAGGGCCATTCGGGATATAGCTGATCACGCCGCTGTGGGCGAGGTTCGCGCTGTACTGGAAGAGAATGATGGCGTCTTCCGATGCCTGGCAGAAGATCGGCGCCACCAGAAATCCAGCCAGCAGCACGACCCCGGCAACAGCCAGCACGCGCCAAAGGCCCGTGGCCGTGAAGGTCGAGCTCGCCGCGATGGCGAGGATCTTCGGCTTCCTATGTGTCCGCTCTATCATTACCGTCGTGGTTGCCATTGCCGTCTCCATTACGGTCGGTCCGCACCCACAAATGCTTCGCGCTGGCGCTGTGGATCAATGCAGGGATTAAGAGGAGCTTCCACAGGATATAGACCGGAGCGTTCGCCAGCGTGGCGAAATCGCGCCACGCATCTTCTCCGATAACAATCGTCACCAGCAGATGAATCGCCACAATGCCCAGCCCGCACAGCCCGATATCACGGATGAGCGGCGCCGGTGAAAGTGCCGCGACGATCAGCAACATTACATGGAAGGCCAGCGGCAGCAGCAGCAGTTCGAACAGCGGTTCCAGGCAACGCAGTCTGCCCCGCAGAACATCGCCCAGCAGCCCCGGGCCCTTCTCGCAGAGCATGCGCAGCCTGCCGCCCTCCCAGCGGGCGCGTTGAGTCTTCACCCCCTTGCCGCGCACCGGCATGTCGCCCAGCACAGCCGTCTCGTCGATGAAGCTGACCCGCCGGCCCGATCGCACCAGCGCCAGGTGATACTCCAGGTCTTCGACCACCGAAAATGCGTGGTAAGGCACTGCCTCCAGCGTCTCCCGCCGGAGACCGAATCCATTGCCGAGGATGCCTGCGGAAAGCCCGAGCTTGTCTCGCCCCAGCGGCCGAACGACATTGAACGCGCGCAACGCAAACCCCAGCAGCCTGGCCCGGGTGTTCTCCACCGTGTTCCGTGCAAGGTAGCGGGTCTGGACGGCCGTCGCACCCCGGCGCATGGCCCCTGCCGCCGCCAGCACAAAGTTGGACGCAACGACTGTGTCGGCATCGACGACGAGGATGCAGTCGTAACCCAGCGGCTCCAGGTGCGCGAAAGCATAGCGAAGCGCATATCCCTTGCCTCGCTCGACATCATCGGTCCGTTCCAGCACAGTGGCTCCCGCACGCCTGGCCAGCTCTGCTGTCTTGTCGGTGCAGTTGTCCGCAATCACATAGACCTCAACCTGCATGTCCGCGCGTTCGGCATGAAACAGGCTTTCCATGCAGGACAAGATATGGCGTTCCTCATTGTGCGCCGGAACGACGATGACGACACGCCATGGCCCGCTGGCCGAACTTGAAGCGGGGCGTCGCCAGGGCAGCAGCGCGGCTAAGCTTAGCCCGAGCAGTTCCACGCTTCCGGGCAGCGTCGCGCAGGCAGCTATGCCGCCGATAATCTTCCAGCAACCAACGATAATTTCCTCGATCACTCCGCCGGCTCCAGCCTGCTTTGAAAGACATCGCTAAGGCGGTCGATGCTCTTCGATAGTTCGTAGTCCTCTTGCACGCGCCGCCGCCCGGCCTTGCCTAAAGATTCGCGCAACCCAGGCGAATCCATCAGACGCCCGATCGCCGCGGCCATGCCCTGGACATCCGACGCGGCGACCAGCAATCCCTCCACGCCATCCTCAATCAGTTCGGGAATACCGGCTATGCGGGTCGCCACGCAGGGAATCTCCATCGCCATGGCTTCCATCAGCACAACCGGGATGCCTTCGGCAAAACTCGCCAGCGCAAAGACGTCGGCATTTTGATAGTAGCCCTGAATATGGTCTTGATTGACGGCGCCCGCGAAGTGAACCGCATGGGAGAGATTTTTTTCGCAGACCAGCTTCTCCAACTCGTCACGGTCCGGGCCATCGCCCACAAATTGAAGTTCAAGCGAACGGCCGGCTTCCTTCAACCGGCCGACGGCCTCGATAAGAATGCGTTGCCCCTTTGCTGGAACTAAACGGCCCACACATAAGATTCGGAACAACTCCGGAGAGTCCCGAACCAGTCGAGCTGAAAACAGAGAGCTGTCGACCCCCAGTCGCGCTATCTCAAACTTATTCCAGTCAGCCACAGGCGCTAACTTCATCAGCTGGCTTTGTGCAAAATAACTTATGCAGACAACAAATTTCGATGCCTTTATTTTTTCCGCCAGATAATAACCGGTTACATCATAAAATTCGTCCGGCCCATGGACCGTCATGGACATTGTGACAGGAACTACACGCGTCAAGATCAACGCCACGGTAGCGGCCGGCGTAGCGAAGTGAACATGAAGATGCTTGAGAGAGTGTTCGTGCAACCACTTCGCAAGAATCAACGCCTCGAAGTAGTAGAAGACGCAGAACGCGCTGCTGCGAATATCTCCACGGCTAAGCGTCAATGCGAAGTACAGGCCCCGTACCAGGCCTGCGGGCCGATGCAGCAGCATCCAAAACGCAGCCCGCAACACGCCGGAAACACCCTGCCGCTTCACATAAAAGGTGCGGTCCGCCTCATCGCACTCCACCTGGGTCAACCTGCCGCGGTCAGGCGCTTCGTTGATCGAAGCCACGTCAATCTCGACTCCGCGCTCCCTCAGCGACAGGACCTCACGCAGAATAAACGTATGCGAGAAGTCGGGATACTTGCTGACGAGGTAGGCGATCCGGCATCGCGGCGGGCTAGTCATCGGATCGTCCGGCATTCTCGCTCACAACGCTCAAGGAAAGACCCGCTCCCGGTGTGTACCCATCGTTTCGAAAGGGCATAACACCGTTGCAGCGGGTCTTGAGCACGCAAGCGGCGTTATGCCTTGTAAGAGGAAATGGCCTCGTCCGCGTTATTGAAAACCTCAAAGACCCGGTGCATCCGCACCAGTTCGAAGAGAGCGCGGGCTGATTTGCCCAATCCATACAGCTTGATGTCGCCACCGATGGCATGGGCCTGGCGCAGGCAGGAAACCAGCGCACCCAAACCGCTGCTATCGATAAATTCAACCTTGGACAGATCCAGGACCACCATCGCGTGCTGCGTCAATAGAGGCTTGATGGCATCCCGAAAGGCCCCCGCGGTGCTCGCGTCGAGCATCCTCGAATCGACCTGACCTACAGAAACTCCGTGCTCCTGAGAACTCAATACGTTCATAACGTCACTCCGCGTGCTCATATCCCTGCCTGAGTTCACAGTGTGGTCTACATGAAGTATACCGTGACTCCTGCAAGCAACTAAGGAATATCAAACGCACCCAGCCGGGTCGATACCCCTTTAGCATCACCGACATGCATCGGTTGCCGATCTGACACCGAGAGTGTTACGCGAATCGTAACCCTTTCTACGTTACCAAAGATCGGTTGGGGCGTCCCTGTAGGTAGTGTATTTTGGACGAAGAAAAGGTTCCATCCTATTGAGAACCTTGGGGATGCCTAACGGTTCGCCCACCGACATCCCACAAATGGCGTATTCAGTTTTTCACCCGCACACCTGCTCAAGCAGGGTTGGAATTGGCACTGCCGCTGCCGAGACGAGGGGATTTGCGTGGAAACCGTTGGAGGGAAGCTTAAAGGTGGCCGTAAAGCTCTACTCGATGAGCTTTATCGCGACTATGGGGACACCCGCTATATGGCTCGTCCCATGCGCTCGTTGCGCGTCGGGCTGAAGAAATATAGCTGGATTGTCGTCATCGGTAGCGCCACATTCCTCAAGCGGGCCATGGATATTGTCGTGTCCACCCTGGCGCTCCTGGCCCTTTCGCCCCTGTTTCTGCTGATCGCGCTGGTCATCCGGCTGGAGGATGGAGGTCCTGCCTTATTTTGGCAGGCACGTGTCGGCCAGTGGGGCCGCGAGTTCAGCTTTCCCAAGTTTCGCTCCATGGTCATCGGCGCCGAGAAGTCGAAACGCGAGCTTCTCACGGGCAATCAGCACGGCACAGGCATCACCTTCAAGCTGAAGCGAGATCCCCGGATCACCAGGGCCGGCGCCATCATGCGCAAGTTGAGCATCGACGAGCTACCCCAGTTTTGGAGCGTATTGCGTGGGGACATGTCGCTCGTCGGGCCGCGCCCTCCTCTGCCGGAAGAAGTTTCGCGCTATACCCCGGCAGATCGCCGTCGCCTCGATGTCAAACCAGGGCTAACCTGTATATGGCAGATCAGTGGACGCAGCGAGTTGGCCTTCGAGCAGCAACTGAGTTTGGATCTGCAATATATAGATAGTCACAGCATCGTGCTCGATATAGCTTTGCTGCTTAAGACTGTCCCAGCGATACTGAGCGGCCGCGGAGCATACTGATCATGCCGGGTGACAACTATGAGGTGGAAAAGCACGCCAAGTTTCTGGCTGGCCGGCAAGACCTTCTCATCGAGTTGGACGGCGGCTTATCGGCCAACGGCATCCGGCTTCGCAGGCGTGCCCATCTCCGCCGGTCCCTGGCATGGTCTCTTGCGGAGAGGACTGCGATCGTCCTGCGCCGGGGTGGAGACTTCCTCGTCGCAGCCCTGTTGCTGATCATCCTGAGCCCCGTCTTGCTGATCGCCTGGCTAGCGGCCAGGCTTAGCGGAGGAGGCATCGGCAAGCAGGTGCGCCTGGGCAGGTGGGCCACGCACTTCAACCTGTACCACATACAGTTTCCGAAGAATTCTGTCCTGGCCAAATTCTCCTTCCTCGAGCCGCTCCCTACCCTGTACAACGTCATCAAGGGCGATATGTCCTTTATTGGGCCTCGCCCCATCGCCCCCA
>Ga0302308_10000827_pt1 | contig 25969 bp, 20 predicted proteins | sample III_Palsa_E3_3_FD_200531 | JGI IMG/M metagenome (GOLD analysis project Ga0302308, IMG submission 200531) | Peat permafrost microbial communities from Stordalen Mire near Abisko, Sweden - III_Palsa_E3_3 | ecosystem: Environmental > Terrestrial > Soil > Palsa > Peat permafrost | place: Sweden...
CGGCCCCCGCCACCGCCGCCTTGAACCGCTGGGTCTGGGTGAGCGCCCACATTGTTATATAGCCGCCATAGCTCCAACCCGTGATACCGAGCCGGTCAGCATCGATCGGCGCTCTCTTGAGCACGGCATCAATGCCGGCGAGGATATCGCGCAGATCACCCCCACCGAAGTCCTTCACGTTGGCCTGCGTGAACGCCTCGCCCTGACCATAGCTTCCGCGGGGATTCGGCTTGAACACGTAGTAGCCGCGACTCGCGAGCGCCGCATCGAAGGAGTCCGAGATCGTGGGGAAAATCGGATAGTGCGCATACGCCGGACCACCATGGGCATCCACCACCATCGGGTAGCGCTTACCGGGTTCGACTTTCGGCGGCGCAATCAGCATGCCCTGCACTTCATAGGGCGCGCTCGTCCATCGGACATTGGTGACCTCGCCGGTCAGGGGACGCACCCCGGCGTTCGCATGCGTGATCGGATGCCACTTGCCCGGTGGCCCGGTCTCAACCTCGGGGGGTTCGGTGTAGGACTGGCGAATGACGGCCGAGAACCTGCCGTCTCTCGACAGCGAGATGCCGGCATCTCCGGGCGCAAGACCGATGATCTTGTTTGCCCAGATCATCTGCGGTCCGCGCCACAGCTCGCGCTGGGCTTTCCTGTCGACATCGATGGCCGCCAGTACCTCATCGCCGGCAGCAAACTCGCTGGCAATGACGCTCGAGTCAGAACCGTTCCAAGTGAAAGTCTGCACCGAAGCGGCAAGCCCCGGGGTCACATCGATTGGTGGCCCGCCATCGCGCCCGATCACGTACAGATCGCCACCGGTGATCGTCTCATCGCTCATCACGCCACCAATGTAAGCAATCCGGCTGCCATCCCCGGACCAGCGCGGAGCTGCCATCTGCAGCGGCGGCTTCAACAGCGTACGTACCGCGCCGTTGCCGGCATCCATGACATCGAGTTCGGCCAGCCACCAATTGTCATCGCCGGAACCGTGCGCGGCCGTGACCGCGAAATTCATGCTGTCGGGCGACCAGTCGTATTCATAGATGTTCAGATCGGCAGGACCGAGCACCGCGATCACCCCCCCGCGCGCCGGCACCACGGCCAGGCGCTGCTCGTAGATTGTCGACGAGAGGACTCCGGCGTCGCGGCTGAGCGGATTCAAAGGTCCGGGCTGCTTCGGGGCGCCCTCCGAGTAGAGAAAAGCGATGCGCCTGCCGTCGGGAGAATACCGTGGCGTATCAAGGGGACCGTGCGCCTGGGTGAGCGTCGTGATGTCGCCCCCCGCGGCATTCGCGCTCGCGATCTGCGCCTGCTCGTCCGCGCCGGTGGTGACGAATGCAATGCGTTTGCCGTCGGGGGCCCAGGCGGCACCATGTTCATCGCAGATCGATCCGGGGCAGGCCGTCAGCCTGACGGGCGCCGAGCCATCCCTGGCATCGACGATCCAGAGCGCTGACACGTCGATGTCGGCTCCGCTGCGTTTGCCAGTCACCACATTGCCGTACACCAGGCGCTTGCCGTCGGGCGACAACGCGACTTCGCTGAAGGGATGAACCGAATTCAGCCCATCGAGAATCGCATCCAGCGCCTGCGAGTCGGCGGCCTGTGTGGGTATCGCGCAAAGTGCGAGCAATGCCAGACAGGCCAAGTAAGCGGCAATGGCCGGCCCAATTCGGTGCATTGTCATGGATCTGACTTATATCAGATCGACGGCGCGAATCTTGCACAAAGGTAGCCATGGCCCGGTACCCGGCGCATGCGCCGGTGGGATGCAGGGCTGGGCAACGAGGCAATACCGCCGGCAATCGTGCCATGGCAAGCGTCAGAGCTAGCGAGGAACACCATGAGGAAGCGCCTGAAATTTATCGCCCGGTTGGCATCATTTGGGAGCACCGCAGTTCTATTGGCATCAATTGGGAGCACGACCCTGCTGTCGAGCACATCGCTGGCGGCCGAGCAAGCGGCTGGCCCGCAAGTGAGCGCCAGTGTCGCCAAGCCGCTGAAGGCTGCGCAGGATGCGATGCGGGAGAAGAAACTCGATGAGGCACTCGCCAAAACCAAGGAAGCGCAAGCCGCTTCGGGCGAGAAGAGCGCCTACGACAATTTTGTCATCGAGGTGCTGCTGTTTCAGATCTATCAGCAGAAGCAGGATATGGGCGCCGCGATCCCGGTGCTGGCGCAGGCGGCGCAATCCCAATACGCCTCTGCGGATCAGCAGCGAAGCTGGCTGAAGAATATCGCCCTGTACTACTTTCAGCAGAAGGACTACACCAAGGCGCTGGACGCAGCCGATCAGGCCGTCAAGCACGGCGCCAACGACGGCGATACCCTGCGCCTGATTGCGAAAAGCCAGTATCTCTCGGGCAACTACAAGGAAGCTGCAGTCACGATCCAGCAGGTGGTCGCAAAGCAAGACAAGCCTGACGAGGAATCCCTCAAGCTCATGTGGCAGTTCGACCTCAAGGCCAACGATCAGGCTGGCGCTTCCAAGGCCGTGGAAAAGCTCGTCTCCTACTATCCCAAACCGGAATACTGGGCCAATGCCCTGGCGTCGCTCGTAAACGCGGATACCAAAGACGCTCGCGTGCAGCTCAACGTCTATCGCCTGATGAGCGACGTCGGTGTGCTCAAGCGCGGCGGAGACTACGCCGAGATGGCCGACATTGCGCTGGACCAGGGTTACCCAGGTGAAACCGAGGCCGTGCTGCAGAAGGCATTTGCGCAGAACGTATTCACCGACCCCCGCGACAAGGAACGTTATCAGCACCTGCTCGATGGCGCCAAGCAGCGTGCCGCCACGGACATCGCCGCACTGCCGGCAAAGGAACAGGACGCGGCCAGCGCTCCCGCCGGCGACAAGCTGGTACAGCTCGGCGCCACGTATCTGTCCTATGGGCAATACGACAAGGCCGTGGCCAGTATCACCAAGGGCATTGCCAAAGGCAGCCTGAAGTCACCCGAGGAAGCTAACGTGCTGCTGGGGATCTCGCAGCTGCGGATGAAGAATGCCGGGGAAGCGCAACGGGCCTTCGTGAAGGCCGCTGGCTCGCGCAACGGTGCCTATATCCAATTGGGCCGACTCTGGGCCCTGCACGCGGGTGCGCACGACGTCTGATGGATAGCCGCCCCGGATGGATACGATCCATCCGGGGCGCTTTAGTGATCATCGACGCCCGGCAGGGCACCGCCGATCTCTAACGACTCCGCTCGGCGGCAACAATGTTCGGCAGCCGCTGATCCAGCGATCTCGTGTCGATCAAATATGATTCGCTCATAAGTCCGCTGCGCGACAATCCACGCTACAAGGCGCTGCTGCGCAAAATGAATTCGCCGGAGGGCTAAAGTCCGCGGCAGGCAGATTCTTCCGGCATTCGTCATTTGGCCCCTGCGCCATAAGGCGCGTCACGGTCTATAATCAGGCTGCCACGTACTTCAAACCGGCAAACGTGGCGCCATAAAAATAGGGAGAACCGGATATGCAAGGCAAACTCGCAAGAGTGGTGGGTGGATTGATTGTCGTGGGCGCACTGGGCGTGGGTACCTCGCCGCTCTACGCCCAGTCAATGGAAGTGAAACAGAAACCCGCGATGTATAGCTATGTCGCCAACTGGCAGATTCCTCGGGCGAAATGGGCCGAATTTGAGAAGCCCAGCCCGTCGGGCGACAAAGTGCTCAGCCAGGCGATCAGCAACGGTACGCTGCTCGCCTACGGGGCTGACAAGGTTGAAGTTCACAGCGCCGATGGACCGACGCACGACAGCTTCTGGTCGGCCACGTCGATGGCGGCCGTGCTGGACGTGCTGGACGCGCTGGGGAAAGGGCCGCCCGATCCGCTGCTCCAAACAGCGACCAAGCACTGGGATGGCATCTACGTCAGCCACTTCTACAACTGGAAGTCCGGCACCTACAAAGACGTATACACCCATACGTCGTACTACAAACTCAAGGACTCCGCTCCGGACGATGAGGTCGAGACGGTGAGCAAGAACTTCGTCGTCCCGCTGATGGAAAAGCTGCTGGCCGACGGCAGTATCATCGAATACGAAGTCGATGAGGAAGCCATCCATACGGAGTCTCCGGCCGGTTTCTGGATTGAATACATCACGCCGAACTCCGCCGGGCTGGATAAGGTCACTGCGGCACTGGGTGAGGCGCTCAAGGGCAATACATTTGCCGGGCCGGCTTTCGGTGCCGTAACCGAAGGTGCAGACCATCGCGATTACCTGGCGCGTAGCAACGTGACTTATAAATGATCGTTGCCCGCTGACCAGTCCGTCGTAGGGAAGCCCCGCAGCGCTGCTGCAGGGCTTCCCTCAGTCTTTTTGGCTCATCGCCTTCATCAGGCGGTAGGTGTACTCGACGCTCTCGTCGAATTCCCGAACGCCAACCCGCTCGTCGCGCCCATGCGCGCGATTCTCATTCATGTCAGCCCACACGCCGCTGAGATCGTAGCTCAAGATTCCGGCGTTCCGTGTCTGGCGGTCATCACTGAATCCGCTAGCCATCGTCGGAACGAGCGGTACGCCGGGCCACATGGAATGAACGACGCGTCCGACTCTGGCCATGATCGCGGCGGTCGGAGGAGACTCGGGGCTGACGATCGGGGGTGCGTCGAGTGTGATGGCGATCTTCGGATCGCTCAATACCGTCGTCAGCGCGGCTTGTACATGGTCAGCCGTATCGCCGGGCATCATGCGGCACTGGATCGTGGCCTTCGCCCGCTGCGGCAAGGCGTTCTCCGCGTGGCCACCGGAAATCAGTGTGGCAACGCAGGTCGTGCGCAACTGCGCGTTGAGTCTGACAATCTGGCTCAAACGCTCGGCGGCAGCCGGATCGGGCGGGTCACTTGCGACCGCACGAAGATCAGCGCTTTCCGGACCCGGGTCCAGCTCGGCGAACTTCTCGAAGCTCGCGCGCGTCGTTGCTGTCAGCATCACCGGGAACCGGTATGCCTCGAGCCGGCCGAGGCCCGCGGCCAATCGGTAGATGGCATTGTCGGGCCCGGGCAGCGAGCCGTGGCCGCCCGCGCTCGTGGTCTCGAGCGTGAAGGTGACGTACGTTTTCTCGCTGGTGCCGATCTCGAATGCAAACCTGTCGCCGTTCTTGTATTGGCCACCGCCGCCGTCGAGATTGACGGCAAGTGCCGCATCAATCAGGTCACGATGCTCCTTGAGCAGGAAGGCCGGGCCATTGGAATCACCTCCCGCCTCCTCGTCAGCCGTAAAGGCGACAATGATGTCGCGGTCGGGTACGAAGCGCTCACGCTTCAACCGGATCAGCGTCTCGAGCATCGCCGCATCGCCATCTTTCATGTCGATGCTGCCGCGCCCATAGAACCAGCCTTCCTTTTCCGTCAGCTGGAAGGGCTCGACGGACCAGTCCTCGGATTTGGCTTCCACGACATCGAGATGGCCGAGGAAAAGTACTGGTTTGGCCGATCCCTTGCCGTGGTAGCGGACGACAACGTTGCCCTTGGTCGGATGATCTGGCGGCGCGACCAGTACCACATCGGAGGCCGGAAACCCTGCCTCGATCAGGTGCCCCTGGATTGCCTGGGCTGCCCCGGTAGACCCGTACGCGTGAGTCGTGTTGATTTCCACCAGTTCCTTCAGCATCGATCGGGCCAGTGCCTGGTCGGCCGCTGGCGGCAATGGCCCGAGAGACGCCGCCCAGGCGCCGGAAGCCAACCCAACTGTGTTCAAAGCGCAGCAGGCCAGGGTTTGTCGTTTCATATTTTTCGCTACTGATTTGGTGTTCGTTTCCAGCTTAGACAGTGGCACCCGCTCTGTGTCAAGTGGTCGACGGAAGCGCTGATCGATCAGCTTCAACATCACTCCCGACGATATAGCGAGCCCTCACACCAACGTGAAGTGCCGCTACCACTGACTCAGGAGTAACTGACCATGAACATCAAATCCGCTTCCTTGAACGGCGTGCTCCTCATGCTGGCTTTCGGCGTTACTTTTGCCGGCGGCAATGTCGCGCGTGCCGATTCCTCGTCCGAATTTCGTAGCTCGGTCTCGCTGGCTGGGCTGGACCTGTCGACCCCGGCGGGCCAGAGCGCTGCCGCCGATCGAGTGCACGAGGCGGCGCGGTCCCTCTGCAGCCGAGCGAAGGATCCCTACGCCCTCGCGCCGCATGTGGATTACATCAACTGCGTTGCTCGTGCTGAAAAGACCGCTTTGCATCAGATCGAGAGGCCGGCTGTCGTCGCATCAAAGTAAGGCGTCAGTGATGGTCTGCGCGGTGGGTGGTCGAGGCGAGATGCGCGCCCGGCCACCTGCCAGCACACAAGTTTAGAACCGGTGGGTCCGTTTTTTCAGTCCAGTGGCGGAGAGGGTGAGATTCGAACTCACGAGCCCCGTGAAGGGCCTCCGGTTTTCAAGACCGGTGCAATCAACCGCTCTGCCACCTCTCCGCGGATCGTCACATTATAGACGCTGCCGCCAGGCTGGATCGACGCTCCCCGAATCGCCGCACGATCAGCACGCCCACGGTATTACCGAAGACGTTAAGACCGGTCCTTCCCATATCCAGGAACACATCGACTCCTGCGACCAGTGCCAACGCATCGGCCGGTAATCCGAGCGCCAGCAGGACGCTGGACAGGGCCACCAGCGAGCCTGCGGGCACGTTCGCGACGCCCTTGCTGGCCAGCAAGGCGGCGCCGAGGATGGTCAACAGGCGGCCGAAGGACAGATGCAGCCCGTAGGCCTCGCAGATGAAGGTGGTCGCAAGTCCGATGTAGAGCGCAGATCCGTCCAGGTTGAAGCTGTAGCCCAGCGGTAGGACGACCGACACCGTGCGGTTCTCCAGCCCGTGCTCTTCCAGCTTCTCCATGTGCAGTGGTAGCGCGGTTTCCGAGGAACGCGTGATGAATCCGATCAGCGCGGGCGCGATCATTGCGCGTGCGAGTCGCAGGGGCTGCGGATCGAGCAGTGCGAACGCGGCGACGCACAGCAGTGCGAATGACGCGTACCCCAGATACATGACGGCGACCAGTTTGGCGAGCGACCAGAGTGTCGCGGATCCCTGCGTGGCCATGAGACTGGCGACCACCGCCAGCACCGCCAGGGGCGCCAGCGCCACGATCCAGCCAGTGATGCGGAACATCACGGCCAGTACCGTATCGAGGACGTCCGTCATCGGCTTCGCGCGCGCAGCCCCGAGGCTGGCCAGGCCAAACCCGAACAGCGCCGCGAAGATCAGAGTCGGCAGCACCTTCTGCTGGGCCATGGCGGCGATTACGTTGCTCGGAATCAGGTCGAGCAGGAACTGCGTCCAGTTGATCGTCGCGCTCACATGGCCGATCGCCTCGGCGCCCGCCGGTATGGAAATCCCACGGCCGGGATGAAACAGCGCATCGAGCGTGAGGCCGATCGCGATCGCAATTGCGCCAGCCAGGTAGAACCAGCCGAAGGCCACCAGCGCCATGCGTCCCAGCCGCGGCGTGTCCAACCCCATCTTGAGGGTGCCGAGCGTCACGGCGCAGAACACCAGCGGAATGACGACCATCTTAACGGCCGCAATGAACGCCGTGCCGAGCGGCTGCAGGGCCACTCCAGCGGCGGGCCATGCCCAGCCGATCAGCGCGCCGAGCAGCAGCGCAATCGCAATCTGTACCGGCAATCCGGGCAGCTTCGGCATGGTCGTGAGTCTGTCAGCTTTGCCGCTGGCGTGTGGATTCGGGATGGCGCATGTAGAGACTGAGAGGTTTATTTTCATCACGAAAATAAACCTCTCAGTCTCTACATGTCTGTCGTTTGCATCCGCCGACCCGCATTCAGCTGGCGATGCGCGTCACTCCGCCCATGTATGGCACCAGCACGGCCGGCACCGTGATACTGCCATCTTCATTCTGGTAGTTCTCGAGCACGGCGATCAGCGCGCGACCGACCGCGACACCGGAGCCATTGAGCGTGTGCAGCGGTTCGGGCTTGCCAGTGGCAGGATTTCGCCAGCGCGCCTGCATGCGGCGCGCCTGGAAGGCCTCGCAGTTGCTGCACGAGGAGATCTCCCGGTACTTGCCCTGGGCCGGCAGCCAGACTTCCAGGTCGTAGGTCTTGGCGCTGGCGAAGCCGACGTCGCCGCCGCAGAGCGCCACGGTGCGATACGGCAGCTCGAGTCGGCGCAGCACCTGCTCGGCGTGGCCGCGCAGCGACTCCAGCGCCGCATAGGAGTCCGCGGGCCGCACGATCTGCACCAGCTCGACCTTCTCGAACTGGTGCTGGCGAATCATGCCGCGCGTGTCGCGGCCGGCAGCGCCCGCCTCGGATCGAAAACAAGGTGTCTGCGCCACGAACTTCAGCGGCAGCGCCGCATCCTCGATGATCTGCTCGCGCACCAGGTTGGTCAGCGGCACCTCGGCGGTTGGAATCAGATAGAACGACTGCTCGCCGCGGACCGCAAACAGATCCTGCTCGAATTTCGGCAGCTGCCCGGTGCCCGTGAGCGCGTGTGCTCCCACGAGATACGGAGCGTAGATTTCGGTGTAGCCATGCTCGCGCGTATGCAGTTCGAGCATGAACTGCGCCAGCGCGCGCTGCAGGCGCGCGAGCGAACCGCGCATGACCGCGAAGCGCGCGCCCGATATCCGGCTGGCGGCCTCGAAGTCCAGCAGTGCCAGCCCCTCCCCCAGCGCGACATGATCGCGCGGCTCGAATGTGAACTGCCGCGGTTCGCCGTGACGCGCGACTTCGACATTCGCCGACTCATCGGTGCCATCGGGCACGGACTCATGCAGTAGATTCGGCAGATCCAGTTGCCAGCGTTCGAGCGCCGACTGCACGTTTGAGAGTTCCGCATCGGCGCCGCTGAGCTGCTGCGCGAGATCCTCCCCAGCCTGCATGAGCGGTGCGATATCTTCGCCTCGACCGCGTGCCTGGCCCACCGCCTTGGCGTGGCCGTTGCGCGCCGCGCGCAGTCGATCGGTCTCGATCTGCCAGTGCCGGCGACGCTCTTCGAGCTGTTGCAGCGCCTGCACGTCCAGGCGGTAGCCGCGCCGCGCGAGATTGCGCGCGACCTCTTCGGTGGACGAACGCAGTAGTTTCGGATCGATCATGATTTCTCGTCGCGTGAACGCAGCCGCTCGAGCGCTTCGCCGATGCGCTGCTCGAGGCCGCGCGGCGCCGGATGATAATAGCGGCGATCCGGCATGTCATCGGGAAAGTAGCGTTCACCCGCGGCATAGGCTTCCGGCTCATCGTGCGCGTAGCGGTAGCCGCTGCCATAGCCAAGCTCCTTCATCAGGCGTGTCGGCGCATTGCGCAGGCGCAACGGCACCTCGAGCGAACCGAACGCCTCGACGTCCTTCTGCGCCTGTCCCCAGGCGCTGTAAACGGCGTTGCTCTTGGCAGCCACGGCCAGATAGACCACGGCCTCCGCCAACGCCAACTCGCCTTCGGGACTGCCCAGGCGTTCGTAGCTCTGCCAGGCATCAAGCGCGATCTGCAGCGCGCGCGGATCGGCAAGCCCGATGTCCTCACTGGCCATGCGTGTGATGCGGCGGGCCAGGAAGTGCGGATCGCAGCCGCCATCGAGCATGCGCGCCAGCCAGTAAAGCGCCGCGTCGGGGTCGGTGCCGCGCACGGCTTTGTGCAGCGCTGAGATCTGGTCGTAGAACTGCTCGCCGCCCTTATCGAACCGGCGACGACCGCCGCTCGCGATTTCCTGCGCAAGGGCGGTGCTGATGATGCCGCCGCCGCTGGCCACGGCAACACCGGCTGCCAGCTCGAGCATGTTGAGCGCGCGGCGCGCATCGCCATCGCCGGCACGCGCGAGCAGTTCGAGCGCCGCGGGCTCGACGGTGAGCCCCTGCGCCCCGAGCCCGCGCTCCGCATCGGTGAGCGCGGTTTGCAGCAGGGTCTGCAATTCTTCCGCACTCAGCGATTTGAGCACGTAGACGCGCGCCCGGGAGAGCAGCGCGCCGACGATTTCGAAGGAGGGGTTCTCGGTGGTCGCCCCAATGAAGGTCAGCGTGCCATCCTCCACGTGCGGCAGGAATGCATCCTGTTGTGCCTTGTTGAAGCGATGCACTTCATCCAGGAACAATATCGTGGCCGCGCCCCCGGCCGCGGTCTGCCGCGCCTGCTCGACTGCTTCCCGCACCTCCTTGATACCGGCCTGCACCGCCGACAGGGCAATGATCTGTGCGTGCGAACGTTCGGCGATCAGTCGCGCCAGCGTGGTTTTGCCGGTTCCGGGAGGACCCCAGAGAATCATCGAGTGCAGCTGCCCGGCCTGGATCGCCTCGAAGAGGGGCTTGCCGGGGGCAAGGATGTGCGACTGCCCGATGTACTCCTCGAGACGGGTCGGGCGCATCCGGTCCGCGAGCGGCCGCAGCTCCCGGCGTCGATCATCGCCGAGTAGCGAGGGCTGCATGGTGTTGCGACGGGCCATGGACGATTTCAGCCTTGCGGCGTGCCGATGACATCGACCCCCGCGGGCGGCTTGAAGCGCAGGGCATCGGCATCGACGCGGGCATTGCGCTCGCTGTGCTGGAAATCCAGCTGCACCGTCTGTCCCAGGCGGTCGTTGACGACCATGCGGACCAGTTTGCCGCCGCTGAATCCGAGTTCGGCGTGATTGAAATCCGCCTCCGTGCTGCGTGGCTTGACCTCAACCCAGTCCATGCCATCGTGTGCCGCGGCAGCCGAGATCTCAAAGCTGTCGTGAAGTTGTGCCGCCGATCCGGACAGCAGCACGATCGGCGTGGCCGACAACGCCGCTTCGACTGGCTTGACGGTTACCTGGGCCAGCTCGCGATCGTAGAACCAGAGATTTTTGCCGTCGGCCACGAGCAGCTGACCGCTGCTCTGCGCGCCAGCCTCGCGCGGTGTGTAGTCCCAACGAAACTTGCCGGGCCGTTGAACCAGCAGTCGTCCTGATCCGGCGCCGGCAGCCTCGCCATGACTATCGGTCACGCTCTGCGTGAACTCCGCGCTCAGGGTATTGAGCCCGGTCAGAAAGCGGTCGAGGGCGTTGGCGCCCGCATCGGCGCCGGAGGCCGACCTCACGACGCAGAGCATCGCGGTGCACAGTACGGCCGCACCGAGGCTGATGCGGCCATTGCGGCTGATGCGCGTCACTCGCCGGCCGGCGCCGGCGCCAGCACTTCACGCGCGCCACTGGTCTGAAGCGGCCCGACGATGCCAGCCATTTCCATGGCCTCGAGCATCCGCGCCGCGCGGTTGTAGCCGATCTTCAGGCGCCGCTGCACGTAGGAAATGGAAGGCTTGCGCTCAGCAGTGACGATGCGCACCGCCTCATCGTAGAGCGGATCCTGTTCCGGGTCGCCCGCACTGACCGCGCCGAATTCCTCCTCCTCGCCCGCTATACCGGCAATCGGGGTCGAAGGACCGCACAGCACTTCCTCGATGTAATTGGGCGCTGCCGATTTCTTCAGCGCCTCAACCACGCGATGCACTTCCGCATCGGACACGAACGCACCGTGCACGCGCGTGGGCATGGAAGTGCCCGGCGGCAGGTACAGCATGTCGCCATGGCCGAGCAGCGACTCGGCGCCCATCTGGTCGAGGATCGTGCGCGAATCGACTTTGGCCGACACCTGGAAGGCGATGCGCGTCGGAATGTTGGCCTTGATGAGGCCCGTGATCACGTCCACCGAGGGACGCTGCGTCGCCAAGACCAGGTGAATGCCCGATGCACGCGCCTTCTGGGCCAGCCGCGCGATCAGCTCCTCGACCTTCTTGCCGACGATCATCATCATGTCGGCCAGCTCATCGATGATCACCACCACGAACGGCAATGGTTCGAGGTTGGGAATCGCACTCTGATCGATGCTCGGATCATTGGCCGCACGCTGCAGCATCACCGGGTCGAGAATGGGCTTCTTGTCGGCGATGGAATCCTTCACGCGCCGGTTGTAACCGGCAATATTGCGCACGCCGAGTGCCGACATGAGTTGGTAGCGCCGTTCCATTTCCGCTACGCACCAGCGCAAGGCATTGGCCGCCTGCTTCATGTCCGTGACCACCGGCGAGAGCAGATGCGGGATACCCTCGTACACCGACAGCTCGAGCATCTTCGGATCGATCATGATCAGGCGCACGTGCTCGGCGGTGGACTTATATAAAAGGCTCAGGACCATGGCATTGATGGCCACGGACTTGCCCGAGCCGGTGGTCCCCGCTATGAGCAGATGTGGCATGCGCGCCAGGTCCGCGACCATGGGCAAGCCGCCAATATCCTTGCCCAGCGCCAGCGCCAGCGGCGAAGCCACATCCTCGTAGGCCTTGGAGCGGATGATCTCCCCGAGCGTCACCACCTCGCGTTTCTCGTTCGGAATCTCCAGGCCCATGACCGATTTGCCGGGAATGACTTCGACCACGCGCACACTGATCGTGGAGAGCGCGCGGGCCAGATCCTTCGACAGCGCGGTGATCTGGCTGGCCTTGACGCCGGGGGCCGGGCGCATTTCGAAGCGCGTGATCACCGGCCCGGGATGCACCGCCACCACGTCCACCTCGACGCCGAAATCCTTGAGCTTCAGTTCCACCAGCCGCGACATGGCCTCGAGCGCCTCGGACGAATACGAGGGCTCGTGAATCCCCGGGTCATCGAGCAGATCAAGCGGCGGCAGCTCCCGCGCGGCCGGCGGGTCGAACAGCGGCACCTGCCGTTCCTTTTCCGCACGCTCGCTCTTGGGCGGCGCCGGCGCCGGCGCCTCGATGCGCGGAGCGATGCGCGGTGTGGCGCGCTTGTGCTCGGCCTGCAGCGCCTCCTTGCGTTCGAGTTTGGCGGTGCGCCCGGTATTCACTTCGCGCGCGGTGAAGAACCGCTCGCGCAGCAGGTGCACGGCCTGCCATGTCCACGCACCCACACGATCCATGACCGCGAACCAGGACACGCCAAACGCCACCGCGGCGCCGGCAAGCCACGCCGCCAGCAGCAGCAGCGTGGCGCCGAGCAACTGCAGACCTCCGGCGAGCGCGCCGCCCGCAGCGCTGCCCACTACCCCGCCGGCGCCCTGGGGCAGAACGCCCGGACTCCAATGCAGCGCCGCCAGCGCACAGCTGGCAACCAGCACCGTCAGGAAGCCGGCCACGCGCACGGCAAGATTCAGATGCGATTCCTGCGCCGAGGGGTCCGGCGGGCGCATGACGTGCCAGGAGGCAACGCCCAGAATTGCCGGCAGCAGGTAGGCTGGCCGGCCGAACAGGAAGTACAGCGCGTCGGCAAACCACGCGCCGACCGGGCCGATGCGGTTGTGCACCCGGCCGCCCTCGCCGGTAAACGAGAAGCCCGGATCATGCGGATTGAAGCTCAGCAGCGCGACCAGCAGCACCAGCGCGACAACCACGAGCACGATAGCACCGCTCTCGCGCAGGCCGCGCGCGACCGCGGCGGAGAATCGCAGAGAGATCCGGTTCGAAGCGGTCGATTCAGCCATGCGTTCATGATACCGCTCCTAGGCCAAGGATATTAGGATGCGCAATTGCGTGCGATGGAGTTCCGATGAGCGAGCCGATTCACCGTCCCCTGATCATTCTTGGCTCGGGCCCCGCCGGCTATACCGCCGCGGTCTACGCGGCGCGTGCCAACCTGAAGCCCATGCTGATCACCGGGTTGGAACAGGGCGGACAGCTCATGACCACGACCGAGGTTGACAACTGGCCCGGCGATGTCGAGGGGCTGCAGGGCCCGGCGCTCATGGAGCGCATGCGCGCGCACTCCGAACGGTTCGCCACCGAACTCGTCAATGACCACATCGAGAGCGCCAGGCTCGGTGCACGTCCCTTTGAGCTGCGCGGCGAGCGCGCGCGCTACACCTGCAATGCGCTGATCATCGCCACCGGTGCCTCGGCCCGCTACCTCGGTTTGCCTTCGGAGAACAAATTCCGCGGCCGCGGCGTTTCCGCCTGTGCCACCTGCGACGGCTTTTTCTTCCGCGGCCATCGCGTCGCGGTGATCGGCGGCGGCAATACCGCCGTCGAGGAAGCGCTCTACCTGTCGAATATGTGCGCGCACGTGACGCTGGTTCACCGCCGCGACCGGCTGCGGGCGGAGAAGATCCTGCAGGACCGGCTCATGCAGCGCGAGCAGGAGGGCAAAATGAGCTTCATCTGGCATCACAGTGTCGATGAAGTTCTGGGCGATGACTCGGGTGTCACCGGCCTGCGCCTGCGTTCCACGGCCAATGAGGCGCCGCGCGACATTGCGGTCACCGGCGTCTTCATCGCCATCGGCCACACGCCCAACACCGCCCTGTTCGAGGGTCAGCTCGATATGCGGGGCGGCTATATTCGCGTCCGCGGCGGCAGTGAGGGCGAGGCCACGGCCACCAGCGTCCCCGGGGTCTTTGCCGCCGGCGACGTGGCCGATCACGTCTACCGCCAGGCGATCACTTCCGCGGGCTCGGGCTGCATGGCGGCACTGGACGCGGACCGGTATCTCGAGCAGATCAAGACCCAAGCGGCATAGAGGCTTAGGCCCTGGTGCAGCGCCGCTATCTCACGGGCATTCGCGACGTCACCGCCGCGCAGTGGAACGCGCTGGCCGGCGGCAATCCCTTCCTGCGGCACGAGTTCCTGGGCGCGCTCGAGGACACCGGCTGCGCGAGCCCGGGCACCGGCTGGAGCGCGCAGCATGTGGCGCTGTTCGATGAGCAGGGCCTGGCGGCGGCCGCGCCGCTCTATCTGAAGGCCCACTCCTGGGGAGAGTTCGTGTTCGACTTCGCCTGGGCGCGGGCATTCGAACAACAGGGGCTCGAGTATTTCCCCAAACTCGTATGCGCAATTCCCTTCACGCCCGCCACCGGCCCCCGGCTGCTGTGCCGTCCAGGGTTGTCGGCGGAGCCGTTGCGCGCGGCACTGCTCGCCGGCTTGAGCGAGCGCGCCCAGTCCGAGCGGCTCTCATCCGCCCACGCACTGTTCGTCGATGAGGCCGGACGGGACGCGTGCGCCGCGGCCGGCTGGCTGCTCCGGCGCGATTGCCATTTCCAGTGGCACAATCGCGGCTATCGCGATTTTGCCGATTTCCTCGATGCTTTTTCCGCCGAGAAGCGCAAGAAGGCGCGCCGCGAGCGCCGCCGTGTGCTCGAGCAGGGTATCGAGTTTCGCACGCTCGACGGTACGCAGCTCGATGACGGGATGCTCGAGCGCATCTACGGCTTTCATGCGCTGACTTTCATCCGCCATGGACACACTCCCTACCTGAATCGCAGCTTCTTCAGACGGGTGGCGCGCGCACTGGGCCGCGATTTCTTCGTGAAGCTGGCCGTCTGCGGCGGCGAGCCCGTGGCCGCAGCGGTGTTCTTCCGTTCCGCCGATACGCTCTACGGCCGCTATTGGGGATCGGATGAGGCCTACCACAGCCTGCATTTCGAGACCTGTTACTACCAGGGCATCGACTACTGCATCGAACACGGACTGCAGCGGTTCGAGCCCGGCACCCAGGGCGAGCACAAGATCGCGCGCGGATTCGAGCCGGCCATTACCTGGTCGGCGCATTGGATCGCGAACGCGCCGCTGCGCCGAGCGATTGGCGCCTACCTGGCGCGCGAGGGCGAGGCCATCGATGCCTATGCCAGCGATGCGGATGCGCATGCGCCGTTCCGCAAAAGTTGATTGGCACATGATCACCTGGCTGGCACCGGACGATCCGCCCGACCGCTTTCCGCCCCAGGAAGCGGCACTGCGCGACCCTTCAGGCCTGCTGGCAGCCGGCGGCGACCTGAAGCCCGAACGGCTCATCGCGGCCTATTCGCGCGGCATTTTTCCCTGGTACTCGCCGGGGCAGCCGGTGCTGTGGTGGTCCCCGGACCCGCGCGAGGTGTTGTGGCCGCGCGAGTTCCATCACTCACGCAGCCTCAGGCGCAGCCTGCGGCAGCGCGGGTTCAGCCTGCACGAAGACCGCGACTTCGGCGCGGTGGTCAGCGCCTGCGCGGCGCCGCGCAGCCGCAGCCCCGGCACCTGGATTACCGCGGAAATGAAGGCCGCCTACTGCGCCCTGCATGAGCGCGGCTTTGCGCACAGCTACGAAATCTGGGCCGGCGACGCGCTGGTCGGCGGTCTCTACGGCGTGCGGCTCGGCTCGGTATTCTTCGGCGAGTCCATGTTCAGCCGCCAACAGGATGCCTCCAAGGCCGCACTGGCGGGCCTGGTGGAGCGCAGCCAGGCGCTCGGGATCGAACTCATCGACTGCCAGCTACCCTCGGCGCATCTGCGCAGCCTGGGCAGCAGGCCGATCCCGCGGACCGCGTTTCTGGCCTTTCTGGCCGCCCACGGGCAACCGGGCTAGCACTTGCGCGTTGCATTGCCCGGTCCCTTTATGCAGAATTCGCGCCCCAACGGCCGCGCAGCGCAGCATGCCCAAAGAAGACGCCATTCAAATGGAAGGTGAGGTCATCGAGACCCTGCCGAATACGACTTTTCGCGTACAACTCAAGAATGGCCACGTCGTGACCGCGCACATCTCCGGCAAGATGCGCAAGAACTACATCCGCATCCTCACGGGCGATCAGGTAACGGTGGAAATGACGCCGTACGATCTGTCGAAGGGCCGAATCGTCTACCGCGGCCGCTGAATGCAGCGCCGCGCTGCGGCGCTCAGCGGTCAGTCGAGGCGGGTCAGGCGGTGACTTCGGGCTGCGTGGCCGGCGTGCATTCGAGCACCAGTGCGCTCTCATCCGCCGCCACCGATACGCGGACCTGGCCGCCGCCTACCAGCTTGCCGAAGAGCAGTTCCTCCGCCAACGGGCGCTTGATGAACTCCTGGATCACGCGGGCCATCGGACGCGCGCCCATCTTCGGGTCGTAGCCCTTCTGGGCGATCCAGTGCCGGGCGGCCTCATCGATGGTCACGACCACACCCTTGGGCTCCAGCTGCGCCTCGACCTCGATCAGGAGCTTGTCGACCACACGCTCGATGGTCGGGGCATCGAGCGGTGCGAACTGAATCGTGGCATCGAGCCGATTGCGGAATTCGGGTGAAAACAGCCGCCGCACCGCCTCCATGCCGTCGGTGGCGTTATCGGCGGGCCGGAAACCGATCGAGGGGCGGTTCATCTCCTGCGCGCCCGCGTTGGTCGTCATGACAATGATGACGTGACGGAAGTCAGCCTTGCGGCCGTTGTTATCGGTCAGCGTGCCGTGGTCCATGACTTGCAGCAGCAGGTTGAACACATCCGGGTGCGCCTTCTCGATCTCATCCAGCAACAGCACGCAGTGCGGATGCTTGGCGATGGCCTCGGTCAGCAGGCCACCCTGGTCGAATCCCACGTAGCCCGGCGGGGCACCGATCAGGCGCGAGACTGTGTGACGCTCCATGTACTCGGACATGTCGAAACGAATGAACTCGATGCCCATGGCCAGAGCGAGCTGGCGTGTGACTTCGGTCTTGCCGACACCCGTGGGGCCGGCGAACAACAGGCTGCCGACCGGCTTGCGCTGATCTCCCAGGCCCGAACGCGCCATCTTGATGGCCGAGGCCAGGGTCTCGATGGCCTGGTTCTGGCCGAAAATGACCAGCTTCAGATTGCGTTCCAGATTCTTGAGCAGGTCGCGGTCCGAGGCGGAAACATTCTTGGCCGGGATTCGCGCCATGCGCGCGACCACATCCTCGATGTGCGAGACCTCGACGCGCGACTCGCGCTCACCGGCAGGTTTCAGGCGCAGACGTGCCCCGGCCTCATCGACCACGTCGATGGCCTTGTCCGGCAGATGCCGCTCATTGATGTGCCGATCGGCCAGTTCCGCCGCGGCGCGCAGCGCATCGTCCGAGTACTCGACGCCATGATGCTCTTCGAACTTGGGCTTCAGTCCCAGCAGGATCTCGACCGTCTCGGACACCGAGGGCTCGGCGACGTCGATCTTCTGGAAGCGGCGCGCCAGCGCGTGGTCTTTCTCGAAGATGCCGCGATATTCCTGATAGGTGGTCGAGCCGATGCAGCGGATTTCGCCATTGGCGAGCACCGGCTTGATGAGGTTCGAGGCGTCCATGACGCCGCCCGAGGCGGCACCCGCGCCGATCACGGTGTGGATTTCATCGATGAAGAGGATGGCGCCGGGCTGCTTCTTGAGCTCGACCACCACCGATTTCAGGCGTTTTTCGAAGTCGCCGCGATACTTCGTGCCTGCGATCAGCGCTCCCATGTCGAGCGCATAGATTGTGCTGTCAGCCAGTACCTCGGGCACCCGTCCTTCGACGATCAGGCGCGCCAGGCCCTCGGCAATGGCCGTCTTGCCGACGCCGGCCTCACCGACGTAGAGCGGATTGTTCTTGCGGCGGCGGCAGAGAATCTCGATCGTGCGCTCGACCTCGAGCTTGCGGCCGATCAACGGGTCGATGCGGCCTTCCTGGGCCAGTGCATTCAGATTGACTGCGAACTTCTCGAGCGCGCTGCCCGATTCGGTGTCACGCTCGCTCTCGATGGAGGTGTCATCGCGATCCTTCTCGGCCTTGGTCTCGCCCGTGCGGGAGAGGCCGTGCGAGATGAAATTGACCACATCCAGCCGCGTGACCTGGGCGCGTGCCAGCAAAAACACGGCATGGCTCTGCTTTTCGCTGAAGATGGCCACCAGCACGTTGACGACGCCGACTTCCTTCTTGCCGCTGGATTGAACGTGAAATACGGCACGCTGCAGGACGCGCTGGAAGCCGAGCGTCGGCTGCACCTCGCGCTCCTCGCTCAACGCCAGGCGCGGAGTGTTGGTCTCCACATGCTGTTTGAGATCCGCGCCCAAACGCTCCAGGTCCGCACCGCAGCCCTCGAGAACTTCACGCACCTTGGGTGCGTCAAGGATGGCCAGCAACAGGTGCTCGACCGTCAGGAATTCATGGCGCGCGCTGCGGGCCTGATGAAAGGCCTGATTAAGACAAAACTCCAGTTCGCTCGACAACACTGCTCCATCTCTCCGGCGGGACGCTTCAGGCCTCCTCGAGCGTGCACAGCAACGGGTGCTGATGCTCGCGCGAGTAACTTGTCACCTGTGACACTTTGGTCTCCGCGATTTCGTATGTAAAGACCCCGCAGACTCCTTTCCCCCGAGTATGCACTTCCAGCATTACCCGGGTCGCTGTTTGCCGGTCCATGGCGAAGAAGCGCTCCAGCACCTCCACCACGAACTCCATGGGGGTGTAGTCGTCATTTAGCAAGACGACCTGGAAGAGCGCCGGCTGGGCGGTCTGTGGCGGAGCCTCTTCGACAATGACGCCGCTGTCGGGGCGGTTAGATTCTCTGTGCTCCGTCACGCCAAAGCTGCCCCGTCACAAAATAACAGTGCCGCTGCAGCACTTCTGTCACGGAAGTCTAATCCACTGGGCGTGAGGTGGGTACCGGTCAGCAGGGCAATGGGAACTGTCGGCAATGGGCGACGCATGGAACTAAAAGAATTTAGCCGAAACAAATACTTGAGAGCGCCAACGACCGCGCCGTATCATGTCCGACTAGATCGCTCCTGGGAGCCGGTATCTCGGTGAATGTAGCCACTTGGGTTCAAGAACTGAAGTCGGGACCGGAAGGGACGCGGTTGCTCGAGCAGCGCGGGGCGCAGCTTCTGGTCGCCGTGCTGCTCATGGCGCTCGCCATCGACGGGGCGCTGATACTGACACATGTCCTGAGCGGCAGTGCCCTGCCCCCGCCCGGTAGCAATGCGACCGGGCAAGCGCCGATCCGCGCTGCAGTGAACCCGACCGTGGAGCTGGCCACCATCGTCAATGCACATCTGTTCGGCATGGCCGGCGCTCAGGCGGGCGGGAATGCGCCGCAGACGACCATACCGCTGATCCTGGCCGGCGTCATTGCCGAGAAGGATCCGTCCAAGGGGCAGGCCATCATTGGCGACACGGCGACCTCCGGCAAGCTGTTCGCCGTTGGCGCGATGCTCCCCGGGGGGGCACGACTGAATGGCGTCTACGGTGATCATGTCCTCATCGAGCGCGGCGGGCGTCTGGAAACGCTGCCGCTGCCGCGCAATCCGATGAAGGGCGGCGCGGTCAACACCGCGTCCTCGCCGGCCCCTGGCGCGCAGAACCGGCTACAGGACAACTCCACCGTGCTCGCCGGCCTGGTCCGGGTGCAGCCGGTGTTCAACCAGGGCAAGCTCGGCGGCTATCGGATTTTTCCCGGCGGCACGCGCGGCACCAGCGCTTTCAGCCAGCTCGGACTGCGCTCAGGAGACCTGATCGTCGCCATCAACGGCACGGCGCTGGATGATGCGGCACGCGCCATGGAGGTCCTGCAAACGCTGTCCTCCTCGGCGAGCGCCAGCATCACCGTCTCGCGCAATGGCGCTTCGCAGGAGGTAAACCTTAATCTTGCGAACCTGAACACCGAAACCGACGCGCCGGCAGCGGACAATTCGGCGACCGCGACCGCCCCCGGGCCCAATCAGATGCGTGGACGGGGCGCATTTCAGGGCGCAGGTGCGCCGCCGGCTCCGTCAACCGCCAACTCGGCGCCGGCTGACCCGTCAGCGCCGGCAACGACACCTGCGCCCGCGCCGGCCGACGGCGCCAGCGCCGCCAATTAGTCGAGGATAGTGCCCATAATGTCCTACCGCACATTGATCCGCCTGGCGCCGCCACCGCGACGTCGTTTCGCCGTCGCGCTGGCGGTGCTGGCACTGAGCGCGATGGCGCTGGCAGAGCAGCCCAATTCCCAGCGCATCACGCCGAACTTCAAGGACGCGGATATCACGCAGATTATTGAAGCGGTCGGCTTGGCGACCGGTAAGAACTTCATCATCGACCCGCGGGTACGCGCCCAGGTCACGATGCTGTCCTCGACGCCGATGACGCCGGACCAGTTCTACCAGGCGTTCCTGGCCATCCTGCAGGTGCATGGCTTCGTGGCCATCCCGGACGGCAATGTGGTCAAGATCGTGCCGGATGCGAACATGCGCCAGTACGCGGCCAACGACCTGCCCGACCACGTCAGCTCCACCTCCGATGAGATGGTGACCCAGGTCCTGGCTGTCCAGAACATCAACGCCTCGCAGCTGGTGCCGGTGTTGCGGCCGCTGATGCCGCAGAACGCGCAGCTCTCGGCCGTCACCGGCGCCAACATACTCATCCTCTCGGACCGTGCCAGCAATGTGAACCGGATGTTGCGCATCATCGCGCGCATCGATCAGGTTGGTAGCTCCGACATCGATGTCATACCGCTGCAGAACGCGACCGCGGCCGATACGGCGCGTGCACTCACCACGCTGCTGGCGCAGACCGGCGAGGCTGCGACCGGCGTCAAAATAGTCGCCGATGACCGCTCCAACAGCATCCTGGTGAGCGGTGATGCCACGCTGCGGCTGAAGATCAAAACGCTGATAACGCACCTGGATACGCCGATCGATACCGGCTCGACCACGCAGGTGCGCTACCTGCGGTTCTCCGATGCCGAGGATCTGGCCGGCAGGCTCAAGGAACAGCTCTCGGGCAACAGTTCGAGCTCCACCTCGGCCATGAGCAAGCTGCTGGAACGCAATCAGAGCTCGCAGCCCCAGCCCAACGCCCAGGGCAACACGCCCAAACCGGGTGAGAATGCGGCGGCCAATGCCAACGCCTCGAGCGGCGGTGCCGCCACGCTCTCGCTGGCCGGCGACACGGCCACCATCTGGGCGGACAAGGCCACCAATTCGCTGGTTATCACCGCCGGGCAGCGCACGCTGCGTGCGGTCAACGCGGTCATCGACAAACTCGACATCCGCCGCGCCCAGGTGCTGGTGCAGGCCATCATCGTGGCCGTGTCGGTCGACAAGGCGGCCGACCTGGGCGTCAACTGGGTGGTCGACGCCACTAACACCGCCGCAGCACTCGGCGGTTTCATCGCGCCGATCGGGGGTGTGTCGGGTATCGACCTCTACAACGACATCGCCAACCCCAGCAACCTGGCGTCGAATCAGCCGACCGGCACGACGATCGGCATCGGTAAGCTCACGGCGACCGGTGTTAACTTTGCGGCCATCCTTCGCGCGCTGCAAACCGACACGCGCACCAACATCATTGCGACTCCGCAGGTGGTCACGCGCGACAACCAGGAAGCCAAGATGGAGGTGGCACAGGAGGTTCCCTTCCTGACCGGCCAGTACTCGACCACCAACGGTACCGGCAGTGCCTTCCAGACCATCGAGCGCGAGGAAGTCGGCACCATCCTGACCGTGACACCGACCATCAATGAAGGTGACGCGGTGCTGCTGAAGCTGCAGATCGAAAGCTCGAGTCTCGCGGGTGCGACCGCGGGCGCAGTCGATCTGGTCACCAACAAGAATGTGATCACCACCAGCGTGCTGATCAAGGACGGCAACACGCTCGTGCTCGGCGGCCTGATCCAGGACAACGTCACCAACAGCGACAGCTCAGTGCCGCTGCTCGGCAAGATTCCAATCATTGGCGAGCTGTTCCGCGCGCGCAATACCGACAAGACCAAGACCGACTTCCTGATCTTCCTGCAGCCTCACATCCTGCGCGATGACCGGCAGGCGGCCATCGAAACCGACGCGAAATACAACTACGTGCGCGAGGAGCAGCGCCGTCTCAACAAGGATCAGGACGCCAAGCTGCCGCTGCTGCCGTTCCAGCCGGCCGATGTGTTGCCGGACATTCACAACGGTGAGACACAGGGCGGCATACTCGGCGCGGGCGACATCGGGACGCCCGACACCCCCCAGGGGAATAGCAATAAATCGGGCTCGCCAGGGGCCGCGAGCACCCCGCTGGCGCCCGGCCCGGCGGTCACTCCGACCACACCACCGGAAACACCAGCGGCGGGAGCGACGCCGTGAGTGAAGCCGCCGAGAAAATTCCGGAACGCATTCAGAACGACACGCGGTTGCCCTTCACCTTTGCCCGCCGCCACGGGGTGCTGGTGCGCGGCATCGTCGACGGCGTCGCGGACTGTGTGTACCGCGTGCCCGCTTCGGCGATGGCGCTTGCCGAGGCGCGCCGCTACCTGCAGATTCCGCTGGCGTTGACGGCCGTGGAGAACGACGCATTCGATGATCTGCTGCGCAAGACCTACGAGGGCGGCGGCGAGTCGATGCAGATGGGGCTGGATGAGACAACGGACCTCGCGCACCTCGCGCAGGAACTGCCCGAGCAGGCCGATCTGCTCGAGAGCAACGATGACGCCCCCATCATCCGTCTGATCAATGCGGTGCTGACGCAGGCAATTCGCGAGAACGCGTCCGACATTCACGTCGAGCCGTTCGAAAATCGCCTCGTGGTGCGCTTCCGCGTTGATGGCATTCTGCGGGAAGTGTTGCAGTCCAAGCGCGGCGTAGCTCCGCTGGTGGTCTCGCGCATCAAGGTCATGTCGAAGCTCGATATCGCCGAGAAGCGTCTGCCGCAGGACGGCCGCATCAGTCTGCGCATCGCCGGGCGCGCGGTCGATGTGCGCGTGTCGACCATTCCCTCGGGCCATGGCGAGCGCGTGGTGCTGCGTCTGCTCGACAAGCAGGCCGGGCGACTGGATCTGGACGCGCTCGGCATGGGCGGGGATACGCAGCGGCACATGGACGAGTTGATCCACAAGCCGCACGGGATTCTGCTGGTTACCGGCCCGACCGGCTCGGGCAAGACCACGACGCTCTACGCGGCGCTCGAGCAGCTCAACGACAACACCCAGAACATCATGACGGTCGAAGATCCGATCGAGTACTACATCGACGGCATCGGCCAGACCCAGGTCAACACCAAGGTGGAGATGACTTTTGCGCGCGGACTTCGCGCCATCCTGCGCCAGGATCCGGACGTGGTGCTGGTGGGCGAAATCCGCGATCTGGAGACCGCGCAGATCGCCGTGCAGGCCAGCCTCACAGGTCACCTGGTGCTCTCGACGCTGCACACCAACACGGCCGCGGGCGCGCTCACCCGCCTGCGCGACATGGGCATCGAGCCTTTCCTGCTCTCCTCCAGCCTGATCGGCGTGCTGGCGCAACGGCTGGTGCGCGTGCTCAATCCGGATACCCGCCAGGCATTCCAGGCCGGCGAATACGAACGGCGGCTGCTCGGACTGAAGCCCGATGAGCCCTCACCCACGCTCTATCGCCCGGGGCGCGATCCGGCCGGCGGCTATCGCGGCCGCACCGGCATCTACGAGCTGATCCTGATCGATGATCAACTGCGCACCATGATCCACGACGGCGTCGGTGAGCACGACCTGGAGCGCTACGCGCGCAAGTTCACCCCCTCGATCCGCGATGACGGCCTCGCGCGCGTGCTCAAGGGCGAGACCACCATCGAAGAAGTCCTGCGCGTCACGCGCGAGGACTGACGCCCCGGCGCGCGATCACGGTCGATGGGAGCTTTCGAATACACCGCCCTCGATAACGCCGGGCGCTCGCGCAAGGGCGTCATCGAAGGCGACACCGCGCGCCACGTGCGCTCGCTGCTGCGCGAAAAGCAGCTGCTGCCGGTCACCATCGAGGCGGTTGCCGACGAGGCCTCCCGCAAGCGTAGCGGTACCCGATTCTCACTACGGCGGGGCGTCTCGGCTGCCGATCTGTCGCTGATGACCCGCCAGCTCTCGACGCTGGTGCGCGCGGGCCTGCCGCTGGAAGAGGCGCTGCTGGCGGTATCGGAGCAAACCGAGCGGCCGCGCGTTCAGAGCATCGTGCTCGGGGTGCGCGCCAAGGTGGTCGAGGGCCACCCGCTCGCGTCCGGACTCGACGAGTTCCCGAGTGTCTTCCCCGAAATCTATCGGGCCACGGTTGCCGCCGGCGAGCACTCGGGGCACCTGGATGCAGTGCTCGAGCGACTCGCGGACTACACCGAATCGCGCGAGCAGATGCGGCAGAAGATCCTGGGCGCGATGCTTTATCCGATCGTGCTCACCGTGATGTGCTTTGCGATCGTGTCGATTCTGCTGACCTATGTCGTGCCGAAGGTGGTGGAGGTATTCGAGGCCAATCGCGCCAAACTCCCGCTCGCGACGCAGGTACTGGTGGGGATCAGCGGCTTTTTGCGCAACTACGGCATCTGGCTGATTCTGGTCATCGGTGTGATCTCGTTCCTGGTCTGGCGCGCACTGCAGCAGCGCGCGACGCGCTGGCGCTTTCACCGCACGCTGCTGCGCGTGCCGATCATGGGTCGCATCGTGCGCGGCTTCAACACGGCGGCATTCACGCGCACCCTCAGCATTCTTACTGCCAGCGCGGTGCCGGTACTGGATTCATTGCGCATCGCGAGCGAGGTGGTCATCAACCTGCCGATGCGCGATGCGGTCGGTGAAGCCGCCGCGCGCGTCCGCGAGGGCGCGCCGATCGGCAAATCCCTGTCGCAGAGCCGGCTGTTTCCGCCCATGACCATCCACCTGATCTCCAGCGGCGAGTCCAGCGGCCAGCTGCAGGCCATGCTCGAACGGGCGGCCGTCAATCAGGAGCGGGAGCTCGAGGGACTGCTGGCGGCATTGGTCGGGCTGCTCGGGCCGGTACTCATCGTCGGCATGGGCCTGATCGTCATGGGCATCGTATTTGCGATGCTGTTACCGATTTTTGAAATGAATCAGCTGATTCGCTGAATGTGCCGTTGCATCGGCTTTTGATTCGCATTATTTTCGGCGCAACCTGCAACTGGGGCAGCCAATCGTAAGGCCATAACCGAAGACCATCGCCATGGGCGGAAATCCGGATTCTGACGAGTACGAAGAGGATGACGCGGCCGAGATCACCGGAGATGATGATCTCGATCTTGATCGCGCCATCAAGGATATGGAGATCGCCAAGCGCCGCACCGTCAAGGTCGGCGAACCGGCCTGGCGGCGGCTGGAGCAGCGCCTGGAGCAGAAACGCACCGCCGAGTTGATCAGCGACCTGGAGGACTACGATATCGGCGCCGAGGAACCCGCGGCGCAAAGCGGTCACGCCAAGGTCCGCCGCCGCTAGGGCACTCTCCTAGCGCGTGGCCTTGAGCTTGCCCACGGGCGGGCTTGGGGTGCGGCGCACGACGCCGACCACGACGCCTTCGATCAGCAGCCCTTCGTGCTTCAGATCGATCCGCAGCGGCTCGAAAT
>Ga0302308_10000830_pt1 | contig 25941 bp, 22 predicted proteins | sample III_Palsa_E3_3_FD_200531 | JGI IMG/M metagenome (GOLD analysis project Ga0302308, IMG submission 200531) | Peat permafrost microbial communities from Stordalen Mire near Abisko, Sweden - III_Palsa_E3_3 | ecosystem: Environmental > Terrestrial > Soil > Palsa > Peat permafrost | place: Sweden...
TCGACCTTAAGCGTGAGATTCGAGTCGCCCGGCGGGGATTCGTAGGTCGCGGTTTCCGTCTTAGCGAAGATCGTTTGGCTCCCGTTGGCGGCGGTCATCAGGACGCTTCCGTCGACGAGTTCGACTAGCGACTCCGTGCTGGCCACGCTGAGGCTCCACTCCGGGCCGAGTGGCCCTTCATCGCCCTCCGTGGTGTCGCGTGAGCTGTAGTTACGTGAGACTGTGAGCCCTGAGCCTAGCGGCACATCGCTAGCGCCGAGGCTGAAGTCGCCAGACTCGAGATCGACCGAACCCGGCCCGAGTGCTACGGGTGTCGAATGACGCACCGTAATCTGTAGCGAAATCCGGGATTCGTTGCCGGCGCGGTCCTTCGCGACGATCACGATCGCGTGATGGCCGGCACCGAGTTCCGCGCCGTTTATCGTCCATTTTGCGGTCGCCGTACATCCGCCTTTCGGAACGCTACAGCCGGCCTGTTTGCCGACTTCTTTGGTTTCATGCCCGTCGACGAACAGAGCGAGGCCCTTGACTGCCGACACTCCTTCGCCTTCGATCGCCTTGATGCCAGGGCTTGCTACCGTCGTGCCTTCGCCGTCTGTCGCTTCGGTGGTGAGTTCATAGGCCCGTTCGCTAAGTTCGTTGCCATAAGGCAGGCCGGTGATGACCAAATGGCGTGGTGGCGTCTTCGCGACTTTGATCGTCGCTTCGCTTTCCCCGCGTGTTTCCGCGCCGATCGCCTCTTCCGCTTTGTAGCGGATCTTGTCTTCCCCGTTCGGCAAGACTTCGTTGAGGGTCCAGTATTCGGGCGGAATTTCCGGGTCATAGCACTGGACACCCTTGCATAGCCCTTTTTCGCGGTAATTGTGTGTGATGATGCTTTCCCATTTGCCAGGGGCAGCTTCGTATTCGAGTGCTGTCGCGGCAACTCCGATGCCTTTGTCTTTTGCTTGGAGCTCGACCGCGCCTTCTGATTTTCCTAGCCAGCTACCAGAGCCATACAGCACGTTTTTCCTGCTTTGTTCGACTTCTTTGCCTTCGACTTTTTCTTTGAAGTGCAACTCTTCTGTCGAGGTGTTGAACGACGGTTCTGAGTGGAACGGCCTTGGCTCGGCGATTTGCACGGTCGCGTTGTACAGCCGATCTGAGAATTTGCTACCGGCCGCGGCCGCCGACTGCACGAACCACACAGCGTTCCCGCCCTGACCGGCGCCGGCGGCGCAGTCTCGTTTCCCTTCGGCTTTCGCGCATAGCGGCGGTTCGTCGGTCTTCTTTGAGTATTCGGCGGTTTTTTTGGCTTCAGAGGAAAGTTCCTGTTCTTCTTCTTTGCCGCCTGTTGAGCTGATTTCGAGCTTGCTTTCGATATGGCCGCCGACATTCTTCGCTTCGCTTTCGGATGTGAGCTCCCAGATTTTCGATTCGCCCTGCGTCTCGTATATCCAGGCACCCCATTCGGTTGCGCTATAGCTGCCGGCCGCGTAGCTTTCGAGGTATTCCGAGGTTGACCGCTTTGCGAATGTCGTTTCTTTGCCGTTGTATGTGCGGTATTCCCACATCGATTTCGTGGTTTCCGTTGGGAACTGTGAGTCCGAGGTTTGCACGAATTCAGGGTCCACCGTCGCCGGGAACTGGTATTCCGTAGACTGATCATCGACGGTCACGTTTAGCGTGTCGCCCGACGCCGTGGCAGAGGTCGGGATAACGACCCCCGTCGCGTCATGTGCGCTTACCGGCAGGATTTCAGCCAGGGTCACGCCTTTTTTGACGACGCGTACGGCACCGTTTGCTTCGCTCTGTACCAAGCTCGCGCCCTGCGGCAGCCCAACCCGGAAATGCAGCTGCGCCGGGGCATACGCCGAGCGCAATATCGTCTCGAGCGCGAAGCCGAACGTGCTCGCCTTCACCATCGTGTCCCCATCGGTCAGGGTGTTTGCGAACAGCACCCCTGCCGCATCCGCGGCGCCTTCGCCGCCAGCCAGCGGCGCGCCGTGCTTGTTTACGGGCGTCAGCGAAACACCGGCCGCCGGGAGCTCGACACCGGCTGCAATGTGCTTTGCGATCCGCACGCCGACAAGCGGGCTCGTCGGCTCCCAGCCTTCTCCAGTCGGATTTGGAGCGAGATCAAGCGGCGCGAAACGCCCCGACGTCGTCTCGCGCGCGAACGGCACCATCGATTCGACTATGCCGCTATCTCCACCAGGCATCGAGACCTTTGCCGCGTTGCCACTCAAGTAGGCGCTGATCGACTCGCCCGACGGTAGCCGCGGCGGCCCACCCGCAGGATCATCCAGCAGCCGCGGGAGCGCTTCGCCGTCTACCTTGGCGGCCTGCGCATCATCCAGGTCCGCGAACGCGCTACGCGAGGTTTCTCGCTCCGCGACTGCTTCAGGGCTATCCCGGCGTGCTTCTTCCGCCGCGCCGACTCCCTGACCCCCGACCAGGGACTGCACTTCTGGCACCACGAGCGGACTTTCAAGAGCCATACCGCCGTACCCAACCAGCCCAGGGGACGCTTGCGACACGCTCGTCGACCAACACGCCAACCCCGCACAGACCATCAGGAAAATTGCGAGTCGCCGCACAGCAAGACCCATATTTCGCCCCCAGTACCAGAACGTCCGAATCCTGAGTCGGACCGATTAGCGGAACAGTTGCCGCCGACCGTATATGGGCTGCGTCACGTTTTGTATCCCCCGAGACAACGACTTCGGGTGAGGACGACTGGAGCCGTCATGGGAGCGAACTGTCACTACCCCGCAGGTTCAACGCGAACTGGGATTGGCATACCGACCAGTTCACGCCGGCTTTGCACGTTGAGCTTTCGGAGAACAGTGGCCACATAGGTGCGGACCGTCTCGATGCCGATTTCGAGCGCGAGCGCGATCCCGGCGTTGGTCTCACCCCGGCTGAGATGCTCAAGCACTTCAGTCTCGCGGTCGGTGAGTAGGCGCGCCTCGCTCGGATAGCGCCGTTCGACGCGCTCACCATTCGCGGATGCGAAGACCCGAGCACCATCTGCCGCGAGGTGCACTGACGCGCGGATGTCCTCAGCCGGAACGCTCCACGCAACGCACGTGGCGCCGTCGGCAAGCAGCAACGTTCCGTATGTGGGCGTCGGGTCATGCGCGAAAACGAGAACCTCGGTCTCTGGGCTACTCGTTCTCAAGCGCGCCCGGGTGGAGCGCTCGTCCGTTTCATCCAAGATCACCACCTGAGGCGATTGTTGCGCGACAGTGCGCTCGAGCTTCAGCGGCTCAAGGTCGCTATCGAGGATGCGAATGCGATGATCCTCGCGTAGAACGGCAACGAGACCGCGCCCCACCACCGCGGGGAAACGGCCCAGTACGACTGTTACCGCGCCGTTGTCAGCCACACGCCCGCTGACAGTCAGATCGCAGAATCGCCATGGCTATCCGCGGCTGTCTATCTCGTCGTCGCGGCGATATCTCGAAGCTGCGCCCTCGCCCGGTCTACGCGCGTATCCATACGATCCTCGTGACTACGCATGAAGCCACCTTTCTCGGTCCTCCCAATTCCGCGAGCTTGAGCGCCCGACTCTACCTCACTCATCGCCTATGGTTGACTGCGGGCAAAGAGGCAAGGGTCCTGGCTCATGGCAGCCAAGACGCAGGTCCAACAGCGCCTCGGCCAGGCCATCAAGGAGATCCGTTCGTCGAAGTCGCTCACCCAGGAAGAGCTAGCGGACCGTTCGGGCCTGCACCCGACGTACATCTCCGATATCGAGCGGGGAGCGCGTAACCCGAGTTTCCTCGCCCTCGTGCGGCTCGCCGACGGTCTCGGGTCCACGCTCGCTGAGATCGGCGCAGCCTACGACAGGTGCGAGACGTAAGCGTCCTCCGGGCCCGCGTGCGAACGCGAGAGAAGGCGTCCGCCGGGGGATCCCCCATCGCCTGCTGCCGCTAAAGTGTGTGGCGCAAGGTCGGGCCACCGGCATCGGTGGGAGTACGGTCCTGCTAGGTCTTGCGAAGGGTCGCTCTTGGGGCGGTCCTTCGTTCATTCAGGACCCCAAACGCCGCAGCGGCCACGCCGTCGAGCTCGCTCAACCCATCGAGCGCGGTGCGCCGCACACTGGCCTGTGCTGTCTGCAGACCACGCCGTATCAGACGGGCTTCCTCGAGCACATCGGCCGCATCGAGCTTCACGAGCTGGCAAAAACAGGAGTCGTCGATGTCGTGGATGGCGGGACGGACGGGCCGAGTGAGGCTTACGTGCCGTTTTCCGTGGTGAGAGCCTTGCGAGCGAAGTCGTCGGATACGGCGAACGGAGCGGGGTGCTCACCGGCAGTGGCAGCCAGCTCGGCGAGGTCGTCGTAGAAGGAGTCGGGCAGCATCGTGGAGTTGGGCTTGACGGCGCCGTCCACGATCACCACACGTTTCTCGCGTCGCTGCCACAGCAGATAGAGGCGGTACAACATCTGCCCGTGCCGGTCGCGAGCCTCGTGCAGATGCTCGCAAGCGCCGTGCATCGAGTCATGCGAGCTGGTGTCCCTCCACTGATCGGGTCCGGTGCTGCGCACGGCGTCGACGATCGCCAGCAACTGTGTCCGCACGGCTGGCGGCTGACCCAGCAGAAAGTCGAACGCGGGCACGCTGCGCTGGGCGCCAGCGGTCTTCACGAGCCACTCGACATCCCAGAGCATGGCCCCGCACTATCCGTGTAACGACTATCGATAGCAAGCATGTTGGCGCGAAATGGTTGTTGCATTTATGCCACATCCCTGTTATCCTCGACCCATGGTCAAACACTCCGCCCACCAGAGCGCAGTCAACGCTCTGCTGTCTGAGTCCGAGCGTGCCGAGCACGCCCGACGCGTCCAGGCCCTACGCTCGCGTAATGCTCTGCTGACGACCCTGGAGAGGGCCCGCGAGCAGCAGGGCATGACCAAGCGCAAGCTCGCTGAGCGCGCCGGTCTCGAGGCTTCGAGCGTACGACGACTGCTGACCTCCGAGACAGCCAACCCGACGACGGACAACGCCTTCCGGCTCATGGCGGCTATGGGTGTCTCCCTCGAAGCGACGCTGCCAACCGGAGAGCGCGTCCAACTGGTAAGCCCCGGTGCCGAGACTCCGACACCCGATCGCGCTGCCGCGGCCTGAGGTGTCTCCGCGGCTTGTTTGAGACCAACGCCGATTTATCTCGCTGTGCTCTCGGCCGAGCTGAACTCCTCGACCGCACCGAAGCTCACCCGCAGAAGCGCCCCGCCACCAGAGGCGTTCTGGGCTTCTGCGAAGCCGCCGCCCGCCTCCGCCGCCTGGCGCACGATCGCCAGGCCGAGGCCCGAGCCGGGGAGCTTGCGCGCGTCGCTCGCACGGTAGAAGCGGTCGAACACGAACGGCAGGTCCGCGTCCTGAAAGCCGGGGCCGTGGTCGCGGACGCTCAACACGCCGCCCTTCAGCGCCACATCCACCGCCGCCCCGTCCGGGCTCCACTTGCGCGCGTTCTCCACCAGGTTCGACACCGCGCGCGCGATCCGCTCGGCGTTGCCACGGACGATCGTCGGCTCGACGCTCAACGCGAAGGCCACAGCCCCCTGGCGCTCGGCGCGCCTGCGCGCGCTCTCCACCACGCTGCGCACCACCTCGTCCAGGCGCACGTCGTCCACCGCGCCGTCCGGAGCCGCACCGCGCGCCAGCTCGACGACATCGCCGACGAGCGCCGTCAGCTCGTCGAGCTCCGCCACGATGTCCGCGCGCAGGCTCTCCTGCTCCGCCGGCGCCAAGCGGTCGGCCTCCCCCAGGATCTGGACGTTCGCCCGCAGCGAGGAGATCGGCGTGCGCAGCTCGTGGCTCGCGTCCGCGATCAGGTGGCGCTGCGCCTGCACCGAATGCTCGAGCGCGTCCAGCGTCGCGTTGAAGCTGTCCGCGAGCCGCGCCAGCTCGTCGCGTCCGTGCACCTCCAGCCGGCGGGACAGATCGAGGTTGCCCGTCAGCGACTCCGTGCGCTCGGTGAAGCGCCCGATCGGCGCGAGCGCCGTACGCGCCACCAGCGCCCCCAGCAGCGCCGCCAGCACCACGCCGCCGCCGCCGATCAGCGCGAGGATCAGCAGCAGGTTGCTCAGCTCGTGTTCGACCTCCGTCAGCGGCTGCGCCACCAGCACCGCCCCGCCCGCTCCCGTGCCAAGCGTCAGCACCCGCAGCCGCGTGCCATCGACGGTGCGATCGGACAGGCTGCTGCCGTTCCCGCGCGCCGCGATCGCGCGGTCGCCCGCCGTCGTCGCGATCTTCCTCGACGACGAGCCCTGGCCGCCCGGCACGAACACCTGCCCCTGCGGTGAGATGAACTCCACGTACCCCGACGCCGCCCCGAACGGCGCCGGTTCGACGCTGCCCGGGAAGCCGTCCCGGCGCCCGAGGCCCGCGCCAGGGTACGAGCCCGCTGCCGGCGGGCCGCCGGGCCCTACCCCACCGGCCGCCGGACCGGTCGGGCCGCCCTGCCCGGGAGGACCGACGAGCGCTCGCGCCCGCGCCCGCAGGTTGTTGTCGACTTCGCCGCGCAGGTCCGAGCGCACCGCCGCGTACAGGCCGATCGCCGCCGCCAGCACCGCCAGCGCGACCGACACGCTCGCCACCGCCGCGATCCGCGTTCGCAGCGTCACCGCCGGCGCGCATGATCGAGGGGCCCACCCATCACGTCATCCTCCGCGAGCGCCGCTCACGGCTCGCGCAGCGCGTAGCCGACGCCGCGCACCGTGTGGATCAGCTCGCGCGCGCCCGCGTCCTCCAGCTTGCGGCGCAGGTAGCCGATGTACACGCGCAGCGCGTTCGACGTCGGGCCGAAGTCATAGCCCCACACGCGGTCGTAGATCAGGCTGTGCGACAGCACCCGCCGCGGGTTCAACATCAAGAGCTCCAGCAGCTGGTACTCCGTGCGCGTCAGCTCCACAAAGTTCTCGCCCACCTGCGCGCCGTGGCGGTTCGGGTCCAGGCGCAGCTCCGCGAACGACAGCGCGTCCGGGTCCTCCTGCGGGTTCGCGCGGCGCAGCAGCGCCCGCAGTCGCGCCTTCAGCTCGCCCACGTCGAACGGCTTCACCATGTAGTCGTCCGCGCCCACGTCGAGGCCGTCGATGCGGTCCGCAACCGCGTCGCGCGCCGTCAGGATCAGGATCGGCACGCGGCTGCCCGCGCGACGCACCCGCCTGCACACCTCCAGGCCATCGATCCCCGGCAGCCCCACGTCGAGCACCACCGCGTCCGGCACCGCCTGCACGACCTGCTCGAGCGCCGCCTCGCCGTCCTCCGCCAGCTGCAACTCGTATCCCGCCAGCGTCAGCGTGCGGCGCAGCGCTTCGCGCACCGCACGGTCGTCGTCCACCACCAGGATCCGCATCCGCTGGATTGTTACGTGCTCGCGCTCGCGAGCTGCGCCGCCCGCCCCGCGCAGTCGTACAGCGTCGTCGCCGAGCTCGTCGTCGCCGCCTCGCACTCGCGCGCCACCGCCGCCAGCGCCGTCTTCGCACCCGTGCGCGTGTCGCCGCGCAGGCCGCCGCCCGGACCCGAGCTCTGTTCGTCGAGCACCCAGCGGATCTTGCCCGCGCGCACCTCCTGCGCCAGCCACGACACGCTCACGTCGCTCTCGCGTCCCGAGAAGCCGCCGATGCCAGCCACGTTCGTGTTGCCCTCGACGATCGAAGACGCAGCGTTCGACTGGCTCGCCACCGCGATCGTGCCGCCGCCGTGCTGCTTGACGTAGGCGAGGATCGCGCTCGACACGCTGCCGCCGATCGGGGCGCCGAGCGCCCCGCCCGCGCCGCGGGCCGCCCCGCTCGCGGTGGCACCACCAGCCTGGCCGGAGCCAAATAGCTGCGGAGGCGCAGCGCCGCCCGGCGGGCCGGCGAAGCCGCCGCGCCCCGCGCCCGCGCCGAAGCCACGCGGACCGCCAAAGCCACCACCCGGCCCGCCGAGGCCACCGCTCTCCGCCGACGCCGGCCCGCCCGCCGGGAACGTGCCGCTCGTCGCGTGGCCGAGCGTGTCGAACGCCCACACCGCCGGAGCCGCGAGCAGCGCCGCCACCGCGGCGCCCACCGCCGCCATCCGCACCGCGCGTGAGCTGAACGCCACCAGCGCCAGCGCCGCCAGCGCTCCCACCACGATCAGCACCGGCGGCAACCACGTCAGCTGCCCCGGGTAGTTGCCCCGCACGACCAGCTCCACGATCACGCCCGCGAGCACCGCCAGCGGCGCGGCGATGCGCGCGACGCGTCCGCCGCCGATCAGCTGCGCCGCGCCCGCGCCCGTCAGCGCCGCCGCGAACGGCGCCAGCAGCGACACGTAGTACGGGTGGAAGATGCCGCTCGCGAAGCTGAACAGGACGGCGGTCGTCGCCAACGCGCCGCCCACCGCCAGCAGCCAGCCGCTGCGCGCATCCGCGCGACGCAGGCGGCTCGCCGCGAGGATCGCCAAGCCGCTCACCAGCGCGAAGCCCAGCAGCCAGCCAGCCTGGCCGCCCAATGCGGTGTTCAGCAGGCGCAGCGGCCCCGGCGTGCCGCCGAACATGTTCCCGCCGCCACCGCCCGGACCGCCCGCCTGGCCGTCCACGCGCCCGACGCCGTTGTATTCGAAGATCAACGACAGGATGCGGTTGTCGCTCGTGCCCGACACCCACGGGCGGTCCGCCGCCGGCGTCAGTTCCACCAGCAGCGGCCACGCGCCGCCGACCAGCAGCATCGCGCCGCCGCCTGCCAGCAGCTGGCGCAGCGCGTGCACGCGGCCACGCGCGGCGGGCGCCATCCACAACCACGCCGCCGCGATGCCCGGCACCACCACCAGCGCCACCAGCATCTTCGTCTCAAAGCCTAGGCCCACGCACACGCCCGCCGCCACCAGCCAGCGGAGATGTCTGTTCTTCGACTCGAGCCCGCGCACCGTGCACCACAGCGCCGCCACGCAGCACAGCACCAGCAGCGCGTCGGGGTTGTTGTGTCGCGAGACCGCCACCGCGATCGGCGTCAGCGCAAGCGCCAGGCCAGCCACGAAGCCGCCCACGCGCCCGAAGCGACGGCGCACGAGGTCGTACACCAGCGCCACGCTCGCCACGCCCATCAGCGCCTGCGGCACGAGGATGCTCAGCGAGTGGTAGCCGAACACGCGCACCGACAGCGCCTGCACCCACAGCGCCAACGGCGGCTTGTCCACGCTCATCACGCCGCCCTTGTCCAGCGACGCGAACAGGAAGTCGTGCCAGTTGGAGCTCATCGAGCGCACCGCCGCCGCGTAGTAGTCGTTCGCCCAGCCGTTGCGTGCGAGCGCCCACAGGTTCAGGATCGCCGCCAGCGACATCACCGCCGCGAGCTCCGGATGCGGCGCGCGCAACGCGAGCGCCCTTGCCCGCGTGCGCACACGCGCTCCCCACGCAACGCCAGCAGGTGTCGTGACCGGCGCCGCCGACGCTGTCGAGGACGCGGCCGAACGTGTCTCCCATGAATAGCTCATGCCGGCAGCTTCGCCGCCGCGTGTAGGACGAGCGTGTGCCCAACCTCAAAGTTGCATAAGCGCCCTGAGCGGCACGCTCAGTCGATCAGCCGCCTGCCCAATTGCGAGATCGCCAGGCGCCACATGATCAGCGCGAACGCCAGCAGCACCGCCGCGTGGCCGAGGTCGGCCGTGCCCAGCGTGCCAAGCGACGCGTCGCGCACGAGCTGCACGCAGTGGTACAGCGGGTTCACGTACGCCACCTGGCGCACGCCCACCGGCAGCGAGGAGACCGGAAAGAACGTGCCCGCCACCAGGAACATCGGCGTCAGCACCGCGCTCGTTATGTAGTTGAAGTTGTCGATCGTCTTCGCCACCGCCGCCACCGTCACGCCGAAGCCCACGAAGCCGAAGCCCGTCACGAAGCCGATCAGCGGCACCAGCAGCATCCCGACGTGCGGTTCAAGGCCGAACGCGAAACCCACCAGCAGCGGCGCGACGCCGTACACGCCCGCCCGCAGCGACACCCACAGCATCTCCGCCGTGATCAGCTCCTCCACGTCCACCGGCGCCGCCAGCACCGCGTCGTACGTGCGCTGGAACTGCCAGCGGATGAACGTGTTGAACATCCCCGGGAACGCCGACGAGAACAGCACCGCCGTCGCCACCACGCCCGTCGCCACGTACGGCACGTATTTCACGTGCAGCAGATGCGGCGCGAACTTCTCGAAACCCAGGCCGAACGCCAGCAGGTAGATCGTCGGCTGCACGATCGACGAGAACGTCGTCGCCTTCCAGTAGCGCCCGAAGATCGCCACGTCGCGGCTCATCACCCCCGCCAGCGCCGCCGGTTCAAGGCGGCCCACACGGCGCGTCCCCTCGACGCCAGCGGGCGTGCCCGCCCCTGGGCTCCGTGCCTGCGCCTGTGCACTCACTCGATTTCCTCCCCCGTCAGCGCCACGAACGCATCCTCGAGGCTCGCCGGGCGGCGCACGCCCTCAGGCGCCAGGCCGTCCAGCGTCTCCGCGCGCATGATCGCCACCGCCGGGCCGCTGCGCCGACTCGACCAGCCGTTCTCCGTCGCCAGATCGCTCACCTGCGCCAGGCGCTCCGGCGGTCCGTACACCTCCAGCACCTGCTCGCCCGCGTGCGCGCGCACCAGCTCCGCGGGCGCGCCCTGCGCGATAATCCGCCCGCCCGACATCACCGCCACCGTGTCCGCCAGGCGCTCCGCCTCCTCGATGTAGTGCGTGCTCATCAGCACCGTCACGCCATCCGCGCGCAGCCCGTCGATCAGCGACCACAGCTCCTGGCGCACCTGCGGATCGAGGCCCACCGTCGGCTCGTCCAGCAGCACCAGCCGCGGCCCGTGGATCAGCCCGCGCGCCACCAGCAGCCGCCTGCGCATCCCGCCCGACAGCTCCTTCACGATCGTGTCCGCGCGAGGGACGAGGTTCGCCAGCTCCAGCGCGCGATGCACCGCCGCGCCGCGCTCCGCGCGCGGCACTCGGTACAGGCGCGCGAACACCGTCAGGATCTGCCTGCACGTCAGCTCCACGTCCAGGTTGTCCAGCTGCGGCACCACCCCCATCTCCAGGCGCGACTGCTTGGACTCGCGCGGCAGCTCATACCCCAGCACCGAGATCTCACCCTCGTCCGCCAGCGTCTGCGCCGTCAGCATCCGCATCGTCGTCGACTTCCCCGCCCCGTTCGGCCCCAGCAGGCCGAAGCACACGCCCGCCCGCACCTCCAGGTCCAGACCGTCGACCGCCGTGATCGAGCCGCCTGTCCCCGAATGGGGGAAGCGCTTGCGCACGCCGCGCAGCGAGATCGCCGGGTTGCCGTCGTCCGCCATCGCCGACACTGTAGGTGTTGGGCGAATGTCGATTGCCGGCATGGCCATCTGGGACGCCGGTCCATACCCGCGCCGCGCGATCTGCGGCACGCTCTCACGCAGGCTGTTCGTATCGCGTCCCCAGCCGAGGGAGAGAGTCGAGGGTCATGCAAAACAGAGCTCCCCAGATCGTCGCGCTAGGCGGTGGCGGCTTCTCGATGGAGGGGAGCGGCTCGCTGCTCGACGACTACGTGCTGTCGCTCACGGGCGCCGCGAAACCGCGCGTGTGCTTCCTGCCGACCGCGTCCGGCGACGCCGACCACTACGTCGTGCGCTTCTACCGCCGCTTCTCGCCCGACTGCGACGCCAGCCACGTGTCGCTGTTTCGCCGCGACCAGGGCACGGGCGGCGTCGAGGACAACCTCGCGAGCCACCTGCTCGCGCAGGACCTCATCTACGTCGGCGGCGGCAACCTGCTCAGCATGCTCGGCGCCTGGCGCGCGCATGGGCTCGACTCGATCCTGCGCAGGGCGTGGCGGCGCGGCATCGTCCTCTGCGGGCCGTCCGCGGGGTCGCTGTGCTGGTTCGAGCAGGCGCTCAGCGCCTTCCACGGCGCACCCCGCATCGTCCGCGGACTCGGCTTCCTGCCGTACTCCAACTGCGTCCACTACGACGCGGAGCCCGCCCGTCGCGTCGAGTACCACCGCTTCGTCGCCGACGGCATGCACGCGGGGTTCGCCGTCGAGGACGGCGTCGCGCTGCACTTCAGCGGCACCAGCCTCGAGCGCGCCGTCAGCTCGCGCCCCGGAGGCGGCGCGTTCCTCGTCGAGCCGTGCGAGCAGGGCGTGCACGAGACGCGCCTGGAGGTCACGCAACTACCAGCGGGCGAAACGCCCGACGTCGATGCGTACGGTGGGCTGGAGCGCGCCAAGCGAGAGGCGGTGCCGGCGTGAGCGAGCGAAAGAGCAAGCTGAGCGCCCAGCACCGAGAGGCTGCCCTATGAGCGAGCGAGCCGTGGTCGACCCGCATGAACGCTTGATCTTCGCGATGGGCGGAGGCGGGTTCACGATGGAGCCCAACAACCCGCTGCTCGACGACTTCGTGCTGTCGCTCGCGGATGTCGGCGAGCCTCGCATCCTGTTCCTGCCGACCGCCTCGGGCGACACCACCTCGCAGATCAACGCCTTCAGGGCCCGCTTCGCCGAGCGCGCGTGCATCACCGAGCAGCTGTCGCTGTTTCACCTGCGCGAAACGACGCGCTCGCTCGCGGACACCGTGCTGATCCAGGACATCATCTACGTCGGCGGCGGCTCGATGCGCAACCTGCTCGCCCTGTGGCGCGCGCACGAGCTCGACAGCCTGCTCGTGCAGGCGTGGCAGCGCGGCGCCGTGCTCGCCGGGCTCAGCGCCGGCGCGATGTGCTGGTTCCAGGGAGGCATCACCTGCTCCAGCGGACCCACCGAACCGATCGCCGGCCTGGGCGTCCTCGAAGGCTCGCTCACTGTCCACGCCGACGGCGAGCCCGAGCGACTGCCGGTGTGGCTGGCGAGCGTCCGCGACGGCACGCTCCCCGGCGGCTGGGCGCTCGATGACGGCGTCGGGCTGCTGTTCCGAGGCGATCGCCTCGACCGCGCCGTCAGCTCGCGTCCGGGCGCCGGCGCGCAGCGCGTCGACGCGATCGAAGGCGAGCTCATGCGCAAGCGCGTCGACGTCGAGCTGCTCGGCGAGGGCCCGCGCGCCGCGCTCGGCGGCCACGACGAGGCGGTCGAAGAACTACGCCGCGTGCATCGCCTGCGCCGCGGCAGCTCGCGCGGGCGCTGAGGCCCGCAGACGTTGGCTGCAGGCGCTCGCGGGCACTAGTACATACGGCCAGATCCAGCGAAATCTGCGGAGAAGCCGCACACAATCGGCGAATAGCCCGAAAGGTACGACAAAGAATTGCCCGAAAGGTGCATGGACCCCGATGCAAATTCCAACAGTGACATCCATCGAGCACGAAACGCGCGTAGATCGCCTACTGCGCTGCGTCTCCTCCGGCTACCTCTCCGACGGCTGCTCCTGCGAGGCGACCGTCCCGGCGCGCGTCGCCGGCGCGGCGTGGGCCCGCGAGCTCGAGCGCGCCGCCGCTCGCGAAGACCAGTTCTTCCGCTTCCTGTGGAAGGGCGGCGAGTGGCGCGCGTACGGGCTACGCGACGGTCGCGTGCGCGGCGTCTACTGCCCCGAGCACAGCGCCAGGCGGGGCGAGCGCTCCTCCGAACGCGGCGTGCGCGTGCGCGTCGCCGTCGCGTCCTAGGGGTCGGCCGGCCTCCCTATGCGTCCACGCGTTCGAAGATCGCTGCGAGGCCCTGGCCGCCACCGATGCACATCGTCTCCAGGCCAAGCCGCGCGTCGCGCCTGTGCATCTCGTGCAGGAGGGTTGCGAGGATGCGGGCACCCGTCGCGCCGACGGGGTGCCCAAGGGAGATGCCCGAGCCATTCACGTTGACGCGCTCGAGACCGTCGTGCAGCTGCCACTCGCGCAGGACCGCCAGCACCTGCGACGCGAACGCCTCGTTGAGCTCGATCAGGTCGAGCTGCTCGAGCGTCACCCCCGCCCGCTCGAGCGCCAGCGCCGTCGACGGGACCGGGCCGATGCCCATCGTCTCGGGAGCCACGCCCGCGACCGCCCACGACACCACGCGCGCCAGCGGCCGCAGGCCCAGCTGCGACGCCCTGTCGGGGTGCGTCACCACGCACACCGCCGCGCCGTCGTTCTGACCGCTGCTGTTGCCCGCCGTCACCGTCGCGTCCGGGTCGCCCGCGCCCATGATCGCCCGCAGCCGACCGAGCGCCTCGAGCGTGGTGTCAGCGCGCGGATGCTCGTCGGTGTCGACGACGTCGCCGCGGGGAGTGCTCACCGGCACGATCTCCTCGGCGAACGCGCCGCTGCTCTGCGCGGCGACCGCGCGTTCGTGCGAGCGCAGCGCCAGCTCGTCCTGCTCATCGCGCGGGATCCCGTACTGGCGCCGCACGTTCTCCGCCGTCTCGAGCATACCGCCCGGGACCGGGTGGTTGACGCCGCCGGCGTTCACGCGTGCGCGCTCGAGCCGGTCCTCGAGCCTGATCGCTCCGCCCTTCACGCCCCACCGCGGCCGCGTCGAGTAGAACTCGGCCTGGCTCATGCTGTCCACGCCGCCCGCCAGCACGAGCTCGGCCGCGCCCGTCTGCACCTGCATGCAGCCGTAGAGCACCGCCTGCAGCCCTGAGCCGCAGCGGCGGTCGACCTGCAGGCCCGGCACCTCCACGGGCAGCCCCGCATCGAGGGCCGCCACGCGGCCGATCGCCGGCGCCTCGCCGCTTGCGTAGCACTGGCCCATGATCACGTCGTCGACGTCCTCGCCGTGCAGCCCCGTGCGGCTGACGAGCTCGCGGATCACAGTCGAGGCGAGCGCCGCCGCGCCGACGTCGCGGAACACCCCCCCGAAGCGCCCCACCGGCGTTCGCAGGGGCTGGCAGATCACTGCGTCTCTGGTTGCCATCATGTTGGGCACAATAGTGCTGCTGTACAACTCCCAGGTCTCCGGCAACTGCTACAAGGTGCGACTGCTGCTCGCGCACCTCGGGCGCGAGTACGGGCGACGCGAGGTCGACGTGATCGACCGCTCGAATCGCGCGGAGCTGCTCGGCGAGCTCAACCCCGCGCTACGCGTGCCCACGCTCGTGCTCGACGACGGCCGCGCTCTCGGCGAGTCCGACGCGATCCTCTGGTATCTGGCCGACGGCACCCCGTACCTGCCCGAGGGCCCGTTCGATCGCGCGAAGGTGCTGCAGTGGATGTTCTTCGAGCAGTACAGCCACGAGCCGTACATCGCGGTCGTGCGCTTCTGGGTTGCGGTCGCGAAGGCGCCGCCGGCGCGGGCGGTGCTGGAGGAGAAGATGCGCGGCGGCTATGCGGCTTTGGACGCGCTCGAGCGCCATCTCGACGCGAGCCCGTTCCTCGTCGCCGACCGCTACACGATCGCCGACATCGCGCTGTACGCGTACACGCACGTCGCCCACGAGGCGGGCTTCGAGCTCGAGCGCTACCCAGCGATCGGCTCCTGGCTGGCGCGGGTCGCGGCGCAGCCGCGGCACGTGGCGATCACGGCTTGAGGATCTCGCATGTGTCCGGGATCTCCCGAGACACAAACGCCCGCCGATCTCCTACGCTGACTGCGTATGGCGTCCAAAGGCACGATCGTCGCGTGCCCCAACTGCGGCACGAAGAATCGCGAGCGCGCGACGCCCACGGGTGTGCCGCGCTGCAGCGTCTGCCAGACGCTCCTGCCGTGGATCGTCGAGGCCGGCCCCGACACGTTCGACGCCGAGATCGCATCCTCGGCGCCGGTGCTCGTCGACTTCTGGGCGCCGTGGTGCGGACCCTGCCGCACGGTCTCACCGCTCGTCGAGCGTCTCGGCCGCGAGCACGCCGGGCACCTGAAGATCGTCAAGCTCAACGTCGACGACGCACCGGCGATCGCCGGCCGCTACGGCGTGCAGGGCATCCCGCTGCTCGTCTTGATCCAGGACGGCGCCGAGCGCGATCGGCTGGTCGGAGCCGCGCCGCTGGCGCAGCTGCAGGCATGGCTTACGCCGCATCTGACGGCGCCCGGCGGTCCGGCGAGTACGTCACCCAGGTGACGGCCATCGGGCCACTCGGCCTCGACCACCTGGACCCGAAGGACGATCCGCGAACGCAGGCCTAGATCCACTAGCCTTTCGATCGTCGCCCTGGAGGGGTGGCAGAGCGGTTGAATGCGGCGGTCTCGAAAACCGTTGTGCGCCTGATTGGCGTACCGAGAGTTCGAATCTCTCCCCCTCCGTTTTCGGCTGGATTCGTTGGCTTACCGCTTGGTTGCAGGGAATCTGGCCGCTGCCGGCTGGACTCAGCTGTGCTGGCGAGACCGCAGGAGGATGCCCGAAACCGCCTGAGCAGCGCATGGACTGGCGCGCGGTTGGCGCGCAAACGGCGGAGTTGGTTGAGGGTTTGAGGCGCGGGATCAGCCCGCGGACTGCAGAAGAGAGCTCGCGGTGTCTGCGACGCTGGAGACCGAGCCTCCAATCGTCGAAGCGTAATCAGAGGTCAATTGGGTGCTCTGAGCAGGCTGTACGAACCGCTTAGGCCATCTGGCGGCCGGCACCCTCGCTGCGCACACGAGACGCTCCTATGCGACGACGGCTAGGATCGGCCTATGCCCTCGCACTCCACTGGCTGCGCACCGTCGATCGCCTAATGACCGGCCGAAACGGAGTCCAGAGTCGTGGCTCGCGCTCGCCGGCTTCGCCACCTCCAAAGACCGACATCTACGAGATCGCCGATCGTCTTTGGGAGACGGCGGACGAGCTGCGTGCAAACTCGCACCTGAAGGCCAGCGAGTACTCGGTCCCGGTCTTGGGACTGATTTTCTTGAAGTTCGCCGACAGCCGCTTCAGTGAGGTCGAGGCCGAGCTGGCACGCAAAAAGAGCGCACGTCGCGAAGTCGGCAAGGCCGACTACCAGGCGAGAGGAGTCCTCTACCTCCCCGATCAATCTCGGTTCTCGAGACTTCTCGAGCTCAACGAGGGCGAGAACCTCGGCGAGGCGATCAACGACGCGATGGCCGCGATCGAGGAGGAGAACCCACAGCTCAAGGGCATCCTTCCTCGCACCTACCAATCGCTGAGCAACGATACGCTCGCCAGTCTATTGCGGTCAGTCAACGCGATCCTAGGGGACATCGAAGGCGACGCGTTCGGCAAGGTGTACGAGTATTTCCTGGGGAAGTTCGCTGTTATTGAGGGCAAAGGTGGTGAATACTTTACGCCCACGCCGATCGTCCGTCTGATCGTCGAGATCATCGAGCCATTCAATGGCAAGATTCTGGATCCTGCGTGCGGCTCAGGGGGTATGTTCGTACAAAGTGCCCGGTTCATCGAGGAGCACCGCAACGGGAATGCTGGACGACTCTCGATCTACGGACAGGAGCGGGTCGATGAGACGATAGGCCTCTGCAAGTTGAACCTCGCAGTGCACGGACTCGAGGGGCAAATCAGTAAATCGAACACCTACTACGAAGACCCATTTGATGCTCGTGGTCAGTTCGACTACGTAATGGCCAACCCGCCGTTCAATGTCAACAAGGTCGAAAAGGCAAAGCTCGAGGGTGACAAACGCTTCCCGTTTGGTCTGCCCAAAGCCGATAATGCCAACTATATTTGGATCCAGGCCTTTTACTCAGCCCTGAATGATCGAGGTCGCGCTGGATTCGTCATGGCCAACTCGGCTGGCGACGCGGGCGGTTCTGAACTTGAGATCCGTAAGAAGCTAATTATCGAGCGCGCGGTCGACGTCATCGTGGCTGTCGCCTCGAACTTCTTCTACACCGTCACACTCCCGGTTACGCTGTGGTTTCTCGACCGTGGGAAGCGGGGAGGTCACCGCGAGGACACCGTCCTGTTCATTGACGCGCGGAAGCTCTTCAACCAAATCGACCGCGCGCATCGCGACTGGCTTCCCGAGCAGCTCGAGTTTCTGGCGAACATTGCGCGCCTGTATCGCGGTGAGGAATGGGAGACGAGCAGCGGCTCGCTGGACCTCATGGACATGTCGTTTCCGGATGGCGAATACGTCGACGTGCCGGGGCTGTGTAAGGCTTCACGGATAGATGAAATCGAGACGCAGGGGTGGAGCCTCAATCCAGGACGCTACGTCGGTGTCGCCGCCGTGGAGGAGGATGGCGTGGATTTCCGCATACGGCTCGGGGCGCTGAACGAGGAGTTGGAAAAGCTCAACACAGTCGCTTCGGATCTCCAAAGCAAGATCGCGGGTAATATGTCGGAGCTCCTGGATTGACTAGCTGGGCGGCTGTCAAAGTGTCGGATGTATGCGATCTAATCGTAGACTGTGTAAACAGAACAGCGCCACTGTCATCTGTGCCTACTCCGTTCAAGATGATTCGTACAACCAACATTCGCAACGGCTTTATAGATACCCAGAACGTTCGCTACGTTGATGAAGCTACCTTTCAGAGGTGGACCCGGCGAGGCGCGCCATGCCCTGGAGACGTTGTGTTGACCCGCGAGGCGCCGCTAGGTGAAGTGGGGATCGTCCGCACTAATGAGCCGATATTCTTGGGCCAGCGGACGATCATGTACCGCGCTGACCGTCGGCGGCTCAACCCTTATTTCTTGATGTACGCGATGCTCGGTCCGCTGGTCCAGGGACAAATCCGCGGATATGGATCGGGGGCGACCGTTGAACACATGCGGCTTCCTGACTGTTTCAACTTGAGGCTCCTGCTTCCGCCGCTCCCCATCCAGCACAAGGTTGCCGACGTCCTCTCCGCCTATGATCATCTAATCGAAAACAACAACCGCCGTATCAAGATCCTGGAGGAGATGGCTGAGCGTATCTACCGAGAGTGGTTCGTTGAGTTCCGATATCCCGGGCACGAGGAGGTGCCACTTGCTGACTCGGAGTTGGGGGCGATCCCCCGGGGGTGGGTTGTCTCCAAAGTCGGCGAGGTGGCGTCGATCATACGTGGACGCTCGTATCGTGGTGTCGATATCGTCGACGCCGGTGGTGTGGCATTTGTGAATCTGAAGTGTATCGACCGAGAGGGCGGGTTTCGGCGCAGTGGAATCAAGCGTTATGCGGGCAATTTCAAGGAGACACATACGGTCGTCTCCGGTGACATCGTCGTTGCCGTAACGGACATGACTCAGGAGCGCCGGATCGTGGCTCGCGCCGCGCGGGTCCCCCGGCTAGGGGAGAAGTTTGGGGTGATGTCGATGGATGTAGTCAAGGTTGCACCACGGCCGGCAGTTAGCTCCCAGTATCTGCTTGGCGTGCTCAGGTACTCTGGGTTTCCTGATCAGGTCAAGGCATTTGCGAACGGCGCCAACGTGCTCCATTTGCACCCTGAGAGGATCGCCGACTTCCGGTTCCCTAAGGCACCCGACGCCTTGGCTGCCTCGTACTCAGAAATCGTAGGAGCGATGTACGAGACCGCGGACACCCTGGCCGATATGACGGACCGACTGCGCGCGGCCCGAGAGCTCCTTCTACCCCGCCTCATCTCTGGCGAGATTGACGTGGATAATCTCGATATCGCCACAGAGGAGCTCGCTGCGTGACCCCGGGTCGCTACAGCGAGGACGAGCTGGTCGAGCAGCCCGCGATCGCGCTGTTCAAGGAGCTCGGCTGGGCACACATCAGCGCCTACCACGAGTCCCACGGGCCTAACGGGACCCTGGGCCGAGACAACCGCTCGGAAGTCTTCTTGGTCCAGCGTCTTCGTGCCGCTATAGCCCGCCTCAACCCGAGAACCTCTCCGGAGGCCGTCGAGCATGCGATCCAAGAAGTCACAAAGCCCCGCGCCGCGATGCACTACGCGCGCGCCAACGTCGAGATCCACGCACTGCTCCGCGATCGCGTCGAGGTCTCAGTGCGTCAGCCAGACGGAACGAGCCTACCCGAACGGCTCAATGTCATCGACTGGGAGAACCCAGAGAACAACGACTTTCTCCTCGTGTCCCAGTTCTGGATCCACTCCGATCTATACAAAAGGCGCGCCGATCTGGTCGCGTTCATCAACGGCATCCCGCTCGTCTTTATCGAGCTCAAGGCGTCCCACAAGAACCTCAAACACGCCTACGACGACAACCTCACCGACTACCGCGACACGATCCCGAACATTTTCGCCCCGAACGGGTTCATCATTCTCTCAAACGGCGTTGCCTCTAAGGTCGGAACCATCACGTCGAGCTGGGACTACTTCTCGGAATGGAAGAAGATCAACTCCGAGGGTGAGCGAGGCGTCGTCTCTCTCGAGACCGTCATCCGTGGCATGTGCGCCAAGCAGCGGCTACTCGACCTGATCGAGAACTTCATTGTCTTCCAGGACCGTCCGGGCGGGTTCGTCAAGCTGCTGGCTCGCAATCATCAGTACCTCGGCGTCAACAACGCGGTCGCCCGCATGCGTGAGCTTCAAGATGCTCCACGCGAGGAGCGTGGAAAGCTCGGCGTCTTCTGGCACACACAAGGCTCTGGGAAGACTCTCTCCATGCTGTTCTTCTCTCGGAAGGTGCTGCGTAGACAACCCGGGAACTGGTCGTTTGTGATCGTAACCGACCGTGAGGACCTCGACGCACAGGCCCACAAGGAGTTCCTGTGGTCCGGTGTCCTCACTGAGGAGCACGTCCGCGCAGACAGCACAGCCCACCTCCGTCGGCTGCTCGGTGAGGATCACCGGTACGTCTTTACTTTGATTCAGAAGTTCCGCACCGAGAAAGGCGAAGTCCATCCGGTGTTGTCCGACCGTGACGACGTGATTGTCATCACCGATGAGGCCCACCGCACCCAATACGACGTCCTCGCCCTCAACATGCGAAACGCGCTCCCAAACGCCGGCTTCCTTGGATTCACCGGCACCCCGCTGATTGCCGGCGAGGAGCTCACCCGTGAGGTGTTCGGTGAATACGTATCCATCTACAACTTCACCTCCTCCACCGAAGATCACGCGACCGCCCGCTCTACTACGAGAACCGGATACCGCAGGTCGAGATCGCCAACCCCAACTTCGGCGACGATCTCATGACCATTGTCGAAGAAGCGAGCCTCGACGAGAGCGAGGAACGCCAGCTCGCCAGAACGCTTGGGCAGCAGTATGAGCTGATCACTCGTGACGACCGCCTCGATGCCGTCGCGAAGGACATCGTCGAACACTTTCTCGGCCGCGGCTTCCCCGGCAAGGGCCTCGTGGTCTCGATCGACAAGATCACCACGGTGCGCACGTTCGAGAAGGTCCGGCGCTACTGGGACGAACGGCTCGCGCGCGATGAAGACCGGCTGTCAGGGGCTGATCTTGGCCCCGAAGAGCGCGACCTGCTGTCGCAGGAGATCGCGTTCATGCATGCCACCGACATGGCTGTCGTGATCTCCCCATCCCAGAACGAGGTCGCTTACATGTCGGAGCGCGGGATCGACATCAAGCCCTATCGAAAGCGGATCGTCGAGGAGAAGCTCGAGGACAAGTTCAAGGATCCACAGGACCCGCTGCGCATCGCGTTCGTGTGCTCCATGTGGACCACCGGGTTCGACGTGCCGTCACTCTCCACCGTCTACTTGGACAAGCCGCTGCGCAACCACACGCTGATGCAGACGATGACGCGCGCCAACCGTGTCTTTCCAGAGAAGAACAGCGGCCTGATCGTCGCCTACGTCGACGTGTTTCGCAACTTGCAGAAGGCATTGGCGATCTATGCAGCGGGCGGGAAGGCGGGCGAGCTACCGATCGAGGAGAAGGGCGCGCTGGTCGACGCTCTTCGAGCTGCGATCGATGATCTGCGAGCGTTCTGCGACATCCGCGAAGTCGACCTCGATGAGCTGGCGAAGCTCAGGGGCTTCGAGCTTGTCGCCGCTGGCCGGCGGGCCGTCGAGATGCTGATGGTCGACGACGACGAGAAGGTGGCGTTCCTAGCCCGTGCGGCGCTCGTCGACCGTCTCTACAAGGCCATCCTTCCGGACACACGCGCCAACGAGTTCAGTCAACTGCGCGCCGCCACCAAGTTCGTTGCTGATGCGATCACTGAGTACACCGAGCACCCAGATATCTCCGGGGTGATGGGGCGTATCGAGCAGCTGCTGGACGAGTCCGTCGCTGCGAATGAGTACTTGATACCCGCCGGCGAGGCAAACGCTTTGTTCGACTTGAGCACTGTCGACTGGGATGGTTTGGAGGAGGTGTTTAAGCAAGGGCGGCCGAGAACCGCAGCGCAACGACTTCGCTCGCTCCTGTCAGCGCGAGTCACCGCGCTCGTCCGGCTCAACCCGATGCGTGTCGACCTCGTTGAGCGGTTTGAGAAGCTGGTCGCCGATTACAACGCGGGCAGCATCAACACCGAGACTTTCTTCAAGGAGCTCCTCGCGTTCAAGGCGACCCTTACCGAGGAGGAGGCACGAGCGCTCGCAGAGGGGCTCGATGAGGAGCAGCTCGCCGTGTTCGATCTGCTGATGCGCCCATCGCCGGACCTCACGGACGCCGAGAGGACGCAGGTCAAGAGGGTCGCAGACGAGCTCCTAGCGACGCTCAAGCGGGGGAAGCTCGTTCTCGACTGGCGCAAGCAGCAAGCGACTAGGGCTGCCGTCCGCGTGGCGATCGAGGAAACGCTCGACCGCCTACCCGAGGCCTACACGCGGCAGATCTACGCGCAGAAGTGCGACACCGTCTACCAGCACGTCTTCGACTCCTATTGGGACGAAGGTCATTCCGTGTACGAGCTGGCAGCATGAGTCCGGATCATCAGGTCTCTATCCAGCGGTGGTAACCGTACTGAGACGCTCCCAGGAGAATTGACCGCGCAGGTGATCCGGGGCGTCATCGACAGCGTCAATGCCGTCGACCCACTTTGCACCGTCGTGCTTCCAATGCCAGAAGGCGAGGCAATCCGTGGCGGCGTCCCGGAGTTCACGGGTCGAGTAACGATAGACAGTCACACTGCCCTCGACGTTGTACGCAAGCTCGAAACCGTCCGCGCTCTGACGGTGGAAGATCACCACCAGTGGCCACGATCCGAGGTCCCAACCGTCCGAGCCCCATGACGGTACCGGGTTCCATCCGCGCGAGGATGCGGTGTCAATGCGCTCGTATCCGTCGTGCCCGCTCGTCTCAGAGAGACACCAATCGACTTCTGGGATGATTTGATGCCGAATCGAGAGCAAGGAGGATGTCCGGGTCGTCGTGGAACTTTGGGAGCGGCCTCCGGGATTTGACGGTCAGACAGTAACGGTTTGTGGTGTCTCGGCGTGAACGGCGGCGGCGGGGGGTTGGAAGGGCGGCTCGTGCTGTGTGGCGTTCGATCGCGGCCACGAGCTTGGCGAGGTCGCGGTAGCCGATGATCCGCCGGAACTGCTGCTCGGCGACGAGCATCCCGGCGGCGGTCCAGCGCTTGCGCATATCGCCGTCCTGCCAGCGCTTCACGTTGCGCTGGGTGCGGCGGACGATCTCGATCATGCTCTCGCACGGGTTCGTCGAGCACAGCGTCTTTGCGAGTCCTCCTGTGATCGCGAGCCGCATCAGCGTCAGCGTCTCGGGCATCCCCTCCCGCAGCGAGGCGGCGGCATCGGGCCAGGTGCGGTCGAGCTCTGAAGCGAGGAGTTCGAGGCGCTGCTCGGCGAGATCGGCGTCCTTGAGCGCCCACGCGCCGCGGATCTTCGCCAGCACGGCGGGGCGGTCGCGTTCGGGCAGCAGATCGCACACATTTCTCTCCTTGTGACGGTGACAGCGATGCACTAGCGCACGCTCGCCGAACACATCCTTGATCGCCCGGCGGATCGCCTTACCGCCGTCGATGACGAACAGGATCGCCTGCTCGGGGTCCAGGCCACGGTCCACGAGATCGGCCAGGAGCGTCCGGGCGAGCGTGGCGTTCTCGGTCGAGCCCTCCCACAGCCCGAGCGGGATCTTCACGCCCTCGGTCGAGATTCCGAGCGCGACGATGTGCGTGCGCCCGGCGATCTCAAGACCGTCGAGCATCATTACCGCCACGCGCACGTCCTCCAGCCGCCGGCCCATCAGCTCGCCGAGCGCGGTCCGGGTGCGCTCGATGAACATCTCCGACACCGACGTCTTCGAGGTCGCCGTCGAGGATCGCTGCACCTCCTCGCCGACGGGCTCCCCAACACCGGCGAACTTGCGCGAGGAGACACCGGCGAGCATCCGGTTCATCACCGCACGGGTCAACGGGTCGCGGTCGGCGAAGTGCTCGTACGTGCTGACCGGCAGCTCCCGCTCGTCATCGGCCGTGCGCATCCGCGGCCGGCTGACTTGCACACGTCGTCCACCCAAGGTCATCGACCCGTCCTCGTGGCCGTGGCGCTTCGCCGTCCGGTCGGGATCATACTTGCCCTTCGGACCCACGACCCCGGCGACCTCGAGCTCCATCAGCTCATGCACAACACCGAGCCCGACACCGACGCTCAGCGCGAGCAATCCCTCCCTCGCTGCCCCCACAAGCTCACCGAGCGCCTCCTGGATCTCCGGTGGCAGCGAACTCTCGACAGCCTCGACAGCCGTCACGACCTGCGGCACGGATACCTTCTTCATGGCGGTTCCTCCTGTCCTCGCGGACTTGGTTGGCGCCTGTCACGCTCCCAACACGAGCGGACGAGGCGGGAGGACCGCCATACAAAGTTCCACGAGGACACGGACAACCTCAGAGCAAGCGTTGTTCGAGTCCTGTGTCGAGGTTCATAGCAGCTTTCTCCTACGCGAATGGGCCATCCGGGGCAGTGGTCGTGCCCGCAGCAATCTCTTCTTTTCGATCGTAGGCCGAGATGGGGATGGCATTCGAGCCCGACGTTTCCCTAGTACCGTCCAAGACCTCGCGTGATGTTTCGGCTACTGGTCCTCGGGGAACCGCGGATGTCTGCGGCGCATGAAGTCGCCGAACATCGGCGCGGTGTACGCGTAGACGCCGTGGTCGTCGCGATAGACGAGGTTGTCGGAGATGAGGCGGATGAGGCTTTGCGAGAGCGCACCTGTGGAGCGACTGGCGGCCGCGACGAGGTCGGCCTTGGTGAAGCGCTCACCACCGAGCGATGCCGCGACGCGCAGGGCGCCCTGGTCGGCTTGGCGGGCGTCCCGGTAGCGTGGCTCGAAGAACTCCTCGTCGAGACTGCGTTGGATCGTCACGCGCTCGCGGTCGTATAGCTCTGCGGTGATCGTCGTCGTGCCTTCGAGGTCGGCTGCTTCCCACAGCGTCTCGCCGAACCACTGGATGAAGTAGGGGTAGCCATCGACGTCGTGCGCGACGCGCTCGGCGATCCCAGGTGCGTAGGTGATGTCGGTGGCTGGCCGCACGAGCGCCTGCGCGGCCGCGCTGAGCTGTTCCGGCGGCTCTGGCGTGAGCGAGAGGTTGTCGATTGCCTCAGCGCGGAAAAGGCGCTCGGCGTTGCTGCGCGCAGCGTGGATGTTGCCTATCAGCGGCGGCAGGCCGCAGAGGACGAGCATGATGGGCATCGGGTGCTCGTCGTTGTCTTGGGCCGCCACGAGCGCCGACAGGAGCGCCCCGAGAGGGAACTGGTGCTTGGCCTGACGGTCATAGACGCTGTGGGCCTCGTCGAACAGGAGCGCCACCCCGCGTCCTTGTGCTTGCGCGACCTCGCCGACGCGCATGAGCGCTTCGCGCAGTCGGTCTTCGAGCAGGGTCGGCACGGATTGTCCTGCGCCTGTTTGCATCGACACGCTCACCCCGTCGGCGATCTGCAGCTGGATCTGGCCGATCGCCTTCATCGCCGCGGCGACGCGCTTCTTGATCCTGGCCTTGACGCTGAGCGCCTCCACTGCTTCTGAGAGGTAGTCAGCGAGCGCGGTCGCGAAGTCGGCCTCCTCGCAGAATCGCGTGCTCCAGTCCCGGCGCACGACCACCCAGTCCTGGCGCCTCGCGATGCGCTCGTACTCCTTGAGCAGCACTGTCTTGCCGACTCCCCGCAGCCCGGTGATCCGCAGATTGCGTCGCTTCTCGGGGTAGTCCTCCAGCAGGCGCTGGAAGCGGTGGATCTGCTGCTCGCGACCTGCCAGGTAGGGCGGCCTGGTTCCAACGCCTGGGCTGTAGGGGTTCCGCGCCATGACAAAAAGTTAGCAGACATCACAGATATCCGTAACTTTGTATAACTTTCCGCTG
>Ga0302308_10000835_pt1 | contig 25785 bp, 24 predicted proteins | sample III_Palsa_E3_3_FD_200531 | JGI IMG/M metagenome (GOLD analysis project Ga0302308, IMG submission 200531) | Peat permafrost microbial communities from Stordalen Mire near Abisko, Sweden - III_Palsa_E3_3 | ecosystem: Environmental > Terrestrial > Soil > Palsa > Peat permafrost | place: Sweden...
GACCAGGTGATCCTGGATACGCCGCACAAGGATTTGCGGCGGGCGCGGGCGGCTGGGTTGAGCATGATTCCTAGCTCGACGGGCGCGGCCAAGGCGCTGAAGCTGGTGATTCCGGCGATGGATGGGAAGCTGGATGGGTTTGCGATTCGGGTGCCTACTCCGAATGTGTCGGTGGTGGATTTGACGTTTGTCGCGGAGAAGCCGATTACTGTTGCGTCGATTAATGCGGCGATTAAGGCGGCTAGCGAAGGGCCGCTGAAGGGGATTCTTGGGTATACCGAGGAGGAGTTGGTGTCGACTGACTTCCGCGGGAATCCGCTGTCGAGCATTTTTGATAGCAAGCTGACTAAGGTGGTTGGGAATACCGGCAAGGTGATTAGCTGGTACGACAATGAGTGGGGATATTCGAGCCGGGTGAAGGACTTGATTTTGTTTTTGGTGGAGAAGGGACTGTAGGGCTCTTCCCTGCTTCGCGAATGTGCGGCCTGTTCTCTGCGGAGAGCAGGCCGTTTTCGTTTGGGGCTAGATGACGGCGAGGTGGAACCGTTGAATAGCTAGTTCACGTTCCCGCTTAGAACGAATGCAATGAAACCGAAGTATGCAATGAACACCAAAATATAGAGAGTGACAGTTCCCCATAAGATCCGCTTCCTCGTCCTCTTGCTTTGAAACAGTCTACTGACGAGAAATGCCACAAGAAGCAGCACCACCAAAATCGCAAATGCGATGGCGAGCAGATCAAGGAGCGGGTGGGTGCTGCGCATGTTTTCCATGCTCTCACGGAAAACTTCCGTGGATGGCGTTTTCGTTTGGGGGCTAAATGACAGCGACGTATTTGAAGGGGCGGATGCCGGCGGACTTCCAGAAGTAGGCGAGGATGATGATGCTGGCGATGGCTGCGTAGGCACACCAGAGGCTGGTGAAGGCGTAGCGCTTTACCGCCATTACCGTTAGCAGGATGATCAGGTTGGCGGCGCCGAAGAGGACCATGTCCTTGACCTTGGAGAAGAAGAGCGTGCCGCAGGTGGCGATGACGTAGAGGATCGCTAGCGTCGTGTTGTTGGTGGCTTGATTGATGTAAACGATGCTGTCGCCTTTGACCGAGATTTCGACTGGGTAGGCGATGAGGGCCCATAGCATGTAGAGCGAGGTTCCGGTGCCGATGATCAGGAAGGGCCACATGCGGTTGCGGTTTTTGGCGGTGGCTTCGAAGAGCATCACGCTTAGCGGGATGAGGAACGGGAGAAGGCCCTGGGCGTAGAGCATGAAGGCGGCGCCCATGTTGTGCATGGTGGTTTGGGAGACGTAGCCGTCGAGGCCTAGCCAGACGAAGCCTTCGATGAGCTGGTGGAAGGCGAAGAGGGTGGGGAGCGAGGCGAAGAGGAGCTCGCGGCGGTGCTTGACCTTGGTTAAGGTGACGACGCCGACGGCGGCCAAGACACCACTGCCGACAAAGTTCGCGGTTGCGGAAAAGCACATTCGGGAAGACCTCGGGGTTCTGGAGATCATAACGCAGGTGTGGTGGTGGCGTCGGTTGAGGATTAACATAGGGGCATGAGTGCAGAGATGAAGCGGACGAATATTGCGGGGACGTCGCCGTATGAGGCGGTGATTGGGTTTTCGCGGGCGGTAAGGATTGGGAACGTGGTGCATGTGTCGGGGACGGGGCCGGTGGGCGCTGAGGAGATGAGCGCTGCGGAACAGACGCGGGTGGTGCTGGGGTTGATCGAGAAGGCGTTGAGGCAGGCGGGCGCGACATTTGAGGACGTGGTGCGGACTCGGATGTTTATTGCGCGGGCGGAGGACTGGGAGGAGATTGGGCGGGCGCATGGCGAGGTGTTTGGGGTGATTCGGCCGGCGGCTACGATGGTGGTTGCGGCACTGCTGAATGCGAAGTGGCGGGTGGAGATTGAGGCGGAAGCGGTTGTGGCGGACTAGGTTGGGGCTAGGATTTGGGGATGGAGAATTTTCGGCTGAAAGTGTTTCGTACGGTGGCGCGGCGGCTGAACTTTCGTGTGGCAGCGGAGGAGTTGCTGCTGACGCAGCCCGCGGTGACACAGCAGATCAAGGCGCTGGAGGCGGAGCTTGAGGTGGCGCTGTTCGATCGCGCCGGTGGACGAATTGCTTTAACGGCGGCAGGGGCGGCACTGCTGCCGTATGCGGAAAAGTTGGCGGAGGTTTCGGCGGAAGCGGTGCAAGCTGTGGCGGCGACTACTAGTCGGAATGCTGGGGCGTTGACGATTGCGGCTTCGCAGACGATTGGGCAGTATTTGTTGCCGCGGCTGATTGCGTCGTTCCTGGCGGAGAATCCTCGGGTGGAGATTTCGGTGGTGAGCGGAAATACGCAGGGGGTGTTGGAGGCGCTGATGGAGCATCGCGCGCAGGTGGGGCTGATTGAAGGGCCGGCGATGCGGCAGGATGTGCGGGTGGATCCTTTCATGGAGGACCACATGGTGTGCGTGGTGCCGGCGGGGCATGAGTGGGCTGATGAGGACGTCACGCTTAGGCAGTTGCAACAGGCGACGCTGGTGACGCGGGAGGTTGGGTCGGGGTCGCGGAAGATTGTGGAGCAGGCGTTCGAGCGGGCGGGGTTGAAGGTTCGGGAGATGAATGTGCGGATGACATTCGACTCTACGGAAGGATTGTTGAGTGCGGTGGAGGCTGGCCTGGGTGTGGCGTTCGTGTCACGGTGGGCGGTGAGGGCGCAGTTGGCGTTGGGGACCTTGCGGGTGGCTCGGGTGAAAGGGTTGGAGTTGGGGAGGGTGTTCGCGGTGGCGACGGTGGCGGGGCCGGAGCCGGCGGGATTGGTGGGGGCGTTTCGGCGATTTGTGCTGGAGCGTGCGGAGGGTTTGGCGCCGAGAGCTACTGGGCGGGCGAGAGTTCGATGACAGGTTCGTGCAGTCGCGGAATACAGGGGTCTCTCCACTGCGCGGGATGATGAAGCCATCCCGCTTCGGTCGAGATGACGAAGCTTCGTTGGCGGGGAGATTTTGTGAGGGCTAAATCCCGATGAGGCGGAAGTAGATGGCGGCCAGGGAGGCTGTGCCTACGATGATCCAGAGGGCGATTCCCTGCACTAGAGGGCGGACTCCTACTTGGCGGAGGGTCTTCTTGGATAGGCTGGTGCCGATGAGAAAGAGGGTTGCGGTGAGTCCGGCTTTGCCTAGGTGATTGAGCGCGGCGAAGGTGGGATGGAGGTTGGGGAGATAGGTCGCGAAGGCGGCGGCCGCACAAAAGAAGAGGATGAACCAGGGGAAGGTTACTTTGCGGCGATGGTGTGTGGTGGGGTGGTCGCGGTAGGCTGCGAGGCGGGCCATGTAGACGGCTTACGGGGACGATCCAGAGGGCTCGGGCTAGCTTGACGGTGGTGCCGATGGCGAGGGCCTGGGTGCCGTAGGCGGCGGCGGCTCCTACGACGGAGCTGGTGTCGTGGATGGCTAGCGCGGCCCAGAGGCCGAACTGGTTCTGGGTGAGATGGAGCAGGTGGCCGATTGGGGGAAAGAGCAGGAGGGCGACTGAGTTGAGCAGGAAGACGGTGCCCATGGAGACGCTGATCTCTTCTTCGTTGGCGTTGGTGATGGGGGCGATGGCGGCGATCGCACTGCCTCCGCAGATGGCGGTGCCGGCGGTGATGAGGAAGGAGGCCTTGCCGCCGATGTGGAGAAGCTTGCCGAGGAGCAAGCCGAGGATCATGGCGGTGGTGATGCTGATGGCGGTGTAGGCAAAGCCGGAACGGCCTGCGTGGGCGACTTGCTGGATGTTCATGCCGAAGCCGAGCGCGATGACCGAGGCCTGGAGGAGGAGTTTCGAGAGGCGGGCGGATTCGGCGCGGAGAGGGTGGTCGACTGTGAAGCCGAAGGCGATGCCGCCGACTAGCGCGACGGGCGGGGAGACGATGCCGCTGCCCGCGATGAGGAGGCCGAGAAGGAAGAGGGTGCGGCTGTCGAAGAGTTTATGCGCTGCCGGATGAGCGGGCGGATGGAGGGGGGCGGGTTCGATTGCGTGTGTTGCGGTAGGCATGGTTGCTCCGAGATCTACTTTCGGGTAGCAGCGGCGCGGCGTCCAAGTAGAAGTTGTGATGGGCCATTAGGGATTTGTTGGGGCGGATGGATTTATGCGGGGTTCACGACAGGGGTGGGGTGGTGGTGCTAGAGTTTTGGCGTTCGAAAAACGGCGGCTGCGCTGAGGGATTCGGCGCGGCGGCACTTCAAGGAGCCACTCCCATGGCCACTGCTACTTCCCCTATCGTCGACTCCCGTTTGGGTGCCGCTGCCTCGGCTTTCGTAACCAGCAAGCACCAGATGTATATCGACGGTAAGTTCACGTCGGCTTCGGCGGGAAAGACGTTTGCGGTCTACAACCCGGCGACAGGCGAGGAGATCTGCCAGGTTCCTGAGGGCGATGCGGTGGATGTGGATCGCGCGGTGCGGGCGGCTCGGCGGGCGTTTGATGGAGGGGCGTGGCGGGAGATGTCGCCGTCGAAGCGTGGGCAGTTGCTGTATCGGCTGGCGGATTTGCTGGAGCAGCATACGGATGAGTTTGCGGAGTTGGAGTCGTTGGATAATGGCAAGCCGGTTTCGATTGCGCGGGTGGCGGATGTTCCACTGGCGGTGGATTTGTTTCGGTATATGTCGGGGTGGGCTACGAAGACGCTGGGGTCTACGATTCCGCTTTCGGCTGGCAATGATTTTCTGAGCTATACGATGCGGGAACCTATTGGAGTGGTCGCGCAGATTATTCCCTGGAACTTTCCGTTGCTGATGGCGGCGTGGAAGCTGGGGCCGGCGCTGGCTGTGGGATGTACTGTCGTGTTGAAGCTGGCGGAGCAGACTCCGCTGACGGGGTTGCGGCTGGCGCAGTTGATTGAGGAGGCTGGCTTCCCCGCCGGCGTGGTGAATGTGCTGACGGGATTTGGAGAGCCTTGCGGAGCTCCGCTGGCCGCGCATGATTTGGTGGACAAGGTTGCGTTCACCGGGTCGACTGAAGTGGGCAAGCTGATTGCGAAGGCGGCTACTGGGAATCTGAAGAAGGTGACGCTGGAGCTGGGCGGGAAGAGTCCGGCGATTATTTTTCCGGATGCGGATATGGATGCGGCGATTGCGGGCGCGGCTTCGGCAATCTTTTTCAACCAGGGTCAGTGTTGCTGCGCGGGCTCTCGGCTGTTTGCGCATGAGAGCGTGTTCGACCAAGTGGTGAGCGGCGTTAGCGACATTGCGGGGAAGATCAAGATGGGCGAGGGACTGGATCCTTCGACTGAGCTTGGGCCGCTGGTAAGTGATGAGCAGTTTGCGCGCGTGAATGGATTCTTGAAGAGCGGGCGCGAACAGGGTGCGAAGTTTGTTGCGGGTGGTAAAGAGCACAATGGTCGCGGATATTTTGTGGCGCCTACCGTGATGGCGGGGGTGAAACCAGGAATGAAGGTGGTGGACGAGGAGATCTTTGGGCCAGTGGTGGTGGCGCAGAGCTTTGCTACGGACGCGGATCTGGATCGGTTGGCGGCGCAGGCGAATGACACGATCTATGGGCTGGCGGCTAGTGTGTGGACGAAGGATATTTCGGTTGCACACAAGATGGCTCGGCGCATTAAGGCGGGGACGGTGTGGGTGAACTGTCACAACGTCTTCGACGCGGCGCTGCCGTTTGGCGGGTATAAGCAGTCAGGCTGGGGACGCGAGATGGGGGCGGAGGTGTTGAATAATTACACCGAGGTAAAGGCGGTGACGGTTAAGTTGTAGTGAAAACTGCAACCTCGGGCGGAGAGACGAGAACGAGCAACGGCAAGGGCTAATACAGGGTTCTCTCCACTTCGGTCGAGATGACGAATGGTTCGCGGGTCTCGGATGCGATCTGATGGTTTTCCACAAACGCCCTGTTCGATGCGCGAGAAGTTCGCGGATGGGACGGGGCTCTTTGCTATTCAATTACATCCGGTTCGGTTATCCTTCTGGCAATGTCCAAGCTCTCGATTCGTGACCTCGACCTTACTGGCAAACGTGTCTTCATTCGCGTTGACTTCAATGTGCCGCTCTCGAAAGAGGGCACGATTACGGATGACACGCGGATTCGCGAGACGATTCCGACGATTGAGTATGCGCTGCGGCGCAAGGCGAAGGTGATTCTGGCGGCGCATCTGGGTCGGCCGAAGGGCAAGAAGGTGGACTCGATGAGTCTGAAGCCAGTGGTGGCGCGGTTGCGGATGCTGCTGGATGGTGTGCTCGATGCCGATGAGAACGTGGCGTTTGCTCCGGATTGTGTTGGGGCGGTAGCGGAAGAGATGGCCGATAATCTTGAGCCGGGACAGACGCTGCTGCTCGAGAACCTGCGCTTTCATGCGGGCGAAGAGTTGAACGATCCGGGGTTTGCGCAGCAGCTTGCGAAGCTGTGCGATGTCTACGTGAATGACGCGTTTGGGGCGGCGCATCGGGCGCATGCGTCGACTGAGGGGATTACGCATTTTGTGGGGCAGTCGGCTGCGGGGTTGCTGATGGAGCGGGAGCTGAACTATTTGGGCAAGGCCGTGACGGAGCCGTTTCGGCCGTTTGTGGCGATCATTGGTGGGGCCAAGGTGTCGGACAAGATTGAAGTGATTAATTCGCTGCTGGACCGCGTGGACTCGCTGCTGATTGGGGGTGGGATGTCGTACACGTTTCTGAATGCGAAGGGACAGGCTACAGGCAAGTCGCTGGTGGAGACGGACAAGATTGATGTCGCGAAGGCCGCGCTGAAGAAGGCTGAGGCGCGGGGGGTGAAGTTTCTGCTGCCGGTGGATCATTGTTTAGCAGACAGATTTGGGGCAGATGCAAAGACGCAGTTGTTCTCGGGTGATGGGCCCTTCCCTGCTGAATGGATGGCGCTGGATATTGGTCCGGCTACGGTGAAGCTGTTCGCGGAAGAGATTGCCGAGGCGGCGACGATTGTTTGGAATGGGCCGATGGGGGTCGCGGAGTTTCCGGCGTTTGCGAAGGGGACGAACGCGATTGCGAAGGCGCTGGCTAAGAATGAGGACGCGATCTCGATCGTGGGGGGTGGTGACTCGGTGGCGGCGCTGCATAATTCTGGAGTCGCGGACAAGATCACGCACATCTCAACAGGTGGTGGTGCGAGCCTGGAGTTCCTCGAGGGGAAGACGTTGCCGGGGGTTGCGGCGCTGACAGAGAAGTAGTGTGCGATAGGCGGGCGGGAGACTTGCCAGTCGTTGGTGCGCGCACATACTGTCCTTTGACGTGTACCAGGAGCGTGGATGCGTAAGCCGGTCATTGCTGGAAATTGGAAGATGTATAAGACGCCGAAGGAGTCGCTGGCGTTTCTGGATGCGTTTCTTCCGCTGGTGGAGGGGCACGAGCGGGATGAGATTCTGCTGTTCCCTACGATGAGCTCGCTGGCGTATGTGATCGAGGCTTCGCAGGGGACGAATGTGCGGGCTGGGGCGCAGAACATGCATTGGCTGAATGAGGGACCGTATACGGGGCAAACGTCGCCTACGATGCTGGTGTCGATTGGCGCGCGGCATGTGCTGCTGGGGCACTCAGAGCAGAGGCTTTATTTTAGCGAGACGTATGAGCGCGTGAATTTGAAGTTGAAGGCCGCGATCAATCATGGGATCACGCCGATTGTTTGCTTTGGCGAGATGCTGGCCGAGCGCGAGGATCTGCAGACGGCGGATGTTCTGCGGACACAGGTGCGGACGGCGTTGAGGAACATTTCGGCGAGCGAGGCGCGGCGGCTGGTGGTGGCGTATGAGCCGATCTGGGCGATTGGTACGGGGTCGACCGCGCACCCGGATGTGGCCGAGCAGGCGCATGGGATTATTCGGGAAGAGCTGGCGCATTGTTGCGGTGTGGAGACGGCGGAGAAGACGCGGATTTTGTATGGGGGGTCGGTGAAGCCGGATAATATCGGGGCGTTGATGGCGCAGCCGGATATTGATGGGGCGCTGGTGGGTGGGGCTAGTTTGGTGCCGACTACGTTCGCGAATATTGTGAAGTACGCGTAGGGAGAGAGCCCCAGGGGCTAAAGCCCGGGTGTAGGTGGGTGCGGGATGCCGGGACTGAAGTCCCGGCCTATCTCAGAGGCAAAAGCAAGAGCAGAAGCAAAGGCAACTACAGAGGTCCTTCGCTGCGCTCGAGGATGACGAGATTTGTGGTGGCGCTAGCGTGTGCAACGACAAATGCAGAAGCAGATCCCTGCGGGATGACAGCCAGAAAAACAAAGGCAAGGGCAAAAGCGGCGTTAGTGGACTACGCCGGTTTGGTCCATGGGCCAGTAGACGAACGCTGCTTTGCCGTAGATGAGGGCGCGGGGGACGGGGCCGAAGTCGCGGCTGTCGCTGGAGATGTTGCGGTGGTCGCCCATGACCCAGAAGTCGCCGGCGGGGATGATGCGTTCGGGCTCGGAACGCTCGTCGCGGAAGCGGTTGGGCACGTAGGGTTCGCGGATGGGGCGGTCGTTGACGTACACGTCGCCGTGGTCGATGCGGACGGTGTCGCCGGGGAGGGCAATGACGCGCTTGATGTAGCTCTTGGTGTGGTCGCCGGGATAGAGGAAGACGACGACGTCGCCGCGGTGGATGGATTCGAAACGATAGGCGAACTTGTTGATGAAGAGGCGATCCTGATCCTGCAGGCGCGGGAGCATGCTGGTGCCTTCGACGCGGACGGGCTGGTAGAGGAAGAGGATGATGAAGAGCGAGATGGCGACGGAGACGAGGATGTCGCGGGACCAGGAGCGCCAGCCGGTGGGCTCGGCGGGCGGGGCCTGGGGGACCAGGGTTTCGCCGGAGCGGAATTGGGGCGCGGGGGGGACGGAGCTTGGGATCGCGTCGGGGCTCGGGTTTGCCTGGGGCGTGAGGGGCTGCTTGGCTTCTTGTTCGGCGGGCGGTTGTTGTAGATCGGGCAAGTTCTGGAAGCCTCGGTGGCGATGGCGGTGCTGAGCCGGTGAAAAGCGGCTTCATTGAGATTAGACGATCTTGGGGAGCTTGCGTACGCAGGGCGCGAGGCGGAAACCTCAGGGGCACGGGCGGTTGATGCGAGGGTGCAGGATATAGGGGATTGTGGATGGTTTCGGCGGTGATTTTGGGGTCGTCACCCCACCCATCCGCAAAAGCGCGTATGAATGGGGCACCCAGGCGGTGGTGGCGGGGTATTAGGGGGTTGGCGGCGAGGGGATGGTGGTGGTGTCGGGGAGGCCTAGGCCGGGGATGAGATTTTTGCCGTCGAGGCCGGTGGGGCTCCAGGAGTCGACGATGAGCTTGCCTAGTTTGGCGATGGAGACTTCGGCTTCGTTGTCGACGGTCCAGCCGTGGTCTCGGTTGTCGTAGGTGAAGATGGAGAGGACCATGGGGCCGGACTTGCCCATGACGATGGCGACGTCGGCGCGGACGGCATCGAGCGAGCCGGTTTTGCTGGCGATGGCGGTGCCGGTTTCGCTGGTGTCGACAGCTTCGAGGTAGCGCGGGATGGTCTCGCGGTAGAACTGATTTTTGAGCATGTTGAGGGCTACGGAGCAGACGGCGCGGTCGGCGGCGTCGGTGGGGAGGAAATGGGCCGTTCCGGGTGTGGTGGCAGTTCCCTGCTGGTGGAGGCGGCAGAGGCCGATGGTTTCCATGAGAATTGCCATCTCGCGGGGAGTGGTTTTGCCGAGGCCGAACTTGGGTTGGTCGGCGGGCATGGGGCCGGTGGCGGGGAGCATGACTTTCTTGTAGAGGTGGGTGTTTTCAAGGCCGAGGGCCTGGAGGCGGGCGTTGATGGGGTCGATGCCGAAGCGGTCGATGGCGAGGTTGGTGGCGGTGTTGTCGCTCACGATGACCATCATGGTGAGAACGTCTTTGAGGGTTAGGGTGACGGGCGTGTCGAGGAAGGTGAGGAGGCCGGAACCGGCGACGGCTTCGTGGGGGTGGAGGGTGATGGGCTCATCCCAGCGGGCTTTGCCTTCGCGGACCTGGACCATGGCGTGGTAGAGAATGCCGAGCTTGATGACGGAGGCGGTCTGGACGGGGAGGTCGGGGTCGATGCCAACGACGTTTTGGGTGTTGAGCTGGAGGGCGTAGAGGGCGGTGTGGCCGAGGCCGGCGGTGGCGCGGGCGGTGGTGAGTTGCTGGAGTTGTTGCTGGAGGGTCGGGGTTTGAGCGGGGAGAGCGACGGTGGGGCTGAGGAGTGCGGCGATCAATAGAGGGACACGGCGGAGGGATGGGGTGGGGAGGATGCGCATGGTTAACGGGGGTCCTTGGGATGATGATACGCGGGAGGTTAGGCGGGATGTGTCGGCGGCACGACACACAACAGGAGCCTGAAGAGGTACGTGATGTGCGACGTATCACAGGCTAATGCAGTAGAATGAATGTGGTGACCTATTTGCCATGTCTACGCTGACTATGCCCTCATCTCCGATTGAACAGCCGTTTGCACGGACTGTTTCCGATCTTGAAAATCTCCCAACTGAACGACCCAACGAGGCATCGGAGGGTCTGGATACCAAATCCGCTATTGAAATTGCGCGGATTATTAATCACGAAGACGCGAAGATTGCGGCTGCCGTTAAGAAGGCCCTGCCCGAGATTGCGCTTGTGATTGACACGGTGGCGCGATCTTTACGCGACGGCGGGAGGTTGATCTACGTGGGGGCTGGGTCGTCGGGGCGGATTTCGGCGCTGGATGCTTCAGAGTGTCCGCCGACGTTTTCTACGGCTCCGCAACAGGTTCAGTACATTATGGCGGGTGGACCGAAGGCGCTGGCGAGCGCTTCGGACGTGAATGAGGATTCGCCGGAGCTGGGGCAGAGGGACATTGCCCGCCGCCGGCCGACGCGCAAGGACATTGTGATTGGGGTTTCGGCTTCCGGACGGACGCCTTACGTGGTGGGTGCGACCGAGTATGCGCGGGCTTGCGGCGCGAAGACGGCGGCGATCACGTGCAATGTGAACTCTGACCTGTCGCAGGTGGTGGACATTACGATCCTGGCGGAGGTTGGGCCGGAGATTCTTTCGGGATCGACGCGCATGAAGGCGTCCACGGCGCAGAAGATGATTTTGAACATGATTACCACGGGAGCGATGACGCGGCTTGGCTACGTCTACGACAACCTGATGGTGAACGTGCACATGAAGAACGCGAAGCTGGTGGAGCGCGGGATTCGGGTGCTGATGAAGGTGTGCGGGATTGACCGCGAGACGGCGATTCGGACCATTAAGTCGGCGGGCAAGTCGATACCGATTGCGGTGGTGATGCTGAAGGCCAACGTGGATAAGATGGAGGCCGTACGACGTCTGCAGAAGTCGGATGGGAATGTGCGGTTGGCTATCGAGGATTCGCGGCTGGAGCTGTAGGGGCGGTACGGACAGCCGAGTAGAAGGAGAGAGTCCCAGGACTAAAGCCCGGGTGTAGGTGGGGGCTTAATGCCGGGACTGAAGTCCCGGCCTATCTCAGAGGCAACAGCAAGAACAACAACAAGTGCGAATACAGGGGTCTCTCCACTGCGCCGCGCAAGTGTGCGCGGCTGCGGTCGAGATGACGGTGGTGTGGGGTAAGGGAGAGAGCGGTCGTTTGCTACCGCAAACGATATCCATCTTAGGCGCATGAGGCCGCGCCGAAGATGGGGCACCCGACCTAGGCGGTGCATGCGGGGATACTCCCGTAGCTGGTTAGGATTGCTGGTTGGGATTTCCTCGTGCGGTCGCATCTACACTGGTGGGATGGATAAGTTTGTTATTCGCGGGGGCAATCCCCTGCTTGGGACGATTAAGATTTCGGGGGCGAAGAACTCTGCGCTGCCTTGTATGGCTGCTGCGATTCTGACTGAGGATGAGGTGATCCTCGAGAATATTCCGCAGGTGCGGGATATTGAGACCGAGCGGAAGCTGCTGGAGTCGATGGGTGCGGAGGTGGAGTTGGGGTATGGGCGGGCGCAACATCGGACTTCGATCAAGTGCGCGGTGCTGAGCGATCCGGTGGCGAAGTACGAGATTGTGAAGACCATGCGGGCGAGTTCGCTGGTGCTGGGGCCACTGATTGCGCGCACAGGCATGGCGCGCGTTGCGATGCCGGGTGGATGCGCGATAGGCGGCCGCCCGATCGATTTGCACATCAAGGGTCTAGAGGCGATGGGCGCGACGATTACGCAGGAGCATGGTTATCTTGAGGCGCGGGTGGAGCGGCTGCGCGGCACGCATATTGTTTTCGACAAGATTACGGTGACGGGGACGGAAGATCTGTTGATGGCGGCTGCGCTGGCGGAGGGCGAGTCGCTGTTTGAGAACTGCGCGCGCGAGCCGGAGGTGGTGGACCTTGCCGCGCTGCTGAATGCGATGGGCGCAAAGATCGAGGGGGCGGGGACTTCTACGATCAAGATTAAAGGCGTTGCGAAATTGCATGGGGCGCGGCATCGGATTAATCCTGATCGGATTGAGGCGGGAACGTACTTGATGGCGGGAGCGATTACGGGTGGGGATTTGAATATCGATTGCTGCAATCCTGAGCACCTGGGCTCGCTGCTTGGGAAACTGGAAGAGATGGGCGTGAAGCTCGAGATTGGCAAGGAGAATGTGCGGGTGCATTCGGGCGGCGCGTTGAAGGCGGCAGACATTACGACCGAAGAGTATCCCGGCTTCCCTACCGATATGCAGGCGCAGTTTATGGCGCTGGCGACGCAGGCGGCGGGCACTTCGATTGTGACGGAGAATATTTTTGAGAATCGGTTTATGCATGTGGGCGAGCTGAACCGGATGGGCGCGAATATCTCGGTGCAGGGGCGGTCGGCCACGGTGCGCGGGGGGACGAAGCTGCAGTCGGCTGCGGTGATGTGTTCGGATCTGCGAGCGAGCGCGGCGCTGGTGCTGGGGGCGCTGGTGGCCGATGGCGAGAGCATTCTCGACCGGGTGTATCACATGGATCGCGGGTATGAGCGGTTGGAAGAGAAGCTGCGGGGTGTGGGAGCGCAGATTCGGCGAATGGGCGAGGTGTTTGGGAGGCGTTAGGCCCTGTGCGGACGGCGGGAGTTGCTTCAAGGTAGTGCGAGGCGGGTGAGAGGGAGATTGCTTCCCTACCCATCCGCAAAGGCGCGTATGAATGGGCACCCGGCAGTTGGCTGGTGTTTCGATGGCTGGGGCGAACGACAAGCTGCATGCCTTGTTTCGGCATACAGCTTTTGTTTTCTCTGCGGTTCGCGAAGGCTTGGAAAGTTAGACGGCTACCGGCGTTTCGTTGCGCACATTGACTTGCAGGAGTTCGTCGAAGAGTGCGCGGTACTGGAGCATGGCGGTGCGCATTTCTTCGGTGTTGGCTTCGTTGCCGGCTAGTCGTTGCGCAATGGCGTGGGCCGAGCGATAGTTTTCAACGACGCGGGGGTGGTTGACGGAGATGTCGGCGGCACGCTGTTCGAAGTCGGCGACGGGATAGCCGCGAGCGTTCATGAGGGAGGCGACTAGATCGTCGGCTTCGATGACGGAGCCACGAGGATGGTCGACGAAGCGGGACTGCACTACCTGCCACTCGCTGAGGAAGCGGTCGCGTTCGGCGGGGGCGAGATCGTGAATCTGGAGATGGTTGACGCGCTCTTCGCGAGCGGCGAGGGTGGCCTGGGCGTTGCGTTCGGAGCCGCGCTCGAGGACGATGCGATCGTACTCGGAGCCAAAGCGCGTGCGGAGGTGCTCGGCCTTTTTTTTGCGTTGGTAGATGACGATGGCTACGACCACGGCAATGATGACGACAAGTACGACGATGCCAATAATGAGTCTGGGATCATTCGGATTGAGCTGCATAGGTTCAGTCTCCTGCGAGGAGAGGATGGGAGCGAAATCTCCTGCAACCAGTGAGATGCGATTGGGTGAATTCGAGCTTAATCCGCTGAGCACGAAAGGATGTAGTAAAAATTGGTTGCCTGCGAGAGAACAGTTCTCGTTCTCCGTTGTCGTCGGTCGCGATATAGCTGCAGCGCGCCGGCGATGCAAGGCGACCCTTGGGGCAACCGCCTATAATGGGGGCGATGCGGTTCCCGACGAAGTCTCTCGCCCTTGTCCTCGCTCTTGTGGCGATCTTCGCCTTTAGCCCGGCCGCCTTTGCGCAGACGGAGGGGGACGCTGGTGGGCGCGTCGTGCTGGTGCTTCCCTTCGATAACCATTCGGGGAACGCTTCGCTTAATTGGATTGGAGATTCGTTTCCGGACACGCTGAACAAGCGGCTGACGTCGGCGGGATTTTTGACGATCTCACATGATGACCGGCAGTTTGCGTATGACCATTTGGGACTGCCGGCGGACTTTCGACCGACGCGGGCGACGACGATTCGGATTGCCGAACAGTTGGACGCGAACTACGTGGTGATTGGCAGCTACACGGTGGTGCCGGGATTGGGGAGCGGAGCGGCGGGCAGCAAGACCATGGGAAGGATCATGATCCAGGCGAAGGTGCTGTCGGTTGATGCGCTGCGGCTGCTGCCGGTGGCGATCGAGGACTCGGCTGAGTTAAACCGTCTGTTTGATGCGGAAAATGCGATTGCGTGGAAGGTGGCGAGCGCGATAGATCCGAAGCTGGCGGTGTCGGAGCAGACGTTTCTGGCAGCGCCGGGCGCGGTGCCTCTGCCGGCGTTTGAAGACTATATTCGCGGGATCAATGCGACCTCGAGTGACGAGCGGCTGAAGCGGCTGAAGAATGCGGTTTCGCAGGTGCCGAACTATCCGGCGGCGCTGCTGGAGCTGGGCAAAGAGCAGTATGCGCAGAGGGACTTCGACGGAGCGGCAGTGACGCTCGCGAAGGTTCCAAAGACGGATCTGCTGGCGCTGGAGGCGAATTTTTATTTAGGGCTGGCGGAGTTTAATTCTGCGAACTATGCGGGCGCGCAGGCGGCGTTTTCTTTTGTGGCCAGCCGGCTGCCACTGCCCGAGGTGGTGAATAACGAGGCGGTCGCTGTGAGCCGGCAGGGGAAGGACAGCGTGGAGCTGTTCCGAAAAGCGAGCGATGCAGATCCGTCGGATGAGGATTACCACTACAACCTGGCAGTTGCGATGTTCCGGCGTGGGGATACAGGGGGAGCGACGCGGGAGGCAGAGACGGCGCTGAAGTTGAAGCCCACCGATAACGCGGCGGTTGAGCTGCTTGCGCAGCTGAAAAAGGTTCCTGCGGGGACGAAGTTGAATGCAAACGCCGAGGGAGGGTTCAGCCCGCTGGAACGAATTCGGCGGAACTATTCGGAGACGGGATACCGGCAGGCGGCGTTCCAGCTGGACCAGGTGCGCGCGATCAGGCTGGCGATGCTGCCACCGGAGCAACGGGCTGCGGAGTATACACAGCTGGGGCGGGAGTATCTGTCGCAGGGGTTGTTGCCGGAGGCGGAGACGCAGTTCCAGAGCGCACTGCAGGCGAGCCCGAACTCGGCCGATGCGCATGCCGGGATGGCGCAGTTGCGGGAGGCGAGTGGGAACGCGGCGGCGGCTCGGGACGAGGCGAAGACTTCGATGATCATGAAGCCGAACGTGGCGGCGCTGCTGGTGCTGGCGCGGCTGGATTTGGCGGACAGGCAATTGGCGGCGAGCGCGCAGGATATCTCCCAGGCGCTCAAAATTGACCCGAGGAATGCAGACGCGATTGCGCTGAAGCTGGTGGTGCAACAGCGCGGGCAGACGGTGCCGTAAGGATGCTAGCGAGGCTGGCACATTTGGGTCCGGATGCTGCGCTGCTGGTACTGACGCTGGGCGTGCTGCTGATCTATGTGGAGTTGAATCGGCCGGGGTGGGTGGTGGCGGGTGCGGTGGGGCTGACGGCCACGCTGTTTGCGGTGGCATCGCTGGGGCGGCTGGGAGTGAATCCGGGGGCGGTGGCGCTGGTGGGTACGGCCGTGGTGTTGCTGGGAATGGGCTTGCGGCGGCAGACGCTCGTTGTGGTGGATGTGGGGGCGACGCTGGGGCTGGTGCTGGGGTTCGCGAAACTGGTGAGGGGGCCGGGAGTGGGGATTAATGCAGGGATGGCGGTGGGATGCGGGCTGGTGCTTGGGGGATCGACCTCGATTCTTACGAGGATTGCCCGACGCGCCCGCGCCAACAAAGGGTTAGACTAAATGAGAGCGCATTTTCGCGCCCGGAGCCGCCTCGACTTGATCCGCAAAGCCTTTCCCCTTCTTGCCGCATTCCTTTTTGCCAGCCTCGTTGCCGGGGCACATGCTCAGACCGAAGCACCACCTCCGACAGCACTCGAGAAGCAGCTGAACAAGGTGGATCTATCGGTTGCGGGTATCGGTATCTTCAACAACACAGTCAGTGGTCCGGTAATCCCGCAGAATGCTCCAAATTACTGCTTGTATGACGGCGACACGCCAACCAATTGCGGATCGAACAACATTACGCAATTCGGCTCCAATACGCTGGGGGCGCTGGTGTCGATTCATTATCCGGCAAAGCCTTATTTTGGACTTGAGTTCAATTACAGCTACGCGCGTTATACCGAGAACTACACAGGGCCTGCGGTCACGAGTTTCCTGCCGGTTGGCCTCTCGACCTTCCAGGTCCAGACGAAGGTGAACGAATACACGTTTGGGTATCTGATTACGCCGCCGTACACGATTTTCGGGCTGCAGCCGTTCGCCTCGGTGGGTGCGGGGCCGATGGGGTTCAAGCCGACGCCGGGCGGTGGACAATCCCTGCCGGAAAAAGCGCGCATGACCTATTACTACTCGTTGGGGTTTTCCAAGGACCTGAGCCCGCACATCGGTGTGCGTGCCGGCTTCCGCGAGTTGTTCTTCCTGGATCCGGACTTTGGACAGAACTATCTGACGATTCTGAAGCATGCCACGACGTATGAGCCGATGGCCGGGTTTTATCTTCGGTTCTAGGTGTTCCCTGCCTAGTTAACCTAACTATCTCCAGCTTGCCGGCGCAGCGATTTCGAAATTGGCTATTATTTTTATGAGCTTGCCGCGATGACCCGACCCGTGTACGAAGACGAAGAAGACCTGAAGCGCGAGCGTGAGCTGACGCTGAGTACCGGAGTGATCCTGGGGATATTTCTCGCACTGGTGGTGCTGTGCGGGGCGTTCTTCGGAATTGGATACAAGATGGGTAGCCATCAACCGGTGCCACTGGGTGCTGCAGCCAATTCGGATGGTACGCAGCCATCGACCGGCCTGTTCCGGGGGTTCAAACCGGCGGCGGGATCGCCTATGGCTTCGAGTGCGGGGAGTGGAACGGGGCCGGCGGCAGTGAGGTCCGGGTCGGGAGAGGCTCGCGGCGGAGCGCCTGTGGCGGGAAGTGCGGCACCAGTGGCTGCACCTGCTGCGCACGCGGCAGCCCCGGTGGCGACGACGACCGAGCAGCCCGCAGCGACAGGAAACTTCGTGGTGCAGGTGGCTGCGGTTTCGCATGAAGAAGACGCCCAATTGCTGGTGAGTGCGCTGCGGGCAAAAGGCTATCCGGTGAGCGCGCAAACGGCGCCAGGGGACAAGTTCTTTCACATTCAGGTGGGACCGTTTACGAATATGAAGGACGCTGCGACCGCGAAGCAACGGCTGCTAGCCGATGGATATCAGCCCATCATCAGATAGCAGGAGGTAGGAAGTAGAGAGTGGCTGGGCGGGTTAGGCCTGGGCCAGGGCTGTCTGCATCTCCAAGCGGACTGCGTCCATTAGATCTTCGCGGGTGGCGAAGTTTTGGGGATGGATGGGGGCGAGGAAGCGGACAGTAGCTACTCCGGGAAAAATTTTGAGGCTTCCCTTGCGCATCATCTGCGCGGTGCCGTGGATGACGATGGGGACCATGGGCGCGTTGGCGTCGGCCGCGAGGAAGAAGGCGCCTTTTTTGAAGGGCAGCAGGTTGCCGTCGGGGGAGCGCGTGCCTTCGGGGAAGATGAAGATGTGCATGCCGCTGCGAAGGGCGTCGGCGGCGATGGCTACGCTCTGTTCGGCTTCGGCGCGGGAGTGACCTCGTGATACGGGGACGTACTTGGCCATGCGCATGGCGATGCCGACGAAGGGGATCTTCATCAAAGACTTCTTTAGGAAGACGCTGCACATGCCGGGGATGGCGGGCAGGAGGACGGGCGGGTCGAGGTTGGAGACGTGGTTGCTGAGGAAGATGCAGGACTCGTCGGTGGGGATGTTCTCGGAGCCTTCGATGACGACGCGGATGCCTCCGGCGCGGATCCCGGCGCGCATGGCGAACATGGCCCAGCTGTACATGGTGCGGATGTTGCCTTTGAGAAGCGAGTATGGAATTCCTATGAGGGCGGCGGGCAGGCCGAAGAGGATGAAAACGAAGAGCATGCGGATTGCTGAAAACATGGCGATCTGAGGTCCGGTAGAGGTGTTGCGCGTTCTAAAAACTGCAGCGTGGGTTAGAGGCCGGAGAAAGAGCAACGGCAAAAGCACAAAATACAGGGGTCTCTCCACTGCGCTGCGCTTCGGTCGAGATGACGGTGTATTGGTGATCGGATTCCCGTCGAGACGACGGCGGATTGGTTAAGTTTAGCCGAGCAGGCTGTTGGCGAGTTTTACGTAGAGATCGACACACTCCAGCAGCTCGGACTTACGGATGTGTTCGTCGGGGGTGTGGGCGACGAGGATGCTGCCGGGGCCGAGGAGGAAAGGTTCGCCCCAGTTGGTCAGCGAGGGAATGTCGGTGGTGAACTTGGCGATCATGGTGTCGAAGCCGGGGATCGCGCGCATGTGCATGTAGGGGAGCTTGAGGGTGAAGTTGACCTCGCAGCGGCCGGCGGCGGCTTTGGTGATCTGCTGCTGGAGCTCTTCGGGCGGGCCGACGAGGCGGATGAGGATGTGTGCTTCGGCTTTGTCGGGGATCACGTTGGGGGCGACGCCGCCGTGGATGACACCGATGTTCATGGTGCAGTCGCCGATGCCCTCTACTACAGGGAGAGGGAGGGCTTGGATGTCGTGGAGCGCCGCAAGGAGCTTGTCGATGGCGGAGTCGCCGAGCTCTGGGTAGGCGGAGTGGGCCATCTTGCCGTGGGCGCGGAGCTCGACGCGTAGACAGCCTTTAGAAGCGAGGGCTAGGCGGTTGTCGGTTGGCTCGCCGTTGATGATGAAGCGCGAGCCTTTGGGTGTCGTGTTGGCGAGGAGGGCGCCGGCGGAGTCGCGCTCTTCGCCGACTACGTAGAGCAGGGCGACGCGCTTGCCGGCGGCGATAAGTTTTTCGGCGGCGGCAATCTGGGTGGCGATGATTCCCTTGGCGTCGCAGGTGCCGCGGCCGTAGAGGAAGTCTGCATCTTCGCGGCAGGGGCCGAGGAAGGGTGGGACGGTGTCCATGTGGGAGGAGAGGACGAGGTCGGGAGTGACGCCGGGGAGCGAGGCGTAGACATTGAAGCGGGGGCCGGTGCCGGCGGCGGGATTCTTGGCGAGGTCAGGCTGGGGGACAGGCTGGCGCTCGATCACGTAGCCCTGGGCGGCGAGGTAGGTGGAGAGGAATTCGCCTGCGGGAGCCTCGTGGTAGGTGGTGGACTCGAGGTCTACTAGCTGCTTCGTAAGTTGGATGGGATCGATCGGCATCTGGTGTAAGGATAACTGACTGTCGGGAACAGGGTTGGACGATAGACTTGGGTGGTGAGTGATGCTACGCGGTTTTTATCCCATGTGAAGGCGGTTGAAGACCTGCGCGGGCCGGCTGGACGGCTGGAGGCGGTGCTGAATACCGGGCAAGACGGCGCACTGTATGCGGCAGTGGTGGCGCATCCGCATCCGCCCAGTGGTGGGACGATGCATACCAAGGTGGTGTATCACGCGGCTAAGGCGTTCTCGAGCTTTGGGCTGCCGGTGCTGCGGTTCAACTTTCGCGGTACGGGGTTGAGCGAGGGCGTGCATGACGGCGGGCATGGCGAGGTCGAGGATGTCCGCGCGGCGGTGGATTGGCTGACGGAGCGGTTTGGGCTGCCAGTACTGTTTGCGGGGTTTTCGTTTGGCGCGAATGTGGGACTGAGAGCGTGTTGTGGCGATCCGCGGGTGCGGGGGCTGGTGGGACTAGGGCTGCCGCTGGAGTCGGCGGGACGCGAATACAGCTATCGGTTTCTGCCGGCGTGCGGGAGCGTGCCCAAGCTGTTTGTGAGCGGGGATCACGACAAGTTCTGCCCGCAGGGGATGCTGGAGTCTGTACTGGTGACGGCTGCGGAACCGAAAAAGATTGTTTGGGTGGAGGGTGCCGATCACTTCTTTGCGGGGACGGATCAGTCGCCGGATTCGAAGCTTGGCGTGATGCGCGAGGCGGTGCGGGCATGGGCGGGCGAGACGTTCGCGCTGTAGTGAATGGAGGGGGCGGAGACTTCCCTGTCGAGCCAAACGCGGATGAAGTTGGCTACCAGCTGAGGGGCTTCTTCGGCGGGACGATGGCCTATGCCGGGGAGAGTGATGAGGTCGGAGTGGTGCAGGTGGCGGCGGAGCTCGGACGCGGAGTGGAGGGGGACGGCGCGGTCGCAGTCGCCCCAGAGGACGAGGGTGGGGGTATCGAGGTGGTGGCGGAGGGCGCGACGGAGGCCGGCCATGTCATTGTCCCAGGTCTGGAGCAGGCGCAGGAGGTGGAGGATGGTGCCGGGGGTACGGAGGTTGTCGCGGTAAGGCTTGAGGCGCTCGGGGGTGTCCCAGCTCTGGGGGCCCGCCATGCGGCGGAGGCCGATCATCTGCAGCCACTCGGGCAACCAGGGCATGAGGTGAGCGAAGAGCTGGCCGGGGCGGGAGAGATAGAAGCGGATAAGGGGATCACCTTCGCGGAAGTAGGGGTGCGCGGGTGAGATGAGGACGAGCGAGCCAACGGACTGGCGGTGATTTGCGGCGAGGCTCATCGCGACTGCACCGCCATGCGAATGGCCGAGGACGATGGGGCGGTGGAGGTGTAGCTCAGAGAGGATGCGGCTGACTTGTTCGGCCGTAGTGGCGAGGCGTGGGTCGATGTCGTGGCGACGCTCGGACTGGCCTGCGCCTGGGAGATCGAGGGCGATGACGTGGAGGTCGGGGTGGAGCTGCTTCATAAGGGGGACGAAGGTGTCGGCGCAACCCATGAGGCCGTGAACGAGGACGAGCGAGGGCTGATCCTCCACCGCCTTTCCCTTTTCGAGGTACGAGAGGCGAAGGCCATCGAGCTGAATATGACGGCGCTTCATCATGATGCCGGGAGTTCCCCTAATCGATTTCAGGTTCGCTAACGAATGCATGCTTCGGATGGTCCATTGATCGTTTGATCAACGTTGGAGGGCTGAAGGTCATGCATCGCACGGTGCCAAATATTAAAGATACGTGAAATTTCGCAGAAGGTAGCTTGCAGCCTTGGATTTTAACAATTGGTGTAGGCGCGAAGGGCGTTGTGGCCTGAGAAGTGGTGGCGTGTGCGGGATTTTTCAGCTGGATGCGGTGATACGGCAGGTCGATTCGATCAGGGAAATGGCGAGCAAGACCAGAATCGAGCTATTCTGAAATACGTATCTGCCTATGAATTCGTGCATTTGAAAGGCTAAGATTTCCTCAACCTCCCTCATTCTGCTGGGTTATCGGCGGTATTCGGTAGGTTTCGCCCTTTGGCCGCTGATTTGCATGCTTCATCATTGAAAGATGGTATTTTCCCGTGAAAAGCGGCGCTCAAACTCGGTTGCTGGCGATTGTCCTGGCGATCTTTACACTCGCCGCCCTGGGCTTGGCCATTGCGAACCTGGTGCAGGAGAGCGACTACACTCCAGCAACTGACGGCGCTGGATGGACCGAGACGGCAGGGGGATTGCGTGCGTACCTAGTGCCGCCAGATACGCCGGCGTACCGGGCTGGTGTGCACACGGGGGATACGCTCACTTCGGTGGATGACGTTCCGACGCTACGGCTGGCTTCCCTGCAGCGGCAGATTGATGCCAACGGCGTCTGGTCGAAGGTAAGGTATTCGCTGCTGCGGAAGACCAGCGGAAGCACGACGGTGGCTGTTCCAGTGGTGGTGTACCTGGAGCCGACGGACCGGACCGATTGGCAGGTGGAGCGGCTGATTGCGTTGGTCTACCTGGCGATTGGATTGTTCGTGCTGTTGCGCCGGTGGACCGCGCCGAAGTCGACACACTTCTTTGTGTTCTGCCTGGTCTCGTTCATCTTTTACGCGTTCAAGTACACGGGATTTCTTGACGGGTTTGACATAACGATTCTGACGGGGAACATCATAGCGACAGAGCTGCAGCCGGCGCTGTTCCTGCATTTTGCGATCAGCTTCACGCAGGAGGGATCGCGGCGGCGGCGCAGGCTGTTGTATCCGCTGCTTTATCTGCCGGGGCTTCTGCTGGGGATTTTGCGGTACCTGTCGTACACGTACTGGCAGTCGACTGGGGCGGTTCAACTGCGCCTGGACAAGTTCGACTATGCGTACCTGGCGACGTTTTACGTGCTGGCGGCGATCGTGTTCTGGGTGCGCTATCGCGATGAGGTGCAGCCGCTGCAACGCCAACAGCTGAAGTGGCTGTCGCGCGGAACGGTGCTCACCGTAATTCCCTTCACCGCGCTGTATGTGATTCCCTTCCTGTTCGACGCGTATATGCCGAGCGCGCTGACGAGAGTGGCGCTGCTGTCGCTGATCCTGTTGCCGCTGACGTTCAGCTGGGCGATTGTGCGGTATCGGCTGATGGATGTGGACCTGATTTTCAAGCGCGGCGCGTCGTACACGCTGGCGACGGCGGCGCTAGTGGGAATTTATTTCGGCGTTGTCGCGTTGAGCGCGGAGATGGTGCATACGCGGTTTCAACATCTCGGCGAGTGGGGGCTGGTGGCGGCCGTCATCGTGACGGGGCTGGTGTTCGATCCACTGAAGCGGGTGATCCAGGGGCAGTTGGACCGGGTGTTCGATCAGAAGAGTATTGACTACCGCGAGACGCTGGTGGAGTTCGGCAGCGAGCTGAATGCGCAGACGGATCTGCGCGCGCTGGTGAACTCGATTGTGGAGAGGCTGCCGCAGACGCTGCTGGTAACGCGCGTGGCGGTCTTCCTGGCGCAGGAAGAGACGGCGGGAAAGAGCAAGTTTTCGCTGGCCGCGTCGCATGGACTTTCGCAGCAGGTGCTGTCGAATGCGGACTCGCTGGAGCTGGGATTTCTCGACTTCGATAACCGAGATAGCAGCAGCCATTTATTTTTCGAGACGCCCAATGCGATGCTGCGGCTTCCGGATGAAGAGCGGCAGACGGCTGCGGCGCTTGATCTAAACTATTACGTTCCGTGTCGAGCCGCGAGGCATGAGGGCACCGGACGCAGCACGATTGCGGTTCTTGGCCTCGGCCGAACGGGGGAGGGCGACTTTCTTTCGAGCGAGGACATGGAGCTGCTCGAGTCGTTGGCGGGGTATATCGGGATTGCGATTCAGAATGCGCAGCTGTATCGCCGGCTGGAACAGAAGATTCAGGACTTCGAGCGGCTGCGTGATTTCAACGAGAACATTGTGGAGTCGATCAACATTGGCGTGTTCGCTGTTGATCTGGAAGACCATATCGAGAGCTGGAATGCGCAGATGGAAGTGATGTATGCGACGCCCAGGGCCGATGCGCTTCGGCATCCGCTGCGCGATGTGTTTCCGATGGAGTTTATGCACGAGTTCGATCGTCTGCGCGGTGAGCAGGGGGTGAGCACGCTGTACAAGTTCCGGCTGCCTACGCCTACGGGCGAGTCGCGCATTGCGAATATTACGATTGCCCCGCTGTTGAACAGGGATTTTCAGGCCGAGGGGCGGATTGTGATTGTGGACGACATCACGGACCGGATCAACATGGAGACACAGCTGACGCAGTCAGAGAAGCTGTCGTCGATTGGGCTGCTGGCGGCTGGTGTGGCGCACGAAGTGAATACGCCGCTGGCGGTGATTTCGAGCTACGCGCAGATGCTGGGCAAGCAGTTGCGCTCAGATGAAGCGACCCATGCGCGGCTGCAGCCGGTGCTGGAGAAAATCACGCAGCAGACGTTCCGTGCGTCGGAGATTGTGAATGGTCTGCTGAATTTTTCGCGCATGGGCAGCGTGGACTTTGGGCGCGTGGATGTAAATCTGATGGTGCGCGATACGGTGTTGCTGTTGGAGCACCAGATGCGATCGGCGGGCGTGGCGGTGGCGACAGAGTTGCATGAGGATCTGCCGCTGGTGTCAGGAAACCGCGGTAAGCTGCAGCAAGTGTTGGTGAACCTGGTATTGAATGCGAAGGACGCGCTTCAGGAGAAAGGCAGCGGAAGCGTGCGCATTTTCACGGCGCGCACGTCCAAGGGAGTGGAGATTCGCGTGGAGGACAACGGTGTGGGTATGTCGCCGGAGGTGATGCGCAAGATCTACGATCCCTTCTTTACGACCAAGAGCAATCCAAAGGAAGGGCAACGCAAGGGCACGGGACTGGGCCTGGCAGTGACGTATGGGATCGTCCAGGAGCACGCTGGGACGATCGAAGTGAGCAGCACGCCGGGCGAGGGTACGGTCTTTCGCCTGGAGTTGCCTGCAGTCGATACAACGGGACCGCGACCCCAGCACAAGACGCAAGCCGGCAGTGAGCCTGCGAGCGCAGAGGGAAAGGTGGTCCATGTCTAAGGCAGCCGTGAGTGACGCGATCGACGAGCCGAGTGTAGCTGTTCATCCATTGGGCCAAAGAATTCTCATTATTGACGACGAGGCGGGCATCCGCGACTCGCTGGAGACGCTGTTGACGCTGGAGGGATTCCGCGTCGACCTGGCGGGTGATGGCGTGGCGGGACTGGACCAACTGACGCGCAATGCGTATGACCTGATGCTGCTGGATCTCGCGCTGCCGGGAGAGAGTGGGATTGACCTGTTGCCGCGAATTAAAGCGCTGGTGCCGGATCTGCCGGTGATCATGATTACGGCATACGGAACGGTGGGCAATGTAGTGGATGCGATCCGCGCGGGCGCGTCGAACTTTGTGCAGAAGCCGTGGGACAACGAGAAACTGCTGGCGGATATTCGGATTGCGATTGGAAAGAATCGCGCCGAGCAGGAGGTTGTGCATCTCAAGCGGACGCTGAAGCAGAGGGTTTCGTTCGAGAATATTGTGGGTAAGAGCGAGCCGATGCTGCGGCTGTTTGATTTGGTGGCGCAGGTGGCTCCTAGCCGCTCGACCGTGCTGATCCAGGGCGAGAGCGGCACAGGCAAGGAGCTGATCGCGAAGGCGATTCATGCGCACTCGCCACGGCGCGACAAGCCATTCATTCCGGTGAACACGGGAGCGGTGCCGTCGGATCTGCTGGAGTCGACGCTGTTTGGCCACGAGCGTGGGGCGTTCACGTCGGCAGTAGCAGCGAAGAAGGGTCTGTTTGAGGTTGCGGACGGTGGGACTTTGTTCCTCGACGAAATTGGAACGATGCGCATGGATATGCAGGCAAAGATTCTGCGCGTGCTGCAGGATCGCCGGTTTATGCATGTTGGCGGAACGCAGGAGATCCAGGTGGACATTCGGATCGTGGCGGCGACGAACGTGAACCTGGAGCAGGCGGTGAAGGAAGGGAGATTCCGCGAGGACCTCTTCTATCGACTGAATGTGATCTCGCTGGAATTGCCGCCGCTGCGGAATCGCAAGGAAGATATTCCATTGCTGGCGAATCACTATCTCAAGTTCTATGCGGAGGAGAACGGCTTTCCGCCACCCGAGCTGTCGTCGGAAGCGTTGCGATTGATGATGGATTATGAGTGGCCGGGTAATGTCCGCGAACTCGAGAATGCGATGGAACGCGGCGTTGTACTTTCGAATGGGCCGACGTTGAGCCCGGATTTGCTTCCGCAACAATTGCGCGGGAATACGTTTTCGACTGCGCTGCTGGAGCAGAGGCCGGACGCTTCCCTCTTCGATGTGATCGAGGACATCGA
>Ga0302308_10000836_pt1 | contig 25780 bp, 16 predicted proteins | sample III_Palsa_E3_3_FD_200531 | JGI IMG/M metagenome (GOLD analysis project Ga0302308, IMG submission 200531) | Peat permafrost microbial communities from Stordalen Mire near Abisko, Sweden - III_Palsa_E3_3 | ecosystem: Environmental > Terrestrial > Soil > Palsa > Peat permafrost | place: Sweden...
ACCTGGAACCTGCTGCACCTGGCCCGGATGCTCAAGGACGCGGGCGGAATCCCGGCCCACGGCAACCAGCGCTCGGAATGGGACGCCGGCTGCCGCTTCGACTTCCACAACCCCGAATACCGGTAACAGTCACAGGCGGCCGTGCGCATCTGCCTGAGGCCGCGCCGGCGTAGCCGCCGCGCGATCGAGCGCTCGCCGGAAGCTCGCCTGCACACCGGATGCTTACTTGGCGCCGACGCCGGCGGCGTCTATGGTGTGAGGAGGTGCGCCGGGAAGCCTGGTCGGCACGATTTCGTGCGCGACCCCGACCCCGACCCCGGCATCACCCTGGCCCTCGGCGACCGCGTCAACCTGCTCGCCCGCGAACCACGCGACGCGCAACCCGCACAGCCCACGGCCAGCCCGCCAGCCACCCAGACGGCTACCCTCCAGATGCGCCGCCAGCCGCACCAACGCCGGCTCCCGCATCCGGCCGGTAGCCCCCGCGTGCCACATGCGGACCGTAACACCGCCGTCCGTTCCGAATAATTGAATTCCTTCTCCGAACGAGCAGTGACGCCACTTCCACGGCGTTGCCGCGCGCATGCCCTGGCAGCCAAGGACACCTGCTCCGGCTGTAGACACTGACGGGCGCCGGGTCCCGGCCGCAAGCCGGCACCGCGTCCCGGATTCAGGCCATCGAGCGGCCGCTCCCCATTGTCACCCTGAAGCCGTTGTCGGAACGCAGCTACTCAGGCAGGTTCGTGGTGCGTGTCCCGGCAGAGGTTCACCGTCGCCTTGTCCGCGAAGCCGCCGAACAGCATGTGAGCCTCAACCGGCATGTGTCGTACCGGCTTGCTCGCGCCTAACGGCGCCTAACTGCGGTGTTCGCTGGGTACGTGGCCTTATCACCTTCGCAAGGGGAACGTGGAATCTGTTACGGTTCGGCTCCCGAATCGGCCGGGCCCGTGGGTGCTGGTTACCGGAAAGGAGACCGGATCGCTCCAAAAAACACCCGCCACGGCCGAAGCCGGCCCCGGGCGGCGATTCCGTATGCCCGAAAACGTGCGGTTATGGGGTTTTTAAGGTGTCCGAGTATATGCCGGCCATCACGGGGCGAGCTGGTCCTCGGGGCGGCGATGGCTGGGCGGGTCGGCTAATTCCGAGACCATGAATATGACACCGGTCGAACCCGGCCCTAGCCCGGCTAGGCGTTTCTCGCGAGGTCGCCGAGTACAGGCCTCGCCTCCAGAATGTCCATCTCACGAATGCATACAGAATACATGACGTTAAGGATGTTAAAGTTTCCGCTTACGCTCTGTCTGCCTGTAGTCGCCGCCGGCCTCGATCCTGCACCTGGGTACGACCCCGCCGGGATGCGGCATCGTAGCCGAAACAGGAATGCCGGAGGATCTGATTTCCGGGTATATGCAGATGTCATCGCGGAACAGTGGAAGAATCTCGGGCTGGGCGACCGCTGTGAAGGTGGACTGTAGATCCGGCATTCGGATGCCGTGCCCGATGATCGTAAAATAGCGATTTTGATGCGCCTTGCCGGTGATCTACGCTTATGTCCGTGTGTCTGCCATGACGTCTGTTATGTAACATTTGCCCGACTCGTCCGTGCGAGGAAAATGTCAGTGGATCTTGCCGAATGAAGGCCTGCGTATTACATTCCTTATGTCTAGTTAACGAGCGCCGATTTCATGCAATGCCGTATCTTTCTGGCTGACATTTGCTTACGCGCGGGGCGGGCTACATGTGCGGTTTGGATTCGGGGCTACTTGCCGGACTGTCTTGCGCTGGCATGAGTTCACCTGATGCTGCCTGCGAACGACCGCGCGGCGCGGCGGCGCGGCGCCGGTGACTTCTGATCGTTCCGGTCCGCGAGCCGCGCGGACTCCATCCGGCCACAGGGAGGGCGCAGGCCATGTCGGAAATTTACACCTACCCCGGCATCTACCTGACGGAGACGGCGGACATACCGCGGACCGTCACCCCGGCGACGACGTCGCTGACGGCGATCATGGGGCTTTTCCCGAGCGGCCCGATCGACCAGGCCGTGCTCGTGTCGTCACAAGCGGATTTCGAGGCGCAATTCGGGGGTGACACGGTCGAGGGGCTGGCGACCTACGCGGTCCAGCAGTTCTTCCTGAACGGCGGATCCGGAGCGTGGATCGTGCGGCTGGCCGCACCCACGAGCGCCGCCGCGACGGTGGACCTCGGCGGCATCACCATCACCGCCAACAGCCCGGGCTCATGGGCGAACGCCTACGCGGTGGCGCTGACGGCATCGACGCTGCCGACGGCCGACCCGTACCTGGAATTCACCGTCACCAAGGGGACACCCGCATCAGGGACATCCGCTCCGGTCGCGGAGCAGATTCCGAACCTTCCGGCGAACGATCCGGCGCAGCTGGCGGCGCTGATCACCGCGGCCTCGCGATATGTCGTCGCGACCGCCGGGCAGTCGGCGCAGGCGTCGGGGGGAACGCCGAGCCCGCAACCAGTGGCCGCTGTGACCGCGACGCCGCTGGCCGGCGGCAGCGACGGGGACTGGGGCAGCACCCCGACCGCCTTCCAGCAGGCTGTCTACGTACAGCTCAACAACCCGGAGCCGCCCGCCGCTCCGAACGGCTCGGGAACTAAGGCCGGGTCGAGCGGGTCTACCGCGAAGGGCGGCCAGGGGAGCGGTTCGTCGCAGTCGAGCACGGCGCCCTCCGGTACGCCCGCTCAGCCGCCGACATCGCCGCTGCTGGACTTGATCGCGCCCCAGGTATTCAACCTGCTCTGCATCCCGGACCTGGTGTGGCTCGGGCCGGCCCAGGCCGACGCCGTCCAGGTGGCGCATAACTACGCCGCCGATCACCAGGCGTTCCTGCTCGTGGACCCGCCGCCCCCGGAAGCGGCGGCGGCCACCGGGCCGGCCTGGTCGCGCACGACCGCGATCACTCCGGTGGACAACGTCGGTGTCGGCAGCACCGAAGGGCTCACGACGCTGGCGAAAACGTGGGGCGGCAACGTCCTCAACGCGACCCGCAACGCGGGTGCCGTCTACTATCCGTGGCTGCTCATCCCCGATCCAGCGAACAGCGGAGCCCAGCTCTACGTGCCGCCCAGCGGCACGGTCGCCGGCATCTACGCCGCCACCGACGCGTCCCGGGGCGTGTGGAAGGCCCCCGCCGGCATCGACGCGTCGCTGACAAACGTCAACGGCCTGGCCGATATCTCGATCAACGACACGGTCAACGGCAGGCTGAACATCTTGGGCATCAACGCCATCCGCACGTTCCCGATATACGGGACCGTGGTATGGGGCAGCCGCACGCTCGCCGGCAGCGACCTGGCCGACAGCGCCTGGAAATACGTCCCCGTGCGGCGGCTGACCGACTTCATCGAGCAGTCGCTGCTGCAGAGCCTGCGGTGGGCGATCTTCGAGCCCAACGCCCCCGCGCTGTGGAGCTCGATCAGCCTGGAGGTCGGCGCGTTCATGAGCGGCTTGTATTCCGCGGGCGCGTTCTCCGGTGCCACTGCGGCGCAGGCGTACCAGGTCGTCTGCGACGCCACCACCACGTCCGCGACCGACGTCCTCGCAGGGATCGTCCGCATCCACGTCGGCTTCCAGCCGGTCGAGCCCGCGGAATTCGTCGTCCTCAACATCGTGCTTAACGCCGGCTCGGCAGCGAGCTGAAAGGGGCTGAACCGTGCCGAACACAAGCTTGCCGACGACGCTGGTCAACCCGTACTTGACGTACAACTTCATCGTCAAGTGGGATAACCAGCCCGTGGCGGCCGTCAGCCGGGTGAGCGGCCTTACCAGGACGACGGTGGCCGTGCCGTTCCGGGCCGGCGGCCAGCCCCAGACGACGTTCAAGATCCCGGGACAGACTGATTACCAGCCCGTGACGCTGGAGCGCGGCATCACGACCGACCCGACGTTCGAACAGTGGGCGAACAAGGTGTGGGACTATCCCAACACTAGCCAGTTCGGCAACGAGGTCTCGCTCAAGGACTTCCGCAAGAACATCCAGATCGAGGTCTATAACCAGGCGGGGCAGCTGGCCATCCGCTACAACCTGTACCGGTGCTGGCCCAGCGAGTACACGGCCCTGCCTGAGCTGTCGGCTGAGGCGAATGTGGTCGCGCTCGCCAGCTTGACCCTGCAGCACGAGGGCTGGGACCGTGACACGTCTGTCCAGCCGCCTTCGGCGTAGGCCACATGCCGTACCCAGGGCTCTCTGCGGCGCAGATCCTCGACGTAGCGGACGCGGGCGCCGACGCCGATCCGGTCAGCCGCGGCACCGTGCTGCTGGCGGGCACCCATCCCGAGTGGGGGGCGGATCACGTCGGCGGCCTGGTGCTGGGGGAGCGGGAATCTCTCCTGCTGGAGATCCGCCGCGCGACGTTCGGCGACGTGCTCGGCGCCCGCACGGTCTGCCCGGCCTGCGGCGCCGAGCTCGCCGTGGAGGTGCCCGCCGCGCTGCTGCGCCGTGACGGCAATGCGGGCCGTGCCGCGCAGAGCTTTGAACTCGAGGTTGGGCCGGTATCCCTGACGATCAGGCCGCCCGACGGAGCGGTTCTCGCCCGCGCCGCCGCCGAGCCTGACGCGGACAGCTGCCGCCTGGCGCTCGTCGCCGGGTGCATCGTCGGGGCCGTCGGCGGCGCGGGCCCCCTCGACCTGCCGGAACTGCCGGCTGAGGTCGTGGCGGCCGCGGGCGAGGCGATCGTGGAGCGCGACCCGCGGTCTGAGGTCATCGTTGCGCTCACGTGCGTCAGCTGCGGGCACGACTGGGCGGCAGGCTTCGACGCCGGGCTGTTCCTGTGGGAGGAGCTGACGGCGATGAGCATCCGGCTTGTGGATGACGTCGACGTGCTCGCCCGGGCCTACCACTGGTCGGAGGCCGAGATCCTGGCGATGTCCTCGGGCCGGCGCCGCCGGTACGTCGAGCGGGTGGTCGGCGATGGCTGACTTCTTCGCCCGGCTCGCGGCCCGCCTGCTGGACGAGGACACCGAACGGCTGCGGCCCAACTTGCCGACCCGGTTCGCGCCCGCTCCCGAGATCGGCCTGCACGCGGCCCCGGTCGTCCTGTCCCGGCACGAGCCGGCGGCCATCCCGCCCGCGTCCGCGCCGCGGCCCAGGCCTTCCCGCGGCCAGCCGTCCGCGTCTGCGCCGGATCATTCGTCCGCGCCGTCGCACAGCCAGCCGGCTGCGCAGTCCGGAGACCGACCGGACGCGGCTACGTCGCGGTACGCGGTTTTGGCCGCGACCCTGCTCGGTCCGGCCGCGGGCGAGCCGGCCGAACTGGCCGCGCCGATGCCCCCGGCGAACACTGCGTCGGTGGCGCCAGCCAAGGATGGTTTGCCCAGGGCCGCGGCGGGTCCAGCATGGCGGCCTGGAGACACGGCAATACCGGAGCGCGACCGGGCAGCCGCTCCCGGAGAAGAACGGCGCCCGGACCGCGGCCCGCGCCTTCCCCGCCACCTCGCCACGCCAGCCGGGGAGCCGACGGCCTTCCAGCCTCCAGGGGCAGGGGAAGTGCCAGCAGGCGAGGCCTGGCGGACGGGCGGTGCCCAGCCCGCGCAGGCGGCGGGGCAGCCCGCGCCTGCGGCGGGGCAGTCCGCGCAGGCGGCGGGGCAGTCCGCGCCTGCGGCGGGGCAGTCCGCGCAGGCGGCGGGGCAGTCCGCGCAGGCGGCGGGGCAGTCCGCGCAGGCGGCGGCCGGCGACCCGCCAGACGCGGTGACACCGCCGCTGTCTGAACCGGCCCGCGCGCCGGACTCCTCGCACCAGTCATCGCCGCCGCCCGCGGTGTCCGCCCGCTCATCTGGCACGCACCCGACCGTGCCGCCGGTGCCGCCGGCACCTCGCGGCGCCATCGGGGGCTCCCCGGGTCTGGCTGCCGGGCGCCGCGCCGGGAGCGGCGAGCCGCTGCGCCGGCCCGGTGTCGGCCCTCCGGTGACAGACGACGCTACGGTCAGGGACGACGTGAGCGGCGCACGGTCCGGCCTGCCGCCCGCGACAGCGCGTCGAGACCCGCCATCCGAGCCGCGACTGACCTCGCCTGAGCCGGCCCGCCGCCCGCGGGCTGGCAGTGGCACCGGCGAGGCTCCGGTCAGGGACGGTCACATCCGACGGCCGGCACCGGATTCCGGCCGCACGCAGGAGCTAACGGTGGACATCGAGGTGCTGGAGATTGTCGAGCGTCAGCCGCCATCCCGGCCGCCATCGGCGCGGGTACCACCGGTGTCCCTGTCTGATTACCTCACCCGCCGTGCGCGCTGAATCCCGATGACGACCTATCAGGGGATCGCCGCCGTCACACAGACGCTGAGCTATCTCGTCGGAAGTGCGGTGCGAGCGGTCCTGCCCGAGGCGACGGTCACGCTGTCCCCGCCCGAGGTGCAGTCGGCCGCCGCGCGGGACGTCCCGCGCCTGAACATCTATCTCGTGCAGGTCCTCCCTGAGCCGGCGATGCGCTCGGCCGACCTGCCGATGCGCGCCGCCAACGGCCAGCTGACTACGCCGCCGCAGGTGCCGCTGAGGCTCCGGTACCTCTTCTCGTTCTTCGGCCCGACGCCTGGCGCGCAGCTCATGCTGGGCGCGGCGGAAATCGCCCTGCGCGAGCACGGCATCCTCGACGCTGCGCTGATCGAGCAGGCGCTGACCGGCCATCCGGAGCTCGCGGGCTCCGGGCTTGAGAACCAGGCGCCGCCGGTCACGGTGTCGCCGAGCATGATCACGCTGGAGGAGCTTTCCCGGTTCTGGTCGGGCTTCTTTCAGGCCCCGTACACGCTGTCGATGCTTTACGAGGCGTCGGTCGTGCTGCTGACGTCGGCGCTGCCAGGCACCGGACCGGGCCTGCCGGTGCTGACGGTCGACCTCGGCCTCGACCTGGACTCCGGCCTGCCCGCACCCGCGCTCAGCGGGTTTGCGCCGGTGACGTTCGCCGCCGGCGCGTCCATTCCTGTCACCGGTACCGGCGTGCAGGCAGGGCAGTTCCTGCAGATCGCCGATACGTGGGTGCCGATCGAGGCGGCGGCCGGGGGCACCCTGTCCGCGCGGCTGCCGGCGAACGCGCGGGCGGGCGTGACGCTGGTCCGTCTAGGGCAGGCGCCGGGCGCCGCGGGCGAGTCCGTCGCCACGGGGGTACAAGGCCCTGTGACAGCACAATCCGTGCCGTCGGCTCCCGTCCCGGCGGCGGTGCCGGTCCCGGGAAGCGCCCCTCGGCTGCTCGTCATCCAGCCGGTCCTCAGCCAGCTGAGCCTCATCCAGGGGACTGGCGAAGTGGCCATGACCGTCGATCCACCGCCCGCCGTCGGCCAGCGGGTGGCGCTCACGCTAGTGAGCCTGAACGCTGCCGACGACGGCGCTGCGCCGATCCGTGTCGGCCCGGTCGTCGCCGCGAGCGCGCAGCCCGGGACGCTGCGGTTTGCCCTGCCTTCGCGAGCGTCGCCCCTGGAGGGGTCTTACCTCGGGCTGGTGGAAGTGGACGGCGTCAGCTCAGTCCCGGCGCTCGCCGGCGGCCGCTTCGCGCTCCCGCAGGTGACGTTGTGAGCACGGCGGCCGGCCACGGCCGCGCGGAAGGGGATCCGCGCGGCGGCACGATGAAAGGGGAAGACGCGATGGGGTGCGCGCAAGCTGGAGCGCGATCCGGCGCCGGCGCCGGCCGGATGCCGAGGCTAGTCAGGTGCCGGATCGCCCGCGTCTGGCTGCCGCCCGGCCATGACGTGGACACCGGCGATCTGGCGCGCCAGGTGGAGCGGGAACTGTCCCGGCTGCTGGCCGCGGGGCAAACCGCTCTGGGGAACTCCGCGGCAGGGCACGTCCGCCTTCAGCTCAGCGAGCCTGCGACCACGGCCAGCGTCGCCCACGCGATCGCCTGTCATCTGTACCGGCAGCTCACCGGCTCACAGCTAGGCCCGCGATGACCACGCCGCCCGCCAACCGGACGCCACTGCCGCGCGCCGCGCTCGTCACCATCGCCGCCGACGGTTCCAAGCGCTCGATCCCGTTCCAGTACATCCCGGAGAGCCTCCGGCGGACGCTGGAGCCCAACACCGTCGGCGGGCAGCCGGGACTGCGCGCGCAAGCCGTGCGGTTCGCGGGCGCACCGGTGGAGACGATCTCGCTGGAGTGCCTGTTCGCGGCCGCCGACGGCTTGGACAGCGGCGACAGCGTCACCGTGCAATACGGCGTGGCGCCGGCGCTCGCCGCCTTGGCGCTGCTGGTGTACCCGGCGACAGCCGCGGTGCAGGCCGCCCAGACTCTGCTGGACGCCGGGCAGATCGAGGTCGCGCCGGCGATCGCTGACCGGCTCCTGTTCGTCTGGGGCTCGCAGCGCGTCATCCCGTGCTCGGTGACGGCCTTCGCGGTCACCGAGCAACTGTACGATTCCAACCTTACGCCGGTCCTGGCCAGCGTCTCGCTCTCGCTGCGCGCGATGAGCTACTCCGACGTCGACGCGACGTCGCCGACGTTCAATGACTTCCTCGTCTACCAGCGCGGGCTCGAGCGCATGGCGCAGTCGGCCTACGGTGCCATGCCGCCAGGGCTGAGCGTCTGATGGCCGGGCGTTACCAGGCCAGCAAGCAGCTGACCTACATGTCGCCGGACGGGGTAACCGTCACCTACCTGGCACCGCGGATCCTGTCGGCCGGCTCCTCGGTAGCTGGCCCGGCCCGGGCGGCCGTGGCCGCCAGCGAGGTCGGCCGGCTCGACCTCGTGGCCTACCGCACGCTGGGCGCCGCGCCGCAGGCGTGGCAGCTGGCCGACGCCAACGATGCCATGGATCCGTTCGAGCTGGTCGCCTTTTCCGGCCAGACGATGGCGCTGCCCGATACCGTGGCGTGGCCGTCGTGAGCATCTCGTCGATCAGGCTGGCGCTCTGGATCGGGCCCGGGATCCCGGGTCCCGCGCCCCCGGAGCTGATGCGGGCGCTGCGCGCGGTCGAAGTGACCCAGACCGACACCGCCCCCTGCGGGTTCCAGCTCACCTTCCAGACTGAGCTGGCCCCGCAGTCTGACTTCGCGGTCGTGCAGAACGATCTGCTGCGCCCGTTCAGCCGCGTGCTCGTGCAGGTGATCGTCGACGGCGATCCGAGCACGCTGATCGACGGGTTCATCACCCATCAGCAGTACCTGCCGAGCAACGGTCCCGACCTGTCAACGTTCGTGGTCACCGGCGAGGACGTCAGCGTCAAGATGGACCTGGTCTCCTACTCCCTGGAGTATCCGGCGATGCCCGATCCGGCGATCGCGGCGGTCGTGCTGGCCAAGTGGCTGGCGTTCGGCATCCTTCCGTGCATCGTGCCGACGCCAGTGAGCCTGACCCCGTTCTCGTACGTACCGCAGCAGAGCGGGACCGACCGCACGTTCATCCAAGAGCTCGCCCAGCGCAACGGCAACGTTTTCTACGTCACGCCTGGTCTGGTGCCGTTCCAGAACAACGCCTACTGGGGGCCCCCGCCCCGGGTCGGCGTCCCCAGCGCCGTCCTCAACGTTGCCGTGGGAGCCGCGGCCACGGCCCGTTCGGTGCAGGCTCAGTACGACGCCCTCGCCCCGGTCGCGACGCTGGGCTACGCCATGGAGACGACGGCTGATCCCTACGAGCCGCTGCCCGTCGCCACCGTGGGCAGCACGCGCGTGCCTCCCCTGGCGGCCCGTCCCGCCCTGACCCCAGTGGCTGTGGCCCGGCAGGAAACACGCCTGCAGCTGTGGCCGCTGACCGCCGAGGACGCGGGGCTGGATCCCGTCACGGCCAACGTCCAGGCGCAGGCCCAGACCGACCTCTCCACGGATGCGGTGGTGTCTGTCCGCTGCGAGGTCTCGCCGTTGCAGGTCGGCCGGGTACTCCAGGCTCCGGACATCGTCGGGCTGCGCGGGACCGGCGAGGATTACGACGGTCTGTACTACCTGAAGTCGGCCAGTCACCAGATCAGCCTGTACTCCGAAGGACAGTGGGACTACACGCAGAGCCTGGTGCTGACCCGGGAAGGCGTTGGCACCACGACTCAGCTCCTGGAGGCTCCATGACCCATGGCATCGCCCCCGACCAGCGGCCTAACTCGTCCGCCCGGCCCGCTGCGGGCAGGTCGCCGTGGCAGGGGCCGTACTGGGGCAAGTACCGCGGCACCGTGATCGACAATATCGATCCGATGGTGAGCGCCCGGCTGCTGTGCTCGGTCCCGTCGGTCCCCGGCGGCGTGCTCAACTGGGCGACACCGTGCGTCCCCTACGCGGCACCGGAACAGGGGTTCCTGTCCGTGCCGCCAGTCGGGGCCAATGTCTGGATCGAGTTCGAGGGCGGCAACCTGGACCACCCGATCTGGACCGGTTGCTTCTGGGAGGCCGAAGAGATCCCGGTGATGCCGGAGCTTTCGCCGGAGCAGCCCGACGCCATCAAGGTGTTCGGCAGCGAGTTCTGCACGCTCATCTACAACGACCTGCCCGCTGAGGGAGGCATCACAGTTAAGGCCGCCGACCCTGCCGTCGACCTTCCGGTGACGGTCACGCTGAGCTCGCTGGGGGTGGCCATCGAGGTCGGCGAACTGAAGCTGCTGATGAACCCGGAAGAGGGGATCACGCTGCAGGCGGGCGAGACCGTGGCGGTCCTGAGCGCCGAGACGGGACTGTCGATCGAGGCGTCCGCGATGACCGTTACCGCCGACACGGTGGACGTGACCGGGGAGACAAGTTTTACCGGGGACACGAACGTCGAAGGCGACTTCGACGTCGTGGGCGTTACCACGCTGGAACCCGAGGCCAACGTGACCGGGGACCTCAACGTCTCCGGCGAAACCTCGGTCGAGGGTGACGCCAACGTGGGCGGTGCCCTGTCGGTGGAGGGCGAGTCGAATTTCGCCGGCCTGGTCACGGTGGAGGGTGAGACGAACTTCCTCGGCGCTGTCACCGCGGAGGGCGACATAGCCGTGCTCGGCGGGGTGGAAGTCGCCGGCGAAGTCGCCAGCACGCTGTTCCTTGGCCCGATCCTCCCGCCGCCGTTCCCATGACCGCGCTTCCGTTCCCGGCGTATCCGCTCCGGATCGACGAGCGAGGACAGACCGCTCCGGCGGCCTCAGCGCGCGCGCTGGCCGAGCAGCGCATCGTGCAGCTTCTGTTCACCAATCCGGGTGAGCGGCTCAACCGGCCGACGCTCGGCGGGGGGCTGATCGAGCTGATCTTCGGCGCGTCCAGCGACGAGATGCGCGCGGCGGTCCAGTTCCAGGTGACGAGCAGCCTGCAGCAGTGGCTGGGCACGACGATCAACGTCGTCTCGGTGCTGGTCACCGGCACTGACGGCCAGCTCGATGTGACGATTACCTACCAGCTGCGGGGCGATCCGGCCCTGCTTACCACCACGGTGAGCGCATGAGCCCGCGCCGCACGGCCCTGTCGGCCCAGCACCTTGGCTCAGGCCGTTACCGGCTGATGGTCCAGGAGCCCGTGACCGGGCCCGCCGCGCCCCTGACGATGCCGCGGGACATCAGCGTGGAACCCTACGGTGATGCGCCGCCGATACGCATAGAGAGCGTGGCGGCGCCCACGCCGGCGGCGCCGCGGGGGTGGAGCATCGTTATCAGCGTAGGTGACGGGGGCTCCGGGCCCGTGCCCGCCCGGTACCGGTTGAGCGCCGCCGACCAGCCCGGCTGGAGTGCGGAGATCGTGCTCGGCAGCGGCCTATGGGAAGAGCCCAGCCCCATCCCGTCCGGCACGGCGCTGCGCCCAGTCAATCCGAACATCGACTACACAGCGCGCGACTTCGACGCGCTGCGGGCGCTGATCCTCACCACCGTCACGCGACGTGTCGGAACGACGATCGCCCCGATAACAGTTGACGAGGTGGTCGCGCTCATCGAGGAGATGGCGTACCTTGGCGACGCCCTTAGCTACTACGAGGACGCGATCGCCACCGAGGCGTACCTGTCGACAACGCGGCGGCGGATCTCGGTCTACCGGCACGCCGCGCTGCTGAACTACTACATCGGTCAGGGCTGCAGCGCCCGTACCTGGATCCGCGTCCAGCCAGTGGACGACGGCACCGAGTCCTTCGTGCTCCCCGCGGGGACCAAGCTGCTCACGGCACTGGCGGCCGCGGACAGCCGGGTCGACTCCCGGCACCTGCCGCAGGCGCTGTCCGCCCAGCCGCTCGTCTTCGAGACCGTCGCTCCCGTGACAGTGGCGCCAGCCGGCCAGACGCTGCTGGAACTGGATCCGGCGACTCATCCGGGCAAGCGTCTGCAGGCGGGAGCCACGTCCGCGACCGTGCTGGCGCCGCCGGCCAAAGTCGAGCCGGGAGAACTCGTGCTGCTCGCCAGCACCAGCGACTCGGCGTCGCTCCTGAACGCCGCCAACGTGGCCGGAACGGTCATGCGCGTCCAGGACGTCATCTCCGCTGACGCTGACGGCGGCCGGGTCACGCTAACCTGGAGCCCCGACGACGCTCCGGATGCCCAGGGGATGCCCGCGGGAGATGGCGACATGTATCTCCTGCGGGGCAACCTAGTGATCGCCGACCATGGGAGCACCCAGCCCTGGCGCAAACTTCCGGCCCCGACGGCAGGCCTGACGTACTGGCCGCTGCTGCCCGCCACCGGGACCACGTTCGCGCTCCAGTCGGCGGCAGACGCGGCCGGTCCCGCCGCCGGCGTCTTGCCGCCGGCGGCCGGCGTCGGCTATCCGAGCGCCGCCGCCCAACTGGCCGCCGCCGACAGCCAGCCGCCGCTGCCAGCGGTTCGCGTGTGCGAGATCGGCCCGGAACTGCGCGAGTGGACAGTGCGCCCCTCACTGCTCGACAGCGGTCCCCTGGCGCTCGATTTCGTCGTCGAAACCGAGCAGGACGGAACCGCGCGCTTGCGGTTCGGTGACAACACCAACGGCATGCGGCCGGGGGTAGGAGCCGAGCTGCGGGTGTGCCAGCGTGTCGGCGGCGGCGCCGCGGGCAACGTTGCCGCCGGATCGCTGCGCCACGTGTGCACCGACAACCCCCAGGTAGCCGGGATCGTCCAGCCGGTCGACGCCTCCGGCGGAGCCGATCCCGAGCCGCTGGAGTCCGCCCGCCAGCACGCGCCGGAGCAGTTCCGCGTCAACCAGCGCGCCATCCTGATGTCCGATTACGAGCAGCTGGCCGTGTCCCTGTCCGCCGGCCAGGTCGTCGACGCCGCTGCCGAACTCGCCAGCGACGGTGCCGCGCCGGTCGTGACCGTGCACATCTACCCAGGCTCGTGGCCGGGGGCCGACGCAGGCCTGCTGGACGACGTCAGCGGCGCGCTGCGGCAATGCCAGCCGCTAGGGGTCGATCTGCGCGTGCTCGGCGCCGTACCATGCCCGGTCACCATCGAGCTGGAGGTCACGCTGCACCCCGGCACGGCCGTCGGCCTCGCCGGACAGCAGATCGACAGCGCGATCCAGGCCAGCCTCCTGGCGCCGGGGACGTTCGCCTTCGGCACCTCGCTGTACCGCAGCGCGGTGGTGGCGCTCGTGGCGGCGGTCCCGGGAGTGGCGGACGTGACGTGCCTGAGGTTCGCGTTCACCGGCGAGGAACGCCGCCGCCGCGAGGTCCTCACCCCGGCACGTGGCCAGATCCTGCGCCTCGACAACGACCCACGGATCCCCGCTAACGGGCAGATCAGCTACCGGCTGAGAGGCGTCAGGTGAGCGGCGGCGATCCGGGCGCCGGCGGGCTCCCGCCGCTCGGTCTCGGGGACATCCGCTTCGACCAGTCCGGCACCGACCCGCTCGGCGATTCCGGTCAGGAAACACTTGCGGGGCTGCGGCCCGGGACCACCGCCGACTGGGTGAAGGCGCTGCTCGAGGGCTGGGTCACCGTGGTGGACGTCATCGCCTTCTACGCCGAGCGGATCCTCAATGCCGCTTATCTGCCGACCGCCGAGCAGCCTGGCACCCTCAACCACCTGTACCACTCGCTCGGGCACGCGTTCCCGGTGAACACCGCGGCCACCACCACGCTCTCCTACCAGGTGAACGACCGCGGGGCCGGCGTCGAGGCCGTCGCGCGGGCCAGGCGCGGCGGGGCGGGCGGCACCACGACCCAGCCGCCAGCGCCGCCCTCCGCGCCGCCGCCGCCCAGCCAGCTCGCCACGGCCAGCTCGACCGCGGTCTTCGGCGTGCCGCGCCAGAACCTTGCTGGCGGCGCCGCGCCGGCCGGCCAGGCGGCCACGGACACGGCGCCTCGCGCCGCGGCATCGCCGGGCGCGCGGACGACGATCCCGGCGGGCTCGCAGGTAAGAGCGGTCCCGGACCAGGGCGCGCCGCCGCCGGTGTTCGTGACGCTGGCGGACCTCGACGCGCGGCCTGGGCTGAGCGGCCTGCAGCCCAGGCTCTCCGTCTCCGCCGGTCCGCCGCCGCTGACGGGCGCCACAACCCAGCTGGAGCTGACCGGTACGGCTACCGGCCTGAAGCCGGGTGCCCCGGTCCTCATCGTCGCCGGCGGCCAGAGCGGTGACGACAGCGGACAGCCGGCGTCGTGGATACGGACGCTGACGGCGGTCATCCCCGATACCCAGCGGAAGTCGACACGGATCGGATGGAACGAGCCGCTGTCCGCCCCGGCGGCCGGGCAGGCCCCCGCCGATTTGGGCTTCGGCACCGTCTACGCCTTCGCGTCCTCCGCTCAGCTGGTGGGCAGCGACGCCCAGGCCTGGCCATCGGCCTCAGCCGCCAACCGGGCCGCGGCGTTCGCCGGCGTCCCGCAGCCGGCCCGGGGGGGCGTGCTGCGCAGCACTGACGGCGGGACCAGCTGGAGCCCTATGGCTGCGCTGCCGTCGGCGGTGACCCAGCTGACGGCCGTGGCGGCGGTCGGCGACGTGCTGCTCGTGGGGGCCGCCGACGCCGGAGCGCTGATCTCCGTGGCGGGATCGCCGCTCACGGCCGCCAGGCTCCCCGGCGGCAATCACGGCGTGACGTGCGCCGGCGGCCGCCCGGCCAGGCTGCTCGTGGGCACCAGCGACGGCCTCGTCCTGCAGTCCGCCGACGACGGGCGCAGCTGGAGCCGGGTCACCGGCGGGCCACCGACGAAGCACGACCTGCAGGTGATCGCGCATCAGCTGCCCGGCTCGCCGGTACACGCCGTCCTCGACACCGGCCAGCGCGACATGCTGCTGGCCGGAACCGACACCGGTCTCTACCTCCGCCACGCACCCGGCTGGGACCCCGAGCCCAGCGCATCGGAGGCAATCTTCGCGCTGCTACAGGTGACGGCGCGCATGTTCGCGGCCGGCGGCGCCGCCGGCGTGAAGGTACTGACAGGCAGCGACGCCGAGCATCTCACGGTCACCGCGAGGCTCTCCGGGACCCGTGTCTACGCACTGGCGATGACCTCGGCACCGTCCGGGCCCGTGGTGTACGCGGGGACCGACGCCGGCGTGCAGCGGTCGGCCGACGCGGCGTTCGCGAACTGGCAGCCCGTCAATGGCCACGGCGCCGCCGCCCTCCCGGCAGGGGCGCCCGTCACGGCGCTGGCGGCCGCGCCAGGACTCCTGCTAGCCGCGACCCCGGCGGGACTGTACCGCTCCCAGGATGACGGCCAGCAATGGCAGCGCTGCACGACCGCTGAGCTGTTCAGGGTCCCGGCCGGCCCGGGGGCGGTCACGGCCGCCGCCGCGCCGCCGTCCTGGCTGCTGGCGGCGTTCTCGGCGCGCGGGATAGAGTTCGGCGCGGACGTCCGCCTGACCGCCGCCGCCGGCGGCGGCCTGGAGCTGACCGACCAGGGCGGCGTCACTTACCTGCTGACCGGTGACGGCACCGAGTGGCCGGTTGCGCTGGCCGACGGGCTGCCCGCTGTCACCGCCGTCACCCCCGGTGCCGACGGCGTCGTCGCCTGCGTGTCGCCGGTCACGCAGCTCGCGGGCGAATGGCCGGGTTTCCTGGTCGCAGGCAGCCAGCTGGAGCTCTCCGGCACTGTCCGCGCCGCCGTCCCCGGCGGGCGCGCCGCCATCGTCCAGCAGACGGCCGCTCCCCGGGGCCAGGTGCTCGACATCACGGCCGTGGAGCTGGACGCCGGGCAGCGATTCGGCCAGGCCGCCCACCTGACCAGGGTGACCGTCAAGCAGGAGCTCCCGGCCGGCGCGTTCCCGCGCCGCACGAGCACAGTGTGGGCGGGCGCGGCGGCTCTCGCGCTCTACAATCCGCCGCCGGCCAGCGTCACGCCGGTAAGCGGCACCCGGATACCGCTGAGCGCGCCGCTCGACCCGCCCCTCCCGGCCGGCCGCCTCGGCTCGGTCGCCGGCAAGCCGCTGCAGGTCGCGGTCGCGCCGCTCGGCGGAGCGCTGCAGGTCACCTCGGCCGGCGTCACGGCTCGCGGCCCCGCCCAGGCAAACGCCCTGGACCTGTGCGTGACGGCCGGCGCCGACGTGGTCATCGGCACGGCGGAGGGCGTGTTCATCCTGGCCCCGCAGGCTGCCGGGCCGCTCCTCGCCGACCGGGGCTGGCCGGGCGGCGCGGCCGTCGCCGTCGCCTCGCCTACGCCCGGCGTCCTGCTGGCGGCGACCCCGCACGGCGTGCTCCGCCTCGCCGCCGGGCCGGGAAACTGGGCCGACGCAAGGTGGGCGGCCGGAGGCCTGCCCGGGCTGGACATCGCCGCGCTGAGCGCTGTCTCCGGCCGCGTCGTGGCAGCGACGCGAGGCGGCGCCGTATACCAGGCCACCGAACCGGATAGCGGGCAGCCGGCCTGGTCGGCGCTGCCCGCGCCGCCGGCCGCCGCGAGCGTCCTGCTGATCGCCGGGGACCGCACGTATGCGGCCACCGTCAGCGACGTCCTGGTCCTGGCACCCGGGGGAAGCTGGCAGCCAGCCGGCCAGGGTGCTCCGCCCGGAGTGACCAGCCTGGCGATCGGCTCGGACAGCACGCTGTGGGCGGGCTCGCCGCTTGGCGTCGCCAGCTTGCCGCCGCAGGCAGGAGAATGGCGCGAGGACCCGAACGCCATCCTCGGTGGCGGTGTCACCGCGCTCGCCGTGACGTCGGACGGCCGCCTGGCGGCCGCCACACCGCAGGGAATCTGGGTCCGGTCGGCCGCCGGCCCGTGGGAAGCCGTAGCCGACCCGGGCGCCGTCGGCCTCAACGCGCTGGCCTACGCGGCCGACGGGACACTGTGGGCGGCAGCCTCCGACGCTGCCCTGATCTTGCCTCAGGCGGCCGCGGCGCCCATCGCCGTCCGGCCCGCGGCGGTGTTCGCCGACCTCCCCGTTCAGGCGGATGACCTGGCCACGTTCGACCAGGGCGGGCTGCCGGCCGCCGTGGCCGACGCGATCGAGACGAACTCGGCCGGAGGAAACGGAACGGACCCGGGTACCGGCGCGAACAGGACGAGCAGCCTCGCGCTGGACCGCTCGGCGCTCACCGTCACACGGGCGACGGCCGCCGGGGACGCCTGGCGCCTGACCGCGGGCGCGGACGTGTACCTGGTCGTCCGCCGCGACGCGCCCCGCGGCTCCCGGCTGCGCGGTTACGCGTGCCAACCGGCAGCCAGCACCGCCGGGGCCCCGGCTGCCGCCGGGACGGCCGGGGTGCAGGTGCTGCCGGTCAGCTTCGCCGCAGGTCCCGGGATCATCCGCGCCCGGCCGGAAACCATCATCTGGCTGCCGGCCGCCGCCGACGCCACGCCGGCGGCCGAGACGGTGACCCTGGCGGCTCCCGACCCCGACGATCCTGCCGGGGTTCTCAGCCTGCAGGCGCCGCTCGGCAACATCTATGACGGGGCGACGGTGCAGATCAACCTCAACATCGTGCCCGCCGCGCACGGCATGCCGGCCGCGGTGACGCTCGGCACCGGCCGCCCGGAGCAGGCCGGCCAGAGTTTCTCCCTGCCCACACCGGTGGCGATGGTGGCAAGCGGCGCCACTGCGGGCGACGCCTCTGCCGAGTCGCAGAGCTCGCTGGCGATCACTGTCGGCGACGTGCCGTGGACCCAGACCGACGCGCTGCTGACAGCAGGCAAAGACGACCGCGTGTACACGTTCGACGCCGGCTACGACGGCAGCGGCACGGTCCGATTCGGCGATGGCGTGCACGGCGCCCGGCTGCCAGCCGGGCAGGTCGTCGCCACTTACCTGCAGGGCGGCGGCGCCACGGGAGTGGTCGCCGAAGGAACGCTCATCCAGCCGCTCGACCGTCCCCAGCTCGTCCAGACGGTGCACAACCCCCAGCCGGCCCGGCTCCCGCCGCAGGTCCCGGCGGGCGCGCCGCTGGCCCAGGCCCGGCTGCTCGGCCGGATCGTGACGCTGCAGGACTTCCGTGACGCGGCGCAGGCGTGCCCTGGGGTCGCCAGCGCACGGGTGCAGCTGGGCAGCGAGCCGCGCGAGATCGTGGTCACGGTCGCCGCCGCGCCCGGCGTCGATCCGGCCGCGCTCGCCGCCGCCGTCGCCCAGACGCTGCGGTCACAGGCGACAGGCGACCTGCCGCTGCATGTTGTGCCAGCAATCGCCGTGCCGGTGCTGCTAAACGTGCGGATCGTGACCGACGGGCCGGGAGCCGAACCTGCCCTGCGCGACTGCCTCGGCGGCCTGACTGCGCGCCGTCCCGGCGACCCGCTGCTCGCCTCCCAGGTCCTCGCCGCGGCCAACGGGGTCGACGGCGTGCTGGCCGCGATGATCGTGGGCTGGGGCCGCGAGGGCGCCGCGCAGACCCGGCGGACCGCGCTACCCGCCCAGTCCGCCCGGCGCGCCGGCGACCAGCGGATCCTGACCGCCGCTGAATTGCTGGGCATCGACGGGCGCAGCGACCGCCTGACGATCACCGTGCGAGGAAGGACGACGACCGACGATGGCGCCTGAGCCCGACCCGCTCCAGATGAAGACCACAGACCCGCTCCAGATGACCGCCGCCGACATCGAGCGGCTCCTGAAGCGGCTCCTGCCCGCGTTCCTGTGGCTGAACGACGACGGCACGCTGGCCGAACTGGTCAGCCTGATCGCCGCCCGGTACTGGGACCTCCATGCCAGGCTGGGCATGCTGTACGCGGCGATGTTCATCCAGACGTGCCCTGAGGCGATCGTCCCGTACATCGCCCAGGGCGTCGGCGTCACCGGGCTGGAGCCGGGCGGCCCCGGCTTCAGCCAGCGGGCGTGGGTGGGCAGGATCGTCAGCTTCCGCGAGCACAAGGGCTCGCTCGCCACCCTCGGCCGGGCGGCGATCGCCGCGACCGGCTGGCCAACGTTCGCCAGCGCCGGCCTCACCAGGGTCGCGCGCACCCCTTGGGTGCGCTACCCCGGCCAGCAGTACGCGCGGTGGGTCAACGTCGGCACCCTGCCGCCCGGTGATCCAGGCGCGGTCGTCTTCCAGCAGCTCACCCGCACCGCCGGCATCAGCGGCCAGCCGTTCCCCGGCCGCCGTCAGGACGCCCGAGCCGCATTCCCGGCGGCGGGCGGGCAGCCGGTGCCAGGCGGAGCCGAGCTGTCGATCTGGCGGCTGCAGGCCTTCCCGGTCATCCAGCGCACGCCGTACCAGGTCCCCGGCCGGGACGGAGCGTACACGTTTCATCCGCTGGGCGTCGACTCTCCGCTGTTCGTCGAGCCTCAGGTGACCTACAACCGGCTGACCGTCCCAGACCCCAGCGAGATGCCGGTCCCGCTGACCCGGGCCGGGCTGACGGCCGTCCTACGAGAAGGCCAGCTGCCGCCGTCGCTGGCGGTCTGGACCGTCAGGCCGGCCACCGGTACGTCTTCCGCGCCACCGGCGGATCCCTGGCCGGCCAGCGGCCTGGCCGCAGCCGACCTGACCGACTGGGCCGTGCCGCCGGGCGGCGACGCCACCGCGTTCATCGATCCGGAGCTGGGGCGACTGCTGTTCCCCGCGCTCCGTCCAGAAGCGGTCATGGTCGACTACGCGTACGGCTTTCCCGGGGATCTCGGCGGCGGGCCGTACGGGACCGCCACCAACTGGCAGCAGACTCCTGCCGCCACGTCGTCCTGCACCGTCGCCAGCCCACGGGATACCGATCACACGGCCGCCCTGGCGTCGGCCACCCCGATCGGGCTGCCGGATCCGCTTGACCCCTACGCGCAACCGGCCGGGGAAACGGCGGAACCGGATGACGGGCCCGCTGTTCGGCACACGGTCGAGGACGCGCTCGCCTGGGTGCGGGGGCAGGACCCGGCGCGAATGTGCACCATCACTATCGGCGACAGCGCCACCTACAGGGCTCCGACGGGGGGGTGGGACATCACGCTGGCTGAGAACCAGCAGCTGCGCATCATCTCGGCGCCCGAGGCCGCGCCGGTGCTCGACGGGGAACTTCGCATCTCTGCCGGTGACCGGTCGCAGGTGCAGATCAGCGGCGTCCTCCTCGCGAAGGCAGTCAGCTACGCAGGCACCGGGCAGCTCGAGATCGAGCACACCACGATCATGCCCGGCCGCGACACCGCCTTGCGGATCCACGGCGGAATCGCGTCGGTGTCGTACTGCATCACCGGCCCGGTAGAGGCCGAGGCGGTGTACTCACTGAGCATCTCGGACACGATCGCTGACGGAAGCGGCGGCCCCGCGATCACGTGCCACGACGGCGCATCCGCCCGGGGAGACGGCCAGGTAATTGGCCAGGACGCGGATCCTGCGGGCGGCCTTGACATCCAGCGGACGACAGTGCTCGGGGTGACTGAGGCGGACGTCATCGTCGCCGAGGACTGCCTGTTCACCGGCCTCGTCATCGCCCGCCAGCACACCAGAGGGCTGATCAGCTACAGCTACCACCCGGGCGGGTCCAGGACCCCGCCGCGGGTGGAAAGCCGCGGCACCTGGGCCGATGGCCGGGCCGGGGCCGCGGGACCGCCGCGGTTCACCTCGACGCGCTTCGGCGATCCCGGGTACGGACAGCTGGCGCCCACCTGCCCTCCGGAGATCGCCGCCGGTGCGCGGCTCGGCCGCGAGATGGGAGCGTACAACTGGCTGTGGCAGCCCGCGCGCGCCGCCCGCCTGCTGAACGCCCTGGACGAGATGCTGCCAGCCGGCCGTACGGCGACAGTGATCTACCGGACCTGACCCACAGCAAGGAGGCTGAGGCATGCACGGCACCCGGTACGGTGACTTCTCCCGCTTCATCGCGGGCCCGCGGACACGTCAGACGGCGCTGCTCATGCAGCAGGGACGGGTCCAGCTGGACGCGGACTGGAACGCGCAGGCCGAACTGGCCGGCCGGCGCCTTTCCGGCGCTATCGCCGACATCCTCGGTGCCAGCGGCGCGCCCGCGACCGGCGCGGGATTCGAGGTCCGACCGCGGGAGCGCCTGGAGTTCTCCGGCCACGGCGCGATCCTTACCCGCCGGCGGCTGGCGCTGGGACAGCCCGGCGCCGCTTCGTTCACGATTGAGATGCAGGTGCGATGGGGCGGCGGTGCGGGTACGCTCATCGACCTCGCCGACGAACACGGACGTGGCGAACGCGACGAGCGGGGGAACAGCGGCAGCCGTGGCGAGCCCGGCGGGCATCTGCGACTGTCGGTGCGGGGCGACGGCACGGTGATGTTCAGCCAGCTCTCCAGGGGCGCGATCAAGTCGGTCAGTGTCGCCGAGACGGCCGGCCGCGAGTCCTTGACCGCGGGCGAGACCGCGCACGTCGCGGTCGTCTGCCGCGACGGGGAAGCGGGCGTCTGGGTTAACGCACGCCCGGTCGGCTCCGGCCGCCTGACCAGGACCCACGCGGCCGATGAATGGCTGGTCATCATCGGGGGGGCGGCCGGAGGGCGCGGCCGCGCTCACGGCCAGTACTTCACCGGCGTCATCGCCGACGTGCGGATCTGGGACATCGCGCGCTCGGCCAGAGAGCTGGGTGCGGCGCTGTCCGGTGACGGTCCGCTACCGGACGGACTGCTGGCTTGGTGGCCGCTGGACCGTTCCGCCGCGTCAGGCCTGGAAGAGCGGATCAGCCGGGAGCACGCGACACCGGCCGGCTCCGTGCCGCCACGGTGGCAGCTGACCGAGCTGGAGGTGTCGCCCGGGCGCTACTACGTCGAGGGGAACATGGTGTCGCTCGACGAGCCGCTGGTGCTCCCCGCCCGGCCGCCCGGCGCGTCCCTAACCCCCGGAAACCACCTCGTCTACCTGGAGGTGTGGGAGGAGTCGGTCTCGGCTGCGGAAGATCCGGCGCTGGCTGAGCCGGCGCTGGGCGGCCTGGACAGCGTCGTCGCGACCGAGCTGGCCTTCAGCGTCCACTGGGTCGCCGCCCCGCGGCGCCGCGACTGGCACCCGGAGCAGCTGCTCAGCCCGGCACTGCACGCCGTGGGCCAGGCCACCACCGGAGAGCTCGCCGCTGATCACCAGGGCCCGCCGGTCACCGGCAACTGGCTGTACCGGGTGGAGGTTCACCAGGGCGGCAATACCGAAGCCGAGCTCACCGAAGTCGACGTCGCGGTGGATCCCGCCAGCGGCACGGTGACGCTCGCTGAGGCCTGGACTGGCCGTTACCGGGCGCACGCGGAAGTGGAGTTCCTCGGCATCGCGCCGGACGGCCGTCAGGTCACCGCCAGGCACTCCGTGGAGCCCGCCGGCGACGCTGCGGACCGGCGCACGCTGCGGGTCACCGGCGGGGCAGCGCAGCTGGCCGGCCTGCGGAACCTCCGGCTGCGACAGCCGGCGCCCGAGCCGACGTTCAAGTGGAGCCGCACCAACGGCGCCGACACGATCGTGTTGCGCGCCGTCAAGGACCATCCGGCGTCGTTCTACTTGGTCTCCGGATCGCTCCCGGCGCAGGACCAGGTGGTGGAGGTGCTCGGCGGCCCCGCAGCCGCCGATACCGGCCAGCCAGGAACGCTCCGGCACGTCGTGACCGCCGACCCCGACAGCCGGCACGTCACGCTCGACCAGGTTCTCCCCGGCCTGGGGGCCGCGGTGGTGCGGCTGCGTTTGTGGGACCAGGCTCCCGGCACGTCGGCCCCCGGCGGAGCGGTGCCGCTGACGACGGGGGAGTGGATCGAGCTCGAGCACGGTGTCCGGGTGCGCTTCGGGCCCGGCCGCTACCGCGCCGGTGACTACTGGTGGGTGCCCGTGCGCCAGGACGGCGACCCCGTGCTGTGGGAGCGACGCGACGGTCATCCGCTGCCCCGGCGGCCGGACGGGATCGAGCGCTGCTGCGCTCCCCTGGCGCTGGTCGAGATCGGGGACGAGCTCCGCGTGCGCGACCTGCGCGGAACGCTGCGGCCGGTGGTCCGGCCGGCCGCGCTTCAAGACGCACCCGACGGCGGCGAGCCGGACCTGCCCGAGCCCGCGGGGACGGCCGCCGCGGAACCGTCAGTGCCGGCTCCGCCGCAAGCCGCGCCCGGGACGGGCACGACGGACACCGCCCCGGCGAGCGGCGGCGACGAGGACGAGGACCAGGACGAGGACCAGGACGAGGACGACGAGGGACCGCCCGTCCCGCCCGGCTTCGCGGTGCTGGGCCCGGCGGGCGCCACCGCTCCGGGCTGGCGCCCCACCGGTGTACAGGTCGCGACTCCGCGGGCGTGGGCGGCACCGGTCACGGTGACGGTACCGGGAAACTCGCTGCCCGCGGCGCTCGTGTCCGCAGGCGGCCGCCTGCTGCTGATCACCGCGACGGACATCTGGACGGTGGAGCCAGCCAGTGGCGAGGCCACCCGGCTGGACGAGCTGCCGGAGCCGCGGGAGCGGTTCGCGTGCGCGCCCGTCGGCGACACGATCCTCCTGCTCGGCGGCCGCCGGCGCGGAGCGGAGCGCCCCGACGGCCGTGTGCTGTCGTTCGACGCAGCCCAGGGAAGCTGGCTGACAGGTCGCCGGCCGCTCACGAGGCCCGTCGACGGCCCCGCGGTCGCGGTAACAGCCGGCGGCGCCCCGGAAGGCGGCGCGGCGCGCGTCCACCTCCTGGGCGGAGCCGGGGGACAGCGTGGCGAGCGGGTGTCGCCCATGCACCAGATCTACGACCCAGCCGAAGACCAGTGGATCGCGGGCACGCCGCTAGCGCAGCCCCGCAAGGGAGCGGCGGCCGGCGCGGCGGCCGGCGCGATCTACCTGTTCGGCGGGAACGTGCGAGGACGCGGCGAGGACCGGGCGCTGTCCTCCGCCGATGTCTACGACGAGCACGCACGGACCTGGAGCGAGGGCCCCCTGCTGCCCGCCGCGGGCGCCGTCGTCGTCTGCGCGGGCGCCGGCGGACAGCTCATCGCCGGCGCGTCGCCATCGCCACGGCAGGCGCTCCGCGTCGCCGCCCTGGACGCCGAGGCCGGCGTCTGGGCCGAGTTGCCGTATCCTCCGCGGCGCGTCCAGTCGCCCGCCATGGCGCTGCATGAAGGCCAGTTGTTCCTGGCCGGCGTCGATCCGGCCGGCCAGGTCCTCCTCATGACCCTGCCACCCGAACGACCCTGGTTCCTCTTCGAGCCGGAAGCACCGCGGGACGCGGACCGGTGACACGCTGCCGTGAGTGAGCACCCGGATTGGCAGGAGCAGAACCGCGGATTCCTCGCCGCCGCGCTCGATGATCTTCGCCTCCGGCTGCAGGCATCGGGTGCCCCGGTCCCGGCCGCGGACGAACAGGCGGACGAACAGCCGGACGGCCAAGACACTGAACCGGCCGCTCGCTCCCGCCAGCTGAGCCACCGCCCCGCGCTGCTCCATCTCGCCGGCGTCTTCGGTCTCACCGATTTCGAGCGGGACCTCGTGCTGCTGTGCCTTGGCACCGAGATCGGCCACCAAGTGCTTCCGCCGGAATCGGAGGTGACCGTCGCCGGGACGCTGGAGGCCCTGCCGGGCGCACACTGGAGCGCGTTCGACCCCGGCGGGGCGCTGCGGCACTGGGAGATCATCCGGGTCGACGCCTCCGCGCCGCTGGCCAGCGCCGGGCTACGGCTCGATCCGGACATCACCGCGTACCTGCTCGGGTTCCCCGGGTTGCCCGGCGTCTTCGATCTCTTCGCTCCCGCTGACCGCCCCGCCGTCGTCTTTCCGCGGCAGACCGACGCCGCGCGCCAGCTCGTAGCAGCCGCGGCGCTCGCCGCCGAGCAGACGGGTCGCGCGCCGGTGATCGAGCTGGCCGGCGCCGGCGACGACGAGCGGACCGCGCTCGCCGTCGTGATCGCGGACACCATGGGCAGCGGCCTGGGGATCGCCGATCTACGGGACCTCCCGCCTCCCGGAGCCGACCTGGACCGGCTGATTCTGCGCTGGGCCCGTTACGCCCGCCTATCGGATGTCCAGCTTCTCGTGCGCGCCGTCGCCGGCGAGCCGTGGCCCGACGACCCGCGACTGCGGCGCTTCCCGTCCGGGCGGCTGCCGCTGGCGCTCGTCTCGACGGCCAGGCCGGCGGTCGCGATCGCGGGCTGGCCGCTGATCCGTCATCACGCGACGCCGCTCAGCGCCGGGGAACGGCTGGACACCTGGGCGGCTCAGCTGCGGTTGGCCGGGCTGGACGGCGCCCTAGACCCCAAAAGCGACGAGCTGACGCTGCTGGCCAGCCAGTTCAAGCTCGGATCGGCCGCGATCGGCGGGATCTGCGCGCAGGCCAAGGCCGTCGTGGTGGACGAAGCCGGCGGCCAGCGCGGCGAGCGGGAAACCGTGTCGCCACCGGATCCCGCACGGCTCGCGGAACTGCTCCGCGAAGGCTGTCACCGCATCGTGCGCGCCGGGCTCGACCCGGTGGCCGAGCGCGTTGACGTCCAGGACCTGCAGGATCTCGAGCTGCCCGAAGCCGCGCGGGAACAGTTCGCCGCGCTGGCAGATCACGTCCGCTTCCACCACACCGTCACCGAACGGTGGGGAATGGGCGGCCACCGGGACCCGGCCCCCGTGGCGCTGTTCGCCGGCCCGAGCGGGACGGGCAAGACGCACGGCGGGCTCGTGCTCGCGCGTGACCT
>Ga0302308_10000839_pt1 | contig 25723 bp, 20 predicted proteins | sample III_Palsa_E3_3_FD_200531 | JGI IMG/M metagenome (GOLD analysis project Ga0302308, IMG submission 200531) | Peat permafrost microbial communities from Stordalen Mire near Abisko, Sweden - III_Palsa_E3_3 | ecosystem: Environmental > Terrestrial > Soil > Palsa > Peat permafrost | place: Sweden...
TGAAGGCGATGGCCGCCGAGATGCAGGTATCGAGTGCATATCTTTCGGCGCTGGAGCACGGCCGGCGCGGCAAGCCCAGCACTGGCCTGGTACATCAGGTCTGCGAGATTTTCGGTCTGATTTGGGACCAGGCCGAGGAGCTCGCCGCGCTGGCGCGGATTTCAAATCCGAAGATTACGGTGAACACCGCCGGTCTGAGCCCCGAGCAGACCGCTCTGGCCAATCGGTTGGCCCAAGAGATCAGGCGCTTGCCGCCCTCGACGGTGGCTTCGATCCACGCCATACTGGATTCGTCAGTTCCCCCGCCCAAGGCCCGGCTGCGCCGAGCCGCGGGCAAGGCGCGGCTATAGCTCGGCGGCCGGATTCCTCACCCCGCGCTTTTGCGATGGAGGCAGATCGAACGCAGGCAGAGGCCAAGTGAGCGGGTCTCCTGATCGTTCCCCGCGGCGGCAAGGTTGATGGTTGTGCCGGCGTCGAACACCACGACGAAATCCTCGCTGCCGCTGGGCAGACGGCGGAGCTCGAGGTTGAAATTCACCCATTCGTCATCGGTGATTTTTATCACATTATCCGCCGATCCATTGCAGGCGGTCGACAATCTTCGTGGTCCGGTGAGGTCAATTCCCGTTACTCGGCAGGTGATCGCAACGGTTAGATCATCGCTGGCAGCGTCCTCGATCACGGTGAAGACCAGCGTGCTGATTGCATTTCTTGACCAGACATGGGTGGTCTCGGGCTGATGCCACCCGCATCCCAAGTAGCCGCGGCTTTCGGGCGAATCGGACGAGAACCAGACGGTGATTTCGCATTCCAGCGCCTGGCGCTCAAATGCGCAGAAGTGATCCTGATCGCACCATGCGAGAAAAGCTTCGATCGCGCGGGGCGCCGCGCCGCGCCGCTTGAACTCGTCGCTCAGCAGAAATCCTCTGACGATCAATTCGACCGGCTGAAGGGAAAATCCTTCTATGCAGGACTTCAGTTCCTCGTCGCTCGGACACCGGCCCAGAATCCCGACATAGAGCGCTCGGGAAAATACCTCGTCGCCCAGCGCGCGCAGCAAAACAAAGGCATCCGGCAGCAGGGTCGGATAGGCTGCGGCGAGGCGGAAAAGTTCCGCGCGAAAGGCGCTGTCCGGTTCCTGGCAGCAAAGCCAGATAATTCTGGTGGCCCCGATGATGCGGTAGAATTCCGGACGCTGATGGCGGGCCAACAGAAACCGGCACTCGCGCTCGAAAATCGAGTCGGCACAGCGGCCGAACAGTCCGATTGTGACGAACGCGCTGAGCGCGTGGCGGTCCCAGGTTTGGAAGGGGGAAACCGCGAGCTCGTATTTCGGTCGGTGAAGCGCGGTGAGCAATCGCCTGGTATCGATCAGCTCCTTCATCCAGGGTCCATCGACATCATTTAGCTGCAGCGGGATTGCCGCGTCGCGCTGCCCGATCCGCAATTTCTTGCGGTCGCGCAGTAAATTCGCGTTCTCACCGAGGAATGCCAGTAGCCTGCCGACATATTCCGACCGCCCGATCCTGCGTCCGTAGCGCCGTCCGTTTTCACCGATGCTTATTCTCTGCCGCGGGTCGACTACCATTGCTTCTAACGCATCGACGACGCCGTGAACGCCATCCTCGCGCCGCACGAAGACCGCCGCATCGCGGTCGATCTCGGCGTAGCATCCGGAAGGAAACACCAATACCGGTTTTCCTGCATTCATCTGTTCAACCATCGAGCCCGAGGCACTCTCGGTATTGGGGAAACGCAGATTCACGAACAGATCCGCCTGCTGTTTCAGTTTCAGCAGGCGCTCGTCGGATACCGAGTACTCGAACTCCACCAACTGGCCGAGGCCGCCCGCCTCCACCATTCTCGATAGTTCCTCGGCGTAGTCGCGATCTCCCGGATATCCCGCGATGGTCAGACGCGCCTTGTCACGCAACAGCGCGGACTCCGCGAACGCCGCAATCACCAGATCGAGACACTTCGCGCGACCGATGTAGCCGAAACACACGACGTGGCAGATCGCCCGGTCGATCGTCGCTGCTCTCCACTCTTCGAGATTCTGAGCGCTCAGGGACGGCTTCTGATCCCAGGGCAGCGCCAGCCGCAGGATCGGGCCGGCGTGGCGTGAGGCGACGTATTGCTCCGCGTATGCCGAGTGCACCACCACGGCGGCCGCGCATTCGATGAAAGGCTCCAGCAGAGGCATGCTGGCGACGTGCGGCGTGTCCCACGGTGCATAAACAGGGTGGAATTCCTCGCTGCAGATTTGCGATCGCCCGACCGTGTCGAGCCCGGCGTCGCCATAATATTTTCCGACCAGGCGGGCATAGAAGTCTTTTGCCTGGAATTTCTCGAAAATCTCCTCCGCGAGGAAATGCTGCATCACCATGTCGTGGACCACCGCGATCCCCGGTACGCTTACCGCGAGCCAGTTGATGTAGCGATGGTTCGCGGAATTGTTGCCGATGTTGAAGAACACGAAATCGAACGACGACAATAATTCGCGGTCCTGCTCGTTGCCGCTCAGTTGGACCACGGGCAAGTTGGTCCAATAGGTAGGACCGTTGACATTGACGAATATCGTGACTGATCCGCCTAACTTTCCGACCGCTGCCGCGAGCTCGATCAGAATGTTGCGCGAGAACGCGCCGACATCGGAACGTTTTCCGTACGGCGTGACCCAGGCGATCGATATGCTCACGACATCACGCTTATGATGCGTTCTTCGATCGCGGCGTTGAAGCTACCTGCGACGCGATCTCCGTTGCGCCTGAACAGATCGGCCATGGCGACATCGGCGAGCAGGCGCCGGACTGCGGGAACCACATCGCGCACCCTGCTGACGCGAAGTCCGGAGACGTTATGTTCCACCGCCATCGCGGCGTTTGCGGCGCTGTTGTCATATGGCGGACCAAGCGGATCGTGCAGCAAGACGACCAGCCTGCCATGCGCGTGGGAATCGACCACTCGCAGCGCCAGCTCGTCCCCCGCGATCGAACCGAGGTGAACGTGGATCTTCGCCCCTGTCCCGGCATCAGGCGCGGATGCGAGGCTTTCGCTGGAGTAGCTGTCGATCGTGCCCGCGGTGAGTGGCGGTGTCGCCGCTACTGCCGCTACCAGCGCTTCGAACGCACGGTGATCGGAGAGATGATTTATGATCAGCAGATCAGTTGCGCCGCGGTCGACTCGGCGAAACTGCATCGCCGGAAAGGCAAGCAGAATCAGATTGCGAGCGCCGAGTGTGAGCAGCGGGATCAGCTGAGCCGCGGTGAATACGCACACCGGATCGGTGGCGTGGAGCGACTCCTGGACCTCGCGTAGCGCCGCCATGTGCAACGCGGGAGGCTGCTCGGCGGTTTGGGTGAGAAATTTCGCAACCGCGCTCGGCGACAGGATCGCGGCTTTGAACTCGTTCTTTCGCCGCAGCATCGCGCCGATACCAAAAACGACGATTTGGTGTTCCGGCTCGATCGGCGCCACCGCGGTCGCGATTGCTCCGGAGCGGAATTGCAATGGTCCTGCCTCCGGCACCTCGCAAAACGAAGGATATCTTCTGATCAGACATCGGCGAACGAACTCTCGCAACTGCGCCGGTTCGTCCGACTGTCCCGCCTCGTCCGCGTCCAAAAGAAGCTCAAACGGCTTGCGTTCCGGCAACATAGGCCAGTTAATTCCTCATCAAATGTTCGTGCCGACTAAAATGCGTCGTAATCGTAAGTTTTTTTCTCTGGAAAGACAAGCGATTTGGTTCTACTGCTGGTAGCCATTAGAGCAGACGGCAGGAACTCGCGGCATATTCGACCGCTTTATCCGGGGCACAACCGAATCTGAGGCTTTACGGGCGATGTCAGACCGTGTTCAGGCGCGCCCGATAATGATTTGTTTTTAGGTTCGAGTCGATTGGATGGGATGATTGTTCAGTGAGCATAACATTTGTCGGTTGGTACGGTAGAGAGAATTGCGGTGATGAGGCGTTCAAGGAGGTTCATCGCCAGATTTTTCCCGCTGAAAACTTAACCTGGATCTGCGATCGGCCACCTGGCGACGGTCCTCAAACGAAGTTCGTCCTGGGCGCCGGGGATGTGTTTCTGGATTATTACCTTCAGACGATTCCCAAAAGCGCCGATTTTTGGGTTTACGGCGTCGGCATCGGTGGCGAGAGAGAGTTCGATCTTATCGTCAAGCATCGGGAGCGGATCAGAGGGATCTGGCTCAGGAACGTGAAGGACGTCGCGGTCCTCACCGGTCTCGGCATACCGGCCATGTTCACACCGGACATCGTCTTCAATCTTCATGATCAGACCAGACGTTGGGAAATCCCGCCCAGCGGAAAATTCAAGAAACTCTATGCGGTGCTTTCGAACAACCGGTATCAGACCGCGCATCGAAACGGCTCCGTCCGAATGGTCGCGTATTTGGATTATTTTAAGCATGAACTTGCGCTGACGCTGAATTGTCTTGCCGAATTTTACGACATCATTTTGCTGCCGTTTTCATGGGATCCGAACGACTACGATCCCGGATTTTGCGCCGACGTGTTTTCGCTCATGACCAAATTCGATCGCGTCGGCGGCGATGGCCCGGCTGTCAAGATGGTCCGGGAGGCGTTGCCGCCGATGAAGGTGCTGTGGCTGTTGCGGGACGCGAACCTCATCCTGAGCATGAAATTTCACGGGCTGGTGTTCGCGTCAATGTTGGGAATCCCTTTCGTCAACATCGGCATATCGCGGAAGAATCAGATGTTCTGTACCGACAACGGGCTTGAGCAGCTGTCGATCGACGATTTTTCCTTTTCACAGCCCCGGTTGGAGGCGCGCGTAAAAGTCGCCGAAGATCCCAGTACGATCACACATCTTAAAGAACTTGGGTTGGTGCTCTCGCGCCAGGCGGCGCAAGCCGCGGAGATCTTTCGCCAATCAATACTTGGCTGAAGCCAGGGCGCGCCGCAGGCAATCGAGGGTGCGCGCAATAGATCCTTTTTTGCGATTTTATTTCAGCTATTTATTCCATCGGGCTCATCATGAACATCGCCTATTTGCAAGATTGGGATGCCATCGTCAAACGGCAGAAGCTGCCGCCGATCGAAACAAAATCCTGCACCGCCGAAGCCTGGATCGACCAGGTAAGCCAGACCGGCCTGGTGCAAGGCTGGGCGCGGGAAATCGACCAAGTCCGCCCGCTGAGGCTGCAGCTTTGGCTCGACGGCGAGGAGGTCGGCGGTGCGACCGCGGCATGCTTTCGCAGCGATTTGCTGCTCGCCGGCATCGGCCACGGACACTACGGCTACCGCTGTCAGCTCCGGCCCGGCGTTGCCTTGCAAGGCAAGCTGCAGCTTCGCGAGCCGGGATCCTCGCGCGTACTTGCCGAGATGCCGCTCGTGGCTGGTGACCGCGGCGTGGCGGCCTGGGACAGCGCTCAGACGGTAGATTCCCTGCTCTCTTCCTTGGTGCGCTGGAGCATGGCGGACGTCGGGAACGCGATCGGCGCGCTCGAGCTCGAAGCGCATCTGTCCCGATGGGGCTCACGACGCTTCATCGCGATGGTCGGCAAATTTCTCCTCGATCGCTGGCCCGAGGCAACGGATTATGGCCAATTTCAGCACGACCTCGACCAGGGGGCGATCTCGGCGGACGCTTGTTTCGGCGCGGTGCTCGACAGCACGGAGCGCCGGAATAACGGTCTGGCGCCGGTCTCGCCCTACGACGGACGCTTTCCCTTCGGGCTCTGCGGCGCACGCGGCGCGGCGGCGAAGCCTGCCTCGATCGTGTCGTCTGTCGCTCCCCAAAGCGAGTACGACACCGATCTCCTGGTCTCGGCGATTTTGATCAGCGCGCCGTGGAACAATCCCTGCGCGCAGCTTCTGTATGATGAAGCCCGGGCGCGCCTGCTTTGCCACCCCGCCGCGACTGGCGCCGCCGTGGCGCGGATCGAAACGAGCGTGATGCGGGGTCCGATCCGCGCTCGGGTGCGGGTTTCGGTCGACCACGCCCGATCCCAGCCGATCGAGTTCGCCTTCGTCGTGGGGCGCGGCCGCGAAGGCGACGCGGAGCTGCTGATGCGGTTTCAGGCAGAATGCGACGGCCTGCTGAGATGGTCTCGGGTCTCCTACGGAGACCACCACCTGCTGGAAGCCGATAGTGACGTGGATACCGGGCCAGTCAGATTGTATTTCGGCACCCGGATGGCGTGCGGTGCACCCAACGACTTTGCCTGGGCGCATTTTTCCGAGCTGGTGATCGTTTCGGAGGCTTCCATCAGCTACGGCGTCGAAACCGGCCCGAGCGTGCGCTCCGCGATGATCAGGTTGGTTTGAATCGGCCGGGAAAGCGTCGGAGCATCCTAAAGCATCATATTTGCACCGAGGGCATTCTGGCATAGATAGGGTTCATCCCCGGTGCGCGGAGATGATGCACCCCTTGCCGACGGCTCGGCAGGCGAAGCCCAAGCAGCCAAGGACCTGAAAGCATGACCGAAGAGACCCTCGTCGCCGTCTATGACACTCCCCACGAGGCGGATGCCGCAATTCATGATCTCAAGGTGCACGGGGTCCCGCCGAGCGCCATCACGCTGCACGCCAAAGGCGACCTCTCAGGCCAGGCCAGTCCAGGGGTAACGCCGCCGCCGGAACAGCATTTTTTGCCGCGTATGTTCGGTTATGAGCCCACCCCCCAGGATGAACATGATCAGCTGGTCTATGAACACAGCCTCGAGGCCGGTTCGAGCGTCGTCGTGGTGCATGGCGTGCCGCCATCGAAGATCGATGTCACCACCATCCTGGAGCGCCACAATCCCATCGACATCGACGAGCGGGGGTTGGAGCGCGGGGTAGTCCGCACCACCGAGATGCCGGCGTCGGGCACCAAGGTCCGTCGCTACGTCGTGAAGTCGCCGACAGAGGAATAGTCAGGGACGGATCATCGTCCCGATGCCGCCTTCGGTGAATAATTCCAGCAGACACGCGTGCGGCTGGCGCCCATCCAGGATGACCGCACCCTTGACCCCCTGGCGCACCGCTTCGACGCAATTTTCGACCTTCGGGATCATCCCGCCGGTGATCGTACCGTCGGCGATCGACGCCGCCACGCCCGCAACGGTGAGCTCCGGGATCAGGTTCTTGTCGCGGTCGAGCACGCCCGCGACGTCGGTCAGCATGAGCAGGCGCGTCGCATGCAGCGCACCGGCGACCGCGCCCGCCACCGCGTCGGCGTTGATATTATAGGTCTCGCCGTCGTCGCCGATGCCCACCGGCGCGATCACCGGGATCAGCCCGGCGCCGGTAAGAGCGTGGATCACGCGGACGTCGATCGCCACCGGCTCGCCGACAAAGCCGAGGTCCAGCACCCTTTCAAGTTCGCTCTCGGGGTCGACCACGGTGCGGCTGAGCTTGCGGGCGCGGATCAGATTGCCGTCCTTGCCGCAGATCCCCACCGCCATTGCGCCGGCGCGATTGATCAGCGCGGCGACCTGCTTGTTCACCGTGCCGGCCAGGACCATTTCGACCACTTCGACCATCGCGGCGTCAGTGACCCGCAACCCGTCGACAAAGGTCGATTTGATCGCGAGGCGCTTCAGCATCGCGTTGATCTGCGGCCCGCCGCCGTGCACCACCACCGGGTTCACCCCGACCTGCTTCAGCAGTGCAATGTCGCGGCCGAACTGGTCGGCGAGGACTTCCTCGCCCATCGCGTGGCCGCCGTATTTCACCACCACCGTCGCGCCGGCGTAGCGGCGCAGAAACGGCAACGCATGCGCCAGGGTGCGGGCTTGCTCTTCAGCCGTTTGGATCGAGGTCATTAATGCACTCCGGAGGGGCAAGTTAAGAAGCATCTTTTTTGAAAAAAAGAAGCAAAAAACTTTTTCTCAAAAAGCCGAGAAAGTTTTTTTGCTTCTTTTTGTTCACAAAAAGAAGATTCTTCCTGCCACTTAACCTATTGATTTCACTTATCATCTGCCAACCCCGCCAGTGCCGCGCGAAGTTCCGCGATGCCGTGTCCGTTTTCGCTGCTAGTGAGGAGGACCTCGGGAAATGCCGCCGCGTGTTTGCGCACCAATGTTTCGGTTGCCTTGCGTTTACTCGCAAGCGCGGTTGGTTTTACCGCGTCGATTTTGGTCAGGACCATTTGATAGGTCACCGCGGCGCGATCCAGCAGGTCCATCACCTCCTGATCGGAAGGTTTGAATTCGATCCGCGCGTCGAGCAGCAACACCACCCGCCGCAGCGTCGCCCGCCCGCGCAGATAGGCGAACATCATCCCCTGCCAGTCTTCCTTCACCGACTTCGCGGCTTCGGCATAGCCGTAGCCCGGCATGTCGACCAGATCGAGCCGGCCACCAAGGTTAAAGAAATTCAGTTGCCGCGTGCGCCCCGGCTGGTGCGACGTCCGCGCGAGCGCGCCGCGCCCGGTCAACGCGTTGATCAGCGATGATTTGCCCACGTTCGAACGGCCGGCGAAGGCGACCTCCGGCCGGCCGGGCGGCGGCAACTGCTCGAGTTTCTGCGCGGCGAAGAAAAACTCGCAGTTGCCGGCGAACAGCAGCCGGCCGGCCTCGGTTGCGGCTAGCTCTTCTTCGGCGCCGGCAGCGCCGCGACCCGGCTCGGGCGAGTGATCAGCCATTGTTGTCCCAGGGAAAGCAGGCTGTTCCAGGTCCAGTAGATCACCAGCCCGGCAGAGTAGCGCGCCATCATGAAGGTAAAGATCAGTGGCATGAATTGCATCATGCGCTGCTGCACCGGATCCGGCATCGGCGGATTCATCCGCTGCGACAGATACATCACCACGCCCATCAGGATCGGCCACAGACCGATCTGCAGCAGCGGCAGGTAGGCCGCCGGGTCGAACGGCAGCAACCCGAACAGATTGAACAGGTTGGTCGGGTCCGGCGCCGACAGATCGTGGATCCAGCCGAAGAACGGCGCATGCCGCATCTCGATCGAAATCCTAAGATCGGTGTTGAGTGCTACGATCACCGGCAGCTGCACCAATAGTGGCAGACAGCCGCTCATCGGATTGACCTTCTCCGCCTTGTAGAGCGCCATGGTCTCGGTCTGCATCTGCGCGGGATCGTCTTTGTAGCGCTCGCGGATCAGTTGCATCTTCGGCGCGAGCAGCTTCATCTTGCTCATCGAGCGATAGGATTTGTTGGCGAGCGGGAAGAAGATGATCTTTACGATCACCGTCAGCGCCATGATCGCCAGACCGAAATTCCCGATCCGGCCGTTGAGCCAGTCGAGCGCGTAGAAGATCGGCCGGGCGACGAAGAAGAACCAGCCGAAATCGACCGCTTTGCCGAAACCGGGGATGTTGTTCGCGCTTTCGTAGTGATCGAGCAGCTTCACTTCCTTGGCGCCGGCGAACGCCTGCGAGGCGAAGCTCGCCTCGGCGCCGGGCGCCACGGTCTGCCCGTCGTTCACGGTGTAATTCACCTGCCAGCCGTCACCTTCGGGCAGATCCAGATCGCGAAACTGGGTGGTGCCGATCGCGCTCTGGTCCGGGATCACCGCGGTCAGCCAGTATTTGTCGGTAATGCCCGCCCAACCGCCGGTCGCGTCGACCTGATAGGCGATCCCGTCGGCACTCGCGGCGGCTTTCTTCGCATCCTTATAGCTGGTCTCGTGGAGCTGGCCGCCGGATAGGTCGAGCATCCCGTCAAAACCGCCCACACTGGTGGTGCTCGGCGTGTAGCCGCGGCGTACCCGCCACCACGGACGCAGCGTCACCGGCGCGGTGCCGTTGTTGCGCACGGTCTGCACCACCGAGAACATGTAATTCTGGTCGATCGAGATCTCGAGACCGAAAATCAGCCCGTGGCCGTTGTCCCATGTAAGCGAAACCGGCGTGGTGGGGGTCAAGCTCGTGCCGTCGGCCTTCCACAGAGTCTGATTGTCCGGCACCGCGACCCCGGTCGTGTCGGGAAGCCAGCCGAATTGCAGGTAATTGGGCTCGGCGCCGGCGGGTTCCAGCACCCGCACCAGCGGCGATTTGGGATCGATGGTTTCGTGGTAGTCGCGCAGCACCAGGTCATCGAACTTGGCCCCTAGCAGCTCGATGCTACCCTGCACCCGTGGCGCCGAGATCGGCAGCCGCGGACCGCTCGGCGCCGCTTCACTTCCAACCGCCCCGATGTCGCCCGCGGTGCTCTGCGCGACTTGGGCTGCGACCGGCGCCGGTGCCGCCGTCTTGGTCGCGGGATGCGGCGACAGGTACTCAAAGCCGATCAGGATGCACATCGAAATGACGATGGCGAGAAATAGACGATTCTGGTCCATCAGGAAGCCTCACGGCCTTTCACGCGGCAAGAACAGCTACGCGGCACCGGATCGAAGCCGCCTTCGTGCCAGGGGTTGCAGCGCAGGACGCGGCGAAAAGCAAGGGCGGAACCGCAAAAAGCGCGGTGCTGGCGCAGCGCCTCGATCGCATAGTCGCTGCAGCTCGGCACGAACCGGCAGTTTGATCCCAGGATCGGCCGGAGGAACCATTGATAAAGCCGCACCAGAACGGTGAGCAGCAATGCTGCGATGCTCACCCCAGACCTGCTTTCTCGATCGCCTGTGCGATGTCGGCAATCAGCAGGTTAAACCGGCGGCCCCGCGTTCCCTCGCGCCCGACCAGCACCAGATCGGCCGGCGCGACCGCGTGCTCCCGCAGGTAGAGTCTGACCGCCTCGCGCAGGCGGCGCTTGGTGCGATTGCGCGTAACCGCGTCGCCGATCTTCTTTGTGACGGTAAACCCGACGCGCACGCAGTCCTGCTCGGGGCACGCTAACGCCTGTAGAACCACACCCTTGGTAGGGATCTTGCGGCCCTTGGCGGCGACTCGCAGGAATTCAGGCCTCCGGCGCAGACGCTGGGGCGACGCAGGCATAATAGCAATATCAGGGCGATCCGACGCCATGCGCGGGCTCGCCGCTATTCTTACGCCGAAAGGCGCTTCCGGCCCTTGGCGCGACGCGACGCCAGCACCTTGCGGCCGCCGACGCTTTCCATCCGCGCGCGAAAGCCGTGGCGGCGCTTGCGAACGAGCTTCGAGGGTTGATAGGTACGCTTCACGTCACGTCTCCAACTGTACAGGCACGACAAAGGACGAGGCCGCGCATCCGCCGCCCAGATCAGGCGGGGGCTTATAGGCGGCGCGGCGGGGCGCGTCAATGCGTTGATGCGCGCGTAGGGACGCGGTGCCAACGCCCAAGCCATCTTTCCAACGGCCTTGCGTGCGAGCCTTCGTTCCCGTTTGATCGCAAAATGACAAATTCATCTACCCCCCCACTCACTGCGCTGGCTCTGCAAGGAGGCGGCGTCCACGGCGCCTTTGCCTGGGGCGTGGTGGACCGGCTGCTCGAAGACGGGCTGGTGCCGTCGGCGATCTGCGGCGTTTCGTCCGGCGCGCTGATCGCCACCGGCCTCGCCCAAGGCTGGGCGCTCAACGGCGCAACCGGAGCGCGCAAGGCGATGCGCGATCTGTGGCAACGGATCGGCACCGCCCACATGATGAGTCCGGTCCGCAACGGCCCGCTTGAGCGCTGGCTGTGGGGCTGGGATCTCAGCAACTCCTTCGTTTGGGCGGGCATCGAGACCGCGATGCGGCTGTGGAGCCCGGCGCAGCTCAACCCGATCGGGCACAACCCGCTGCGATCGATCCTTGAAGGTTGGCTCGACCGCGCCGCACTGGCCGATCCCGCGGCGCCCAAACTGTTTGTCGGCGCCACCGACGTTCAATCCGGCCGTGCGGTGCTGTTCGAAAACCACGAAATAACCCCGGACGTCCTGCTGGCCTCCTGCTGCCTGCCGTTCGTGTTCCCAGCGGTCGAAATCAACGGCCGCTCCTATTGGGACGGCGGCTATTCCGGCAACCCGCCGCTGCAGCCGCTGCTGGAACTGGGCGCCCAAAAACTGGTCCTGGTGCGGGCCCAGGCGATGCACCGCTCGCGCGTGCCGACCACCCAGGCGGAAATTCTCAACCGGCTGAACGAAATCGCCTGCCAGAACGTGCTCGACGCCGAACTGCTCGCTGTCCCCGCTGCCATCGAACTGGAAAGCTACGCCGCCGACGAAGCACTGAGCGATCTGCCGATTTCCTCGAAGTTCAACGCCGAACCCGACTTTTTGGGCCATTTGTTCGCGGCGGGACGGGCGGCGGGGAAGGAAGAAAGGAAGTCTTCTTTTCTTGAAAGAAAAGAAGCAAAAGAACTTTAAACGTTTTGGGCCGGTGGGATGGCGGTGAGGGCCGCTGCCAGGAGGGAACGAGACGGAAAGATCTCGCTCGCCCGCTGCCTGCACTCGCTGGGATGTCTCAGGGGCGCCGCACCGACCCGGAATTGATGCGCCAGGTTGTGCCGCGCCGCTAAGACATCCCAGCGAGTGCAGGCGGTGAACAAGCCAGGTCTCAACGACCGGCCCTTCCGGGACAAAGACCTCACCGAAATCGCATTGTCCCAAAACATACAAGTTCTTTTTGCTTCTTTTTCTTCCAAGAAAAAGAAGACTTTCTTCTTCCCTATGCCTTCGCCGTCGGCACGAACACCAGGCGCGCGGGCTGAGCGCGGCGGATTTGGACGATCGCGGCTTGGCGGAAGCGGCGCGCGATGACTAGGCCACGCGATCGCGGCACGGCTAAGAAAAGATGCGCTTCGCGCCAGCGCGGACCGAAACCGCTTCCCTTGCAAGAAGGGAAGCGGGCGGCATATTCATTCAACCGTAATTCCATGCGTTCGTTGGTGCCATGTGGGACTTTGCGGCCGTAGGGATTCCAGGCGCCTACGAAAACCGCTTCCGCGACCTTCAAATCAGCTAGCAGTCGGTCGAGTGGGGCCGACCGCTGGCCGATTTTTATGACTACGCCTGCGGCTTCAAAGCTCGCTCGGCGCCACGCACCGAGCAGCTTCGGGTCAACGGTCAAAGTTCGTTAGTACGCTTCTGCGGTTCGACCGGAAGTCTGCTTTCTCCCGCTAGGCCGTTACGATCTGCGATTCCGGCAATGCCGGTGCGCGATGGCGTCCCATCGGTGGTGCCGGTGTGATGTAGGCGAGGAATTGGGCGCCGGCCGACTCCACCATCGCCGGACGCCGCAGCACGGCCCGGCCGGTTTCGGTAAGATATGAACCCAGCAGCAACAACAGGGTTTCATACCCGTGGGCAAACGCGGTTTCGTCGATCTCCTCGTCCTGGGTTTCGACAAAATGCAGCCAGTGATCGCAATGAACGAAGATCGCGCCGAGCAATAATTCAAGCTCTGACTCCGCCGGCAGCGACCGCAGCCGCCCCGCCGTGGCGAGATCTCCGAGCGCGCGCCGCCATTCCCCCGTGTTGCGCCGCCGCAAATCGCTGAAACGCCGCCGCAATATGGATTGTTCGCGCAGCAGAGCCGCCGCTTCGCGGACGAAGAAACGATACCGCCAGGCATTGCCAAGTTGGCGTGCGAACAACATCGCTGCCCGCTCCTCCGTCGTGCCGTCCTCACCGTTCGATTCGACCAGGGTTTCCTGGCTCATCTGCCAGAAAAGAGTTAGAACAATCTCTTGCTTGGTTCGAAAGTGGTAATTCAGATTTCCCTTGCTGATGCCGCAATCCTCGGCGATTCGGTTGGTCGAGACGTTCGGCGAGCCGTGCTGGTTGAACAGTCGCAGAGCCGAATCCAGGATTATCCGTTGGGTTTCCCTTGAGCTCATAGTTTTCCTCCTACGGTCTGCGGTGTTGCCCGCTCGTGCGCTTTGGTTGCGTCACCTAATTACCCTTGAGAAACTTAGCAGCTTTTTTAGGCCTCTGCCTAGAGGCCTAAACGCCTAAAAGCCACAATGTTGCCATAAAGTCGCCACAAAAATCGAGCGCTTATGAAAAAATTATATGCAAACTTACAGGTATTTCGCCAAGGCTTCGGCACTGCGACCGTTTGCGATGGTCGCGGCAAGGGCTTGCCAATGCACGCCGTTGGGGCGGGCAAAGGCATGGTCAGCATTATAGTGATGAATCGTAACTTTGTCACGCCCTAACGCCGCCTGGTCCAGCTTTGCACGCCCTTCGGGCGAAAAATACTGGTCGCGATCAGCCACATGGCAAATTAACGGCTTGGAGACCCGATCGAGCCCGCCGATCAGCCCATCGAGCGCAACGCCGTAGTAGGAAATGTTTATATCAGCATCGGATTCAATTCCCATTCGAAACGCTAGTCTTCCGCCCAAGCAGAAACCCATGGTTCCGGCGCGGCCATTCGAACCTTTGAGCGTGCGGGCGCTAGCAAGCGTTGCCTTGAGATCTTCCATGCCCTTGTCATGGTCAAACGCGTTCATCAGGGCGAAGGCGTGCTTCCACTCGGCGTCGGTCTTGTCGGTGATCTGCACACCCGGCTCGATCCGCCAGAACAGGTCGGGGCAAACCGCGAAGAACCCCAGGTCGGCGACCCAGCGCGCCTGCTCGCGCAGCGCGTCGTTGACGCCGAAGATCTCTTGGATCAGTACCACCGCGCCGGCGGGCTTTTGGCTAGGCTCAACCACGTAGACGTCGAATTCGCCCGAACCGTCGGTCGCTTTGATCTGCATCCTACGCTCCCTTGAAGCCTCGCCCGGATCATGCCCGGGTCCTGGGCGCGATTTCAATTGTCTAAACGGAGTAACTGTTCTTCCCGCCACGCCTATGCTTTGCTTCGCGCTGCACCACCGCACGAGGCCGGCCTCTGTCCTACGCGCTCCAGCAACTGATCAACGGCCTCACCCTCGGCATGGTCTATGGGCTCATCGCGGTCGGCTACAGTCTGGTTTACGGCATCGTCGGCATGATCAACTTTGCCCACGGCGACGTATTCATGGTCGGATCGTTTCTGGCGCTGATCGCGATCCTGGCGTGCGGCGGTTTTCCGGTGCCGCTGGCCTTGGCGCTGGCGCTGATCTTCGCCATGGCGCTCTGCGGACTTTTCGGATTCGCGATCGAGCGCGTGGCGTATCGTCCGCTCAACCGTTCCCATCGGCTGGCACCATTGATCAGCGCGATCGGGGTCTCGATCGCGTTGCAGAACGGCATCGAGCTGCTGCAGGGCGCGCGGGTAAAGCCGATCGCGCCGGTGATCACGGGCGGCATCACGCTGTCCACCCAAGGTTCGTTCGCCGCCACGCTTTCCTGGGCACAACTGGCGATCATCCTGGTCACGCTGGTGGTACTTGGCGCCGTTTCATGGCTGGTGCGGCGCACCGATCTGGGGCGCGCGATGCGCGCGGTCGAGCAGGACCGGATGATGGCGTCGCTGCTCGGCGTCGATACCGCGCGCACCATCAGCCTCGCCTTCGTGCTGGGCGCGGCACTCGCCGGCGTCGCGGGTCTGATGTTTCTGGTCTACTACGGCGTGATCGACTTCTTCATCGGATTTACCGCCGGCATCAAGGCGTTCACCGCCGCGGTGCTGGGCGGCATCGGATCGATCGAAGGCGCGGTGCTCGGCGGCCTGCTGATCGGGCTGATCGAGACCTTCTGGTCCGCCTACGGCAGCGCTGCCTATAAAGATGTCGCCGCCTTTGCGGTGCTGATCCTGGTGCTGCTGGTCCGCCCCGAGGGATTGCTGGGGCAGCGAACAGCGGAGAAAGTATGAAAACCGCGCTCCGGGATGCGGGCCTGTCGGCCTTGATCGCCTTCATCCTGGCTCTGCCCCTGGCCGGTCTGGTCACGACCCCCGACGAATCCTTGCAACTGAGGCTGGTCTTCCACCCCTGGCCAGTGGCGGCGATCACCGTCGGGGCGTTTCTGTTGCGATTGCTCTGGCTTAGACGCCCCCGCTTCACGCTGCCCAAAGTACGCGGTCTCGGCTCGTGGGCGTTGGTTCCGGTGGCGCTTCTGCCTTTGGTGTCCGGCGGCCGTGGGCTCGATGTCGGCTTGCTGGTGCTGACCTATCTGATGCTGGCCACCGGACTCAACATCGTCGTCGGTCTCGCCGGACTGCTCGATCTCGGCTACGTCGCGTTCTACGCAGTCGGCGCCTACACCACGGCGCTGCTCACCACCGAAGCGGGGTTCGGTTTCTGGAGCGCGCTGCCGCTCGCCGGGTTGCTTGCAGCCTTCGCCGGGCTCTTGCTGGGCATTCCGGTGCTGCGGCTCCGCGGCGATTACCTCGCGATCGTGACGCTCGGCTTCGGCGAGATCGTCCGCGTGGTGCTGATCAATTGGCAGTCGCTAACCAACGGCGCCGACGGCATCAGCGGCATCCCCTACCCCCGCCTGTTCGGGCTCGATTTCAGCCGCGCCGGCCGCGCAAGCGTGTTCCGCTTGTTTCATCTGCCCTACGACCGGCTCGATCGCCAGGTCTGGTTCTATCTTCTCGCGCTGGCGCTGACGTTGCTCGCCAATCTGGTGGTCGCCCGGCTGCGCCGCTCGCCGCTCGGCCGCGCGTGGGAGGCGCTGCGCGAAGACGAAATCGCAGCTAGAGCGCTGGGGCTGGAACCGACCCGGCTGAAGCTCGCCGCTTTCACCACCGGCGCGTTCTTCGCGGGGCTCGCGGGAGCATTCTTCGCCGCGCGCCAGGGGTTCGTCTCGCCCGAGAGCTTCACTTTCATGGAATCGGCGCTGGTGCTGGCGATCGTGGTGATGGGCGGCGCCGGGCGTCAGCTCGGCGTGATCTGGGCCGCGGTGGTGATGATCGGCGGGTTCGAGCTGGTGCGCGGTTTCGCCGAATATCGCATGCTGATCTTCGGCTTGGCGCTAGTCGCAATCGCGGTCGCGCGTCCCGGCGGGCTGATTGCGGCGCGACTGCCGTCGGTGCGGCTCAACCCGCTGAGGCGGGGGGCGTGACCTGCCTGCTCGAAGTTGAGGCGCTGACCCTTCGCTTCGGCGGCATCACCGCGCTCGACCAAGTGTCGTTTCAGATCGCGCCCGGTCGCATCGCGGCGCTGATCGGGCCGAATGGTGCCGGCAAGACCAGCCTGTTCAATTGCATCACGGGATTCTACCGCCCCACCGCCGGCGTCATCTGCCTGCACGAGGAATCGGGACCGCGCGAGCTGCAACTGATGGCGCAAACCGAGATCGCCGCAGTCGCGCGCCTTGCCCGCAGTTTTCAGAACATCCGGCTGTTCGGGGCGATGACCTGCTTGGAAAATCTGCTGGTGGCGCAATACCGCCGCCGTGCGCCCGGCGCGCTGCCCAGCCTGCTCGGCCTGCGCCGCGCCCGCGCCGCCGAAGCCGCCGCGATCGCCCGCGGCCGCGAGCTGCTGGCGCGGTTCGAACTGCTCGCGTTCGCCGATCAGGAGGCGCGTACCCTTCCTTACGGGGCGCAGCGCCGGCTGGAAATCGCCCGCGCGCTGGCGACTGATCCGATCCTGCTCTGCCTCGACGAGCCCGCCGCCGGCCTGAACGAGCGCGAAAGCGCGGAACTCGCCGAGCGCCTGGAGCGACTGCGCGAAGAGGGCCTTACGCTGCTGCTGATCGAGCACGACATGGGGCTGGTGATGCGAATCGCGGACCAGGTGATCGTACTCGACGTCGGCCGCAAGATCGCTGATGGGCCGCCGGCCCAAATCAGAGCCGATCCACGGGTGATCGCGGCCTATCTTGGTGACGAAGCGGCATGAACATCCTTGAGGTCGAAAACCTCGTGGTGCGTCATGGCGCGGTGACGGCACTGCACGGTGTCAGCCTGCACGTCGCCGAGGGCGAGATCGTGAGCCTGATCGGCGCCAATGGCGCCGGCAAGTCGACCCTGATGCTCAGTATCGCCGGCATTCATACCCCGGCCGAGGGCGCCATCCGACTCATGGGCAAGCCGATCACCGGTCACCCGCCGCACCTGATAGCGCGGTCTGGCCTGTCGCTGGTGCCCGAGGGCCGGCACATCTTCCCGCGCCTTACGGTCGCCGAAAACCTGAGCCTCGGCGCCCGCGACCGCGATCTCTCGCGTCTGCCGTTCCTGTTGTCGCTGTTTCCGATCCTGGCGCAGCGCCAGCACAGCCCCGGCGGCCTGCTTTCGGGCGGCGAACAGCAGATGCTGGCGATCGCCCGCGCCCTCATCAGTCGGCCCAAGCTTCTGCTGCTCGATGAACCCAGCCTTGGGCTCGCGCCGCTGATCACGACCCAGATCTTTGCCAGCCTGAAGAAACTAAATCGGGAGGAAGGACTGTCGATCCTGCTGGTGGAGCAGAACGCGACCAAGGCACTGGCGCTGGCGGATCGGGGGATCGTGCTGGCGACCGGGCTGGTGAAGCTGGAGGGACCGGCAGGGGAGCTGCTCGCGCGGGAGGAGGTGAGGAAAGCCTATTTAGGGTAAGTGTCGGTCCGAATTCTTATATAGGAATATCAATTAATTAGTTAAGTGAAGTTGAAGAGTCTTCTTTTTTGAAAAAAAGAAGCAAAAAACTTTTATTCAATTAGTTCCTAACCTGTCATGGAAAGATTCGAAATTGATAAAACTGACAAAGTTTTCTTGCTTCTTTTTTTCAAAAAAAGAAGACTTTGCTTATTCCTGTCCTTACGCTGCCTTCGCCTGTCCTGCCAATCGCGCCAATTGTCCGACCAGGTCGCGCGCCAGTTTCACTCGCCGGGCCACGTCCATTTCGCCGGCGAGCGCCAGTTTATGGTCGGGCCGCAGGCGGATCGCGGCTTTTTGCGTCCCCAGCCACGCCACCAGACCGCCGGGATTGGCGAATTTATTGCCGCGGAACGACAGGACCATGCCTTTGGGGCCGGCTTCGATCCGTTCGACGTGCGCTTCGCGGCAGGCGCGTTTCAACGCCATCACTTGCAGCAAGTTTTCCACTTCCTCCGGCAGCTTGCCGAAGCGGTCGGTGAGTTCAGCCGCCATGGCGTCGGTTTCTGCGTCGTTGGTGAGCGCGCCGATGCGGCGGTAGAGTCCAAGCCGCACCGGCAGATCGCGCACGTAGGTTTCGGGGATGAGGACGGGCAGGCCGAGGTTGATGTTGGGGGTCCAGTCGCGGGCTTCGGCGTGGTCGCCGGAGCCTTTGGCGCGGTAGTCGGCGACGGCGTCTTCCAGCATCTGCTGGTAGAGTTCGATGCCGACTTCGCGGATGTGGCCGGATTGCTCGTCGCCGAGCAGATTGCCGGCGCCGCGAATATCCAGATCGTGGCTGGCCAAGGTGAAACCGGCGCCGAGATTTTCCAACGTCTGCATCACGTGCAGGCGTTTTTCGGCGGCGACCGACAGCACGTGGTTGGGCGCCCAGGTGAGATAGGCGTAGCCGCGCTGCTTACCGCGGCCGACGCGGCCGCGGAGCTGATAGAGCTGGCCGAGGCCGAACATGTCGGCGCGGTGGATGATCAGGGTGTTGACCGACGGCATGTCGAGGCCGCTTTCGACGATGTTGGTGGAGAGCAGGATGTCGTGCTTGCGGTCTGAGAATTCGGTCATCACCCTCTCGAGTTCGGTCGGGCTGAGGCGGCCGTGGGCTTCGACGATGCGCGCGTCGCGTACGATCGCGCGCATGCGTTCGTTCATCCGCGGGAGATCCTCCAGGCGCGGCACGACGCAGAAGATCTGACCGCCACGGAACAATTCGCGCGCGACGGCTTCGCGGATCACAACCGGATCGAACGGCATGATGAAGGTGCGCACCGCCATGCGGTCGACCGGCGGGGTCGCGATCACGCTCATCTCACGCACGCCGGTGAGGGCGAGCTGCAGGGTGCGTGGGATCGGCGTCGCGGTGAGCGTGAGGACATGCACGCCCGCTTTAAGTTGTTTCAGCTTCTCCTTGTGGGAAACGCCGAAGTGCTGCTCTTCGTCGACGATCAGCAGACCGAGTTCCGCGAACTTGATCCCCTTGGCGAGCAAGGCGTGGGTGCCGACCACGATGTTGATCGAACCGTTGGCCAGCCCCTCGCGGGTCGCGGTGGCGTCCTTGGCGGTGACCATGCGGGAGAGCTGAGCGACCTTGATCGGCAGACCTTCGAACCGGCTGGTGAAGGTGCGGAAGTGCTGACGCGACAGCAGGGTGGTCGGCACCACCACGGCGACCTGGGTGCCGGACATCGCGGCGACGAAGGCGGCGCGCAGGGCCACTTCGGTTTTGCCGAAGCCGACGTCGCCGCAGATCAGACGATCCATCGGCTGGCCCGAGCCCATGTCCTCGATCACGTCGGCGATGGCGCGATTCTGGTCTTCGGTTTCGGCGTACGGGAAGCGGGCGCAGAATTCGTCCCAGGCGCCCTCGGGCGGTGTCATGCTGTCGGCGACGAGCACCTTGCGCGCGGCGGCGACGCGGATCAGTTCGCCGGCCATGTCGCGGATGCGCTGCTTCATCCGCGCCTTGCGATTCTGCCAGCCGGCGCCGCCTAATTTATCGAGTCCGACGCCGGCGGTTTCGGAACCGAAGCGCGACAGCACTTCGATGTTTTCCACCGGCAGGAACAATTTGTCGTTGCCGTCATAAAGAATCCGCAGGCAATCGTGCGCGGCGCCCGATACATCTAACGTGACCAGCCCGTCGAAGCGGCCAATGCCGTGATCCTGATGCACCACCAGATCGCCCTCGGCGATTTCGGTCGCTTCGGCGATGAACTGGTCGGCGCGCTTGCGGCGGCGCGGCGGGCGGGAAATGCGTTCGCCGAGCAGGTCCTGTTCGGAAACCAGCGCGAGATCGTTGCCGCTGAAGCCGCGTTCCAGGCCGAGGGTGATCAGTTGGACGGGGCCTGGCGTTACCGCATCCCAGCGGTCGCGAATTTCCGCGCGGATGCCGTGTTCGCGCAGCAGCGCGAAAATCCGCTCGCGCGAGCCGCGGGTCCAGGCGGCGATCGCGATGCGCTTCTTCTCCGCTTGCCAGGCGTCGATGCGGGCTTGCAGCTGCTGATAGACGTTGGCGCCTTTGGCGTCGCCAGTCGTGAAGATCACGCCGGAGCGGCCGCCGGCGTCGATGCCGGCGCTATCCGCCGATTTCGCGAACGGAATGAACTGCACCGCGGGGAATTGCGCGGTAATCGCGCTCCAGCCAGCAGGATCCAGATACAGGCTCGTGGGCGGGATCGGCCGGTAAGGCACTTCGCCGTCGCGGGGCGGCTCGCGGCGCGCCTGATAGTGGTCGGCGATCATCTCGGCGCGGCTTGCGAACGCTTCGTCGCACTGGTGATCGAACGACAGCGCCAGATCGGGCAGATAGTCGAAGATCGTCTCCAGGGTTTCGTGGAACAGCGGCAGGAAATGTTCCATCCCCGGCGCCTGCTTGCCGGCGGAGATCGCCTCGTAGAGTGGATCGTGCGCCGCGGCCGGGCCGAATAATTCGCGGTACCCGGTACGAAAACGAGAGATGCTGGCGGGGTCGAGAAATACTTCAGACACCGGCCGCAAGGTAAGACGGGCCAGTTTCTTCGCGCTGCGCTGGGTCCCGGCATCGAAATAGCGCAGGCTTTCGATCTGGTCGCCGAACAGATCGATCCGCACCGGATCGGGCTCGCCGGCCGGGTAGAGATCGATGATGCCGCCGCGCACAGCGTATTCGCCTGGTTCCATTACATTGTCGGCGCGGCCGTAGCCGTTGGCCTCGAGAAAGGTGATCAAGGCGGAAACGTCGAGCACCGCGCCTGGCACGAGCGTCCGCGAACTGCCTTCGAATACCGAACGCGGCGGCACGCGCTGCATCGCGCTTGCCACCGACGCCAATACCAGCCGCGACCTGGTCGGAGGATCGAGCAGCCCGCCCAAGGCAGCGATACGCTCGGCGACCAACCCCTGGTTGGGTGAGACCCGGTCGTACGGCAGGCAGTCCCATGCCGGCAGGCGGACCAGCTCGATCTCGGGGGCGAAAAATGCGAGGGCCTCGGCGAGGCGGGCCAGTCGCACATCGTCGCGCACCATGTGCAGCAGATTGCCCGGATATTCGGCCCGGCGCCTGATCAGCAGCAACGCATCGAAGCCTTCCGGAACGCCGTAGACCTGGACCCACTTCATCGCTCGCGCGCCGCCCTCATCGCCCGCAGCAGCGGATGGTCGTGCTCGGCGGGAATTGGTTTGCGGCCGGAAAGCCAGTCGGCGAGATCGGCGTCGGGCAGTTCGATCAAGGCTTCGACTTGGTCGAGCGTGCCATCGTCCATTGCGGCGAGCTTCGGGGCGAGGTAGCCGCCAAATAGAATATCGGTCTCATGCGTGCCGCGATGGGTGGCACGGTAGAGGATGCGCTTGCGGCGCGGGTCGAGCGGGACAGTGTCGTTCATGCGCGCGGCGGTATAGCTGGGGCCGTGCGTTCTGTCAGCACCTCTAGGCCGGCACCGCGAGCTTAACTCAAAATTGTAAACTCGGCAGCCAGATTGCGGCTTCAAGTCGGATCGCCCGCAAAACAGGACCTATTGGCATGTCGATGTCGGAACAGAACCGCGACGGCAACCTCGCCCGGCTCCGCTTCATGGAAATCGGGCCCGCAACGAGGGCTCTGCTGGGTGACTTCTGGAAAGTCGCTGTGCCGGAGATGCCGGACATTCTCAGCGGGTTTTATCGCCATCTGGCGGCGGTGCCCCACCTTGCGGCCATGATCGGTCATGAAACCGACCGATTGAAGCAGGCCCAGACCTCGCATTGGGAACGGCTGTTCTCCGGCCGGTTCGACGATGCGTACTTTGCCGGGGTCAAGACCATCGGGCTGGTGCACAATAAAATCGGCCTCGAGCCACGCTGGTACATTGGCGGCTACAATTATGTGTTGAGCCGGCTGACCGATCTCGCCTCGCAGGCCTATCGCTGGTCGCCGAAAAAGGCGAGGGCGGTGATCCGAGCCGTCAACTGCGCGGTCATGCTGGATATGGAAATCGCGATCTCGGTTTACCAGGAAGCGATGATGGCGGAACGCGAAGGCGCGCAACGGGGCCAGAAGCTGGACGCAGTGGTGAAGGGCTTCGAAACCAGGTCGGCGGAGCTGGTCGAAGGACTCACGGCTTCCGCCGGCCAACTGCAAAAAACCGCGAAAGCGATGGCGATCATGACCGACAAGACCAGCTCCCAGACCACCGCCGCCGCCGCCGCCGCCGAACAGGCGAGCGCCAACGTACAGACGGTCGCCGCCGCGGCGGAGCAGTTGGCGAGCTCGGTCGCCGAAATCTCCCGTCAGGTGGCGCAATCGTCGCACATCGCCGGGACCGCGGTGACCGAGGCTTTGCGCACCAACGGCATCGTCAACGCCCTGGCGGACGGGGCCAACAAGATCGGCGCGATCGTGCAACTGATCAACGCCATCGCTGGACAAACCAATCTTCTGGCACTGAACGCGACGATCGAAGCGGCGCGCGCCGGAGAGGCGGGCAAGGGTTTCGCGGTGGTGGCGTCGGAGGTGAAGAATCTCGCCAGCCAAACAGCGAAGGCGACGGAAGAAATCGGCCAGCAGGTAGGTGAGATCCAAGCCGCTACCAAGGAGGCGGTGGCGGCGATCCAGGGCATCGGCAGGATCATCGGCGAGATCAACAAAACCTCAGCCGCGATCGCCGTGGGGGTGGAGCAGCAAGGCACCGCCACCAAGGAAATCGCCCGCAGCGTTCACGAGGCCGCCAAGGGAACCCAGGACGTCACTGTGAACATCTCAGGGGTGACTCATGGCGCGAAGGAGACCGGGCGTGCTGCATCGCAGCTGCTCGCCGCCGCGGATGGCCTTGCGACCCAGGCGACATCGATCTCCGCCGAGGTTCAGGCCTTCGTGCGGACCGCTAATGCGATTTGAGCTCGGGCGATTCGACCTCGGGCACAGCGCGACAGTCGGCGGCAGGCCGCCAGGAGCGCACCGGAGCGAGAACTGGGACGCTGTTCTCGCAACGGTCTCGAACCGGATTTTCCGGTCCCGGCTTTATCCGACAGCGCGGCGACGCGGTGCGGCGGCGGGTTCGGCGTGCTCACGGGCATGGTCTTCGGCTTCAGCCATCACCGTCCGCAGGTCGCGCAAGAACGCGGCTCCCTTGGGGGTGCGCTGCACCAGCACCGAGCGACGATCGGACTGATCAACCTTGCGGCGTACCAGTTCGAATTCGCTCAGCCGATCCAAAGCGCGGGTGATCGCCGGCTTCGAAACATTGAGCCCGGCGGCCAGGCCACGCACGGTGTGAGGCGCATCCTGGGTGTAGCAAGTGAGGAACACGCCCAACTGGCGGGCTGAGAAGTCTGGGCCATCGCGGCGCACCAAGGCCACCATGGTATCGCGGAACACGCCGACGAGATGGTCGGTTCGTGGAGAATTCGGCATTTTCGATCCCTTCCCGGCGTATCAACCGGTCAAAACGCGCAGTCACAATATGGCTGCGTGCTCATTCAACGCGCGGGCCCGCAACGAGTTGCGATCGTAACGTAAGGATAAACATTATTTTATTAACCACTCGTTAGGACATTATTCGTGACAGAAAGGCGCACCGCTTGCCAAATCCCTTGCAGACCAGTGGCTTCGCCGCCTTCCGGACGGCCCGGGCGGGATTGATCGTTCCAGCAGTAGCAATCGAAATGCGCCCAAGGCGTGGCTGGATTTACAAAACTTTGCAGATACAGCGCGGCAATTATTGCACCCGCGGTGGGCTTCGACGAAACATTGGCCAGATCAGCGACCGGTGATTTCAACCAATCGCGGTAACCTTCCCACAACGGGAGCCGCCAAATCGGGTCGGCGACTTCGTTGCCGGCGCGTAAGAAACGATCGGCCCACGCGTCGTCGTTGCAGAACAGCGCGGGCAAATCCGGTCCGAGGGCCACTCGCGCGGCACCGGTGAGGGTCGCGAAATCGAGCAACAGGTCGGGCTGGTGTTCGCACGCCGCGGTCAGCAGATCGCATAGCACAAGCCTGCCTTCAGCGTCGGTGTTGTTCACCTCGACGGTGGTGCCGGCACGGGTAGTGATGATGTCGGAAGGCCGCATGGCGTGGCCGGAGACACTGTTTTCGACGCATCCGATCCACACCGCGAGCCGCACCGGCAGGTCGGATTCCATAATCAGGCGGGCGAGACCGAGCGCCACCGCGCCGCCACCCATGTCCTTCTTCATGCGTAACATTGCACTCGACGGTTTGAGATCGTATCCGCCGGTATCGAAGCAGACGCCCTTGCCGCAGAGCGCGATCAAGGGCGCGTTGGCGTCGGCGGTGCTGCCGTGCCAGTGAAATTCCACCACTTGCGCAGGGCGCACCGATCCGGCGCCGACCGCGGCGACCGCCGGATAGGATCGTTCCAGTTCGGCACCGGCGTGGGTGGTGACGTCGGCGCCCGAGCGCTCGGCCAGTTGTGCCGCGAAGGCCGCGAGCTCCACCGGCCCGAGCCGGTTCGCCGGCAGATTGATCAGATCGCGCACCATGAAGATCGCGCGGGCGATCTTTGGGGCCTGTTCGCCGCCGGAGAGAATCGCGAGTTGTGCGGTCGGTTGGGTGGTCGGCCGCGGGCGGTAGGCGCCGAGGCAGAATCCTAATATTGCCACATCGTCGGCAGCATCCGCAAAGCGCCACACCCCGGGCGGCAGTGAGCCTGCCAGGCCGCCGTAGGTGTAGGCGTCGGGCGCGGCGCCCAGGCCGAGCACTGCACCCGCCACGCCGTCTGGTCCCGGAAGCAGCAGCAGCTTGCCGGCTTCGCCGGAAAATTGCTGATCGCGCAGGAATCCCGCCGCCGCCGGCGGTTGCCGCGCGAAAAAATCCTCGAGTGTGTCAGGCTTCGCCAAGTAAATTGGACGCGCCGCCGCGCTTTCCCCCATGACAATGAAATCAAACGGCTTTTCCAAATCGATCATTACCACCCCGCACCACTCCCAAATCGCCCGCCGGCCAAAAATGTTAGAAGTTTTTTGGTTCTTTTTTTCAAAGAAGA
>Ga0302308_10000840_pt1 | contig 25704 bp, 22 predicted proteins | sample III_Palsa_E3_3_FD_200531 | JGI IMG/M metagenome (GOLD analysis project Ga0302308, IMG submission 200531) | Peat permafrost microbial communities from Stordalen Mire near Abisko, Sweden - III_Palsa_E3_3 | ecosystem: Environmental > Terrestrial > Soil > Palsa > Peat permafrost | place: Sweden...
ACCTGAGCGTGCCGTTGATCGACCTGCTCGACGTGTCGGGCGGCGAGATGTCGGTGGCGCATCTGAGCCCAGGAAAGTACTACTGGACGATTGTTGTCGATACCTTCGAGAACGGTCGGGTCGTGTCGATACCGAGCGAAGTCCGGTCGTTCACTCAAACGCGGTAGGCGCGACCCATGCCATGGCGCTTCCCCTTTCACAATTGGCGCTGGCTGGGGCCGTCCATTGGCAAGCGCTTTTTCCTTGAATGGGCGCTGATCGGGGTGGTGGGGGTCACCGCGGTGCTCTTTGGCGTGATGAGCCCGCTGACGGAACGCGCCGGTTTCCTGTTCTACGATCAGTTGTTGCTGCACGCCGCGAGCCGTGCCTCGAGCGGCATTGTGATCGTCGCGATCGACGACGAAAGCATTGCGGAACTCGGGCGCTGGCCGTGGCCGCGCGAGACCCATGCGGCGCTGCTGACGCAGCTTGCGAAGGCGAAACCGGCGAGCGTCGCGTACGACGTGCTGTTCACCGAACCGTCTCCCGGCGATGCCGCTTTCGCCGAGGCCATGAAACATGTGCCGACCTATCTGCCGCTACTTGTCGACCGGCTGCCCGTCAACCGGAACGAGCCCGCCGTGGTCGAACCTGCCCCGGTGTTGCGCGCGGCGGCGGCGGGCGTGGGCCACATCGACCTGGAAGTGAACCACGACGGTATCGTGCGCAGCGTCTCGCTGTTCGAAGGCAGCGGCAAGGACTGGTGGCCGAGCATCACGGTGCCGGTGTATCAGGCGTTGCGGGGGCCGGATGCCGTGCTGCCCGGCATCGAAACGGCGGCGGCTGACGCGGCGTTCGCAGCATCGGGACCGGCGGGCGTGGGCGATCTGAAGCGCGCGCATCGGATGATGATTCCGTTCTCGCGCACGTCGCTGGATTATCCGCGGGTGTCGTTCGCGGCCGCGATGCAGGGAGCCGTTCCCCCTGAATTCTTCGCAGGCAAGATCGTGCTGGTTGGCGCAACGGCGGCCGGCCTGCGCGACCGCTTTGCCACGCCGATCTCGGGCGAAGTGGGCGAACTGCCTGGCGTAGATATCTACGCGACTATCCTCGACGCGTTGTTCGACGGCCGCGCCATTGAACCGATAGGCGACGAGGCGGCCGGCTGGGCGAGCGTCGTGCCGGTTGGCATGTTGCTCGCGGCCCTGCTGGTGGTGTCGCCGCTGCAGTCACTCATGCTGACGATCGCGCTGGGTTGCGCCTGCCTGATTGCGAGCGCCTGCCTGGTGTATTTGCGCTCTCGCTGGCTCTCGCCGGTACCGGCGCTCGGCGGCCTGGCGCTGATCTATTTGCTGTGGAGCTGGCGGCGTCTCGAGGTCGCGATGTCGTATCTCGGACAGGAAATGCGTCTGCTTGCCGCTGAGCCGAATCTGCTGCCGGGTCCCCACCCCAAACCGCAGGGCACGGCGGGCGACGTGCTGGAACGCCTGATCGCACTCACACGCCAGGCCGTGCAGCGCCAGCGCAACATGCGACAGTTCATCTGGGACAGCCTGAACAGTTTGCCCGAGCCGATCATGGTCTGTGATCGCGATGGCCGCATCCTGATGGTCAATGATCCCGCGCGGCTGCATTTTGGTCCCTTGCAGTTCGCCGACTTGTCGATTATGCAGCTCTTCGGCGAGTTCCATTTCGTGCGTCTGGTCGACGAAGGCAGCAGCGGTTCGCTGCCAACCGGCATGCAATGGCCGGAGATGCTCGACCCACGCGTCGAGCGGCACACCGCCGTGATGATGCATGGCATTGAAGTGCGCGATCGCCATGGCCGCGATCACATGCTGCGGTATGCGCCCTGCACGACCAGCACGGGCGAATCGCTCGGGTGGATTGCGAGTTGGGTCGATATCACCGCGCTGCATGCTTCCGAGCGCCAGCGCGACGACATGCTGCACCTGCTGTCGCACGACATGCGCTCACCGCAGGCGTCGATTCTCGCGTTGCTCGATACCGAGCGGCCGCATATCGACTCCAAGCCGGCGATGGAGTTGATGGAGCGCGTCGAACGCTATGCGCGCCGCACACTCGCACTGGCCGATGATTTTGTGCAGCTTGCCCGCGCCGAGTCGCAGCACTACAGCCTCGAACTGCTGAACCTGCATGAACTCGCAATCGACGCCAGTGACGAAATCTGGCCGCTCGCGAACGCGAAGAACATTGAGGTGCGTTGCGAGAGCGAAGGTCAGGCTTACTGGGTTTTGGCGGACCGGTCGCTGATGACGCGCGCGCTCATCAACCTGCTCAGCAACGCGGTGAAATACAGCCCGCCTGGCACGCGCGTCGACTGTATCGTCACGGAGAAGCCGGGCGCTATCGTGTGTGTGGTGCGGGACGCGGGCTACGGTATTGCGCTTGAGCAGCAGGCGCATTTGTTCGAACGCTTCCGGCGCTTTCATCTCGATGGCCAGCCGCCGAGCGATGGAACCGGGCTGGGGATGGCGTTCGTCAAGACGGTGGTCAGCCGCCACGCGGGGGAGATCGCAATTCAAAGCGCGCCGGACCAAGGGACTACGGTCACGATCACCTTGCGTGCACAGACAATCGAACCGCGCGAAGCGAGCGGCGAACAACCCGCTACGCAGAAGCAATAAACGTTTTTTGGGGAACGAAGTGAACATACGATCGATGGCAAGCGCCATCTTCCTTCTCGCGCTCCTGTGCGGTTGCGCCAGTGAGCCGCCAGTGAGGATCAGCGCCTACAGTGCGGACGGCGGGGATTTCTCGACCGAGGGCGTCAAGACCTATGCGTTGCAATCGTCAAGTGTCGAGCCACAGGGTGACGTTGCGACCGATGCTGCGCCCGCTCGCTGGCTTGATGAAGCGCTGGCCGCGAAGGGCTTGCGCCAGGCGCCTCTGAACAGCGCGGACTATCTCGTCAAGCTGGGTTATGCAACGCGTCCGCAAGCCGTGCGCGTGCACGCCGAGTGCACCGGCGTACCCGAAAGCGCATGTGACGACGTCGCGCTGCAGAAGGAATGGTTTGGGCGCAAGCACTATGTTCATGCACTGACTATCCAGTTTGTCGAGCGGACGAGCGGGGCGGTGAGTTACCAGGTAAACGTCATCCATGCGGATCGCGATCCCGCCGGCGGCGCGGCGCTGCACAACCTCATGGGTTGCGCGTTCGCGGACTTTCCCATGCACAATGCCGAGCGGCGCGAGGTCGCGCATTGTGATTAGCGGCTAGCGAAGATCGGCGTGCGGGAGATTGACGCAGGGATAATGGCGTATTCTTGCGCCTGAACGAAGCGGCGAGCATTGCAGGCGACCAGGCCGAGCCGCCGAGGACGTTCAATCCACACGAGCCCGAAGGACTCGACATGCCAGGGAACCCGCAGTGAAGTTTGCCGATTTTTGCCGTTGCACCGTAGTCTCGTTCACTTGCGTTTGGCTGACGAACGCCGTTGCGGACGAGTCAAGTACTGCGCCTGATGCCAGCGCGTCCCCCGATGCGAGCCCCGCTGCCGCCGGGCTATGGAAAGTCTCGATCGGCCCCGCGTTGATGGTGTCGCCGAAATACCCCGGTTCTCGTGCGTTCCAGGTCCTGCCGCTGCCGTCGCTCGATATTTCCTACGACGACCGGATCTTCTCGCAAGGTCTCGACGTACTCGGCATCAACCTCCTGAAAGGCCCGGCTTATCACTTCGGCACGGCAATCAGCTTCGATTTTCAATCGCGGAATGAGTCCGACGATCCGCGTCTTCACGGCCTGGGTAATGTGCACTATGGTCCGAAGCTGAAGGTGTTTGCGGATTATTCCCTGTCGCTGTTGACGGGCTCGGTCGCGGCCTATCAGGACATAGCGGGGACGGGGCAGGGTTTGCTTGTCAGTGGGGATCTGGTGGCGAATATGCCGCTTACTTCGAAGTTGCTGGTGTCGGTTGGGCCCGGCGTGACGTGGGCTAATGCCGTCTATAACCGGACGCTGTTTGGCGTTTCCGCCAGTCAAAGTGCTGCTTCTGGTTTGCCGGTCTATGACACGAGTTCGGGCATCCGGGACGTTCACCTCAACACCTACGTCAGCTACGATTTTTCGAAAAAATGGGTGGGATCAGTCTCGCTCACGGCCGGCCGGTTGGAGCACAACGCAGGGCACAGCCCGATCACCGAGCAACGAACTGAGTTGAATTTTCTTGCCGCGGTGAATTACCGGTTCAAGTGATCTGTCCCTTGGCGGTGGTTGTGGTCCTGTCTGGAATTCGCGCCACGCTTCACCACCCGTGCCCTCGGGCAAAGATCCGGTCGCTCGCGCAAAGCCCGGTGTGAAGAAATACTGCACACGCAATGTCGCTTCATCGCACTTTCTAAAGCTGCCCGGCCGGCGCTCCGTCAAATACTGACCGCCGTGCACTCCCGTGTGGGCAGGCGTGATGGGGCTTTGGGCCGGCTTTGCCAAGGTGTTTGGCCGCTGGCTTGACCACTCGCGGTACGCTCCATATACTTATTTTTGTTAATTGAGACTTTACAAGCGGGTGGCTACATCGTGATCGGAGAGAGACTCAAGGAATTGCGAACCGCACACGGCCTGTCGTTGCGGGACCTGGCCAGTCAGGCAGGCGTATCCGCGACGTTGTTGAGCCAGGTTGAGCGATCTGTTACTGATCCCAGCCTGGAAACCATGCGGCGACTGGCCGGCGTCTTTGGTGAATCCGTCGCGTCGCTTTTTACCGCGACAGCAGCGCCGTCTGTGTGGATCAGCCGGCCCGGCAACCGCGCACGATTGATCGCGCCCATGGGGCAAGTGACCTATGAACGGCTCACCGCGGGTAACGGCCAGCTAGAAGTGCTGCGCGCAGTCCTCGATCCCGGCCAAACATCAGCCGAAGAACCCAGGGGTCACGCTTCAACGGAGTGTGTCTATGTGGTCGCGGGCGAACTCATCGCGGAAATTGCTGGTGTCGACTACACCGTGGTCGGTGGCGAGAGTGTTTCCTTCGATGGGCGCCTTCCTCATCGATATCGGAATGAGTCGGACAAGCAAACCGAGATCATCCTGTCGGTGACGCCGCCGAATCCCTAAGCGGGGCGTTACACGAATGGCGCAGGACGGATTTCATTCAATCGAAGCTCGCGTCAGGCGAGCCTCTCTCAATCGATACCCGATGCAGGTGTGGAAATTCAGGCATCCTTGAATTCCCATCTCTCTACGCATTGCGCTATTTGGCCACGAAGAATAATTCAGTATAACCAACGTTGAGATGGAAATTTGCTCATGTGTGAGCTTTCCTGCCGCAGAGTCATTCCAGACGAACTAGACTGTCCGCACTATCGCAAATAGGAAAATATGAACCTTCCACGATCCGCTATCGCGCTTGCGAGTTCGCTCGTTGCGCTTTCACTTTCTATGGGTGTATTTGCGCAGCCTGAGAATTCCCCTAAAGAGGGTGGAGGAGGTTCAGTTGGTGTAATCGCACCGATTTTCAGTCAGCTTGTCTATTTCCACGAGCCAGCTAACTTCGTCTCGGTATTCGAAAACACGCATGGGGATCGCTACATCCATGAATGGGTTTTGCCAGGCGAGAGTGTTTCGAACTGGACGCAGATGCTGACGGTCACAGGGGCGCAAGATTTCAGCGCAAAGCATCCCGACGCTACGCCTAAAGTGTTCGCAACCAGCATCGCCAGCGGGTTTCAACGTGCCTGTCCGTCGTCCTTCGCCGTGAAGGGACTCTATGAGGGGCAGTTGAACGCGCGGGACGCGTTCATCATGGTCGTCAGTTGCGGTAACGCGGCGGCGAGCGCAGGACACAGTGAGACAGCCATGATTGCCGTGGTCAAAGGAGAAAAGGATTTCTATACTTTGCAATGGTCTCAGAGAGGCGATGCAATGCCGACCCCAATGGATATCGACGTGAAGATGTGGGCCGCGAGGATGAAAGGTCTCATGCCTTTGAAGCTTTGCTCGATCGTACCCGGGGAACAACCGCCGTATCCGAGTTGCGTAGGACGTGGAGACTCTTAAGCTTTGCGACGCGTGCGATCAGTAAAACAAAAGCAGCAAGATCGACGCATTAATCGCAACCCCCTCACTGACGAAATAGATAGCATGGCGTCCCGGGCCTGGTTCGGATTAACGGTGCCGACCACGTGCCGAGAGGTAGCGGCACGCTTATCCCGAGGCACCGGGTAGCTGCGCTTACATGCGGTCATCTGTTAAAGCCGATCTTTACCCGCAAAGCGATGGAGTCCTGTAGGAAACAGGACAAAAACACGGAGCGGGTTGACAGATGCGGCCGGGACTACGCCTGGGTGTATTCGCCGTTCGATAGAGAACGGTGATTTAGGGAATGCCCATTGCTATCACCTTCCCTTTTCACGCGCAGCCCCGATCGCATGATTAAGGGAAGCTCAACTGCCTTTAAAGAGTTCTTGCAGCCGCGCCGCTTCGCCACTCTTCTGTGAGCGCACAAGGTCTTGATAGACTTGCTCGCGGGTTTTGCCATTGAGCGTGGCAGGAGCGCCAGACATGGAGTTTCCAGATATGTCCGAACCTTCCGAATTGTCCGCGCTGGTCTGCACCCCAGTCGTCGGATTTGCGCCGGTTGCCTGCGCATTGGCGTGCAAGGCGCACGCGCAGAGTAGTCCACCAGCGACGAGCAAGACTGTTTTCATGAGAATCTCCTTTAACGAGCGTTGCCGCAACATCCGGTTGCGACGGGACGAGACAAACCCGGACCGCCTCAAGAACAAAAACAATGGGAACGAAGTCCGGGAGAGGACGGCGTACCGAGGCGAATAACAGTTACGAAAAACCTCGACTCTCGTTTGCCGGTGCTGTCATATCGATTCTCGGTCGGCCTGGACGCCGTCGCCACCCACGTAGGTAGGTGGGCGGCCGGAATTGAGTCCGGAAAGATGTAGGCGCTCCTGATCTGGCCGCCGCATCCGGAACGCTACATTTGTGTGTATAACTTTGGATGGCGGGCTGCTATCTTGTTTGAATTGCACGCTGCCCTATCCGCGGACGGCGAATTTCCTGATCGAGCGTTGTCATGAGATCGTCAGGCCTCAAGGTGCGCAGGTTCAGCTCGGCGGCTCAGGAACGCGCGTTCCGGTGGGACTACGCGCGACGGTTCTCCGGACAACGGAGGCTCGCCATCGCAATCTTCACCGCGTTGTGGGTCGTATGGTCCATCCGCGACTTCTGCCGGTTAAACGTACTCGATCCCGCCCATCTGCACCACAACGAGCTGATTTTTCTGAGAGTCGCCGGAGCGATCGGAATGACGATTCCCGTGCTGCTCTGGACCCCGCGCGCACTCGATGAACGTTGGGCCGTCGGGCTGCTCAGTGTCTGGACGATCAGTTGCTGGTTCACCGCCCTGAGAATGCTGCAGTTCTATCCGGGCGACCTTGGCTGGCGGGAAGTCTATCCGGTGCTCTTATTTTCTCTTTTCGTGATATTCATGGCCTTTCGGCTTCGGGTGATCACGGCGGCTTGGCTGATCGGGATATGTGTTGTCAGTTATCTGATCATGCTTTATTTCAAACCCGTCGGCGGAAGTGTCGAACTGCGCGTGGAGTTGGTGACTGCGCATGCCACGATGCTGCCGATGATGTCTGTCGTCGGCGTGCTGCTCAGTATTCCGCTGGAACGCGCCGCGAGGCGCGAATTCGTACACCGGCGCACCTTGCGCGCGGCCAAGGCGCGCGTCGAAGCGGCGTCGCGCGTGGTCAACGAGCAGAACAGACGCATGCAGGAGCTCGGCAGGGAGAAAGAGCGATTCTTTTCATCGGCGTATCACGACATCCAGCAGCCTCTCGCCGCAATCAACCTTTTCATCCGAAGCGCCCGGACGAGGATCAGGGACGGATACGCAGTAGATCGCGAGCTCGATGTCATCGAGGAGACCGCGTCCGACATCCTCGACATGTTCAAGGACATTCAGGACTACAGCGAGCTGGGCTCATATGTTCCCCATGTCGTACCGGTCGATACCCACGGCCTGTTGACAGAGGTCTTCGAGCAATACCGGGAGACGGCCCGGTTGCGTGGCATCGATCTAAGAATCGCGGGGCGCCGACGGTGCCCGCCGTCCATCGAGACCGACCGATCGCTCTTCAAGCGGTCCGTATCGAATCTCGTATCGAACGCGATCAAGAACACGTCATCGGGTGGCGTTGTGCTTGGCTGGGTGCAACTGAATGAACGGCTGCGCGTCGATGTATGGGATACCGGCACCGGCATTGCGCCTGCGCATCGGGACGCGATCTTCTCCGAGTACTATCAGATCAACAATCCGGGACGCGACCGTTCGAAAGGGCTGGGACTAGGGCTGTCGATTGTGCATCGTGCGATCCATATTCTGCCGGGTCACGGCATAAGTTTCGCCTCCGTGGAAGGGCGCGGATCGCGCTTTTCCCTTTACGCGACAGTTTCGGCATCGACCCCGCCCGTTGAGGCAAATGCTCAGGATGACGACGTCTACACGCCCGATCTCACTGGCACGTTCATGCTAGTGTGCGACGATGAACCTACCGTCCTCGAAGGCCTCAGACGTCTTTTCTCAAGCGCGGGCGCGCTCGTGCACGCCGCCGAGTCGATGGCTGGATTCGAAGCCATCCTTGCTGATGACAGCCGCATTCCCGATCTCATCGTCGCCGATATCCGTCTGCGCGAAGGAGTCACAGGTATGGAGGTTGCTGATCGAATCAGGCGTCATTTCGCCTGGGCGGGCGTTATTCCCGTCGCATTTATCACCGGCGAGTTGCTCTCCGATCACGTCCTTCGCGACTTCCCCGAGCCGTTCGTGCTATTGCGCAAGTCCTCCGCCCCCAAAGACCTGCTGACGGAGATCAGCCGTTACGTGAGCGTTCAGCGGAAGATGAATTTCAGTCTCGCGAGCGATCGGTGACTGGAAGCGTCCCGAGCGTAATGCCCTTCCGCGCTGTCGTAGCCGTCCTTCTGGCCCAAAATTTCGCCGGAATATCGCCAAAGGACATGGACTATCGCTGCTTCTCCGCTGCGCGCTCAAGCATCGCATTGCCAATCCGATTTTCGCGTGCCTTAAGCGCCTCCCCGGCGCCTTGAATATCACGGACTTCCTTATTCTGGCTGAGCTTGCTCTTGCCCGTGAGCCGAGTGATATCGATTTGCAAACCCACAATCGATTTGACCATGGTGTCGATGAATTCCCTCGGCGCGTCTCCCATCTTCCAAGGTTCGGGCTCCGTTGCCTCGTGCGTGCGGGTAAGACGGGCGATTACGCCACGCACATATTTCTCATCGTCACGAATGGTGATGCGCCCATGAGCGTGAACGACGATGTAATTCCAGGTCGGCACCTGCTTGTGCGTTTCATGCTTGCTCGGATACCACGTGGGGGAGATATACGCGTCACCCGCACGGAAGACGACGAGCACTTCGTCGCCATTGGCGACGTCCAGCCACAAGGGGTTGCTCCGCGCGACATGCGCATGCAGCACGCCCAGGTCACCTTCGTTCGCTGCAAGGTCAAGTGGAATGTGATTGGCGTCCAGACCGCTCTTGCCATGGGTAATCAGACTGCCAAACGGATTTTCCGCGATGAGTGCGTGCAGCACGTCTTTGCGAGACTCGTTGAAATGGGCGGGTATATACATGCTTGCTCCAGTAGGTTTCTGTCGTTCACCTCTGCGAAGAGGATTCGTCTTGCATGCAGTGTGTGCCAAAACTGGTTTATTCTGTAGAGCCAATTTGAATCATTTCCATTGGACCAGAATAATGGCGCGGACTCCCCTTGCTTTAGACGTTCCCGCGCTCGGCGCACTCGAGCGCGGTGCGGGAAACCTGTCCGGTCAGTTGGCGCAGTTGCTGCGAGAGGCGATACACAGGGGAGGAATCAGGCCCGGCGACGCGTTGCCGTCCACGCGGCTGCTCGCCGCTTCCTTGCAGGTCGCGCGAGGAACGGTGGTGCAAGCCTACGAGCAACTGATCGCCGAGGGCTTCCTCGAGTCGCAACGAGGTGCGTCCACGCGCGTTGCCGAGGCATTGTCGGTGGCGGGGGCGCGAGTTCGCCGAGCGCAGTCGGCTCGCGGGCAAGCATCGCGGACGCGTTTGCCTGAACCCGCGGCGCGCTTTGCCCAAGTGGCGCGCGAATTCAGTCCACTACCGCCGGTGCCATTTGCCGTCTCGGTCCCAGTGGGCCTGACGGCGCCTGCCGACATCTGGCGGCGGCTCGGCAACCGTGTGCGCGCCAAAGGGCCGGGCGCGCCCGCCGGCTATGACGCTCCAAGAGGCGCGCTGCCGCTGCGTGAAGCGATTGTTGCCTATGCGCGCAAGTCGCGGTCGGTGCACTGTGAAGCCGGCCAGGTCATCATCACTAGCGGAACGCAGCAGGGGTTGTATCTCGCGAGCCAGGTATTGTTGGGCTCGAAGGATCAGGCGTGGGTGGAAGATCCCGCATATCGCGGTATCACTGCCACGCTCGAGAATAACGGACGGGGCAGTGCAATGATTCGGGTGCCGGTGGATGGTGAGGGCATCGATGTCGAAGCAGGCATCAGGCAAGCGCCGCACGCGAAAGTGGCGTTCGTGACGCCGTCGCATCAATATCCGCTCGGTATGCCGATGAGCATGGCAAGACGCAGTGCGATCCTGGCGTGGGCACGCACGAACGACGCATGGGTGGTCGAGGACGACTACGACAGCGAGTTCCGGTACGAGGGTCATCCGTTCCCGTCGCTGCATAGCTCGGAGCCGGACCGGGTGGTCTACCTTGGTACGTTCAGCAAGGTCCTGTTTCCGTCGCTGCGACTGGGTTATGTCATCGTGCCGCACGATCTGGCCGATGCGTTTTGTGGCGCGCGTGTCCTGATGGACCGGCACCCGCCGAATGCGGATCAGCACGTTCTCGCGGCTTTCATGGCGGATGGACATCTCGAGCGTCACATCAGGCGGGTTCGCAATGTGTATGCGAACCATCGCGCACAGCTTATTGCCGCTATCGACACGCTGCTGCCTCCAGAGGTCGCGTGGGTTCAGCCCGGCGACCAGGGCATGCATCTTGTTCTCTGGCTCGAGGAAAGCCTGGACGACCGCGAGGTGGTCGCAATGGCGGCGCGAGCCGGAGTAGCGGTACGAGCGGTATCGCCGATGTTTTCGCCGGGGAACGGCCGGCCCGGTCTGGTGCTCGGGTTCGGCGGGTTCAGCAATGAGCAAATGAAGGAGGCTGCGAAGCGGCTGGCGGCTGTCATCACTGAAGCCGTGAGATCAGGCATGAGACGAGATGCTGGAAAGTCGGCATTCGCGCCGAAAGGCCGGACCAGACTGCAAAACGGCCAGTGAGTTTTGCGTGTCAATACGCTGAAGGGGGCCGCGAGCCCCCGATCATCGGTTGAATCCAGTTTCAGCGGTTTGCATTTGATCCTGCCGCCCGGTTCGCGCTACAACACAGGGCCAGAATGCTTGCGGCATTTACCGCACCATGCAATCCACGCTACCGCTCTTCGCACTGGAACTCTGCGCCGCCGGTGCATTCTTGCTGATCGACAGCGGCATCGTAGCCGGTATGCCCTGTGTCGGCGGTATCACTACCGGCGGAGTGTTCAGGTTGGCTACATAGCCGAACTGGCCGGTCTGAAATACCTGTTGGCCTGCTCCATTGCTGACCACTACGGCGCCCTGCGACACGTCGACATAAAGACCATTCTGCGGCGTGTTCCCGCTCGACGTCGGTATGCTGCCGCAATTGCTCTGGCAGAACAGCGCGCCGAAGTTGGTGCCACGTACGCCGATGGTGCCCGTCGGCGTCTCGAAGCTGACAGCATCATGGTTGCGCTTTCCGATCAGGCCGGTGACCGAGCGCAGACCGCCGTTAACCGCGGATGGCGACTTTGTCCTTCTCCGGGTGATCCATATCGTACACGTCGTTTTTGATGACGTGCCGCCCAAATTTAGGTGCGCCGACGCATTGGCGTTCAGCGTCCCTCCGGCGAGGAGCGTCAGGTTGCCGGCGGACAGGCCGCCGCCGTGACTGAGGTCGATCAGGCCACCGCTGTTCAGCACGATATTGCCGCTGCCGAAGGTTTTCTGGCCATCGTGCACTGCCAGCATCCGTTGCTCGGACAAATCCCGGCCGGGCCTTAGCAATGTGCTGAAGCTGATGAGCCGGGTCGCACCGCAATTCATGCTGAAGCAGATGGTGAAGATGATGAAACCCCAGACATGACGCTGTCGCCGAGACAGCATATGGTTCCCTGAAGCTAAAGCCAGTGCCTGGGAACGTCGACAAAGGCCTGCTTCAGCAATCGCAAAGTGAAACGAACAAGAGTCGATGTCAGGCGAATTTCGACAGTAGCGCTTTAGAACGCGTGCGTAATCCCGACTGATACAAGGACCTGTTTCGCCGAGCTGGAGTCCACTCCGGCGCCGGCAATTTCCGCAATTGCCGTCCTCCCCACATTAGCGCCTGCAGAGTTGAACACCGGCGCTATGCCATCCCCGCCGGCTTTCTGGAGCACGGCTACGGCGAAGAGGCTGGTGCGCTTGGAAATCGAATAGTTCGTGCCCAAGTTGATCTGCTGGAACGTCGGCTTCAACCCTTCGTAATCCGCCTTGCCCGCGTTGTAGATATAAGCGCCTCCCACCAGCAGGGCAGGCGTGATGTGATACGTGGCAGTGACTTCGTAGCTATCGAGTTTGAAATCGCTGCCGCTACCGGCATTGGCGAAACCATTTGCCACGAAATACTGGCTGTTCTTCAGAAGCGTATGCGAATAGACCAACCCCACGTTCGCATTTCCTATGGAATACGACGCGCCCGCGCTAAGGACCTTCATCGCGTTCGCGTCCTGGAGCGCGACGTAGTTGCTCAGCGATCCTACATAATTTCCGTTGGACGCGTACACGCCACCCGTTCCGTTTGCGCTGGTCGCGGGCGTGTTGATATCGAGGTAACCGGCCGCAAACGCGAAGGGTCCCGCCGTGTAGGAGCCCGCCAGGGCCCACACGCGGTTGGTCGAGAAGTCGCCCGCCTGACCACCCAGGCTGAACATGCCGTCCATTTGCAAGCCGTTCCAGACCGGGCTCACATACTTGATCACGTTGTTGATGCGGATCGACTGGTTAAGGTTGTCCAGGTCACCGAAGTGCGACCCGTAGCCGGTTGCAAAGTTATTGCTCGACGGAAACATCCCCACCGTATCCGACAGCGAATCGTACTGGCGTCCAAGCGTGATGGTCCCGTAGTTATTCGTCAATCCGACGAACGCCTGACGGCCAAATTCCGTGCCTCCCTGGCCCAGCCGCCCGTTCTGGATGTTGAAGCCGTTTTCCAAAGTGAAGATTGCTGCATTGCCGCCGCCCAGGTCTTCACGGCCTTTCAATCCCCATCGGTTACATCCGGGCGGTGCACACGTTTCGGTCTCGTACACAGGCCCCTTGCCAGTGTTATTGACGTAGGTAACCCCAGCCGTCACGAGGCCGTAAAGCGTCACGCTGCTTTGGGCGAATACGACTTGAGGCGACGCGATTAACGCGCCAATACAGAACCAGCTCTTTTTCACGGCGATCTCCAGAAGGCGTGTCGAGGGTGCAAAGCGGGACGCGTTCACCATGTGTTGATGGCGGCCGGGGCGAGCGCGGATAAGTCGAATGAAGGGTTGAACGCGAGTCAGGGATCGCGTTTCAGGTATGGCATCTCAGGCGCCGACTTTGTAGCCGGTGCGCGACGTAGCCGGCGGCGCGGCGCTGTCCAGCAGGCCGATTCCAACGGCGGCCGGCGCAGGTGCCGGCGTGACAAGGCTGACAAGAATGGTCACGCCAGCGTTGATCGCCATGGCGATCAAGCCAGGCTCCCACTGCGGCCAGTGCGTACCCCAGTAATGCGCGGAGAACGGCGCGAGCAACGCGATAAAACCCGCCAGCATGCCGGCCAGAACACCCGTTGCACTTGTGCGTCTCCAGAGGAAACCGAGAAACACCCCGGGAGCGAGCATGCCGATAGCCGAGTACGCATCGAGGAGAATCTTGACCAGCGATCCCTTCTGGGCGAGCGACAAGTACACGGCCACCGCAGCAAAACACACGAGCGAGGCCCGCGATAACGCCAGCGATTGACTTTCGCTCAGGCGCGGAGCAAACGGCCGCACGACATTTCGCGTGAAGATCGAACCCGCCGCGACCAGCAGCAGGGCGCCTGGTGCAAGTGCAAGCAGAAATCCGGTGCCCGCCACCAGCCCGATCACCCAGGACGGATATCGCTCCGACACGAACTGCAGCAACGCGGCGTTCAGGTTGTCGCCGGGCGGATGCGTATTGGCGAGCAGCGCGGCAAAGCCGAGCAGGATAATGAAGAAGTACGCGAGCGAATACAGCGGTTGCCAAATGGCATTGCGTCGAATGGAGGTCGCGCTTCGCGCCGAATATGACATCTGGAACAGATGCGGAAACACCCAGTTGCCGAGCGCGATGTTGATAGCGGAGGTCATCAACCAGATGGCGGTGGTGGGCGAACTGGGGTCGAGTCCCGGAAACTTGCCGATGCCCGGATGCTTCGCTTCGACCATGCCGAAGATATCGAGCAGCGACCCTGCACCTACTTTGCTTGCCACGGTCGCACTCAGCAACACCACCACGATGATCATCAGCACGTCCTTCACGCCGGCGGCGAACGCAGCCGAGCGGATGCCCGCGACAAACACGAACGCAATCATGAGCAGCCCCGCCAGGATGGTCGCCGCGCTGCTTGAGATGGCGTTGTCGAGTGTGAGCTGCACGATCAACCCTAGGCTCACCAACTGGATCTGGACGTACACGATCAGCGAGGCTATCCCGATCAAGCCGGTGATCACGCCGAGCCAGGGCGCGTCGAAGCGCGCTGCAAAGAAGTCCGCTTGCGTCACGAGCTTGCCGAGCCGCCCGGCCTTCCAGATCCGGGGCATCAACCAGTACCCGACGGCGTAACTCATCGATACAGAGCAGAACGCAAGATACGCCGGCGCGCCGAGCGCCCATGCATAGCCGGAAATACCGAGCACGGCGAAGGTGGTGTAGACCTCGCCGGCATTCATGAACCAGAAGATCAGCGTGCCCAGGCTGCGACCGCCGACCGCCCACTCCGCGAGCGTTGCACTCTTGCGGGTACGCCGCCCGTAAGCGACTGCGCCGACTACGGTTGCGAGCAGGATGCACAACACGATGGCTATTTTCATTGCGCATCTCCCGTGGAAGCGGAGGTTTGTTCCAGGAAAGCGGCTTCTTCGTCTTCTACGCCGGCCCGGCGATCCATGAAGAACACCAGCCCTATGACGATGCTCGCCAGGACAATGCCGGCCATCTGCCAGAACATGGGGAAGGGCAGTCCAAACGGCCTCGCGGCGATGTCGTTCACCGCTGGCGCCAACGCGGCTTGCCAGATGAACGGAATGACCAGCATCCATCGATACCAGTAACGAGGGCGACTTCGCTCACCTTGAAAGTTGCTGTCCATGCCACCTCCTGTAAGTTCTGACTGCACATATTGTGAGGTAAAGTGTGCACTCAGGCAGCACACAAATTCAAGCGTGTCAAAAATAAATGAGGGATATTTTCGCTATAAGGCCGGGAAAACGCCTAGAAAATCGGGTGACTCTATATAGTCGTGCAGTATTGACGTACAAAATAACGATACGTACACTCGACAAAACTGTATGTTCAGCCTGCACGAAAATACTTTACATGCCGATGCGGCACGACGGCTGAGCCGTTTATCGCCACCCCTATTCCAGGAGATATCCATGCCTTCCACCCAAGACCCGACTGGCTCCGCGGACGACGTTTTTGAGTTATACGACCTGCGTGTCGAGGTCGTCGCGCCGGACGGGGCGAAGCTGTATTGCGGCGCAAAGGTTGGTGACTACTTCGAGTTGAAGGGCGAGATGCTTCATCTGCCGCCCGGTCAGGGTTTCTCCATCTACTCGCTCGCTGCGCTGCTGCCGCTGCTCGCGTCCAAGCAACGGCGGCTGCATCCGAACGACTGGATGAGCACCGACGCGGAGGTCGCCTGTCCCGATCCAAACTGCCCCTCGCGTTTCAGGATCGTGCGCTCAGGTCTGCGCCGCTTTAGCCACGCCGATACCACGGCCGTCAAACTTTCCTCTACGGAGCAACAGCAATGAGTTCGCAGTACAGCATCGACCTCGCCCCCGGTTACACGATTTCGCGTCTTCTCAAAGGCGGCTGGCAACTCGCCGGTGGTCACGGTTCGGTCGATCGGGAAGCGGCAATCGCCGACATGGCGGCCTACTACGAAGCCGGTATCACGACGTTCGACTGCGCGGATATCTACACGGGCGTAGAAGAAATGATCGGTGAATTCCGCCGCGATTACCTGGCTCGCAATGGCCAGGACAGCCTTCGCGATTTGCGCGTTCATACCAAGTACGTGCCCGATCTCGCGACGCTGCCCACGCTCGATCGCCAGCAGGTCGAGCGGACCATCGACCGGTCGCTGGCTCGCCTGGGCGTCGAACGTCTCGACTTAGTGCAGTTCCATTGGTGGGACTACAACGTGCCGCGTTATCTCGAGACGGCGCACTGGCTCACCGAGTTGCAGCGGGCAGGAAAGATCGCGCATCTTGGCGGCACCAATTTCGATACCTCGCACACTCGCGAACTTGTTGAAGGCGGAACGCCGCTCGTCAGCATGCAGGTTCAATACTCGTTGCTGGATCAGCGTCCGTTGCCGACGCTTTCGCCGTTTTGTGCGAGCGCGGGCATGCAACTGCTGTGCTACGGCACGGTCGCGGGAGGTTTTCTTTCGGAGCGCTGGTTGGCCAAGAGCGAGCCGACCGACGATCTCGAGAACCGGTCGCTCGTCAAATACAAACTGATGATCGATGACTTCGGGGGCTGGGATTTGTTTCAGCAGCTTTTGTCTGTGCTGAAGGGAATCGCGGAGCGCCATGCGGTGTCCATCCCGACTATCGCGATGCGCTGGGTGCTGCAGCAACCGCAGGTCGCAGCGATTATTGTCGGTGTCCGACGTGGCGATCACTTGCCCGATCACTTGCGCGTCATGCAGGTAACTCTCGATCCAACCGATCTGGCGGCACTCGACGCCGTATTGGCCCAGCGTCGTCTACTTGATGGCGATGTTTACAGCAGCGAGCGAGATCTGGAAGGACGCCACGGACGGGTCATGAAATACGACCTGAATGAGACGCCGCACTGATTCGTCGTTGTGTGTCGGGCCCGCGTAGACATTTACGACGTCTGCGGGCTCCTCGCCTGCTCAATCAATCCAGCGCCTTGTGCGACTTTTCATCCATGAACGCGACGGCGATCAACCCCAGCAGACCGCAGCCGATCACATACCAAGCGGGCGCAAGCGTGCTACCGGTCGCGATGATCAGTGAAGTCACGAAGAATTGCGCGAACCCCCCAAAAATCGCGACCCCGATGCTATAGACCACGGCCCCGCCGGTCGCCCGCACCGAGCGCGGGAAGAGCTCACCGAGCATCGCCCCAACGCCGCCGACGTTGATCGCGTGGATCGACGAAAGAAGCGTGACGACCGTGAGCAGCGTGCTGGTCGTGGGCCATCGGTTCAATGCAACGAAGGCTGGATAGATCGCGAGCAACAGCACGACGCGGGAGCCTTGTGCGAGCGTGTTGCGTCCGAAGCGGTCGGTCAGGTATCCACCGACCGGTGCGAGCACAAAAATAATCGCGCCCGATACACAACCTGACAGCATCGCGATGCCAGGCGGCAGGCCGAGCGTCTTGACGGCGTAGATCGACAGATAGAACACGATGATGAAATGCGCCGATGTACCGGCAATCGTCAGTCCCAGGCCCATTAGCACGGCGCGCCTGTGATCGCGGAGTACATCGAGCAGAGGTAGCTTCGGTGCCTTTTGCTGCGGGGTGGGCATGGGCTCTTCTTCGAGCGTCTTGCGCAACCACCAGCCGACCGGCACGATCAGTGTGCCGATCAGGAACGGCACGCGCCATCCCCAGCTTTCGAGTTGTGCGGTCGTAAGCGTTGCCGTCAGCGCTACGCCGGTCAACGCGCCCGCGAGCGCGGCGAGACCCTGGCTCGCGAACTGCCACGACGCATACAGGCCGCGCCGGTTGGGCGGCGCTTGTTCGAGTAGCAGCGTAGTCGATGCCCCCACTTCGCCGCCCGCCGAAAATCCTTGAATGAGCCGTGCGACCACCAGGATGATGGGCGCTGCGACCCCCGCTTGTCCGTACGTCGGCGCGACGGCGATCATCGCCGTGCCGACTGCCATCAGCCCGAGCGTGAGTACCATCGCCTTCTTGCGTCCGGCGCGATCCGCGTACATGCCGATCACAAGCCCGCCCACGGGCCGCGTGAAAAAGCCGACACCGAAGCTCGCGACCGCCAGCAACAACTGCCCGACCGGATCGTGTACGGGAAAGAACAGCTTCCCGATCAGCAAGGCGAAGAACCCATAGACGGTAAAGTCGTAGAACTCGAGCGCGTTACCCACTGCTGCCGCAGTGACAAGCCGCGCGCGGCTTTGTTTGCGGTGACCTGGGGCCGCGCGCGGCGCAACGTCGAGGCCTGATACGGTCGGTATGCTCATGTCTTCTCTCGAAACGCGGTGCGTGCTGCAGGTGGGGGCGGGTTTGAAATGAGGTTCGGACGAGTCAGTCGGCCAGATACGCTTCGCTCAGGCGCACCCAGTAGCTCGCGCCGATGGCAAGAATGTCGTCGTTGAAGTCGTAGCCGGGGTTGTGGACCATGCAGCTTCCCTTGCCCTCGACGCCATTGCCGATCCAGGCGTACGCACCCGGGACGACTTCGGCCATGAAGGCGAAGTCCTCGCTGCCCATGAGCGGATGCGCCTGGGTATCCACCCGTTGCGTACCGAGCATCTTCTGCGCGACTTCAGCCGCGAACGCGGTCGGTTCCGGATGATTGACGAGCACGGGATAACCCCATTCATAGTCGATCTCCGCCTCTACCCCGAACGACGCTGCCTGCGCATGCACAAGCGCCGTGATGCGTTGCCGCAAAAGGTCGCGCACAGCGGGATCGAGCGCACGGATCGACAGTTTCATCTCGGCGGTCTGCGGAATCACATTGAAGGTGTCGCCGGCTTTCACACTGCCCACCGAGATTACCGCCGACTTCTGCGAATCAATTTCCCGCGCCACAATGCTCTGCAGCGCGAGGATGATGCCCGCTACTGCGGGCATGGGGTCACGTGACAGGTGTGGCAACGCGCCGTGCCCGCCTAACCCGCGCAGCACGATCGTGGCGCGGTCGGCTGAGGCCATCGCGGGGCCGGTGCAGAAGTTCATGCCGCCGGTTTCGTAGCCCGGCATGTTGTGCAGTCCGAACACGGCGTCGCAGGGAAACTGCTCGAAGAGACCGTCTTGAATCATCGCCCGCGCGCCGCCGTAGCTTTCTTCGGCCGGCTGGAAGATCAACGTCAGCGTGCCGGAAAACTGCCGGCTTTCGGCGAGATAACGCGCGGCGCACAGGAGCATCGCGGTGTGGCCGTCGTGACCGCAGGCGTGCATCGTCTTCGGGACTGCGCTGGTGTAGGGAAGGCCGGTCGCCTCCTCGATGGGCAGCGCGTCCATGTCGGCGCGCAAGCCGATGCGCCGGCTGCCGTTGCCCAGCTTCAGCACGCCGACCACGCCAGTCTTGCCTAGGCCGCGTGTCACTTCGTAGCCCCATTGCGTGAGCAGGCTTGCGACCAGGTCGCCGGTTGCCCGCTCCTGGAAAGCGAGCTCGGGATTTGCGTGGATCTGGCGCCGCACGGCGATAAGGTCCGGCGCAATGGCGGCAATTCCGGGAATGACGGGATCGACTGACAGCATGACTAACTCCTTATTACGTTTCGATATTCGGCGTGACAGCACTCGGTCAAGCATATAAAGTCAAAAGGAAAACCAAAAGACAGTTAATTAAATTTACGACTACCTTTGGTTGTCGGTATAAACCCGGAATTTCCCGATGAAATACCATCAGTTGCGCGCGTTCCTGACGGTAGCCGAGCAAGGCAGCATCCGCGCGGCGGCGCGCAGCCTGCATCTGTCGCAGGCCGCATTGACAAAGGCGTTGAAAGAACTCGAGCAGGACCTGGGCGTGCCGCTCGTGCTGCGTACTGCGCGCGGCGTGCAATTGACCGCGTTCGGCTTGCAGTTGAGGATTCGGGCGCAGATGGTGGTGAGCGAGATGCGTCGCGCCGAAGACGACATCGCGCATATGAAAGGCGCGGTGACCGGCAGCGTGGCGGCCGCCATTACGCCAACCGCCGCGCTCTCAATCCTGCCCAAAGCGTTCAGCGCATTTCGAAAGAAGATGCCGCATGCGCGCGTGAGTTTTATCGAAGGATTTCCGGGTGTTGCGCTGCCGCGTCTGCGTGACGGGTCGCTTGATTTCGTCGTGGCCGTGGTTGTACCGGAACATCTCGATCCCGCGTTCGACTACATCGAGCTCTACAAAATCAGTTCGGTGGTCGTCGCGCGGAAAGATCATCCGCTGGCGCAATGCTCGTCCCTGGCTGAACTCGTCGATGCGGAATGGCTGCTGAATCCGTCGCCCGAAAGCTCGACACGCGGACTGCTCGACTTCTTCGCGGCGAACGGTTTGCCGATGCCGCAGAAAATTATCGAGTGTCCGAGCTTCGTGATTGCGCACGGATTGTTGCGTGGCTCGGATACCGTTGCGTTGTTGCCCGAGCCTTTGCTGGACCAACCGTGGGTGCGCGAGGGTATCGCCGTGTTGCCTGTAGCCGACCTGCCGCCGCCGATAGCAATCGGCGTAGTGACTCGCCGCGATAGTCCGCTGACACCGGCCGCCTCGTTGCTGCTGGATTGTTTGCAGGACGTGGTGACGTCGCTAAGGTTGAACGTCCCGGCGCGCCGTTTAATCCAGGGGCGGTAACCGGCGTTCGACAGGGGTTGACTTGATGATCGCCGTGCTTGTCTCGGCTCGCTCTGCGACCTTCGACAGAATTTCGTCGAGTTGTTCGATCGTCTTGAGAAAGAGCCGGCAGACAAAACAGTCGTCGCCGGTGACCTTGTCGCATTCGACGAATTCGGGAATGCGTCGGATGGCTTCTTCCACCAGGTGCAGTTGACCAGGCAGTGGTTTGACTCGAACGATGGCCTGAAGCGTGTATCCCAGCGCACGCGGGTCGAGCCTGACCGCGAACCCCTGGATCACGCCACGCGCTTCGAGCTGGCGCACGCGCTCGGCTGTGCTGGGCGCCGACAAGCCAATCCGGCGCGCGAGTTCGCTCATCGCGATCCGGCCGTCCTCGGAGAGAACGGCGAGCAATTCTCGGTCGGTCTGGTCGAGTAAGACAAGACCTGGCGGAAAAGAAAGGCGATTCTTCAATTGAGCCTTCGATTTGAAGTTAAAACGTCGATGTCCACTCATTTTACGCATGGAATCAAGCTTGCCGCGCTACTAAACTAACTATACAGATAGAACTGGCACCACTTGAAAGGCGAGGCGATGAGCTCGAAAGACATGCGCGTTGGCTGCGTGGAAATGAGTGTAGCGATGCTGATATCCGGCACGGTCGGCTGGCTCGTGGTGTCGTCGCAGCAAACGCCGCTGAACGTCGTGTTCATTCGTTGCGTGTTTGGGGCGGCGACGCTGCTCGCAATCTGCGCGCTAAAAGGGATGCTGCGCAAAAGCTTGTTTTCATGGCGCATGCTTGGCCTGGTAACGCTCGGCAGTGCCACGATCGTCGGCAACTGGGTGCTGCTGTTTGCGGCCTATTCGCGAGCCTCCATATCCATGGCGACCGCCGTCTATAACACCCAGCCTTTCATGCTTGTCTTGCTCGGTGCGGTGGTGTTTCGCGAACGAATTACCTTGCGCACGATTCTCTGGCTCATTGTCGCGTTCTTGGGCCTCGTGCTGGTTGTGCGAGTGGAGCCTGCGGTGTTGGCCAAGCCCGGTGAATATCTGGAAGGTATTGGCTATGCGCTCGGCGCGGCATTTCTCTATGCGATCTGTTCGATCGTGACCAAGCAGCTCAAGGGAACGCCGCCCCACTTGATTGCGTTGTTGCATGTGGCGTTCGGCATCATCATGCTTGCGCCATTCGTCGATTTCCAGAATCTACCCACCACCCCGAATCATTGGGCGGATCTTGTCGTGCTCGGCGTGATCAACACCGGCATCATGTACGTGCTGCTTTATGGCGCCATCCAGAAACTGCCGACTGCAGTGACGGGCGCGTTGTCCTTCATCTATCCGGTTGTGGCGATCATTGTGGACCGGGTCGCGTTCGGACAACGATTAGGATGGCTGCAGATTGTTGGCGCGGCGCTGATTCTGCTGGCGGCCGCTGGGACTACTTTGGGATGGGAACTCACGCCGCGCGAACGAGCAGCTTTGGAGTAGCCAGTCGTCAAGCGGTTTTCCCGATCAACAAGCACATCCTGCAAGCTGTTACGTCCACTATCCGTTATGAACCCGCTTTACGTATTTCCACGCAATTCAGTCGGTCACTTCAACGTGATCCGACTACTCGCGGCCGCAGGTTCCAAAAGCAAAAAACCGTTGCTCATCTGACTGGAGCGCTGTTCCGTCAGGTGCGACGGAACAGATACGGTCACTCGATTTCCATTCCTGTTCTCCGACACCCTGACGGTTTTTATCGGTCAAAGAGGAGAGTATGGAATGTCGATTTTTTCTGGTATCTGGATTCCGTTGGTCACGCCGTTTTCAAACGGACGTGTGGATCACAACGCGCTGCGAAACCTGGTCAGGTCTTACGTTGAAGCAAAGGTAGCGGGGTTCGTTGCGCTGGGAACAACGGGCGAACCGTCTTCGCTCGATCACGCTGAGCAGGCACAGGTGCTCGCGACCATCCTGGACGAGGCGAGGAACCATCCCGTCGTGGCGGGGCTGGCCGGCAATAACGCGGCAGACCTTCGCGAGCGCGCGCTGCACTTGAATGAATTGCCGATCGCCGGCTTGCTGGTTCCTGGGCCTTACTATGTGCGGCCCTCGCAGGCTGGCTTGACGAGCCACTTCACCACCCTCGCCGATATCAGCACAGTCCCTTTGATTGTCTACGACATTCCGTATCGGACAGGCGTGCGGCTGGATCTCGCGACCTTGTTGACGCTCGCCGGCCATCCCAACATTCACGCAATCAAGGATTGCGCCGGGTCGCTGGAAACAACGCTCGCACTCATCCTCGATGGACGTTTGTCAGTACTGGCCGGTGAGGACCTGAATATGTTCGGCACGTTATGTCTTGGCGGCCACGGTGCGATCGCGGCGAGTGCCCATGTGCGCGCGGCCGACTTCGTTGAGGTTTATGAAGCCATCAAAGACGGTCGTATTGATGAAGGACGCGAGCGGTTCCATCGACTCGTACCGTTGATACAAGCACTCGTGTCCGAGCCTAATCCGGCACCTGTGAAGTGTGCGCTCGAGATCTTGGGAATGATTCGCCAGGAACTTCGTGCGCCGATGACGCAAGCAACCGGCCGGCTGCGCGATCAGCTTGGCGTCCTGCTGTCGAGCTAGGCGAAAAATCAGCGCGGCAGCCGGTGCATGCGATTCACGTAAGGATACCGCCGCGCTTATTTCACCAGGTGCAGTCCCTTCGCCAGCACAACGCCCTTTTCGCGGTTGATCAGCCAGATATCGCCGACGTTCGCGTGCAGCGTTGCCGTGCGCGTGGTGATGTCGGTGGGCTCCTCGTTGCTCGGGTCGGTATGGTCCTTGGTCTGCGTCAGATAAGGCGGCACCACCCGACAGATCAGTACGAGCGCGAGATCGCCGTCTTCCTGGGAAAATGCGTCCGGCGACAGCACGAAGCGTCCATGCACCGTGGTCCTGTTGTGCTTGTTGACGGCATCCAGTTCGATGATATCGATGTTCTGTATATAGCCCTTCGATTTCGCTTCGGCCGCGACCACCAGCTTTCGGCCACGCGGTCCGGTGACGGTCCTTTTGAGGACGATGGTGTCGGGGTGGTCGCTATCCGACAGATCCACGTCTACCGTCATCACGCGGACCTTCGACCGATAGCGGATTCCATACGGCGCGGGCACAACGAACGCGAGATCGCGGCTTAGCTTGGCGTCCATCAACGCGGAGTCGTGCAGCGTCTTCGGCAAAGCGTCGCCGACCAGATCTTCTACTCGATGCGTGAACGAGAGCGCCTTGCTATCGGTGAATTTGCGCGCCAGCGCGTCCCTGACGGCAGCCGGATCGTCGCCCGTGAAACCGGGCGCCATCACGATGCCGACCGGCGTGACGTCTTCTGTTTGTGCGGACGCAGCGGCCGCGCTGCTGGCGGTTTGAGCCCGTGCCGTCGCACACACGGAAAGAAGAACCCAAGCGGCGCTTATGCTCGCCTGTTTGATTTTCTGAAGACTCATTAGCAGACTCCCATGGGCATGATCGCGGACCGCCTGGTCTTCGTGCTGCACGAGCAGCAATCGAGTCAATTCATTGCAATTCAATTCTATTCAATGGTACCCGGCTAGAAAAGATAAGTGGGGACATTGGTGCGAGGGCGCGGTATTAAACGTAAGTTGAGAAGGCCTGCACCGCTTGACGACTGGGTGAGGTGTAAAGTTTCTCGAATCGAAGAGCATTGGCAATTTAGGTGCTTAAGAGAAACGCTGGTCGTGAACAATCTTTCCGCTAGGGAAAACCAATATGAAGTCTTCCGTCATTCATGCGTTGCCGCGCCGGGATGGTTTATCAGGTGGGGCGTTGTGATGAGTGGGCCGCTTAAGGGGATTCGCGTGGTCGAGATGGTCGGGCTCGGGCCGTGCCCGTTCGCCGCCATGATGCTCGCCGACATGGGCGCGGAAGTGATCCGCATTGATCGTCAGCAGACCGGTGGCGCCACGCCGTATCCCATGCAAGGCACGAAATTCGATGTGATGGCGCGCGGGCGGCGCTCGCTCGCGCTGGATCTCAAGCAACCGGAGGGACGTGAGCTGGCGCTGCATCTTGTTGCTCAGGCCGATGCGCTGATCGAAGGTTTTCGCCCTGGTGTGATGGAGCGGCTTGGCCTTGGACCGGACGTGTGCCTGGAACGCAATCCGAAGCTTGTGTACGGTCGTGTCACGGGCTGGGGGCAGGACGGTCCACTGGCCCAGACCGCCGGGCACGATCTGAATTACATCGCGATGAGCGGCATGCTGCACGAGATTGGTTGTAGCAATGCACCGCCGGTGCCGCCGCTGAATCTGGTCGGTGACTTTGGCGGCGGCGGCATGATGCTCGCGTTCGGGGTGTTGTGCGCGCTGCTGGAAGCGCGTGGGTCGGGCAAGGGCCAGGTGATCGATGCCGCGATGGTCGAAGGCTCTGCGCTACTGGGCGCGATGATCTACGGTTATAAGGCGTTTGGTGCGTGGGCGGATGAGCGAGGCTCGAACATGCTTGGCGGCGGCGCGCATTTCTACAATACCTATGCATGCGCGGATGGGAAATTCGTGTCGGTTGGGGCGATCGAACCGCAGTTCTATGCTTTGTTGTTGAAGCTGTGCGGTATCGACGATGCGGCCTTTGACCGTCAGATGGATCGCGAGCAATGGCCGTCGCTGAAAACGAAAACAGCGGCCATCTTTGCGACGAAATCGCGACAGGCGTGGTGCGAGTTGATGGAAGGGACGGATGTGTGCTTCGCGCCCGTGCTCGATATGGACGAAGCGCCGGCGCATGTGCATAACCGGACGCGGGGGACGTTTATTGACGTGGACGGGGTGACGCAACCGGGCCCGGCGCCGCGCTT
>Ga0302308_10000842_pt1 | contig 25665 bp, 25 predicted proteins | sample III_Palsa_E3_3_FD_200531 | JGI IMG/M metagenome (GOLD analysis project Ga0302308, IMG submission 200531) | Peat permafrost microbial communities from Stordalen Mire near Abisko, Sweden - III_Palsa_E3_3 | ecosystem: Environmental > Terrestrial > Soil > Palsa > Peat permafrost | place: Sweden...
GTGGAAATGGCAGCGCGAGCGGCGGAGGGGGGAGACTTCGTAGGGAGGCGGCGCCTCGGTCTTGCAGCGCTCCTGCACGAGCCCGCAGCGCTCGGCGAAGATGCAGCCGGTCGGCACCGAGCCGGGAGTCGGCAGGAACCCGGGGATCGTGTCGAGCGCCCGCTGTGCCTTGAGCGTGTCGCGGCGGGGAATGCAACGCAGGAGCCCGACGGTGTACGGGTGGCGCGGGTCGGTGAACACCTCGCGCGCCGGCCCCTCCTCGACGAGCTCGCCGGCGTACAGCACGCCGACGCGGTCGCACATCTTCGCGATCACGCCGAGGTTGTGAGAGATGAACAGCAGCGAGGTTCCGAACTCCTCCCTGAGCGCCAGGATCAGCTCGAGGACCTCGGACTCCACGGTCGCGTCGAGCGCGGTTGTCGGCTCGTCGAGGATCAGCAGCGACGGCTGCGAGGCGAGCGCCATCGCGATCACGACGCGCTGCAGCATCCCGCCCGAGAGCTGGTGCGGGTAGCGTCGCATCACGCTGGCAGGGTCGGAGATCCGCACCTTGCCCAGCATCTCCTCACCACGCTCCATCGCCTGCGCGCGGGGCAGCCCGGCGATCTCGAACACCTCGGCCACCTGGCGCCCGACGCGGATCGTCGGGTTGAGCGCGCGCCCAGGCTCCTGGTAGACCATCGACAATTTGTGGGCCCGCAGCTCGCGAAGCTCGGAGCCGCGGAGCGCCAGCACGTCGCGGCCGTCGACGGCGATCCGTCCTTCGCTGACGCGGCCGTTGCGGGCCAGGTAGCGCACGACCGCGAGCGCCATCGTCGACTTTCCGCAGCCCGACTCGCCGACGAGCCCGAACGCTTCGCCGGGAGCGACGCGGAAGCTGACGTCGCGCAGCACGAGCACGTCCTTGTTGCGGACGCGGTAGCTGACGTCGACGTGCTCCACGGACAGCGCGTCGGTCGGTGGCGCCGCGGGCGCGCGCCCCGCGACCTCGGGCGCGGCGCTCATCGCTCGAGTGCCTTCTCGATCGAATCGGCGATCAGGTTGACGGCGATCACGAGCGATGCGATCGCGAGTGCGTCGAACAGCACCTCCCACCAGTAGCCGGCGGTCACCTGTCCGTAGTTGGTGGCGATCTCGAGCCCCCAGTCGGGCGACGGCGGCTGCACGCCGAAGCCGAGGAAGGAGAGGATCGCGACGGTGAAGATCGCGTAACCGAGGCGGACAGTGAACTCGACCATCACCGGCGCCATCACGTTCGGAAGAATCTCGACGAACATGATGTACGCGGCGGGCTCACCTCGCAGCCGCGCCGCCGCGACGTAGTCGAGCTCGCGCTCCTGCAGCACCGCCGAGCGCACGGTGCGCGCGATCAGCGGCGTGAACACGACCCCGATGACGATGATGATCGTCACGTCCGAGTGCCCGAGCGCGTTGACCACGATCAACGCGGTGACGACCAGCGGCAGCGCCAGGAAGGCTTCGACGAAGCGGCCGAGCACGTCGTCGGTGAGGCCGCGGAAGTACCCCATCACGAGCCCCAGCGCGGTTCCCAGCACGGTTCCCAGGAGCGTCGCGAGCGGGGCGATGAACATGATGTCGCGCGAGCCGACGATCACGCGCGAGAACATGTCGCGGCCGAGCTCGTCGGTGCCGAACAGATGCGCGCCCGACGGGGGCTGGTTGATGCTGAGGAGGTTCTGGGCGTTTGGATCGTCTGGTGCGATCAGGCTGCCGAAGATCGCGCAGACGATCCAGACGAGCAGGATGAAGGCCCCGACGAGGAACAGCTTCGAGCGCAACAGCGTGTGGAGGAGCTCACCGCGCGGCTCGCGCCCCGCCACCTGGAGCGCGCCGGTTGGATCGATCGGGACGGCTGTGGCACTCATTCGGCGGCCGCCAGGCGAATGCGCGGATTGAGCAGCGAGAACATCACGTCGGCACCGAGCGTCGCGACCATGTACACGGTGCCGATCGTCAGCACGCCCGCTTCGAGCATCGGGAAGTCCTTGTTGGTCGCCGCCTGCACCACGAGCGAACCGATGCCCTGGTAACGGAACAGCGTCTCGACGACGACCAGGCCGCCGATCAGATATCCCGTCTGGGTCGCGATCACGGTTATCGTCGGCAGCAGCGAGTTGCGCAGCACGTGCCGGCGGATCATCACGCCGCGTGGCAGACCCTTGAGCGTCGCGGTGCGAGCGTAGTCGGAGTCGAGCGCCTCGATCGTGCCGGCGCGGGCCATCCGCATGATGTAGCCGAACAGGATCAGGACGAGCGGGATCGCGGGCATGATCAGGTACTTGAGCGACGTGAAGAAGCCGGCGCCCTGCGGCGGCGTCGCTTCGATCGGCAGCACCTTCAAGCCGATCCCGAGGATCAGGATCAGGATGATTCCCGACACGAACTCCGGAACCGTCGTGGCCGACAGGCCGATCACGCTGATCGCCCGGTCGAGCGGCTTGCCGGCGTTGAGTGCGGCCAGCACCCCGGCCCCGATCGCGAGCGGGACGACGATCACGAACGCGACCGCGGCGAGCTTCAGCGAGCGGCCGAGCGCGGCGGTCAGCAGTGGCCCGATCGGGGCCTGGTACTGATATGAGTGCCCGAGGTTCCCCCGGAGGATGTGGCCGATCCACGTCAGGTACTGGGAGGTCACGGACTTGTCGACGCCGAGCTGATGGTCGAGCGCCCTGACCGCGCTCTGCGCGGCCAGGGGGCCCAGGATCGAGCGTCCGGGATCGCCGGGCAGGATCTGCCCGACGAAGAAGACGATCATGCTCAGAATCCACAGCGTGATCAGCGCCAGGCCGAGCCGCTTGAGGATGAACTTGACCATCGCCCGGACGCCGGACGCTCAGCTGATCGATGCGCTGTTCAGGTAGAGCTGCGCGATCGACGTCGGATTCAGGCCACTGACGTTGGGCGTCGAGGCGGTCAGTCCATCGATCCAGTACGGATAGACGATCGGCGTCTCAGCCAGCAGCAGCGTCTCGATCTTCTTCGCGATCGTCCGCTGCGTGCTGAGGTCGACCGACGCCACGTACTGCTTGACCAGTGAGTCGTAGGTCTTGTTGTTGAACCTGGCGGCGTTCCACGGTCCGCCTGAGACCAGCGGCGCGTTGAGGAACACGTTCGGCACACCACGGCTGCCGTAGTCGACGAGGCTCATTGCTCCATCGAGCCAGTCGGAGTTGCCGAACGTCGCCTTGCCGTAGTAGGCGTCCTGGGTCTCGATGTCGAGCGTGATGTCGATCCCCGCCTTGGCCGCGTCGGCCTTGATCACCTGCGCCAGCTCCGGGATCTCCTCGTAGATCTCGGTCTTCAGCGTTGTTGAGAAGCCGTGCGGGTGGCCGGCGGCGGCCAGCAGTGCCTTCGCCTCCTTGATGTTCTGCGTCCGCTGTGTGATCGACACGGTCGAGGGGAAGCTCGGCGCGAACGGATAGTCGTTGGCGGCGCTGCCGTACCCGTCGAGCAGCGCGGTGACCATCGCCGAGCGCTGGAGCGTGTAGGCGACCGCCTGGCGCACCCGCGCGTCGCTGAAGGGCGCCAGGTCGGTGCGCATCGACAGCTCGCGGTGGTTGGAGGACTTCAGCTTGATGATCTTGTAGGCGGAGTTGTTGAGCAGCGACGTGGCGCCCGCCGGGACGAACTGGGCAATCACGTCGACGTCGTTGCCCTCCAGCGCGAGGATCATTGGCTGCTGGCTCGAGTAGAACTTGAACGAGGTGCCGGTCAGCAGCGGCTTGGCACCCCAGTAGTGGGGGTTGGGGACGAACGACGCGCCGACGCCCTGCGTGTAGCTCGAGAGCTTGAACGCGCCGGTGCCGACGAACGTGCTCTGCCACGTGCTGAAGTCGGTTCCGTTCGGGACGATGATCGCGTTGTAATTGTCAGAGGAGACGAGGTACGGGAAGTTCCCGTTGGGCGCCTCGAGGGTGAACTCGACGGTCGTCGCGTTGATCTTCTTGACGCCCGCGGGGGTCAGGACGCCGCTGAACGTCGAGAGCGCGTTGGAGGCGTTCTTCGGGTCCGAGAGCTGCTGGAACGTGTAGACGACGTCGTCGGCGGTCATCGCGGCGCCGTTGCTGAAGGTCACGCCGCTGCGCAGCGTGAACGTCCAGACGGTGCCGTTCTTGTTCGCCGACCACTTGGTTGCGAGCATCGGCTGGAGCATCAGCTTCAGGTTTGAGTCGAACGCGAGGAACTCGCCCGTCTGGTTGAGCATGCACAGCCCGCCCGCGTCGTCGACGGTCAGCGGATTGACCGCGGCGGCCGGCGTGGTCGACGCGATCCGCAGCGTGCCGCCGGCCGCGGGGCGTGCGATCACTGAGCGCTTTGCGATCGCGGCGGCCGGCGACTCGCCCGCCAGGACCGCCGCGAGCAGCGGGGCCGACATGCCGAGGATGCTCCCGCGGCGCACGAACTCACGGCGTGAGATGTGACCGGCGACGAGCTCGTCGATGTAATGGTTCTCGAGCTCGCTTCGACCGGCGCGCAACCGGTCGAGCTCCGAATGCTTCTTAGGCCTCATAGTGTGACCACCTTCCCAGGGTTGGACCTCATTTCGGGATCGCTCGAGGCGAGCCTGCGAGCCCCGGCGATCACCGCTTCCACCAGCACCTCGTTACGTTTGTGCGTCATGCGACCACTCGGGACGCAGATTGTGAGCGCCGCCGCAACCCGACCCGGAGGGCCGATCGGCGCGGCCACGCAGTGCAGGCCGAGAGCGGTCTCGTCGATGTTCTCGGCGAAGCCGCGGGCGCGGACGCGCCGCAGGCGTTCAAGCAGGCCATCGAGCGTCAGCGCAACGCCGGTTGGGGTGACCAACTCCAAGCCGGCGTACATCGCCGTGATCGCGGCGTCGGGGAGGTCGGCCAGCATCACCCGGCCGGAAGCCGCGGCAAACGCCGGCAGGCGGCTGCCGATGGCTGTCATCAGCCTGACCGGGTGCGTCGTCTCCTCCTTGGCGATGAACACGCTGTCGCGGCCGTCGAGCACCGCCAGGCAGGTCGTCTCGTTGTGGCGAGCGACCAGCTCCTCGGCGACCACGCGAAAGCTCGAGATCAGCGCCGACGCCGGCGTCGCCCGGGCGAGCCACGCGATCCGTGGGCCGAGCGCGAAGCAGCTGGTGACGGGATCACGCGCGACCCAACCACGCTCCGCCATCACCGAGCACACGCGGTGAACGGTGCTCTTCGCGATCCCCGTCTGGCATGCGAGCTGACCGAGCGTCGCCGGCCCCCGACGGTCGAGCACGTCGAGCACGTCGAGCACGGCCGTGATTCCAGCTGAGGCTAAGCCTGGACGAGCGGGCGATCGTGCCCCGACGACCGTCACGCTGGTGCCGTCCCACAGGTGGAACGGCGTTTGGCCAGGAGCACCATCCGCGGTTTCTTTCACACCGCGGCGATCCCTGTCAAGTTAAGGTTCTCTATCGGGAATGATCCCGTGCCCGAGCGCGACGACCAGCTCGCCCTCCCGGCGAGCGTGTAGGGTCGAGCGCGATGCTGCTCTGGAACGCGCGGCTGATCGACGGGACCGGACGTGCTCCCGTGGCGCGCGCAGCGGTCTGGATCGACGGCGGTGCGGTCGCGAAGGTGGGTGTGGCGGGCGGGGACCGGCCTGACGGAGCGATCGACTGCGCGGGGCGGACGGTCCTCCCGGGTCTGATCGACGCGCACGCACACGTCTCGAGCGACACCAAGCGCAGCCCCGGCTTCGGGCCACCGGCGCCGCTGGCGGGCGAGCTGCCGCGGCCCCGCGAGCTTGGTTACTTCGTCCTCGCCAAGGCCGCCACCGCGCTGCTCGCCGCCGGGATCACGAGCGTTCGCGACGTCGGCTCCTACGACGACGAGGCGATCGTCCTGCGCGAGGCGGTGCGTCTCGGGCTCGTCGAAGGCCCGCGGATCCTCTCCTGCGGGCGGATCATCTCGGCGACCGCCCCAGGCGGAGTCCTGTTCGGGACCATGTACCGGGAAGCGGACGGTCCCGACGACATGCGCAAAGCGGTGCGCGAGCAGCTGCGTCGCGGCGCCGACTTCGTCAAGCTGATGGCGACGGGCGCGCGGTCGGTGCTGGCGGAGGATCCCGAGCCGGCCCAGATGACCGCGGCGGAGCTGCACGCGATCGTCGATGAAGCCCACCGGCTCGGGATTCGAGTCGCCGCGCACGCCGAGGGCCTCGCCGGCGCGAGGCTCGCGGTGGCCGAGGGCGTGGACACGATCGAGCACGGGCTGTCGCTGCACCGTGATCCGGCGCTGCTGGAGGCGATGGCGGAGCGTGGGGTCGTGCTGGTCCCCACGCTCACCACGTTTCACGATCTCGCCCAGCGCTTCACGGACGTGTTCGCCCCGGCGCTGGTCGAGCAGGCCAAGCGCCAGCTCGAAGAGGCCTACAGCACGCTCGCCGCGGCTCGAGCCGCGGGCGTGACGCTCGCGATGGGCCACGACAGCGGGCCTCCGGGCAACAACGCGATCGAGCTCGTGCGGATGGTCGATGGCGGTCTGTCGCCGCTTGAAGGGATCGTGGCTGCCACCCACGGGTCGGCCCGCGCCCTCGGCCTCGACGGCGTCGGCACGCTGACGAGCGGGGCGGCCGCCGACCTCGTCGTGCTCGACGGCGATCCGCTGGCCGACGTGCGGGCGCTGCTCGACGCCTCGCGGATCTGGCTCGTGCTGAAGACCGGCAAGCCCGTCGCCGGCGCGGCGCTCGCGAGCGCCGGATTCCCTACGCCGCCAGGTCCTCCCGCTCGCTGCGCAGTTCCTCCGCGTAGCTGACCGACATCCGGCGCATGACGCCGCCGTCGTCGATCGTGTACTGGCCAAGGCGCCACAGTGGCGGCGAGTAGGCGTGAATCGAGACCGAGCGCTCGTCCACGCCGGAGATCCGGTGGATCTGCTCCGGCCCGAACGAGAACGTCTCGCCGGCCGGCACGTGGCGGAAGGCATGGTCGCCGCCGATCCGCAGGCTCGACTCGGTCAGCGCCCCGTCGACCACGCAGATCGCGCCGGCCGAGATGTCGTGGTCGTGCCAGCCGGTGTCGTTGGCGGAGGTCCAGCAGATCAGCCAGACGTCGACGTGCTCGTCGCGGTGGAGCGAGACGAAGTGGCGCTCCTGGTCGGAGAAGGCGATCCGCTCGCGCCACCAACAGGGAGTGCCCGCGATCTCTTCGACGAGCGACTCCAGCTCCGGCCGTTCAAGATTGCGCGCCGGCAGAGATGGCCAGGCCATGCGAAGCCTCCTTGTTGTTGAGAAGTCGATCGGGGTTTGCGCTCCACAGCGCGTGCCGTTCGGCGCTCCCGAGGCCACCGAGCGCGGGGGCGGCGTACGGGCGGTCCGAGCCGCCGACGAGCACGTCGATGCCGAGGACGCGGACCGTGGCGTCGATCGCCGTCGACCCGTACGAAGAGGTCTCGAGGAACGCGTCGAAGTCGACCTCGCTGCGAAGCCCCGCGCGAGCCGCGAAACGTTCGAAGTGCAGCGGGGCGAGGCCCGCCAGGATCGCGAACAGGACGCGCAGCCGTGGATGGCGTGGGCGGCCGTGTGCGCGAAACGCGAACCAGGCGGCGTGCATCTGCTGGACGTAGTCGACGATCGCCGGCCACCAGGCCGGTTCCCGGCCCGAGCCGGGCGCCGCCGGGCCCGGATGGATGAACAGCGGCCGCCCGCGCCGCTCGAGCACCTCGAGCAGCGGTGCGGAACGCGCGTAACCGGCGGCGCTGAGCAGCGCGGTGGCGGGAAGCTGCAAGCCGACGAACCCCCGCTCGAGCTCACGCCCGAGCCCGTCGGGATCGACCGCGGTCAGGCAGGCGCCGGCCCAAGCCCGAAACGGCTCTCCCAGCGCCAGCGCCCCCTCGTGGTAGGCGTCGAGCAGCTCGTGGGCCTCGGACGCCGGCAGGAGCTCGATCCCGAGCGGGGCGGACAGCGACACGAGCGCCAGGTCGAGTCCGTCAGCGCGAGCCAGCGCGGCCCGGAGAGCCGGGTCATGGGCGCTCGGATCAACCGCATAGTCCGCCTCGCCGGCGAGTTCGAGGGTCCATCCGCGCAGCCGCGGAGGGCGCGTCCGCTGCCGCAGCGCGGCGAGCAACGGCGCCGGCCACAGGTGCTGATGCACATCGATCTTCACGCGGGCTCGAAGCGGCTCATTTAACCGTTTCAGTGAACCGGTTAAGTGAAAGCCTGTCAAGGTCGTGTCGATCCGGTTTACGCTGTCGCCTGTGAGTCCCAAGCGGGTCACGATCCGGGAGGTGGCCGACGCAGCCGGCGTATCGCCGGCGGCAGTGTCCTACGCACTGCGTGGCATCCAGGTCTCCGAGGAGACGCAGGAGCGCGTCCGGCGGGTCGCGACCGACCTCGGCTACGAGGCCAACCCGATCGCGCGGGCGCTGGCGAGCGGACGTACGGGCATGGTCGGGATCCTGGGCCCATCGCTCGAGGACCTCTGGCTCCAGCGGCTCGTCGCCGTGGCCGGGCGCGAACTGCTCGCCCGCGACCGCTACGCGCTGATCCTCGACGCCGGCGGCGACCCCGCGCGCCAGCGAGTGCTCGCGGGGCGGCTGCGCGACCAGCACGTCGACGGCCTGATCGTCTCGCCGGTCGATCCTTCCGATCCGTTCTGGGCCGAGCTCGCGCAGACGCTCGCGGTGGTCTCTATCGGCGACGCGTTGACCGGCGCAGCGGCCGCGGGCGAGGTTCTGTTCGACAACCGCACCGGCGTCTCGAGCGCGCTCGAGCACCTGCACGCGCTCGGCCACCGGCGCATCGCGGTGATCTGCCCGCCGGGATCGCCGACCAACGATCGGCCGGCCGAGGTGCTGGTCGGCGCCGAGGCGAAGCGTCTGGCGCTGGACGTCGCGATCGTCAACTCGCCCTACGAGCTCGGCGACGCGACCGGCGTCGCGCACGCCGTTCTGTCGGCGGCCGACCGACCGACCGCCGCGTTCTGCTTCTCGGACTCGATCGCCTACGGTGTCTATGCCGCATGCCGTCAGCTCGGCCTGTCGATCCCCGAACAGGTCTCGGTGATCGGCTACGACGACCATCCGGTGTCGGCGCTGCTCGCGCCGCCGCTGACCAGTTTCGACTGGGCGCCGGAGCGCCTCGCCGAGGTCGCCGTCGGCATGGTGCTGGCGGCGATCGACGGCAAGCGCCCGCGTCGCCGGCGCGTGGTGATCGAGCCCGTGCTCCATCCGCGCGCCTCGACGGCGCGCCTCGGCCGACCGCGAGCCTGAACGGACGATGGCGCACGCACCTTCATCCCGTTCTGAGGAGACCGCCGGATCCGACGGGGCGCTCATCGGCACCGGCCGACCGTCTCTCGTCGACGGCGCCGAGCGCGCCTTGCGCAACTGGCTGGCAGCCGGCCGGCACCGCCACGGCGACCGCCTTCCGCCTGAGCACGAAGTCGCCTCGATGCTCGGCGTCTCGCGCGGGACGCTCCGCAGCGCGCTCCTGCGCCTGGAGGAGAGCGGCGAGATCGTCCGCCGTCAGGGCAGCGGCACGTTCGTCGGGAGGATGGCCGTCCCCGGAGTGTTCGGCGAGCGCCTCGAGCGCCTCGAGCCATACTCATCGGTCGCGGCGCGGCGCGGCCTCACCCTGACGGCCGTCGACGTCCGCCTCGAGCGCCGCGCCGTCGGCGATCAAGTCGCCGCGGCGCTCGGGATTGCCGAAAGCGTGTCCGCGCCGACCGTCTCGCGAACGTTGCTTGCCGACGGCGCCCCCGTCGCCGTCATGTTCGACGTCGTGCACCCCGACATCGCGTTGCCGCCCGACGAACGTCTCGTTGCGGCGCTGACGCGGGGCCGCATGATGCTCGACGTGCTGATCGACTCCGGCGTGCCCGTGACCTACGCCCGCACCCGCGTGATGCCGGCACTGTTGACGGCGCGAGAGCGCGCCGGCCGTGCGCTCGGCGTGCGCCAGACGACGGCCGGCCTGGAGATGGACGAGCTGATCTTCGCCGGCCGCGATGAACGCGTCGCCTACTCGCGCGATCTGTTCGCGCCCGGCGGGATCGAGGTGATGGTCATGCGCTCGCTCGACACTCCGCGTCCGGCCCGTGTCGCTGGGCCGTCAGCTCCACGGATAGGGGCTGTTTGAGACCGGATGTAGGTCGCCGGTCGCGAAGCGTTCGTAGCGGAAGGGGTGAAGCAGCGACGAATGCTCGCCGCCGAGCACCCGCGCCACCTCTCGCCCCACCGCGATCATCTTGTAGCCGTGATTGGAGTCGGCGACCACGAACACGTTGGGCTTCATGAAGTCGAACACCGGGAAGTTGTCGACGGTGAACGCGCCGACCCCACCTGAGCGAACGTGGCGGAAATAGCGCCGCGCGCCGTCGAATCGCTTCAGGCAGTGCGACAGCGCCGCCGGCCACATGTCCACGAAGTAAGGGTCGACGGTCCCCGTCGGATAGGGATCGACCTCGTACTCGGGACCGACCGTGAGCGGCTCGGCTCCGCCTTGAATCGATGTCCGGTCGGGCTTGAAGTAAACCCCCCACGGCTCCTCGGTGATCAGCTTGCGGTCGTCGGACTCGAGCGGCTGGTCTGAGTCGACATGGAGCACCGCGGAGGGCTTGCCGTCGTTGTTGACGAACGTGGCCGGATCGATTGCGACTTCGCCCTCCTGGAGGTACCAGTACGTCCACATCGGGAGGTTCTCGCGCATCGCTCCGTCGCGCTCGCGCACGTCGAGGTGGTCGGGGAGCTCGAGCATCCGCCAGAGTGACGCGATCCACGGGCCGACGGCGACGACAACCTTGTCGGGCTGGATCGTCCCCTGGTCGGTGTCGACGTGCGTGACCGCGCGCGACCCGTCGAAGCGGAAGCCGGTGACCTCGACGCCCGGCATGATCCTTGCACCGGCAGCTTGCGCCAAGTCGGCGAGGCCGAACATCGACTCGCGGTTGAAGGCGTACCCACCGGCGTGCTCGTGGAGGCAGACGGTCAGCCCGGGCGCACGCCAGTCCGAGTACACAGACCGCATGTGACGCTCGACCTCGGCGAGACCGACGTGCAACTGCGACGGGTAGCCGATCCGCTGCTGGCGCTCGTAGACCGCAATCAGGTCGCTCTCCTGCGTGCCCGGACCAAGCGCGACATATCCCGTGGGGTGGTAGTGCAGCGTCTCGGCCTCGGACTCCCAGATCTCGACGCAGGTCGCCATCAGCTCCTGCATCGCCGGCTGGAAGTAGTTGTTGCGAACGACCCCGCAGGCGATGCCGGACGCCCCGGCGGCGACGCCCGTCTTGTCGATCACCAGCACCTCCTCGCCGCCCTTGGCGAGGTGCCATGCAGTCGAGAGCCCGTGGACGCCGGCGCCGATGACGAGCGTGGGGACCGACGCGGGCAGGGAGTCTGGCACGAGCATGTCTCCTTGGAGGTAGTGTTGCCGATTAGGCAACGCCATTGTATCTAGCGCAATAGTCTATCCGCGCCTGCGGGCGGCCGTCAACGCGCGGTTGCAGCACTACCGGGCAGTTGGTATAAACCGAGGTTCGTGTACCAATTTGTTCAGTTGGGTGCTGCGGGCCGCTAGAGCGTCGAGATCGCTGCCGCCGCGTGCGGCAGCAGAGGAGGAGTTGAGATGGCAACAGCGCAGGACGCGGTGTACGGCGGAAACGTCCAGACCGTTCTCGCCAGCCCCAGGATCCTACCGGCACCGGCGACGCTCGAGGAGGCGCGGCAGGCGCCAGGCCGGGCCGAGAAGATCGAAGCGCTCACCCAGCGGATCGAGGCCGAGGGCGTCAAGTACGTGTTCTTCCAGCAGGTGTCGATCACCGGGCGCGTGATGGGCAAGGGGGTCGTCGCGTCGTTCTTCCCCCAGGTCGCCGAGCGCGGCTACCAGCTCGTCTACGGCGCCACGGCCAACCTGTTCACCGACCGTTACGGCAACTACATCGGTTTCGGTCCGGAGGAGTCCGAGCTGGCCGCCGTCGCCGACCTCGACACCTTTGCCGTGCTTCCCTGGGACAACCGCGTCGCGCGCGTGTACTGCGACTGCTACGACACCGAGACCGGCCTGCTGCTCGACGCCGACCCGCGGCAGAACCTCAAGCAGATCGCGTGGGAGTTCGAGCAGGAGCTCGGCCTCCAGTTCCTGATCGGCATCGAGCCCGAGATGATGTGGCTGCGCAAGCCGCGCGACGGCGAGGTTCCGCAGGGCGTCACCAAGCCGTACTGCTACCACATTCACCAGTTCGAGGAGCTGCGTCCCGTGCTGCTCGACGTCGTCGAGTACGGTCAGGCGCTCGGACTGGACATGAGCTACGGAGACCACGAAGACGCCCCCGGCCAGCTCGAGCTCAACTTTCGTTTCGACCGGCCCGTTCGGACCGCCGACAACATCACCACCTACCGCCAGATCTGCGCTGCCGTCGGGCGCAAGCACGACCTGCTACCGAGCTTCATGCCCAAGCCGTTCACCGGAGTCTCGGCCAACGGCCATCACCATCACTTCACGCTCGTCGACAAGGACGGCAACAATGTCTTCCACGACCCCGACGGGCCGGCGCAGCTGTCCCAGTTCGCGCGCCACTTCCTCGGGGGAATGCTCGACCACTTCGCTGCGCTGATGTGCATCGGCAATTCGACGGTCAACTCGTACTGCCGGATGTGGGACACGGGCTTCTGGGCGCCGATCTACAAGAACTGGGGTTGGCAGAATCGGACGACCACCGTGCGCGTCGCCTCCGGGGGGCGGTTCGAGTACCGCGGCGTCGACTCGTCCTGTAATCCGTACCTGACGGTCGCGACACTCCTGCGCGCGGGGCTCGACGGTGTCCGCCGTGAGCTCGATCCCGGGCCGCCCCAGCAGGGCAACACCTACGATCTGCTCGCCGAGGGGATCGAGCTCGAGAAGGTGCCAGAGAGCCTCGGCGCGGCGCTTGGAGCGCTGGCCCAGGACGACGTCATCAAGAGCGCGCTCCCGGGGCGCCTGTACAAGATCTTTCATCACTACAAGCGCGACGAATGGGAGCGCTATCTCGCCGCGGTCACCGACTGGGAGCGCGACGAGTACCTCGAGGTCCTGCCCTGACGCCGAGCCTCGCAACCCGGAGAATCAGCCTATGTGCGGAATCGCAGGAATCATTTACAAGAACGGCAACGGAGCGCACCGAATCGGCCGCGACATGACCGCGATGCTCCAGTCGATGAAGCACCGCGGTCCCGATTCGACCGGCTATGCGCTGTACAGCGCCCCCGGGCAGGACCTGCGCCTGCGGGTGAAGCTCGCTGACTCGACCGAGCCGCGCGACATCGACTTCGCCGACAATGTGCGCCGGCGCCGGCGCGAGGTCGAGGCGATCCTGCCGGCGACCGGCGCACAGGTCCACTCGCTCGAGGACGTCAACGAGTACACGCTCGGCGCGATGCTCGAGTACCACGGGGAGCTGAAGAGGCTCGCCGATCACATCGAGTCCGTCGATCACGCCGAGGTCTTGTCACTGGGGCATTCGCTGGAGATCGTCAAGGACCTCGGCGACGCGCGCACCGTCGCGAGCGCGTACTCGCTCGAGGACTACTTCGGCAGCCACGGAATCGGCCATGTGCGGATGGCGACCGAGTCCGATGTCGACATCGCCAATGCCCACCCCTACTGGGCCTACCCGTTCTCCGACGTGGCGGTGGTGCACAACGGCCAGCTCACCAACTACCACCAGTGGCGCCGGCGCCTGGAGGCGAACGGCCACCGCTTCGCGTCGGCCTGCGACTCGGAGATCATCGCGGTCTATCTCGCCGATCGGATGGCCGCCGGGGACTCGCTGGAGGCAGCCATGCAGCGCAGCCTCGAGGACCTCGACGGGGTCTTCACCTACATCTGCGTGTCAGAGGACGCGCTCGGCGTCGCCAAGGACGAGCTGGCCGCCAAGCCACTGGTGCTCTACGAGGGCGACGACATGGTCGCGCTCGCCTCCGAGGAGATCGCGATCCGCGCGATCATCGACCACGAGATCGACACCTACGACCCCTACGAGAGCACGGTGATGGTATGGAATCGATGACGGCAGGTCATCCCGACTCCGGGGCGGAGCCGATGTTCGACGCTCGTGGGCTCGTCGAGCTTGGCACGAGGGTGCCAAAGGTCTCGGAGATCGACGGGGCCCGAGCGCAGTTCGATGCCAAGGACCTGACGACCCGTCAGATCAACCTCGAGCTTCGCTGGCTGCTCTACGAGCAGGGCGTGACCGAGGTCACCGTCCACAATCCGGGCGCGCGTCACTCCCTCGGCGCAGGGATTCTGACCCGCTGCAAGCTCAACTTCGAGGGAAGCCTCGGCTACTTTGCGCTCGGCATGATCGACGGGCCGGAGGTCCGTATCGCGGGGCGCGTCGGCTGGTCGGCGTGCGAGAACATGATGTCCGGCGTGGTCGTGATCGAGGCCAACGCGGGCTCGCTCACCGGCGCGGCGATCCGCGGCGGTGACCTGGTCGTCAAGGGCCGCGTTGGCGCGCGGACCGGCATCGACCAGAAGGGCGGGACGATCATCGTGCTGGGCGACGCCGGGTCGATGACCGGCTTCATGCTGCAGCGGGGTCGCGTGATCCTCTGCGGCGACGTCGGCCCGGGACTCGGCGACTCGATGTACGACGGCACGATCTACGTCGCCGGCAAGGTGAAGTCGCTCGGGATCGACTGTGTCCCGGGCGACTGGACCGACGCGGACACCGAGCTCATCGAGCGCAAGTTCCGCATCTACGACCTCGGCACGCCGCCCGAGTTCGACAAGTTCGTATGTGGCAAGAAGCTCTACAACTACGACTCGCTCGAGCCCTCCGAGCGCAAGCTCGTCCTCTAGGAGGTTACGGCCATGGCTGACGAGACTTCCCCCGCGGCGCGCAACATCATCGGTCACTCGACGATCTTCACGCCCGAGGTCATCAACGACATCCACGTCAAATCAGATCTCGGCCGCTACCGGATGCGCGGCTTCTCGATGTTCAAGAAGATCCCGCATTGGGACGAGCTGATGTTCATGCCGGGGACCCTGACGCGGTTTGTGATCGAGGGCTACCGCGAGAAGTGCACGACCAAGACGGTGCTTGGCGCCCGCTTTGCGTCCAAGCCACTCGAGCTCGACATCCCGGTGTACATCACCGGGATGTCGTTCGGGGCGCTGTCGCTGGAGGCCAAGATGGCACTCGCCAAGGGCGCTTCGATGGCGGGCACGGCGACCTGCTCGGGTGAGGGCGGGATGATCCCGCCGGAGCGTGACCTGTCGACCAAGTGGTACTACCAGGTGATCCAGAGTCGCTATGGCTTCAACCCCCATCACCTGATGCTCGCCGATGGGGTCGAGTTCTTCATCGGCCAGGGATGCAAGGTCGGGCTCGGCGGCCATCTGATGGGCCAGAAGGTGACCGAGCAGGTCGCCGAGATGCGCTCGCTGCCGGCCGGCATCGACCAGCGCTCACCGGCCCGCCACCCCGACTGGCTCGGCCCCGACGACCTGTCGTTGAAGATCCAAGAGGTCCGCGAGGCGACCAACTACGAGGTCCCGATCCAGCTCAAGCTCGGCGCCGCCCGCGTGTACGACGATGTCAGGATGGCCGCCAAGTGCGGGCCGGATGTGATCTACCTCGACGGCGCCGAGGGCGGCACGGGAGCTGGTCCCCACATCGCTGCCGAGGAGACCGGCATCCCGCTGATGGCCGCGATCCCCGAGGCCCGGCGGGCGCTCGAGGACGTCGGCCTGGTCGACGAGATCGACCTTGTGGTCGCCGGCGGAATCCGCAACGGCGGCGACGTCGCCAAGTGCCTGGCACTTGGCGCAAAGGCGGTTGCGATCGGCCATTCGGCGCTGATGGCGCTCAACTGCAACAAGGAGATCCCGGGAGTCACCGACTACGAGGGTACGGTCGGCGTACCGGCCGGCCGCTGCTATCACTGCCACACCGGCCGCTGTCCGGTGGGAGTTGCGACGCAGGATCCGGAGCTGCGGGCACGCCTCGACGTGGACGCGGCGGCGCACCGCGTCTACAACTTCCTGCACACCCTCACGCTCGAGTGCCAGATGCTGGCGCGTGCGTGTGGGAAGACGAGCGTCCACAGCCTCGAGCCCGAGGACCTGTGCGCGCTCACAGTCGAGGCGGCCGCGATGGCGCGCGTGCCCCTCGCCGGCACCAACTACATCCCCGGTGTGTCGGAGGAGCGGGCGCTGGCCCGGATCGAGCACCTGCTCGAGCGCCACATCGCCAACCCGATCGACTACCTCGCCGCCGAGCGGGCCGGCGCGACTCAGGGGGCCGACCATGAGTGATGTGCGACGTGTCCCCGGGCAGCCGCAGAAGGGGTTCGCGATCGACGCCGAGTACCTGTCGGGCAAGCGCTTCCCCTACCAGGAGGACATCAGCCTGGTCCACGACATCGACCTGATCGCTGCGACGCCGGGCGAGGACATCAACTGGCTCGAGGACATCGAGCTGCTCGAAGAGGAAGGCGTGCCGGCGGTCTTCGACCGCTACTCCAACTCGTTTCTGAAGATCTACTTCGAGATCCCGACGGGTCGCGAGGACGAGATCGCGCGCAAGGTGCTGATCTGTCATCTGCAATCGGGCAATTCCTACGGGATCATGCTCAAGCAGCGCCACTGCAAGTTCTCCCAGCCGGAGCTGGGACCGTGGGTGGCGGGCTCGAGGACGGTGGGCAGCGACTATGCGCCCTCGATCCTGGAGGGGTGGGAGTCACCGCAGCATTGAGCGCGCATGGCTCGAACCTGCCGCTCGCGGTCCGCTTCGGGCCGCCGATCACGGTCACCTGCGAATGTGGCGCGAAGCGGGACCTGCGCTACGGCGAGCGCTGGCGTTGCGAGGGTTGCGGGCGCAGCTACGACACCGACCGGATCCCGCCGCACGAGTATGCGCGGATCCGCTATGGACAGCTGCGCCACATGCTGCTCCCGACGGTCGTCACAGTCGCCGTCCTTGCGCTCGCCGCCTGGCTGCTGAGCACCGGCCGCACCGTTCCCGCCGTCGTGATCGTCCCGTTCAGCGCCTTCGGGTGGGGCCATTTCGTCCGCCCGATCCGGCGCCGGCGCCGCTACCGGGAGCTGGCCGAGCTGCCGCGCTGGGAGATCGAGGCGGACCGATCGCCGCGGTGAGGCGGCCGGACCGCCCCGCCGGCTGCTGCTGAGGACAAGCCTGGATCGGTCTGCGGGCGGCTAGCGTCCTTCGGCGCCGTCCTACCAGGCAGCGAGCGGCTCGCCGCTCGGCGCGACGATGACCGAATAGTCCTCAAGGAGCCATCCGCCGAACTGCGCCGCGTCCTCGCGCAGCGGGGCGGCCCCGGGGATCGACTCTGGGAGCCAGTCCGGATGCATGACAGGCGCCACGCCGACGACGAAACAGCCGCCTTCGCGAGCGATATGACGCATACTCGCGACCCAGAAGTCGGCGGTGGCCAGCGTCGGCGCAAGCCACACCTCGGGGCCCTGCGCGTAGAGGTGGAAGCGCGCGAGCGGCATGTAGTTCTCCCAGCAGATGAGCGACGCGAGCCGTCCCGCCGCCGTGTCGAGCGCGTTGAGGTCCGAGCCATCGCCCATCCCCCACACCAAACGCTCTGCGTGGGTCGGTATGAGCTTTCGGTGACCGATCACACGCCGGGCCTGGGGCCGCGACGCTCTCACGCATCAGCAATGCATGCCACTCGGCGTCATCCCCAACCGGCAGCGCATCGATCCACACGGGCGGACCTGGCACAAACGCTTCGGGAAACACGACCAGCTGGGCGCCCTGTTCGGCCCGCCCGGTCCGTCAGCTCGTCGACTCGATCCAGCGTCGCCGCCCGACTTCTCGTCGTTTGAGGTGACTTCGGGGGAGTCTGGTGCTGGGTTGTTGATATAGGGCAGCTGGCCCCTGGCCGGCGATCAAAGCGATATAGCGGGACCAAGCCCCGGCCAACCGGCCAGAGGTCCATCCCGCCTTGCGGGGGTGTCCGTCGATGTTCGCCCGAGGCGGCCCGTCTCCGTCATCACTCCCGCCCTCAGGCACGACCGCATGGCCGGTCATGTTCCGGAGCGCGGCTCTGCGCTGCGGTGATCGCAGCCGTGAAGGGGCGAGTTGTTCGATGATCTCGTCGGAGCCGCCGAGGAGCACCTGCTGGACGTGTGGTTCTGTTTCCTTCAGGTGCAGATCATCTGGTCAACTCCTTAGTGGTCGTCCACGAAGGTGCTCGGCGGATGGTTGAAGGCGAAGCTCTTGTCGGCGATGGCGGGAAGGAGCCTCGCGGTGGTCTTGAGCGGCGGGCAGCTGGCCGAGTCGGAGCGCTCTGAGGTGCAAAACTCGCCAGGCACCCCGGCCGTCCGGACCGCTTGGCGGGAAATGCACCTCTATGGTGCAAGATCGCCCCCGTGCTGGCTTCACGGACGCCTCGGGGTCGGTTTTGCACCGAGAACGCGCGCGTCGCCCGGGTGCGCGACGCGAGCTCCTCAGCGGTGATTGGCTGACCGTCGGCGATCGCTGCGTAGAGCCCCAGCCGGTCGCCGATCACGACCAGCGCGGCGCTCATCGCCGCGCCGAGGTCGCCGACGAACCGGCCCATGAACTCTTCGAGCTTGTCCTGATCGATCTCGTGACTCGCCGACATGGTCACGCCTCATCCCAGACCTGAACGATTGTCTGGCCGGAGATCAGGCCGCCGTCGAGCTCGATCACGGTCGCGCATAGCACATTGGTGCCGTCCGGGTAGCGGCACGCCTGCACATAGGCGGCGCCCGAGTCGTCGCTGACGCGGTGCCCGACCGAGTGGGTCATGTCGCGGCCGAAGGTGTCCACCAGCCACGTCTCGATCTCACCTCGGTTGTGGAGCACGCGCGGGGAGCCTGGCTGGGAGATCTTGTCGGCGATCGTGACCGTCGCATCGGCGGCGTACATCGACAGCTGCGTGAATGCGTCGCGTTCCTCTGCCGCCCGGGCGAACCGGTCGAGATCAAATGTGGTGGTGGTGCTCATGTCTTCCTCCTTCTGAGGTTGATCTGGTGCCTTGCTCGGAGGAGATTCGCCGCCGTGCGTCTCGGCGCCGTCAAACGGGCGCCAAACCGGCGGTACGATTCGAGTCGTGCTGCGCGCGCGTCTACTGGGGACGCTCGAGGTGGAGCTGAACGGGGCCGTGATCGACTCGCCGGCGTCCCAGCGCCCATGGACGCTGTTCGCGCACCTCGCGATCGCTACGCGACCTGTTCCCCGCACCGAGTTGGCGAGTCGGTTCTGGCCCGACGTGCTGGACCAGAGCGCGCGAGCGAACCTCCGCAGCGTGCTGTGGGCATTGCGCCGCCACCTCGGGGACGCACTCGTCGTCGAAGGCGAGCGCGTCAGCTTGCTCGGTGACGGCTTGTGGGTCGACGTCCGCGAATTCGAGCGCCTCGCCGAAAGTCACCCCGCCCAGGCGCTGGAGTTGTGTCGCGGGGAGCTGCTGGAGGGGGTCGATGACGACTGGGCGGTGGCTGCGCGGGAGCGGCACCGGGAGCGCGTCATCGGTTTGCTGGAACAGCTGGCCGACGCCGCCGAGCGGCGCGGCGAGCTGCGCCGGGCGCTCGAGCTGACCCGGCGTCAGGTGGACTGCGACCCGTTCGACGAGGAGGCCCACCGGCGGCTGATCACCCGGCTTGATGCGGCCGGCGATCGCGCCGGCGCGGTACGGGCTTATCGTACGCTGTCCGAGCGGTTGCGCCGCGAGCTGGGTGTGGCGCCATCTGCCCAGACGCGCGAGCTTGCCGACAAGCTGCGAGCGGCCGCATCGGCGCCAGCCGGCGTCGGCGTGCCGTTGCCGATGCCGGGGCTGCTGCCGCTGGTCGGCCGCGAGCACGAGCTGGCCGAGCTGGAGCGGGCATGGCGGGCAGTCAATGCCGGCCAAGGAGCGGCGGCGGTGATCCGTGGCGAGGCGGGGATCGGGAAGACACGACTGGCGACCGAGCTACGCCTGCGCGCGAGCGCAGGCGGCGGGCGGACGGCGGCGTGCGCGGCGCTTGACCTTGGCGGGACCGCGCCGTTGAGCCTGTGGGCCGAGCTGATCCGCGGCCTGTTGCCTTCGCTTCCAGCGCCACCGGCCGAGGCGATGTGGCCCGATGATCTCGCGGTGCTGGCCGCGGAGCTCCCCGCCCACTTCGCTCGCAGCGGGCCGCCGAGCGCCGTGATCGCGCCGGACCTGCAGCGCACGCGGCTGTTCGAGGCGGTCGTCGCGATGCTTGGCTGGGCGGCGCGTGAGATGCCGCTGCTGCTCGTGCTCGAGGACGCGCACAGCGCCGATCGGGCGAGCCTCGAGCTGGCCGGCTACGCCGCCCGCCGCTTGGGCGAGGTGCGGGTGATGATGCTGATCACTCGGCGTGAGCTGCCGCACAGCGCCGACGCCGATCGTCTCGAGCACGCGCTCCGGGCCCGCGGGCTGATGGCATGCGAGCTCGAGCTCGGTCCGCTGGCCGCAGCGTCAGCGGCCGCGCTCGCCCGCAACGCCGCATCTCTGAGCGACGAGAACGTCAGGCGGGTGGTCGAGCGGGCCGAGGGCAACGCGCTGCTCGCGGTCGAGACTGCTCGGGCGCTCGCGCGCGGCCGGGATGAGGTTGCGCTCACCATTCGCGGATCGGTGCGGGCGACGATCACCCCGCTCTCGGGAGACGCCCGCCGGCTCGTTGAGATCGCCGCCGTTGCCGCCCGTCCTCTGGACCCGGGTGAGATCGCCCATCTCCCCTTCGAAGCTCCGGACGAGGTGGCCTCTGCAGCCCTGCAGACAGGCTTGCTGGCCGCGACCGACGGTGCGATCGGGTTCGCTCACGCGCTGCTGCGCGACGCGGTCTACGAGGAGATCGCCGAACCGCGTCGCCGTGGGCTGCATCAGCGCTGGGCGCACGCGCTGCTCGCCAGCGAGCAGGAGGGAGCGACTCCGCGCCCGGCCGAAGTGGCCCGCCAATACCGGCTTGCGGGCGCTGATCGCGACGCCGTCCCTCAGCTGGTCAGGGCCGCTGCGGACGCTCGAGCCGTCGCCGCGCTCGAGGAGGCGGCCGGCTACCTGGACGAAGCGCTGGCGATCGCCCCGGACCGCGCCGATCTGTGGCTCGTGCTTGGCGAGCTCGAGGCCTGGCGGGTGCGGCGCGACCAGGCCGAGGCGGCGTTCCAACGGGCGTTGACGCTGCTCGATCATGATGAGCCGCTGGAGCTTGCCCGTGCGTGGCTTTGCCGAGCCCGCGCGTACCACGGTCCGATCTGCGTCCCGCGCGCCGTGCTCGAGAGCGCGACCAACGCGATCGAGCTGCTCGACCGCCACCCGCTCCCGGCGCCGGAGGAGCGCAGCGAAGCGCTCGCCGCATCTGCCTGGGCGCAGGCGGTCGCCGGTAGCGTCGAGGAGGCCGAGCGGCTGCTCGCGCAGCTCAGCGCCGAGTTCCATCAGAGCGACGACTTGCGGACCTACGATGTCGGCCATGCTCGCGCGCTGGCGCTGATGCGCCGCGGGCGGTTCGTTGATTCCTACGGGCCCTCGATCGCCGCCGGCGAGGCTATCGACCGGGCCGACCGGCCCGACCTCGCGTACGGATGCTGGGCAAACGCCGCCAGCGCCGCAACCGCCGCCGGCGAGCACGACCGCGCGCTGGAGTTCCTCGACCGAGGAATGGCCGCGATCTCCGGGCGTGGGCTGCAGAGCCTCGAGATCCATCTCCTCGCCGCTCGATCATTTGTCCTGCGAGGGCTCGGGCGGTTTCAGGAGGCCCGCAGCGCAGCCGAGGCAGAGCACGCGCTCGCCGCCCAGCTCGCCCAGCCGGAGCTGCTCGCGATGGCCAGCCACGACCTCGGCCTGATCGCGCTTGACCAGTGCGAGTACGAGCGCGCCGCCGACCTGCTCGCAGAGTCACTGATCGACGGCGCGCCGATCAGCCGACCCGTAACCCGCCTCGCGCTCGCCGAGGCGCTCGCCCGCAACGGGCAGCCCGACCGAGCCGCCGAGCAGCTGCGCGCGACCGTGCTCGAGCCAGTCCGTACAAGCGACTTTCCTGCAGCGCTCGTGCCCAGACTGGCACGCGTCCAAGGGCTGATCGCGCTCGCACACGACCAGACCGAGGAAGCCGAGCGGCGGATCGCGGAGTCGATCGGCGGGTGGGAGCGCCTCTTGAAGCAGACCGTCCGCGCCGAGAGCCTCACGACCGTGCTCGCCGACCTCGGTCGCCCGGTCGTCGGTCTCGTCGAACCCGAACATGAGCTTTCGCGAGCGCGGGCCGACCTCCACGCACTCACGTCATCAACCTGGAAAGGACGATCGAATGCCGTCGTTCCATGACACCACGACCTCGGCCGCGCCGCCAGAAGACGTGTGGAAGCTCCTCTACGACCCTTCACGCTTCCCCGACTGGTGGGCCGGAATCGAGACCGTCGAAGTCACCAGCGACGGCGGGTACACCATGTACCCGGACGGCTACCCCGACTTCCCAATGGCACAGCTACTCGGCACCCACCTAGACCAGCGACTCGTGACCGTTTCGTGCCTCGTCTCCGACCTGCGGTTCGAATGGCGGCTCGAACCAATCGGAGACGGGACGCGGGTAACAGTCGACGTAGAGATCCCCGACGCCGAGGCACACCGCCTCGACAGCCAACGCGAGATCATCAGAACCTCGATGAACCAGCTCGCGCAACTCGCAACCACCGGACAGCGACTGGGTCCGTGACCGCCATCGCTGTAAGGGTGGTGAAGGTTCCCCCGCGCCCCACCGCAGTTGTCGCACAGACGACCACCTGGGAGGAATTCCCAAACCTTTGGGGGCGGCTCTTGAGCGAGGTCTACGCTTTTGTGCGTAGTCGCACCGATCTGGCCACCGGCAGCGGCGGCGACCTCTGGCAGAACGTCATGCTCTACAAAGACAAGACGCCCGATGTCGAGATCGGCGTTCTGGTCTCGGGGTCGTTTGAGCCACAAGGGCGAGTGATCCCGTCCGAGCTCCCCGGGGGAGAGGTCGCGACCGCGACCCACCAGGGCGACTACGCCCGGCTGGGTGTCACTCATGACGCCGTGCGCGACTACGTCACCTCCTCCGGAGGTGAACTTGCCGGACCGCGCTGGGAAATCTACGGACACGAGCGACGGGGCCCGAGCGTGGCCGAGGACCGAAGTCTTCTGGCTACTTCGCTGAGTGAGCTCAACCCGTGAGGTGAGTCCGCTCGACAGTCGCGGCCACGGACCGGGACGGCGAGCTGCTTCGAGGCCGGCGCTGACGAAAGCGGCATGGTCGCTGACCACCGGTCTCGATAAGGTCGGGGATGGCGCTTGGAGATCGCAATCGGTTGTGTCGATCAGGAGAAGGAGGGAATGTGATGGCAGCGGAGGACGTGACAGCGGAGATCCATGGGTTCAGCGAGCCGGGCTCGACGCCGACGCCGTGGGCGACGGGACTCCAGCAGCTACGTGCCGCGGACACCTTCTGGCTATCCACCGTCCGTCCCGACGGCCGACCGCACGTCACGCCGCTGATCGCTGTCTGGCACGCGGGGGCGCTCTGGTTCGCCACCGGGCCTGAGGAGCGTAAGGCGAGGAACCTGGCCGAGAACCCGTCGTGCGTGCTGATGACCGGGCGCAGCGACCTCGTCGAGGGAGCGCTTGACGTCGTGCTCGAGGGCCGGGCGGAGCAGGTGACCGACGACGCCGAACTCGAGCCGGTTGCGACCGCGTTCGCGGTCAAGTATCCGACCGGCCCGTGGGACTTCGCAGTGCGCGACGGGGCGTTCATCGACCCGGATTCCGGTGGGCGCGCGATCGTGTTCCGGGTGCGCCCGGTGCGAGGCCTGGGGTTCCGCAAGGGCGATCGCTTCAGCCAGACGACCTGGCGGTGCTTTAGAGTCCGGAGGCGATGAGCCCCTCCTCGATCTCGGTCTGAGCGCGCCGGCGAGCGATCGGCGAGTCCGCCGAAGCCTTGCTGGTGATCTTCACGACGTGGTCGACACCAGCGCGGGCCGCGCTGTCGACGACGTTCAGTTCCTGGGTCGGGATCGCCAGACTCACGAGAATCACGGATGAAACGCCCCGCATAGCGGCGTCGATGCTTGCCGGCACCTCCAGGTCACCCTGAACGACTTCGACGCCGATCCATGCTCGGCGCACGCGTCCGGTCCAGCCCCTGCGAGGGCGACACGCGATGCACGGGACTGGATACCGATCGTTCCGAGACACGCGGCGTCAGTTTGGGTTGACAAAACCTCTGCTGTCAGTCTAGACTGACTGCCATGAACGCTGAAGAGATCGCCTCCGCGATCGCGTCCAACGACCCATCGCTGGGGCTCCGCGCCGCTCTAGCTCTGCACCGGCTCGCGGAACGGGTCGAGGCGGACCACGTCGCTGCGGCCCGGGAACAGGGCTGGTCGTGGCAGCAGATCGGAGATGCCTTGGGCGTCACCCGCCAATCCGTGCACACCAAATACAGCAAGGACTCATCATGACCACCGAATCCGTTGCGCCAGAGGTGCTTCACGCCTGGGCCATCTATTTGCAGGCCAGTGAGGAGGCTCGTCGCCGAGGCGATCGCCGAACTGGCACCGATCACGTCTTGCTCGCCGTGTTGGAGGATCCCTCGGTCGAAGCGGTGTTGGGCGTGAGCCTGCAGCAAGCTCGCGAGGCCCTTGACTCGCTCGATCGCGAAGCCCTGGGCGCCCTGGGCCTGGGAGTCGGCGCCGACGCTCCGCCACTGCCGATGCGGGCCGTGCCGAAGAAGCCGAGGATCAGAGACGTCGCGAAAAAAGATCGCTTCCGCATGACGCCCGCGGCAAAGAAAGTGCTTGAGGAAGCGTACAAGCCCAAGGGTCATCGGAAGCTCCAGGTCACCGGCCCCGAGGTGCTGGCACAGATCCTCACTCTCCAACCACCAGATCCTGCGGCGGTGCTGCTTGGCGCGCTAGGCGTGAACACCTCAGAGGTTCTGCAAGAGCTCGCGTCCGCGCTCGCTCCACCCGACCCGACCCGGGGCCCCAAGTGACAGCGATCGTCACAGCCGAGTCGCTGACCAAGCGCTTTGGCGAGATTACGGCGGTCACGGATCTGTCATTCGTGCTGGAAGCCGGGACCATCACAGGCTTCCTTGGACCAAACGGAGCCGGTAAGACGACGACGCTTCGGATGGTCCTGGGCCTCGCGACGCCGACGAGCGGGCGGGCGCTCGTGTTCGACCGCCCCTACGCCGAGCTTGAGCGTCCTGCACTGCGGGTCGGGGCGGTTTTGGAGGCGACCGATTTTCACCCCGGTCGCTCAGGCCGCGACCACCTGCGGATGCTTGGACGCGCTGTTGATGTTCCTGACTCGCGCGTCGATGAGGTCCTGAGCTTGGTCGAGCTCACCGGGGCGGCCCACCGGCGCGTGAAGGGGTACTCGCTGGGGATGCGCCAGCGACTCGGACTCGCGGCGGCGCTGCTCGGCGACCCGGAGCTGCTGATCCTCGATGAGCCGGCCAACGGGCTTGACCCGGAGGGCGTGCGCTGGCTGCGGGACTTCCTGCACCGGCTGGCCTCAGAGGGCCGCACGGTCCTGATCTCAAGCCATGTGCTCGCCGAGGTCGCGCAGACGGCTGACCGCGTACTCATCATCAATCACGGGCGGCTCGTGCTCTCGTCCTCACTGACAGAGCTGACGGCACGTGCCGGCGGCGCAGTTCGCGTCCGCAGCGGCGACCCGCAACGACTCACCAAGGCGCTGCGTGACGAGG
>Ga0302308_10000868_pt1 | contig 25229 bp, 18 predicted proteins | sample III_Palsa_E3_3_FD_200531 | JGI IMG/M metagenome (GOLD analysis project Ga0302308, IMG submission 200531) | Peat permafrost microbial communities from Stordalen Mire near Abisko, Sweden - III_Palsa_E3_3 | ecosystem: Environmental > Terrestrial > Soil > Palsa > Peat permafrost | place: Sweden...
ATCCGAGACATTAAGAATGCGTGCAAAAGCTTACTGACCCTGCACGGCGGCTCCGGCACAGAAGACAGTGATCTCCGGGGCGCGATCGTGGCCGGAATAAATATCATCCACATCAACACTGAGTTGCGGGTCGCATGGCGGCGCGGTCTGGAAGACGCCTTCGCCAGGAAGCCACGGGAGATTGTTCCTTACAAGCTACTGCCCGTCGCGGAAGAATCGGTCAAACAGGTAGTTCTGGCTCGGTTGCGGCTATTCAATCAGCAGCAAGGGACATCAATGGCCGAGTAAGGGTTGCACCGATACTATGGGAACCCTGACGCCTCCCCCTACTACGAACGACGACTCTCAGCTTTGGGTAATGGCAACCATCGCGTTCGCTATCTTCTACAGCAATTACATGGTCGCGCCGCTGATCCCAGCATTTTCGAGGGAGTTTTCGGTGCCAGTCTATCAACTAGGCTGGGTTATTCCTGGCTACTTGATTCCCTATGGGATATCTACGCTCGTATACGGAGCACTATCTGATTGGTGGGGACGCGCTCGCACGCTCGTGGCTCTTCTCTATTTCGCCACAGCGACTATGCTGATTGTTTCATTTGCAGGATCGTGGCAGACCCTTATCGCCGCGCGGATACTATCGGGTGTGGGATGTGGCGGAATCGTAACAATCGTTTTAGCGATTGTTGGTGATCGCTATCCCTATGCGATTCAGGGACGCCCCATGGGCAGGATGTTCGGAGCGGTCGCAGCGGGTATCGGATTTGGCTCAACGCTGGGTCCCATTCTGAATCCGCTCTTCGGGTGGAGAAACGAGTTTCGAGTGCTCGCGTGCGTGTGCTGTCTTGCCGCTGTCTTCGTCTTCAGGAACGCTCGCTCAATTGTCGCGGTGCATAGAAAGCCCAGTTCGTTTGGCCAGCTGATGCGTGAGTACCTCATTGTCCTGGACACACCGCGGGGTGGCCGCACCATGGCCTTCATTTTCTGCAACGGAGCTTTCCATGGAGGGATCTTCGCCTGGCTCGGCCTTCTGCTTACGCGCCGATATCATCTGCATGACACCGGCATCGGTTTGGCCCTCGTGGGTTACGGCCTGCCAGGTATCTTCTTCGGGACCATGATTGGGAGATGGGGAGATCGCTACGGAAGGCGATACGTCGTCCCGTTCGGATTTCTTTGGGCGGCAGGGTGCGCTTTCCTGTTGCTCCCTCACAGTTCGCGGTTCGTCGCCGCGCTTGTCATCACAGCTCTGTCGGTTGGATTCGACGCGACGCATCCGCTGATGTCCAGTATCACAACATCGTTGGACCCCAAACACAGAGGACAAATTACCGGATTCGCAACTTTCGCCAACTTCCTCGGGATGGGTGCAGGAGCGCTGTGCTTTCAGCATCTGATCGCATTCGGCTTTAGCACTGCGCTGGCCATCTTCGCTTCATCGCAGACTCTATTAGGCTTCGCAGCCCTCTACGCCTTTAGAGGGGAGCGCCCCGGTCGAGTCCGATCCGTGGAACTCGCCGCAGCCCAATCAGTTTCATCTCGACGCTAAGGAACGCTTCAATAGACCTCGGTGTGATCAAGGGGCAATCGCACGTGAAAAGTAGTCTTGTTTGGCTGCGAATCGAAAGCCACTGCTCCGAAATGCTTTTGAATAACTCGTTGCACGGTATCAAGCCCTAGTCCCAGGCCCTTCCCGAAGGGTTTTGTAGTAAAGAACGGTTCGAACACATGATTGGCAAACTCCGCAGGGATTCCCGGACCGGTATCTGTGATCTCGACCAGAATCGTTTTTTCCTGCAAACTTGTGGACAGTGTAAGGGTGCCGGAGCCAGCCATCGCGTCCAGAGAGTTCTCTACGAGCGCTGCCCAAACTTGATTTAACTCGCTCCCAAAAGCTTTGAGCAGAGGTACATCCGGGCCATAGAAACGTTTGACCGTGATGCCAGCTAATCTAGGCTGCGAGAGCTTTAGAATGGTGTCCAGAGACTCGGCTATATCGACGTCCTGAACGGGCTGTCGATCCATGTACGAGTAGTCTTTTACTGCTGTGACCAGGCGGAAGATTCTGTCGGCCGCATCGGTTACCGAAAGTATCGCCGTGTAAGAGGCGAGAGTCGCCTGAATGTCGCTCATTGCAAGGCATAGCAAATGAGCCGGCACGAGTTGCTCAAGTTCCTGAAGTGAGGATAGAGGGATGTTGCATTCAGCAAGTATTGGAGCGAGTTTCCACGCGTCCGCGAATCCTTTCGATTCCATCCAATACATCAGCGAATCTTCAAGCGATGTGCTTCCTGCAAAGGCATTGCCACTCGCAGTTTGACGGGAATGGGAAACCCTCGAACGTAGTTTGGAAACCCATTCCAAATAAGCATTTAGTCTGTCGTCTGTGTCCAGACCCATCCCAATTCGATAACGAGCATGCTCGTGGGTACTCTCAGACACGCTCAGCAGCTGTAAGGCTGCGCTCTTGGCAGCCGACGCTGGATTGTTTAGTTCGTGAGCGAGGTTCGCAGCCAGCTTATTTAGGGCAGCCAGCTTACCAATCTGCTCTTCTGCTCTTGTATATTCTCGGTTGCGATCGAGCAATACGCGGACAATTCGCTGGGTCATCGAAGGTATCGCATTCAGGAGTTCTGCGAAAAGACTGTCGTGTAGCTCCAAAATCCACGTTTTCCCAGATGACCTCCCGTCCGCGTTCCAGGCATTGATGCGCGAGAAGGGGGTCTTGCCTGTGATTCTTCCCGTCTGCCCGATTAGGACGGATACCGGACTGGATGAATGGCGATGGACGAGTACCTCGCCGCTGAGAATAAACATCAGGTCGTGTGGCGGAGTTCCCTGGCTAAAGATGAGATCTCCATCTTCACCAAACCTCTCCGTGCCATGGATCGCGAGCCAGCTAAACTCCTCCTCGGTCAGCCCCTTCAAATCTTCGATTGTCCGCAAGGCCGCGACGATTTCTCCGATGCGTTCGTCATCGATGCGGCTATTGAGGTCTTCCACTAAATGCCTTTGATTTCGCCGCCGTCCATACGTACGGAAGTTCCCGTCATCCACTTCGCGGCGGGCGACACAATGTATGCCATCAGATCGGCGATTTCTTCTGGCTTGCCATAACGAGCTATACCGGCTTTTTCCGGAAACTGCTTCATGGCCTCTTCAACGCTCATGCCGTGGTCTGGAGCCCAATGGTCCATGAAAGAGCGGCGACGGCCCGTCATAACCGCACCGGGCACTACACTGTTGACCTGAACCCCATCCTTAATGCCTTGTTCCGCAAAGGCCTTCGCCAGCGCAATGATAGCTGCGTTAACAGCCGCTACCGCTGCGAAGCCGGGCTTCGGATCCAACGCCGCGCTTCCGGAAATTAAGACGACAGATCCATTCGAAGCCTTCAGCGCATCCCAGGCCTGTACAGTGAGGCGGCGCGCCCCGTGAAGCTTGAGTGCTATGCCATCGTCCCACTGTGCATCTGTCATCTCGAAAAGATCAATCTGCGGCACCGCGCCGGCAATGTTGACCAGAGCATCGATTCTGCCAAAGCGATCAAGGGTGCCCTTGACGACAATCTCGGCAGACCGAGGCTCCCGCAGGTCCAGCGCGTAGATTAGTGGCTCCGCGCCTGCGGAGTTGACCGCCGCTGCAGTCTTCTCCAATTCGTCCTTATTTCTGGCTACGAGTACAACGGCGGAGAAGTCGCGTGCTAACCGCACGGCAGTAGCGCCACCGATTCCCTGGCTTGCGCCAGTGACGATAGCAACAGATTTGGCTGTCATGATGTCATCCTCGATTGACCTAATGTCTCAGAGATGCTCCTCAAATGCTGTTCCTCTGGCTGACAGCGACCCGTGGCCCAGGGATTTACTTTGCCGAGGTACTTTGCGCAGCTTCCAGAATGATGCCAACGATAAGGTCTGGAGCCGTGTGCATTGGAGTGTGATCCACCTTGTACGATCGGATATTTGCTCCCATGCGTTCAGCCATGAACTGCTGAGTAGCAGGGTTGATCATGCGGTCCTCTTCGGCAAGAAGAAACCACGACGGCTTTGCCTTCCATGCCGGAGCGGGAACTTTCTCCTGAATGCAGCCCACCGAGATTGGCCGCTGAACCGCTGCCATGATGGCTAATTGGTCCGAAGACGCGTTATGAGCAACTGCCTGACCAAATCCATTTTCGGGCATCCAAATCAGCCCGTGGCCATCGGGTGCGATTTGGGGGGCGTTGGGATGCGGCGCGCTCCGATAAAAAACATCTCCCACCGTTTCTCCTTCATCGGGCACCAACGCCGCTATGTAGACCAGCGACTTTACTCGATCATCATGGACTGCGGAGATCACCGAGCCCGCATACGCGTGTCCGACGAGGATTACAGGACCATCAATTCTCTCAACGACGCGTCGAAAAGCGGCAGCATCATCTTTAAAAGATGTAAGAGGAATCGGCGCACACGTCACCTTGAGTCCCTTGCTTCTCAACGGCAGAATGACGTTACTCCAACAGGACCCGTCAGCCCAGGCCCCGTGAACGAGCACGGCCGTCCCCATTTGAGGAGAGGAGGTCATCGCGAAGCCTCCTTCTTAAGAAACTCCTTCATGGCGGCAGCTATCTCTACGACGTGTGTCTCAATGGCAAAGTGGCCTGTATCCAGGAACCGGACCTGCGCGTTTGGCAGATCTTTACGAAAAGCCTCAGCGCCAGCGGGAATGAAGAATGGATCGTTCTTGCCCCAGATCGCCAGCAAAGGTGGTTTCGACTCGCGAAGATACTCCTGAAACTTCGGATAAAGCTTCACATTCGATGCGTAGTCCAGGAACAAGTCGAGCTGAATCTCCTTGTTTCCCGGGCGTTCCAACAAAGCAGCATCCAGGGTGTACGATTCGGGCGCAACGCTCTCCGGATTCGCTACACCGTGCGTGTACTGCCAACGAGTTCCTTCGAAGTTCAGGATATTTTGGCGGATCACATCTCTGTTTTCCTGGCTCGGTTCAGACCAGTATTTTCTGATCGGTGCCCACGCATCGCCGAGCCCCTCTTCGTAGGCATTGCCGTTCTGTGAAACGATCGCGGTGATCCGTTCGGGGTGGCTCATCGCCAGACGAAAGCCTGTGGGAGCCCCGTAGTCGAAGACGTATACCGCGTAGCGCTTCAAACCAAGAGCATCTGTGAACGCCTCCACCGTCCGCGCCAGCGCATCGAACGAGTAGGTATATTTTCGTTCCTTCGGTACTTCCGTGAATCCAAAGCCAGGCAAGTCTGGTGCGATCACTCGGAACTGATCTGCGAGGCGTGGAATGAGCTCGTGAAACATGAACGAGGACGTCGGGAATCCGTGTAGCAGGAGGACCACCGGCGCACCCGGGTCACCAGCCTCACGATAGAAGACTTCGACGCCATCTGCTTTGACTTTGTGAACGGATGTTACGGGTACAGCGAACCTGGAAACAGTGCTCATAAAACTCCTTCGATTCTGTTTAATCTGTTTGACCGCGTCCTGCTTACCGGCATTTCTCCTGCTCGTAGCGCTTGTTCTGCGGCGACGGAGCGCATGCGGGTTATTTGAGAGCAACCGCAATGCCAAACACCGATGCCCTTACTCCATAGCCGGCAGCAAAGCTAACTCCTTCCAGGCTTGGAGGTATCCCTTCGCAAGTCCGCACAGATCTCAACGTCCCCCGACGGACCCGCGACGGATATCCAACACTGGCGGAAGTTGGTCGCGAGCTTTGTCACGATAGCCCTGTCAGCTAAGACCATTCAGACCGCTAAGCGTATTCCCGTGAATTGCCAACGCGTTGCGGGTGGAAAGAAGTTCCGATAGGTTGCGCGCACGTGATCCGGTGGAGTGACGCAGGAGCCCCCGCGTAAAGTCATCTGAGCAGACATAAACTTTCCGTTGTATTCGCCCAATGCTCCTGGAGGCGGCTTGTACCCCGGATAGCCCGTGTAGGGACTTGCAGTCCATTCCCAGCAATCCCCAAAGAGTTGGTCAACACCCTCTCCGGTCGCTGCTGCTGGGTGCAACCTCCCCGTAGTCAGCAAATTCCCAGTCAGCGGTTTCTGGCTGGCAACCAATTCCCATTCTGACTCTGTTGGGAGTCGGCAGCCGCGCCAGCGGGCGAAGGCATCGGCTTCAAAGAAACTGATGTGGCAGACGGGGGTATCGAAAAGTTGGGAGAGCCCGTGCGATCCCCGCAAAGTAAAGATGCGCCAGCCGGTTTCATCACCGGGATCGCGCTCCCAATACAGCGGAGCCTCCCAGCCTGCCAGCTTCACCGCCTCCCAACCATCCGACAGCCAGTATTCGGGACGTGTATATGCATCATCCGACATGAACTCAAGATACTCGCGGGACGTAACGAGGCGGTTTGCGATCTGGAACGATTCCAGGTAGACCTTGTGGCGGGGAGTCTCGTTGTCGAAGCAGAAATTCATCGGGTCCTCCGCGTTTGCCATACGGCCGATTTCAATGAGTCCACCCTGAACACTGTGCCATCTCAGCTTCAGTATCGTGTGACTCGACTGGCTGTCGAGCGTAGTCTCTTCGTATGAGGGGCGCAGGGGGTTCGAGAAGAATGCGTGCTTGATATCCGTCAGCGCCAGTTCCTGGTGTTGTTGCTCATGGTTCAGGCCCAATATGATGCGACGTGACGCTTCCTCATCCACAGAACGCTCCAGGAGTCTTCCCATTTCCTGGTCAACGTGAGCGCGAAAGGCCAGAACCTCATCGAGCGATGGACGAGAAAAGAAGGCGCGCTGCTTCTTCTCGGGAATCTCCTCGCCGAGCGCGTTGTAATAGCTGTTGAAGAGACGGTGGAACTCCTGGCGAAATGGTTTGTAATCCTTGAGAAACGGCCTCAGCACGAATGTTTCAAAAAACCAGGTGGTATGGGCCTGATGCCATTTCACAGGACTGGCTTCGGGACAGGACTGGACCATCTGATCTTCTGCGGACAGACTCGCTGTGAGAGACCATGTCATCGACCGCACGGCTTTGTATTTCGAATCGAGAATCGACATGATCTTGTTTCATTCGCCGGATTCTCAGGTCAGACCAGGCTTAGCGATAGGCTCAACAGAAACGTGCCGCTCGCTACTGATTTCAGGCGTGGCTCTAAACAAGCAAATTACCTGCCATCACGCGAGGACTTTCGAAACGAGATCATTATGCGATAGATTCTTCTATCTACAGGAACATCCAATTGAGAGGAGCCCCACACGCTTTGATTCCTGACTGACGGATTTGTGACTGATCTCCGCCACTGACGGGTTCTCGTCGCGAGAATTGTCGCGGCATGCGACAAGAGGCTGTCATGCCTGGTGTACCCGACCCTCCTGTTGGGAAGAGGCGGGACGGATTATCCGGAGCTTCCGCATCTTGTAAACCAGGGACGTGCGCTTCATTCCTAGTCGGTCGGCGGCACCGCTTCGACCACCCACGACCCAATTGCTTGCCTCAAGCGCACGCAGGATGTGATCTCGTTCAAGTTCTTCGAGACCCGTCATAGTCATATTTGGGCTTTTGTGAGCGCTGAAGGGTTCCAGTTCGGAAGTTGGCGCTCGCAATACGGTATGAGGAGAAAGGATCACGGCGCGCTCGATGAAGTTTTGCAATTCGCGCACGTTTCCGGGCCAGCGATATCGCACAAGCGCATCCATAGTCTCCGATGGGATTGTGTCGATTCTCTTATTCATGCGTCGCGCGTAGAACTCCGTGAAATGCCAGGCCAGCTTCGGAACGTCCTCCACACGTTGCCGCAGGGCGGGAACATGGATAGGAAATACCTTCAGCCGATAGTAGAGGTCTTCGCGAAACGTCGTCTGTTTAACCATCGCGGGCAAATCACGATGGGTGGCTGCGATGAGGCGGACGTCTACCTTGTGCGTGCGGTTGCTGCCCAGCCTCTCGAACTCCTGCTCCTGCAGGACGCGCAGCAATTTTGCCTGAAGTTCCAGTGGAATGTCGCCGACCTCATCGAGGAAGAGCGTGCCTTTGTTCGCAAGTTCGAAACGTCCCGTCTTCTGCGCGATCGCTCCGGTGAACGCCCCCTTTTCGTGTCCGAACAACTCACTTTCAAGGAGCCCAAGCGGGATGGCGGCGCAATTCAATTTGACGAAGGCCCGCTCCCTACGGTCGCTCAGATTGTGAATGGCTCGTGCAATCAATTCTTTCCCAGTGCCCGTCTCACCCTGAATCATTACGCTCGAACTCGTAGGCGCCACTACTGACACCAGGTGCAAGGCGCTCTTTAGCGCAGGACTGTCACCGACGATTGCGCCAAACTCAACCCGGATTTCCTCTTCAAGGTACAGCCTTCGTTTCGTCTCGCTTACGCGGTCCTCCGTTGCCTTTTCAAACTCCAGTGCATTCTCAACAGCAATGGCTACTTGGCGGGTAACTTGTTCCAGAAAGGCAAACTCATCTTCGGAGAATGCCCTCTCCGAGCGACTGAATGCTCCCAGGACACCGACGACTCCCTTTCGACCGACAAGCGGGAGTTCGCATCCGGATTTCAAGCCTTCTGCCAACACGCGCTCAAAGAAATGTCGCCCTTCGTGACTACCGTAGGTTTCCCGGTCATCCCTGAGATCTTCAAGACTGTTGATATGTTGATTCTTGCCTGTGAGAAAGGCTTTGCCACAGGTCGATCCTTTCAGCGGAACCTTCGTTCCGTCGACGATGGAGCCTCGGCCTGCAGGATTGTAAAGAATGGTTGTGCTCAGTTGCGGACTATCTGCATCCGGCAGGAGGAGAGCGCAGAAGTCGCATCGCGTGACTCTTAGCAGATTTGTGGAGAGTGTCTCGACCAAACGTCGGAGGTCTAGCTTCGAGGTCATGCTATTCGTGATTTCCAGAAGCAGGTGTAGTCGATCGCGTTCGAGCCGGAGGCTTTCCTCATTGAGGTGGCGCTCTATTGCGATTCCCGCGATGTGGCTGGCATTCTCGATTAGCTGCAGATCGCCGGCGTCGGGGCTACGCGGTTCACGATAATGAATGGCGAAAGTCCCGAGGATTCGACCTTCGCTTGTAAACAACGGTCGCGACCATACTGCTCGAATTCCAAAGGGTAAAAGCCGGTGACGATAATGATCCCATACGGGGTCAGTGAGAATGTCATTTACATAGACCGGTTCCTTTCGATAGACGGCTGTGCCACAGGAACCTCCCTTTGGACCGATCGTCATCGACCCTGCGTCAGCGATAAATCCAGGAAGGCCTGGCGCCGCCGCACAATAAAGCTGCTTTCCGTCCTCGTGCGGGAGCCAGATAGTGCACAATGTCCCGTCGCCAGAAGATTCGACCAGTTGCGCAATAATTGTGAGCACTTCTGCCAAAGGAGCTCCTGCGAGAATCAATCGCAAAATGTTGAGCACCGATTCGGAGGAAAGCAGACCTGACGCATTCTGCGCATCTTTCGTGCTCAGGACCACATCGGGAGCAGACTGTGTTGCAGACTCCATCGGCTCTCCTTTCTCAACGCCACTCTGTAAAGAGAGCGTAGGTAAATTGTAGTCCGGGGTGGAACACAACACTTGTCGATGAGGCCAGAGGATGAACGCACGATCTCCTATGGATTTTGGGTCGTTCGCTGAGAACTCTTCCTGTGCGATCTTCAGAAGAACTCTGGTCGCCGGGTTCGGGGGATGAAGCTTTGTCTATACATCCACGGATGACGACCCCCTTTGAGCTAAGTGGGCGGAAGACAACACCCGGGATGTTAAGTTTTCACTATGATCTCAATTCATAATTTATCGAGTGCCGTCTCGCCTGGAAACCCGCTGCATATCTCGAGAGCGCTAAGTGGCGTGGTCACCGCGATCGACTACAGACCCAGTTCTGGAATCTATTAGTTCCTCGTTCCCGGAGTAGGGGCCGCAGCATTGTCTAGTTCAAGGCGGAGGTAATCCCACACAACGCCGGTGGAGAGATCGCCGGCGGGGACGGTGAAGGTCATGGTGTTGTCGCCGGGGTGGAGGAGGGCGGCGTCGAACTTGAGGGTGCGCTGCTGCCAGAGGCCCTTGTCCGTGTTGTAGCGGATGGCGTCGGTGTTGATGAGACGAGCGTTGATGCTGGGATCGGAGCCTGAGCCGAGGGCTCCAACGGATTGGCCGTTGAGGGTGACGGGCAGACCGGAGCGCAGGCCGTTGACACCGGCAAAGGCTACGCGAAGGGCAGCGGTACCTTTGGCAGCGGCGGCCATGTTGAAGTGCACAGTCCAGACGGTCTCCCGGCCAGTGCCATAGACGGCCCACGGACCGCGCTCGTTGGACTGTGGATACTGGTCGAGGGATTCGGCCTTGACCCAACCGAAGCGCTGGTTGGCTGGGTCTTTCGCCTCAGGGTTAACGAAGGAGAAGTCGGTGGCGTGGGGGACTTCCTCGAAGAACCAGTCTTTGGAAGGGTCGGACTTACCTATGGTGTAGGTGACATCTTTGGGAAAGAGGAGGGCGTAGCGGAGGTTCCAGCCCCAGAGCCAGGAGTTCGAGGGGTCGCCCTTGAAGAACTTGTCAGCGGCGCGGTCGGGGTAGCCAATCTCCCAGACCTGCCGGCCGTAGCGTACGGGCTTCCAGATGAGCTTCCCAAGGTCGAGGGTCTGGCTGGGCTGGACGGTGATATCGGCCTGGGCGAAGTCGCCGAGGACGCCGTCCGCGGTGGCATGGAGGGTGTATTTGCCAGGGCGAACTTTGGTGAGGGTGAACTTGCCGTCGTCTCTGCCGTCAGTGAAGAACTGGTAGAAACGGGCGTCGTGGATCCAGCTGCCTGCGTCTGCGGACGGCGGATAGGTGACGCCGCGGAAGGTGACTGGTGGGATCGTTGCAGGATCGGTATCGGCGTGGGTGAGGCCTACGGTGAGGTGGCGAAGCTTCGTTGAGGATCCCCGGGGAGCCAGCGGGTCTGAGAGGACCAATTGACCGGTGACTGTACTGCGCTGGGCGAGCGGGGTGTAATCGACGCCGTGGACCCAGTTGAAGGGCCACTTGGCATTCTCCTTCCTGGCCTGGGCGAGGGCGTCCTGCCAGAGGGCGTTGGCGTTGGCGGTCCAACTGAGCGGGACAGTAGGGTTGCCGATGGTTGCAGCAAGGGTTTCGAGCTCCGGCCTGGGGGTCGGACGGGGAGCAGCGAGCGAGTTGACGTAGATGAAGATGGGACCGATGACCTTGGACCACTCTTCACCGGCGGCGATGTTTGCGCGGGTGCCGTTGTAATGGCCGGAGTGCCAATAGTCCAAAATGATGGGTTCGGGGTCGCCATTGTCGCCGAAGTGGGCGTCGAGGTCGATGCGGGTAGGTCCGCCGGAAAGGTACTCGGTGGTCGGATTAATAAACCACGCTCCGATGTGGTTCTTTGTGCTGGACCAGCCATAGGCGGGCGTTCGGAACTGCATGCCGGAGTAGCTGTATTTATGCTCAACGGAGTTTTTGTACACGCCTTTGGACATGATGCGCTGCTCTTTGGCGTGGACCACGACGCCTGTACCCCAGTCGGTGGGAGCAGCCTCGAGCATGTTGCGGTCCTTGTCGACAGTGATCCAGTCGAACTCCTGGTTGAGGCGGGTAATGTAGCGGTCCTCCGCGCCGGCGCCCATGGCGGGGTAACCGGCGGGGTGCGAGAGGGTGGAGTACACGTAGATTCCGCTGTCGCCCTGGCCGAGCGAGTAGCGAATTTCGATGTCGAGCATGGTGCCGCCGCCGGGCGCGCTACGGGTCATCGTGTAGGTTCCATTGCTCAGGCCTTTGATCGCGACCTCGGCGCGCTGACCGTGGTTGGTGGCAGGATCGATAGTGACGGTGTTGGTCAGGACCGGCGCACCCTGTGGGTTGTGCTCCCAGGTGCCTCCGCTTGCGGCCAGAATCTCGATGCCCTGGTAGACGAGCGACGGCATTGCGCCGGTGTCTTTGTTGATGGTGGCGCGAACGATGCCGTTATCAAGGGTCCAGGTCCGGCCATTGTCGGTCACGGTGACGGGGGCGGTCTGGGCAGTGAGAGCCGCAGGGAGAATCAGGGCTGCGAGTGAGAGGAGTGCGGTGCGGAGAGACTTCATAGGGTTTGTGCTCCAACAGGAAGACGTGCGGGTGCGGCTTGGGGACTCCGGGAATCGACGATGGAAGATGGTGCTTGACATTGGCTTAAGGGGAACTCTACCGTTTCCGGAAATGATTTCGCTACTGAAATTCCGAGAAGAGGTTGCCATGCGAGCGATGAGTGTGGGTTTACTGTTGGGTCTGGCCGGGACGCTGTGGGCGCAGGGGGCGCCCGCAACACCGAAGCCAGCGCCAGACGTGGTCGCCGGGATCCCGGTGAATTACGACGAGGCGAAGGTAGGGACATACGTGCTGCCGGACGCGCTGACTCTCGGCAACGGCAAGCCGGTGCGTGACGCGAAAACATGGAGGGAAAAACGCCGTCCGGAGATCGTGCGGCTGTTTGAGACGCAGCAATTCGGCCTGATGCCTAGACGGCCGGAGGCAGAAAGCTTTGAGGTGATCGAGCCGGGGACTCCGGCGCTGCACGGCGCGGCGATCCGGCGGCAAGTGACGATTCACCTGTTCAGGGAAGCTGGCGCGCCGGAGATTCACCTGCTGGAGTACCTCCCGGCCGGAGCGACGAAGCCTGTGCCAATGTTGCTGAGCATCAACTTTGGCGCGATTCAGAATGCCGTGGACGATCCCGGGATTGCGCCGCAGAAGGTGTGGGACGCGAAGACGAACCAATTGGTGCCGCCGCCGCCGGGACGAGGGTTCGGCCGGTTGAATGTGGAGCCGCTGCTGAAGGCGGGGTTTGGGGTGGCTACGTTCTACTACGGAGATATAGAACCGGACTACCTGAACGCGGCGACGAATGGCGCGCGGGCGCGGTATATGCGAGCCGGGCAGACAGAACGGGATCCCGATGCCTGGGGCGCGATCTCTGCCTGGGCATGGGGCATGAGCCGCGTGGAGGATTACTTCGAGACGGACAAGAGCGTAGACGCGCACCGGGTGGCGATCCATGGGGTGTCTCGACTGGGCAAGACCGTGATGTGGGCGGGCGCGCACGACGAGCGGTTCGCTGCCGTGATCGCCAGTTGCTCCGGCGAAGGTGGCGCAGCCCTGAGCCGGAGAAACTTCGGTGAGACGATCGCTCATCTGACCGCACCGACCCGGTATCCGTACCAGTTCGCGGCAAACTACGCAAAGTATGGCGGATTCCCGGATACCGCGCCAATGGATGCAAACCTGCTGGTCGCACTGATTGCGCCCCGTCCGCTGCTCCTGCAAACGGGGAATACGGACTTCTGGTCCGACCCGAAGGGAGAGTTTCTGGCAGAGGTGGCGGCTGGGCCGGTGTACACGCTGCTGGGGAAACAGGGCCTGGGTACGGATGTCTGGCCTGCGGCGAAGGCGCCGATCTTCCATGATCTGAGCTATTACATGCATGACGGCGGCCATGGCATGGTGCCGACCGATTGGGATGTCTATGTGCAGTTTCTGCAGATGGCTCTGAAGCCGGAGCGGCAGTAGTGTGGCTTCAAGGGGTTTGCACTACCGATTCTTCTGCGGACTGGCGCTGCGGCTGTGCGAGACCTCGTGTGTCGTCATAGCGCATAGCCAGACCCCAGCCGTAAGCCGTTCGAGAGCGGGCGTCGTCATGGATTGAGCTATACAGAGCAATCACGATCTCGTTGTGACCACGATGCAGTGGAATAGAGAATGAGCCATTCTGTAAGGAGAGACGGCCGTCCGGACCGCGCCGCTCGGACTCCGGATAGTAGAAGTTCTTTCCGGAGGTAACCAGAGATCCATTCACGAAGATCCACGCCTGCCCGATCCAGCCCAGCGAAACCTGTTTCTTCTGGTCTCGATCGGAATCAACGGAGGTCCTGACCCAGGTCAGCGCTGCCGGCTCCCTCGAAGCGCTGAATTGCCGGTTAAGATTCACGACTCCAAAGCGTTCAGAGTGGACAGGCTTCCACGCTTTAGGGGCTTGTGGGCGCTCTGCGTATGTAGGGACCAATCCATAGTGCAAAGGTGTCAATGGTCCCAGTACCCACTCATGGACGATTCCAGCCGCGTTTCCCATACTGTCGGGAAGAGGGACAGCGGACAAGCCGTCCGTCTTGCCCGGCGTGACCACAAGATTGGCGAACGCCGCGGGACCGTGCAGTTCCAAACCGCCTTGCTGGGTATTTCCGAGAAGTTCACCGACCGAGAGCGTTGGCTGGACGGAGTCGTTGATAAAGACGTTCATCCGTTTACCCGAGATCACAAGCCGCACGTGATTCCAGCCGTCGGCGAAGACAGGAGCCCGCTTCTGATATTCAGGATAGACGTTCCAAAGCATAAAACCGTTGATCACCGGGCTGTACTGAATGCAATCGTTCTCGGCCCTGCAATCTGGAAGACTACGAATATAAAACTCCTCGCCATTCTGTTGGTCACGCTGCCGGAAGCGTATGCCCGGTATGTCCTCAGCCAGAGGTTTCATGTCGAACTCAATCGTTCCGTCACGAAAGGACAACTCGTTGAGGGCGAGATCTCCCGATTTCAGAACGATGATCCCGTCCGGGAAGCCTTCCTTCATCACATATTGCACGTCAGGCTTATCGCTGACGGGATGCCAATGACCTGAGGTCATCGAGATTACCTGGCTTGTTCCAGCGTCAGACTGCGCCGCGCTGAGAGAGTTAGGCAGCAAGAGGCAAAACGTTATTACGAGTAAACCCAATTGGAGCCTATGCATTGTTTTCTTTTTGTGGTGCTGTGTTCAATTTGCCGCTCTCACTCAGGGCGGAGTTGATTCGTTCGTGGACGGAATGCGTTACAGGGCGGGCTAATGAATCGAATGCGGTAGACGATGGAGATCAGTACGAGGAGCTGCGGCGTCAGTGCCGATTACCATAGATGGCCACGGCAATCGGCACGAACAGCTTATGAGCTGTGTGGATTTGACGAGTAGGTTATTGCGGCAATCCTCCAACCGTCGCTTCCTTTAACTAAAACCCAGGTCTCACTTCCGCGATTTTGTTCCTTTCCGTCCACCAGGAATACGAAGTCGAAGTACACCGACGCAATCGTGCCGTCGCTGTTCTCCTGCAAATGGGTGTGTGTTGGATTGAAGCTGGCCTTCGAGGTCGAAACCAACTTTGCGAAATCTGTGTAGTTTCCTACGCGAATCTTCACCGCATCCGGCGATTTCGCTTTAGCGCGGGCGTAAGCGTCATCAGAAAGCACGTTGAGCCACATACTGCCCTGGGGAATGAACAGACTCGCTAGCCGAGATCCGTCGTGACTCAGAACAGCCTGGTGGTAGGCGTCGATCACATGCTGCACGTCGACAGTATCCGAAGCGGTGCTGGCAGGGACAGCCGGGTTGCTCTCAGCAGGGGTTGGGCTTTGAGCGAAGCTCACTGTGCCGCTCAGAATCGTGAGAGCAAAGACGAGGCTGCTGGTGAAACGTTTCATGTGTTATCTCCTTGAAGACCGCGGCTGCAAAGGTCACATTTGGTTGTGAGAGCAGCAATGTCTAACGTGAATCTACCCACATTCACCATGCAGCTGGATGATATGTTCTGAAGCGGTCCTGGCAGTTGCAGATCGGTATAGAGATCGAACGAGAAGGATGCTCAACAAAGCACAACAGGAGCCTGCACCCTCTCAATGGCTATTCCAGCCCCGAGGACGGTCACCCCGACGAACATGATCTGTCAGAATGACTAGAAGCGATGACGAAAAGCACTCTCAGGTGGTCGGTCGTTTCGGTCGTCTTTTGGACGGCGATTGCCGTGATCTTTGCTTTGCCTCAGCTAGGGCAGAACAGCAACCTGCACAAGGTACTTACGTCGGCGCTGGCGCAATGGTGGTCCTGGGGAATCCTGGTTCCTGGCATCCTGGCCCTGGATCATGTTCTTCCCTTTCCAGCGCAACGGATACTACCGCGTCTTATCACGCATCTTTGTCTGGGCCCTTTCGTGACAATCGTGTATTGCTACGTCGAGGCCGTTTTGAAAGCGATGCTCGGCGTAGGGGCATGGTCCAGGCTGTCCGGGATGGGAGTCATCACGGAAGCTCTCAAAGAAATGTTCTGGAGCATGCTCGTGTACTGCCTCATCGTTGGCGTATGGGAGGCCTATCTCTACCACGAGCGCTATGTCTCCGCTGAACTGCAGATGGAGCGACTGCAGAGGAACTTTTCAGAAGCTCGCCTCAATGCATTGCGTATGCAGTTAGACCCGCACTTCCTCTTCAACGCACTCAATACCGTATCTTCACAGGTTGAGCGTGAACCCAAACTCGCTAGAAGAATGATCGAACACCTGGGCGATTTGCTACGCCTTTCTCTGAACTCACGAGGAGTTCACGAGATATCACTTGCTGAAGAATTAGCTTTCCTTGACCACTATCTGGCCATACAAATGATCCGCTTCGGCGATGCCTTGAAGGTCGAGATGAGAATCGCTCCTGACGTAAAAGATGCTCTGGTTCCCAGTCTTTTCATCCAGCCGTTGGTGGAAAACGCCATCCGTCATGGCATTTCCAAAAGAGCTCGGGGCGGCTCAATTGTTTTGAGTGCGCAGCGTTTCGAAGAGAGACTCCTCATTCAGGTGTCAGACGATGGTGTGGGATTACCGTCTGGCTGGTCGTTCGATAATCATAAGGGAGTGGGCCTCTCGGTGACACGAGAGCGATTCGCTGGATTGTACCCCGGCAATACGAGCCAATTCGACGTTCGGCGGCGAAGTGAAGGCGGAACCGAAGTATCCATCTCATTTCCGTTGCACACACGAAAGGAAGCAGATGACGGCCTTACAACCTGATGGTATCCGGGCACTCATCGTGGATGACGAAGCACCAGCGCGCCAGCGCATCTCCGATTTGTTAAGCCAGGATACTGACGTGCGTTCTCTGCAGGAAGCAGGCGATGGGGAGACAGCAGTGCGAATGATCCTCAGGGAAAAGCCCAACCTGGTGCTTCTGGATGTGCAGATGCCTGAGCTGAACGGCCTCGAGGTGATCGAAGCAGTCGGACCGGAGAATATGCCCCTAACGGTTTTTGTCACTGCGTACGACCAGCACGCCATCCGGGCCTTCGAAGCAAATGCTTTGGACTACCTCCTCAAGCCTTTCAGCGATGAGCGGTTCGAGACGATGCTGACGCGGGTCAAGAGGCGTAGGGATGACCTCCATCTTCGCGAGTTCGGTCAAAACGTCGCGCGGGTGATTGCGATGCAAGCGACGGAGACGCGTTATCTGGACCGGCTGGCAGTCAGGATGGATGGAATCACAAGGTTCGTGCGTGTGAAAGACATCGAATGGATCGAAGCGGCTGGGGTCTATGTCACCCTCCACACCTCCGGGAAAGAATTTCTTTACAGAGCCTCGTTAACTGATCTGGCGCAGAGTCTCGACCCCAGCCGCTTTCTTCGCATACACCGCTCGGTCATCGTCAATATCGAAAGTATTGTGCAGTTGGAGCCACTTTCACATGGAGAGTTTGAGGTTCTCTTGAAAGACGGTTCCCATCCTCGTGTCAGCAGAACTTATCGCAACTCAATGGAGAAGCGATTTGGGCAAAAGCTTTAGGCCGGACTCATTGATCATCGGATTTGACCTGAAACCGTCCTGCTTCAAACTGTCGTGTAGATAGTGCTCCGGAATGGGGTTGTCGGGCCGCTCCCAGTCCCAAAAAACCTCTACGATGTACCAGCGGTTTGCGCTCTTCAGCAATTCGAACGACTTGATGCCGCGCGCCATCGGCTTTGCGTCGTCTAAATGTGAGCGAGACTCAAACTTTGATAGCAATCCAGCCAATCAGATCGACAACAAGCGGACCTTGTTGCGGAGTCGTGGAAGAGGTCTGTGCCGTTGAAAAAGTCACGGAGCAAAGTAGCAGGGAAGAGCAATGATGAATAAGTAAATTCCTATAGGAGCAGGTTCAGTTCCTCAGACGATTTGGTTTCCACGATGTTACCGAGGACTTGCTGGCCTCCGCTCCTGAAGCGCAACCCGTTCTGAGTCCCGAATTCCAGGTTTTGTGTCCGAAAAGACAATTGGCCCAGGATCCGTTTAAGGTTCCTGGGCCAATTGTCTATTTCCTGAACTTCACTGTATGAGTCCGCCTACAAGAGGAGGCTAAGAGCCTACGCAACTAGATATCCAGGTTCTTCACATCCAGCGCATTCTCTTCGATGAACTTCCGCCGCGCCTCAACGTCCTCGCCCATCAGAGTCGTAAAGATCTCCTCACAGGCTGCAACGTCTTCGAGCTTCACCTGCAGCAGCGTCCGCCGTTCCGGGTCCATCGTCGTATCCCACAGCTGCGTATCGGTCATCTCGCCCAGCCCCTTATAGCGCTGCACCTGATACTCCTTACGCCCTTGTTCGATCACGTACTCGAATACCTCGCGCGCCGTCTTCTTCTCCACCGGGTCCTGCGCCGACTTGCCTGTTCGCTTACCCGGCTTTGCCTCCGCGGCAGTTCCAGGAGCAGAAGCCGTCGCGGCGACACCTTCCTCCGAAGCAATCTCCTCAGCCTCTTCCGCAGCCTCTGCAGCCGCCTCGGCCTTGCTCTTCGCCGCATATTCGATCCAGAACGGCCCAACCAGATACTCGCGAATCTGTGCGTGCCTGGCCAGCATCTGCCGGCTCTCCGGCGCCGACGCCAGAGCCCATTCGATCGTCCGCACCGCGCCCTGCGCATCCGTGTAGTTCACCGAATACGTCCTGTGCTCCTCGTCCAGCGCGACCTCGCCGACGTTCTTGAACTGCCAGGTCTTCTGCATCCCCGTCAGCCGCTCACGCATCGTTTCCAGCATCGCCGGAGATTCAAAGTCAACGCGCCGCACTGCGTCCTTGCCTTCATGCGCGAACAGCTCCGCAAACACCTGCGTCACATCTTCATTCCGCAACCGCTTCTGCACCTTGTCGAAGAAGCCCAGATAGTCGTTCAGCTGCCCCATGTACTTCGTCAGCGCCGCGCCCTGCAGTGTCTTGCCGTCCGTGCCATAACGGATCATCATGCCGTCGGAGGCACGCTTCACCATCACATCGACGTACTCGCGCTCGTCCTTGATGTACTGCTCGAACTTGCCCTTCTTGATACGGAACAGCGGCGGCTGTGCGATGTACACGTGCCCGCGCTTGATCAGCTCCGTCATATGCCGGAAGAAGAACGTCAGCAGCAGCGTGCGGATGTGCGATCCGTCCACGTCGGCATCGGTCATCAGAATGATCTTGCCGTAGCGCAGCTTGCTGGCGTCGAAGTCGTCCTTGCCGATCCCGCAGCCCAGCGCCGTAATCATGGCGCGGATTTCTTCGTGGCCCAGCATCTTGTCGTAGCGCGCCTTCTCGACGTTCAGAATCTTTCCCTTCAGAGGAAGAATCGCCTGAAAACGCCGGTCGCGTCCCTGCCGTGAGGTTCCTCCTGCGCTCTCTCCCTCCACCAGGTAAATCTCGCAACGGTCCGGCTGCCGTTCGGAGCAGTCCGCCAGCTTACCCGGCAGCCCGCCGCCATCCAGCGCACCCTTGCGCCGTGTCAGGTCCCGCGCCTTACGCGCAGCCTCACGCGCCCGCGCAGCATCGATCGCCTTATTGATGATCTTCTTCGCAACCTGCGGATTCTGTTCCAGAAACGCGCCCAGCCGCTCATTCACAAACGCCTGCACCGTCCCCGCGATATCCGAGTTCAGCTTGCCCTTGGTCTGCCCTTCAAACTGCGGCTGGCTCAGCTTCACGCTGATCACCACCACCAGGCCCTCGCGCACGTCGTCGCCGCTCAGGTTCTCCTTCACATCCTTGAACAGGCCCAGCGACTGCCCCGCCGCGTTGATCGTTCTGGTCAGCGCCGTCTTGAAGCCCGAAAGATGCGTTCCGCCATCCACCGTGTTGATGTTGTTCGCAAACGTAAACACCGTCTCGGAGTAAGCGTCGTTGTACTGCAGCGCGATCTCCATGGCCACGTTGTCCCGCTCGGCCTCCATGTAGATCGGCTTCTCATGCAGCACCTGCTTGCCCTTGTTGATGTGCTTAATGAACTCCGCGATGCCGCCGGCGTATTTGAACTCCTGGTGCTTGCTCTCGCCGGTCTTGGTATCCGTCGTGCGCTCATCGGTAAGGTGAATCTCCAGCCCCTTGTTCAGAAAGGCCAGCTCCCGCAGCCGCTGCGCCAGCGTGTCGTAGTTGAACTCCGTCACGGTAAAGATCGACTTGTCGGGAAGAAAGTGAACCTTGGTGCCCTTGCGCTTGCTCGGACCCATCTTGCGCAGCTTGCTGATCGGAGCGCCCTTGCTGTAGTCCTGCTCCCACGCATGCTCGTCGCGCCAGATCTCAACATCGAACTCTTCACTCAGCGCATTCACGCAGCTCACACCCACGCCGTGCAGACCGCCCGAGACCTTATAGTTCGACGCATCGAACTTGCCTCCGGCATGGAGCATGGTCAGCACCACCTGCACCGCAGGCATCCGCTCCCCATTGATCACCTTGTCGTCGACCGGAATACCGCGCCCGTCATCGACCACCGTAATCGAATTATCCAGATGGATCGTCACATCGATCCGCGTTGCGTGCCCACCCAGCGCCTCGTCGACCGAGTTATCGACCACTTCATAGACCAGATGGTGCAATCCCTGCTCGCCGGTCGAACCGATATACATCGCCGGCCGCAGCCGAACCGCCGCCAGACCTTCCAGAACCGTAATATTTTCAGCCGAGTAGCCGCCGCCCTCTTTTCCCTTCGTGGGAACATCCTTGATTGCGTCAGCTTCAAGCTCTAAAAGAGCGCCTTCGGTGGGGATTGCAGTCGATGCCATGTAACTCCATGCAGCCGTAGCTGAAGTGCTCGAAAATTTCTAAGACCGCGCAGCTCGTCATGCGCGCAAAGCCACGTCAACAAAGCACTTCATGCTACTTTGCTCGTGGTGTTTTATAGTTCAAGTATAGCACGTTTTGACCTGCTTTTGGGCCGTTTTGAGCTCTCGCCACACCCTCCCGAACCCCCTCCGGTACCCGCCCGCGCCATCGGCCTGTGCTAGCATCGCAGCAAGGATCCATGGGCTCTTCTACCACCCAGCTGCCGCACCTCCGACATGCCGGGCGAGGGCATCTACAGTCTCTCGATGGCATTCGCGGCCTTGCCATCCTCATGGTCATCGCCTCGCACGGGTTCGAGTCGAACTACGAGGCGCGTGGCCTCCTGGTTCGCTCCATCGGATACCTCTTCTACTACGGCCTCTTCGGGGTAGACCTCTTTTTCGTCCTCTCCGGGTTCCTCATCACCGGCATCCTCTTCGACTCCCTCTCCGACCACCGCTTTTTTACGAAGTTCTACGCCCGCCGCGTCCTCCGCATCTTCCCGCTCTACTACGGCGTCCTCATCGTTTTGCTTCTGCTCACCCCAGGCCTGCCCTGGCACGGCACCGGCTGGATTCTCGCCGGCTACCTGCAGAACTTCTATCCCAACAGCATCGACGCCCACGCCCCCAGCACCAACTTCGGCCTCTTCCACTTCTGGTCTCTCGCCATCGAGGAGCAGTTTTACCTGTTCTGGCCCGCCATCGTCTTCTTCGTCCGAGGCTGGCGGAAGCTCTTCTACGCCACCCTGATCCTCTCCGCCGGAGCGCTCGTGCTCCGTCTCTCCCTCCTCGCCCACGGCAGCAGCTCGCTGAGCGTTCACTCCAACACCCTCTGCCGCGCCGATACCCTCCTGATCGGCGGCGCCCTGGCCCTCCTCTACCGCTCCCGCCACTGGCCGCGCATCCTGCAGATCGCCCCATGGGGATTCCTGGCCGCCACCGCCATCCTCCTGGTCTCCATCGGCATTCTGCCAACCGAGCCCATCGAATCCGGCCCCGCCCTCTACTGGATCAGAGGCTTCCGCTACGACGTCCTCGCCCTCGGCTTCGCCTGTCTGATCGCCTGGGCTCTCCGTCCGCAATCCATCGTCCGCCGCCTCTTCGAAGTCGCTCCCATGCGCTTCCTCGGCAAATACAGCTACGGCATCTACGTCCTGCACGGCATCTTTTTGCCCTATCTAATCAGACACTTCCGGGCAATCATCCTTGCCGCCACCCACAGCAAACTCCTCGCCGTCGTCGGCGCCGGCTGCATCACCCTCGTCATCTCGATCCTCGCCGCGTACCTGAGCTACCAGCTCTTCGAGAAGCGCTTCCTGCGCCTCAAGCGCTTCTTCGACTACGCCCCCATGGCCGCCTCCGAAAAGGCAGCCTCCGTCCCGGTAGCCTGACAATCCCGCCCCGCCCCACAAATAGCATCGGAAATCGTCGCTGTTCGTATATACTGGGCAGGTTGTCCAAAGCAGCAATTCGTCAGGAATACCATGCCAAAGTTGAAGACACACAGCGGCGCAGCCAAGCGCTTTCATAAGACCGGCACCGGCAAGTTCAAGCGTGGCCAGTCCAAGATGCGCCATATCCTCACCTCGAAGGCCACCAAAACCAAGCGCAAGCTCGGCGGTTCGGCGCTTATCTCGGATGCGGATCATCACAAGGTTGCCCGGATGCTTCCTTACGCCTAAAAAAAGACAATAAAATGTCTTCAGCTTTTAGGTAGCAGGGAAGTATAAGTTCTTCAGGTCGAGCCGTTCGAAAGAGCAAAGGGCCAGTAAAAGCGTTGCGGCCCCTGGAATCGCGTCAGCGTTCCACCGAGACCTGAAGTTGCATAGCGAGTGAAGAGGCCCCATCGTCGTTCTCACGAGGCTCTTTCAGGACACCCAATGGTTCTTGATTGAGACGAGAATGCGAACCTTACCTCCAGCCGCTTAAACGATGTACGCAAAAGGAGATGCACCATGCCCCGTGTAAAACGGAGTACAAAACGTAATGACCGCCGCAAAAAGATCCTCAAGCGCGCGAGTGGTTACTTCCTCACCAAGTCCAAGCTCTATCAGGCAGCCCAGGAGGCCGTCGAGCGCGGACTCATGTTCGCCTACACCGGCCGCAAGCAGAAGAAGCGCCAGTACCGCGCCCTCTGGATCGTCCGTATCAACGCTGCCTGCCGCATCAACAACATGAGCTACTCGACGTTCATCAACGGCCTCAAGCTCGCCGGCAATCCGCTGGATCGCAAGATCCTCGCCGACATCGCCGCCAACGACGCTGCTGGCTTCGCTGCCCTCACCGCTCAGGCCAAATCGGCCCTGAAGGTCGCAGCCGACAAGCACGCCGCCGAGCGCACCACAGCCGCTGCATAAATCGAAACGTACCAAAGAGGCGCGGCTTCGGCTGCGCCTCTTTTTTTGCTCCAAACCAAAGCCGCGCCGCGATCTCCTCTCCGAGCGCAAACAGGCCTTGCCCACCCAGCCGAGGGCATAAATCCGGCTACCCACAATGTTTTCCGTGATGTCACACACAATCGGCTATGCTTGTCACTATGCCCACCGCAACCCAAAACACGCCGGAGCTGGACTTTGCCTCCTCGAGCGAGCAGGTTTCAGGTCCGGCACCCTTTGAATCCTGGGGTCGCTACCCCACCTATGGCGCGAAGATTGTCCCGCTCCACTGGCAAAGCGACTTCCCCGCCGTCACCGCCGGCCTCCACAACGGTGCGCTCCCCGTCGGCATGGGCCGCAGCTACGGCGACGTCTGCCTCCTCAAAGACGGCAATCTCCTCCTCACCACGGCGATGAACCGCCTCATCGAATTCGATCCCGAGACCGGCCTCCTCACCGCCGAAGCCGGCCTCACCCTGGCCCAGATCCTCGACTTCGCCGTCCCCCGCGGTTTCTTCCTCCCCGTCACGCCGGGAACGAAATATGTAACCCTCGGCGGAGCCATCGCCAACGACATCCACGGCAAAAATCACCACGTCGCCGGCACCTTTGGTCGCCACATCACCCAGTTCGAGCTCGTCCGCTCCGACGGCTCCCGCAGGCTCTGCTCCCCAACCGAAAACCCCGACTTCTTCGCTGCGACCATTGGCGGCCTCGGCCTCACCGGCGTCATCACCTGGGCGACCCTCCGCCTCAAACCCATCGTCTCCCGCAAAATCGACTACGAGGGCATCCAGTTCCACGGCATCGACGAGTTCCTCGACCTCACCAACCAGAGCAAAGACATCGAGTACACCGTCAGCTGGATCGACTGCGCCTCCACCGGAAAGAACTTCGCCCGCGGCGTCTTCATGCAGGGCGATCACTCCGCAAAGAAGGGCGACCTCACCCCGTCGCCCCGACCAAAACTGGTCTTCCCCTTCGACGCCCCCGGCTTCGCTCTCAACCACCTCAGCGTCAGCCTCTTCAACACCGCCTTCTTCCACAAGCAGATTCACAAGCGCGTCGTCGCCGAGCAGGACTACGAGCCCTTCTTCTATCCCCTCGACAAGGTCCTCCGCTGGAACCGCATGTACGGCAAACGCGGCCTGCTCCAGTTCCAGTACGCCATCCCCTGGGACCACGCCAAAGAGGGCACCATCGCCATCCTCCACGAGGTCGCGAAGTCCGGTCTCGCCAGCTTCCTCGCCGTCCTCAAGGCCTTCGGCGACGTCCCCTCGCCCGGCATGATGAGCTTCCCCAAACCCGGCATCACCCTCGCGCTCGACTTCCCCATTAAGCCCGACAAGAGCTTTCCCCTCTTCCAGCGCCTCGCCGACATGACCCTCGAGTTCGGTGGCCGCCTCTACCCCGCCAAGGACGCCGCCATGACGGCCCCGCAGTTCCAGGCCTTCTACCCCCAGTGGCAGCAGTTCGCCCGTTACCGTGACCCCATGCTCACCTCCAGCTTCTGGGAGCGCGTCACCCAAAATTCCTGGACCGGACAAATCAAGTATATGAGCACCAATTCGCAGAGCATCACCCCTAAAAAGATCCTCGTCCTCGGCGCCACCTCCGGCATCGCGGAAGCCACCTGCCGCATCTGGGCCGCGCAGGGCGCCAGCCTCTTCCTCGTCGCCCGCAACGCCGAAAAACTCGCCGCCGTCGCCCAGGACCTCAAAACCCGCGGCGCCAGCTACGTCGACACCGCCGTCGCCGACCTCGACGACACCGACGGGCACCCCCAGCTCCTCGCCCACGCAGTCAACTCCCTCACCGGCATGGACATCGCCTACCTCGCCCACGGCGTCCTCGGCGACCAGCCCACCGCCGAGCAGGACTTCAACACAGCCGCCCACATCCTTCACACCAACTTCATGGCGCCGGTCTCGCTCCTCACCTGGCTGTCCAACTACTGTGTCCAGCGCCACTCCGGCGTCCTCGCCGTCATCTCCTCGGTAGCCGGAGACCGTGGCCGCAAATCCAACTA
>Ga0302308_10000871_pt1 | contig 25183 bp, 24 predicted proteins | sample III_Palsa_E3_3_FD_200531 | JGI IMG/M metagenome (GOLD analysis project Ga0302308, IMG submission 200531) | Peat permafrost microbial communities from Stordalen Mire near Abisko, Sweden - III_Palsa_E3_3 | ecosystem: Environmental > Terrestrial > Soil > Palsa > Peat permafrost | place: Sweden...
TACATCGTGTCCGATGCTAGACATGACAATCTCCTAAAGCGAATACTGCGGCACTTGGGGCATACGCTACGCCAGCTTCCTTTCAGAAGGAAGTTAGCCGTTTGGGTATGACCGTCAGGCAGCCGGGCTGATCTCTACACGCCGTGCTTCTCTCGCGTCAACACCGCCCGTGATCGTTTCCGGCTTCTTCAAAATAATGCGGTCTTCCGCCACGCCCGCGGCCTTCAGCGCGTCGCGAACAGCCTTCGCACGCGTCTTCGCCAGTTCGGCGTTCTTCGCGGCGGAGCCGGTTGCGTCGGTGAAACCTGACAGCGTCAGCTTCGCGTCCGGATGCGCCTTCGCGTAATCAGCTGCAGCCTGGACCGCGCTGGCGGCGTCGGCAGGCAATGCATCCTTGCCCGTCTCGAAATACACGCTCGCCGGCAACGAAGCCGCCGGAGCCGAGGCGTCCGACGCCGCTGCAGATGCCGGCGCTGCAGATGCCGCCGGAGCCGCACTTGCTGCGTCCGATGTACCCGCCGCACCGCTCGCCGCCACATCCGAACCGGCCGCAGCGCCTGCGGCCGCCAGATGATCACCGCCGGCGGGCATCTTGCCGTTACGTGCGTCGGCGACTTGCAGGGGTTGCAGGATGTCGCCCGTGTGGTTGCCCCAGGTATTGCGTTCGTACGTGATCACCGAAGCGATCTCGACGTCATTGAGCGTCGCGCCCCAATTCGGCATCGCGCCCTTGCCCTTCAGCACGATGCTCACGTGGTCCGCGATCGGGCCATTGGCGATCTTGCTGCCATCGAGCGCCGGGAACTGACCTGCACCCTTGCCGGTCGGCTGGTGGCAAACCGCGCAATTCGACGTATAGACCTGCGCGCCGCGCGCCTTCAGCTCGTCCATCGTGTAGGTCTTGTTCGGATCGTCCGCGCTGGCGGCCATTTTCTTCTTCTGGCCATCGACCCATGCCGCATAGTCGTCAGCCGACAAAACTTCGACTACGACCGGCATGAACGCGTGCTCCTTGCCGCACAACTCGGTGCAGAAGCCGCGATACGTGCCGACCTTCTCAGCCTTGAACCACGTGTCGCGCACGAAGCCGGGGATTGCATCCTGTTTCACGCCGAATGCCGGCACGTACCATGAGTGCACGACGTCGTTGGCCGTGGTGATGATGCGGATTTTCTTGTCGACCGGAACCACGAGCGGGTTATCGACTTCCTGCAGATAAAGCTCGCCAATAGGTACCTGGCCGTTCGTCTGGCTACGCGGCGTGGACAGCGTGGACAGGAAGTTGATGCCTTCGCCCGGTCCCTTCACATAGTCGTAGCCCCACTTCCACTGATAACCGGTCACTTTCACGGTCAGGTCAGCGTTGGTGGTGTCTTTCATCGCGACCACGGTTTTTGTCGCCGGCAGCGCCATCAACACGACGATCACAAACGGGACGATCGTCCAGATGATTTCGACCGTGGTGCTTTCGTGGAAGTTGGATGCCTTGTGTCCCTTCGACTTGCGGTGCATCAGGACCGAATAGAACATCACGCCGAACACGCCGAGGAAAATCACCGTGCAGATGATCAGCATGAACGTATGGAGGCTGTAGAGCTCCTCGGCGATCTTCGTCACCGGCGTCTGGAAGTTGAGTTCATTCACTCCAGGACCGCCGGGAACGTCACTGACCGCCAGGGCTGCGCCGGCGAACAGGAGTCCGCTTAACGCCAGCACGCCCGAGAGGGCTCGCTTGATTGTTTTCATAGCTTCCTTACCCAAAATTTCCATTCAGACCCTCGACCCCCGTAGGCACCCGTCCGACTCATGCATCGCCTCCCCTGGAAACGATCTACTCGGCGGCGCGTGTCGATGCGTGTGCCGCTTGCTACGTAATTCCATGCTTCTTGCCTTTTTGCCAAGCGCTGCCATTCGGACATCCTGAATGCGCCCAGCCGGCGCATTGTCAGACCGTCAGCCGCAGCGCCTGAGCCACATCCGCAACTCGACGGCAAACTGCTTGCGACGATGCTGCGCCAGATGTATCCCGACCGGCACTGACTCCCCCCGCGACACCAGCGTCACCGGATCTCTCGGCGTTGCTCCCGGCTCGACTCTCACCCAGCGCGGATTGAACTCCATCTGCGTCAGCGTTTCTGCATCCATCCGCTGGATCAGCAGCCGGTCGTGAAACAGCAGGATCCGCTCGTAGTCGACAGCATGCCGCGCATAAATGACGAACGCGACACCGACCGCCAACAACTCGATACCCGTAAAAGGCAGCACCAGCCAAGCGCCTGCCCACACCAGCAAACTCGCGATCAGCAACGAAAACAGCGCAAGCGACACGTAGAACGCCACGAATTGCCGCGGCGAGACAGAACAGTTCCGTTTGATCAACCAGTCCTTTACGACCGGTTCGGTGTCAATCGGCAGATCCGTTGCTTGCATCGCCGTCTCCCGCGTCAGATTTCTCTCACCCGTGCCGCGTGTTGCTCACCTTTGCTCGCCTGTTACTCGCTTCTTGCTTGCTTCCTGCACACCTATTGCCCACCGCCAATCACTCGGAATGCACTCAAAATCATGCCAGCCCGGCGACAAACTGACGCATTATAGGCGCGTTGCCCGGCATCCACAAGCAAGGTGGTGCACGCCGCAAAGCCAAGCCGCACAAGCCTCTGCGCCCTTTTGCCGCATCCTTTTGGATGCTTGTCAACGCGCGCAATCGAGGGGTGGGAAAGGCCTTTCTGACTGGTTTACTTGCTCCGTTTTGAGCCTCGGCCTATGTCTTCGAGCCTCACAATACCGTGCCCTTCCGCCGTCATCCGCGGCACCGCCTTCCATGCGTGACCATAGATCACTTCAAAGGTCAGCGGGATCGTGCCGTCTTCGCGGCGACGCGCTTCGAGCGCCGCGTGAAGCGCGTCACGCAACGCGCGAGCATGCGTTTGCGGCGCAGCGTCACGCGGGTAAGCCCCCCAGCGGCGCACGTCCTTCAGCAACGATTCCGGCGACTTGTAAGTGATCGTCAGCACCTCCTGATCCATCACCGGAATCTCGAAACCGCTCTCGACCAGCATGTCACCGAGATCGTGCATATCGACGAATTCGATGGTGTGCCGCTGAGGCGCCAGGCCCAGTGATTTTTCCGCTTGCGCGTACGCGCCGCTGAGCTCTTTCAGTGTGTCGGGACCAAGCGTGCTGAACATCAGCAGGCCGTTCACCTTGAGCACACGTGCCCACTCGGGAAAAACGAGGTCGGGCCGCGCGTTCCAGTGCAGCGCGAGATTCGACCAGAGCATCTCGAACGCGCTTGAAACAAATGGGAGGTGAGCGAAGTCGCCCTGCGCCAGTTGTGGGCCGCGCGCCCCGAATGCCTTGCCCAGCGTGGCGGGAAGAAACCGCCGCCAGCCAGCATTGGCTTCGGATTCGGCCGTCTCGGCCTGATTCGCCCGGGCCAGCATAGCCGCCGACAAATCCATGCCGAGCACCGACGCATCGGCGAAACGCTCGCGCAAGCCCGGCAGGTCGGCGCCCATGCCGCAGCCCGCGTCGAGCACGCGCACGGGCGTTACCTTGATGTAGTCGAGCCGCTCGCGCATGCGCTGCGCGATCTCGCGCGGCAGGAACGCGACGTCATCGAACGTCACGGCGCGACGGTCGAAAATTCGCTGCAGACGGCGCGAATCGTAGGCCGGACGGCCAGCGTTGGCAGGAGTTGGGGACATGACAACCTACTTTCTAAGAGTGCGAAGTATACTCGGTCGATTCCTGAAACGTTCAGCCAAACCAGACAGTGCAACGGTTCCCGCCGATTCTCGCCGCTTCTCCTGCGCGGTCGCCCGCTCACTCAGTGCGGATTTTTGCGCTGCCACGCATTCTTTGGATCGAACGTATGAAGCTACGGTTTGGTGTCGTATCGCGCGGTCCAGGCTCGCTACGCGCGGCTTCTGCCAAGGCGCTGCGGCGGCTCGGCCAGATGCGCGACATCGCGTTGCCGAGTCAGTGCGCATTGTGTGGCAATTTGTCGCAGAAAGTGTTGTGTGCCGGCTGCGATGAACAGTATTGGAACCAGACACGCACACGGTGCCCGGTTTGTGCATTGCCCGTGCCGGTTCTTGCCGCGGCCTCGGCCGCATCCGCTGGCGTTAAAAACGGTGCGCATTTACCTTGCAGGCGGTGTATTGCGGAGCCCCCGTATTTCGACGCGACCATCGCGCTGGCCGATTATCACGCGCCACTCGATACACTCGCGCTCGATCTCAAATTCCACGCGCGTCTGGCAACGGCCGACGAGTTTGCGCGCCAGTTGCATGCCACGTTCGAGAGCACCAACGCGGCGGCGCCCGATGTCGTCGCGCCTGTGCCGCTGTCGCCACGGCGCCTGAGGACGCGCGGTTACAACCAGGCGTGGTCGATCGGAAAACCGCTTGCGCGCCGGCTCGGCTCGTTGGCTGACGCAACGCTGATCGAGCGCACCAGGGATACGGCACCGCAAGCAAAGCTCGATCTCGATACGCGGCGCAGAAACGTCGGCAATGCATTCACCGTACTGCGTGATATTCGCGGCCAGCACGTGGCAATCGTCGACGACGTCATGACCTCCGGCGCCACGCTCGACGCGCTGGCCTTTACGCTGAAAGCCGCCGGAGCGCGGCGTGTCACCAACTTCGTCGCGCTGCGCACGCCGCAAGACTAATTTTTCACGAGTTATCGCTTATGTTCAATGTCGTATTGGTCGAACCTGAAATTCCGCCGAACACCGGCAACGTGATCCGGCTATGCGCCAATACCGGCGCGCGCCTGCATCTGATCGAACCGCTCGGCTTCCCTCTCGACGACGCCAAGATGCGCCGCGCCGGCCTCGACTACCACGAGTACGCGCAGATGCATGTACATGCGAACTGGGAGACCTTCCTCGAGACCGAGGTGCCCGACGTGAACCGCATGTTTGCCTTCACCACGCGCGGCTCCACGCCATTTTTCGGACACGGGTTCAGGGCGGGTGACTGGTTCGTCTTCGGCGCGGAAACCCGGGGTTTGTCGGACGCGGTGCTTACACAGTTCACGAACGACCGGCGCGTGCGTTTGCCTATGCGGCCGGGGAACCGGAGTTTGAATTTATCGAATACGGTGGCGGTCGTGACGTTCGAAGCATGGCGTCAGACAGGGTTCGAGGGCGGGGAATAACCTTCACAGTCTTCGAGCCGTTTTCCTGCGTCGGAGAACCCTCACTCTGCTTTTGCGTCGCGGCTCAACAACGCGTGAACGGCGTCACGCGGCGCGACATTGTCGAATAACACGCGACATACGGCGTGCGTGATCGGCATATCGATACCATGAGACTCCGCCAGCGCAAGCACGGCACGCGCGCAACGCACGCCCTCGGCCACATGACCTAGAGCCGCGAGAATGTCGGTGAGCGAACGGCCTGTCGCCAACTGCATGCCGACCGTGCGATTACGCGACAAATCGCCCGTCGCCGTCAGAATCAGGTCGCCGAGCCCGGTCAGACCGGTGAAGGTTTCCGCGCGGCCGCCTAAAGCGACGCCGAGGCGTGACATCTCGGCCAGTCCGCGCGTAATCAGCGCGGCCCGGGCGTTCAGGCCCAGGCCCAGGCCGTCGGCAATGCCGGTTGCAATGGCCAGCACGTTCTTCACCGCGCCGCCCACTTCCACGCCAATCACGTCGTCGCCGGTATAAATGCGCATGGCGCCGTGATGAAACGCGGCAACGGTCCGCTCACCAAGCGTTGCCGACGCGCTCGCGATCGTCAGCGCCACTGGCAAACCCTGCGCGACTTCGCGCGCGAAGCTCGGTCCGGAAAGCGTGCCGTTGCTGGCGTGCTGCGGCAGTTCGGCCGCCACGACCTCGTTCGGCAGGCATTGCGTGTCGGCTTCGAAGCCTTTGCACAACCAGACGATATGCGCCGGAACAATACCCAGTTCACGCATGTTGCGGCATAACGCGCGCAAGCCCGCGACCGGTGCTGCAACCACGCAGAGGGAGTCTTCGGCCGCGCCGTGGGCCAGCGCTGAAGCGAGATCACGATCGTACTGAAGCGCTGCGGGCAGCGTGATGCCGCGCAGATAATGCTCGTTTTTGTGCGTTTGGGACAGGGACTCGATGAGCGCGCGATCGCGCGCCCAGAGCACCGTAGAGTGGCGAGTGGCCAGATGGCCAGCCAGTGCGGTGCCCCACGCACCGGCGCCGAGAACGGCTACTTGCATGCCCGGCTCCGGAATATGCGGGATTTAGTTCAGCGTCGCGCCGTTGGCCACGCCTTCCTGAGCTGCCGACAACTGCGAAATACGTTGTTCGTACAGCGCCTGGAAATTGATCTCGGCGAGGTGGATCGGCGGGAAACCGGCGCGGGTGATGGCGTCGGCAATGTTCGAGCGCAGATATGGGAACAGGATGGTCGGACACGCAATGCCGACCAGCGGATCGATTTGATCGGCGGGAATGTTGCGGATATCGAAAATACCGGCTTGCTTGGCTTCGATCAGGAACGCGACCTTGTCGGTCACCTTCGCGGTCACGGTGCCCGTGACCAGCACTTCGAACACGCTTTCCGCCAGGCGCTCGGCCTTCACGTCCACTTCCACTTCCACCGACGGCATTTCCTGCTCGAGGAAGATACCCGGCGAATTGGGCTGCTCGAGCGACATGTCCTTCAAGTAGATGCGCTGAATGTTGAAGAACGGCTGGTTGTTGTCGTCAGACATGGTTGATTCCCTTGATTATTTAATGTGCTGCCCGCGGTTTTTCCGGTTTTTTCCGGCTGAAAACCACGGGCGGCTTAATTGCGCAGCGAACCCATTCAGGCCGACGCGCCCGGCCTGACCGATCCGTTACTTACTCAGGCAGCCTCAAGCAGCGGCACCAGGCCGCCTTTCCGATCGAGCGCGGACAGATCGTCGTAACCGCCAACATGCGTCTCGCCGATAAACACTTGCGGCACCGTACGGCGCCCCGTACGCGTCATCATTTCTTCACGCCGGGCCGGATCACGGTCGATCAGCACCTTCTCGACGTTTTCCACGCCGCGCGACTTTAGTAGACGTTCGGCCATCTGGCAATACGGGCACACCTGCGTGCTGTACATGATCACTTTATTCACTTTACCGCTCCTTGTTTCACGACCGGCATGCCGGCTTTTTGCCAGGCATCCAGCCCGCCCTGCAATACGTGGACTTCGGCGTAGCCGGCATCGCTCACGATCTGGCTCGCCTTCTGGGACTGTTGGCCGGTCTGACACACGAGCAAGACCGGATTGCTCTTATTCTTCGCGATTTGGCCGCTTTTTGCTTGAAGCTCCGAAATCTCGAAGTTTCGCGCCGCCGGCAAATGCCCTTTCGAATACTCGGCGGCTGGCCGCACGTCGATCACAGAGGCGTTACGCCGATTGATCAGTTGAATCGCCTCGGGAGCCGAAACACTTCCGCGGCCGCGCCGGACAATCGTCGGCCAAAGCAGCAACCCACCAGAAATGAGGGCGACGGCGATAAGTACAAGGTTGGTGTAATCGGTGAAAAACTTCACGTCGGGACCGCCGGATTGGGAGTGTGAAAAAATGAAAAGGTCGAAAAAAATCGGGACAATCCAGCCATTATAAAATAACCGTCCTCCGCGATGGCCTCGGCCGATCGGCTGAGTTGCGTCAGAACGCGTTGCCGCACAGAATCGATGCCAGTTTCCAGCTTTTTTGCCGCTTCCTAACTAACCGACCTCTCAACGGACATCATGTACAAGCTAGTGCTCATCCGCCACGGCGAATCCACGTGGAACAAGGAAAACCGATTCACAGGCTGGGTCGACGTCGACCTGACAGAACAAGGCAACCATGAGGCCCAGCAGGCCGGCCTGCTGCTTAAGGAAGCCGGCTTCAGCTTTGACCTGGCCTACACCTCGGTGCTCAAGCGCGCGATCCGCACGCTCTGGCACGTGCAGGACCAGATGGACGAAATGTACTTGCCGGTTGTCCATTCGTGGCGACTAAACGAGCGTCATTACGGCGCGCTCTCCGGCCTGAACAAGGCTGAGACCGCCAAGAAATACGGCGACGAGCAAGTGCTGATCTGGCGCAGAAGCTACGACACGCCGCCGCCTGCACTCGATCCGTCCGACGAACGCACGGCGTTCAACGACCCTCGCTATGCAAAAGTGCCGCGCGAGCAATTGCCGCTGACCGAATGCCTGAAGGACACGGTCGCGCGCGTGATGCCGATCTGGAATGAGTCCATCGCGCCGGCTATCAAGTCGGGCAAGCGCGTGCTGATTGCCGCCCACGGCAACTCCATGCGCGCGCTGATCAAGTATCTCGACGGCATTTCCGACGACGACATCGTTGGCCTGAACGTCCCGAACGGCGTGCCGCTCGTGTATGAACTCGACGAAAACCTGAAGCCGATCAAACACTATTATCTCGGCGACCCGGAAGCAATCGCCAAAGCGCAAGCGGCGGTCGCAAAACAAGGGAAGGCGGGTTAAGGGCTTCGTTTCAGAATGACCGACGGTTGCGGGTGCTCTGATCCGGCATTCCTGACCGTTGGCTTTTGAAGTAGCGTCCGAGGTTTTCCTCGCGGGGCATGTCGCTCGTGGTGCTGACCGGATGTACCGCACCGCGTGGGCTCTCCGTTCTTCCTGCTCGTCGGAAGGCGCAAAAATAAGCCGTGCGATCTCGCGCTTTGCGAATCACCTTTAAACCGGGCCCGACATTTGCGAGCCAATAATGGTTTCGAAACCGCTGAGCACAAAAAGAACCCGCCCCTTCATTTTCCGGCGAAGCCCTTTAAGCTGCGTTTAAGTCGTGGTCCGGGGCTTGCAGTTATACTGCCCAGTCAACCACGACGCAGCCTAATCCGCTTTCGACCGCAACAGACTCTATGCGAAAGAACCTGAAAAATATCGGCCTGATCGCCGCGGGCCTTGCTACCGGCGTATTTGCAACGCTGCAACTCTCCGCATCCGCCCAGCAAGCCGCCACCGCGCCTCTCCCGCTCGATCAATTGCGGTTGTTTGCCGAAGTATTCGGGCAAATCAAGCATGAATACGTCGAGCCGGTCGACGATAAAAAGCTTCTCACTGCGGCTATCAAGGGCATGGTGTCGAGCCTCGATCCGCATTCGTCATATCTCGACAAAACTGATTACGAAGAGCTTCAGGAGCAGACCAAAGGTCGCTTCGCGGGCCTCGGTATCGAGATTTCGTCGGAAGATGGCTTGATCAAGGTGATTTCGCCTATTGAAGATACGCCGGCGTTCCACGCCGGCATTCGTCCGGGCGACCTGATCACGCGCATCAACGACAAGCCGGTACGCGGCATGACGCTGGATAACGCCGTCAAGCAAATGCGCGGCGATCCGGGCACCAAGGTCACGCTGACCATTTTCCGCAAGACCGACGACCGGACCTTCCCGGTCACGGTCACGCGCGCAATTATCCGCGTGCAGAGCGTGAAGATGAAGGTTCCGGCGCCGGGTTACGGCTACATCCGGATCACGAGCTTCCAGGAACGCACCGTGCCGGATCTCGCCGCGAAGCTGCAGGATCTCGCGCGCCAGCAGCCGGACCTGAAGGGCCTCGTGCTTGACCTGCGTAACAACGGCGGCGGTTTGCTGCAGAGCGCGGTCGGCGTAGCCGGTGCGTTCCTGCCGGATAACGCCGTGGTGGTGTCGACGAATGGACAAATCGCGGACGCGAAGCAAACCTTCCGCGATACGTACGATAACTATCGCCTGCCCTCCTTCGACTCCGATCCGCTGAAGAACCTGCCGGAAATCTTCAAGAAAGTGCCCATGGTCGTGCTGACCAATGCGTACTCCGCGTCGGCGTCCGAGATCGTCGCGGGCGCGCTGCAGGATCATCATCGCGCATTGATTGTCGGCAAGACCACGTTCGGCAAGGGCTCGGTGCAAACCGTCCGGCCAATGACCGCCGACACCGCGCTGCGCCTGACCACCGCGTATTACTACACGCCGAGCGGCAGGTCGATCCAGAACAAGGGCATTCGCCCGGACGTTCCGGTCGATCAATACGCCGAGGGTGATCCGGACGACGCGCTCGTCACGCGCGAAGTGGATTATTCGAACCACCTGGCCAATACGCAGGACCCGAACGAGAAGAAGGAACAGGAAGCGCGCGAAGCGGACCGGCTCGAGCAACTGCGAATTCTTGAAGAGCAGAACGACAAGAAGACGCCGGAGCAACGTCGTAAGGATCGCGAGCGCAAGCCTGTCGACTTCGGCACGGCCGATGACTTCATGCTCACGCAAGCGCTGAACAAGCTCGAAGGCAAGCCGGTTCAGGAATCGAAGTCTTACTCTGAACGGAAGCTGGCGCAGGATAAGCCGGCGCCGTCGGCTTCGGCTCCGATTGCTGTCAAGCCAGCGTTGCCTGCTACGCCAGGGGCGGATACAACGCCGGCTTCCGGCATGCCGGGTGCCGACGCCGCGCCGGCGCCCGCATCTGCACCGGTACCCGCTTCGGCTACACAGTAAGTTTTTGTCTTGGTTCCAGTCGGCGCGCGCTTGATAGCCGCGCCGACTGATTCAGCAGCAAGCAGCAAAGAAATCACGCTACAGTCCTCCGGCACAACATAGTGCCGTGCCAGTTGTCCGCCGCCTCCCAGCGCGCTTCGCTCCCACCCTCAGCTTCACCCCAGCATCCTGTGCTGATCGCATGGGCCGAGAGTAAGTGCTCTGCGCCAACTCTCCTCGACACGCGATTAAAATAGCGGTTTCGCGACTGCACACCTGACTCCTGCTGCCAGGCGTTCCGGTCATAGCCTACTTGAGCGCTCGATGAACGACGATCAGCTTCTCCGCTATTCCCGACACATCCTCGTCGATGAAATCGGCATTGAAGCGCAACAACGCTTTCTCGATGCACACGCCATCATCATCGGTGCGGGTGGGCTAGGGTCTCCCGCCGCCATGTATCTGGCAGCGGCGGGTGTGGGCGAGATCACTCTGGTCGATGCCGATTCCGTCGATCTCACCAATCTCCAGCGCCAGATCCTGCACGTGAGCTCATCGGTTGGTGAACTGAAGGTGGATTCAGCCCGGGCTACACTCGCCGCGCTCAACCCCGGCGTGAAGGTGACCACAGCCGCAGTTCGCGCCGATACAGCCTGGCTCGACGCCCACGTCCCCCACGCCACCGTCGTCCTTGATTGCACCGATAACTTCGCCACCCGCCACGCGATCAACGCAGCGTGCTTCGCCCACGGCGTGCCGCTCGTGTCGGGTGCCGCACTGCGCTTCGATGGCCAGATCAGCACCTTCGACTTCCGCTCGGCACAATCTCCCTGCTACGCATGCGTGTTCCCGCCGGACGAAGCGTTCGAGGAAGTCGCGTGCTCGACCATGGGCGTCTTCTCGCCGACGGTCGGCATTATCGGGACGATGCAGGCGGCGGAGGCGTTACGCGTGATCGGCGGCTTCGGTACGACGCTCGAGGGTCGTCTCATGATGCTCGACTCGTTACGCATGGAATGGAACACGATGCGCATCGCACGACAGGCAACGTGTCCGGTTTGCGGAACGCACGCACAGAAATAGTCTGTTCAAGGGCGATGGCAGCGCCATGCCAAAGCCCTATCGACTTGTCACGCGAGCGTCCATTCACGCCGCTGTCTCAAATTTAAGAGTTCTCCAATTTTCCTAAGCGCCGGGCCAGCCTATCTTTGGCCACTACGCCTTCGACGCAATTGGAGAAACACATGAACGATACCGAAACCCGGCACACGCAACGCGGCAGGACCGAAACCGAATTCGCTAAGCCCGGCGTGCCGGTGCTGGCAGGACCCGAAGGCATCCTTTACGATTTTAATTACGGCTGCCGCGTGCAAGCGCCTGTAGACGGCTGGCACGTCAGGATGACCGACCTGGACACGTTCAATGTCCTGCTGGACGAAACCGTGGAAGCCAACGCGGTGATCACCAGCAGGCGCAAGTATTTCGTGCGTTTCCTGCTGGAAGTATTCGATGGCCAGCGGCTCGTGTTCTCTCACGCTTTCGACGCCACGAACCGAAAAATTCGATTACGCATGAAGCCCCTGGCGCTGGGCGATTCGCTTGCCTGGCTGCCGGTCATCGATGCATTCCGTGAACAACACCAATGCGAGCTGTATATGCCGCTGGGGGAGCATTTGCAGCCGCTTTTTCGAGACGGTTATCCGCATTTGCACATCGGGACAGACGCGGAACTCGACGGCCGGAACGACGTGTACTACGCGACGTATTATCTCGGCCTGCTAAAGCCATTCTCCGAACGCGATCATCAGCCTACCGATCCGCGCGTGAGCAACATGCAGGACATGATGGCGTATCTGCTGGGCGTGCCGTGTGAGGAACGCAAGCCGAACGTGATTATCGCGGACAAGACGCGCACGATTGCCGAACGTTACGTATGCATCGCGACGCAATCCACGGCGCAATGCAAGTACTGGAACAATCCACGCGGCTGGCCGACGCTGATTGAGCATCTGAAAACGCTGGGTTACAGAGTGTTGTGCATTGACCGCGACAAGCAGTACGGCAACGCGGAGCACATGAACCTGATGCCGGAAGGCGCCGAGGATTTCACCGGCAACCGGCCGTTGCAGGAACGCATGAGCTTGTTGCATCACGCGGATTTTTTTATCGGATTGGGAAGCGGACTGTCGTGGCTCGCATGGGCAGCAGGCACGCCCGTGGTCATGATCAGCGGCTTCTCGCACCCGTCAACCGAGTTCCGCACGCCGTATCGCGTGATCAATTTTCACGCCTGCAATAGCTGCTTCAACGACATGACCACCGAGTTCGATGCCCGGGATTTCGGCTGGTGCCCCCGCCGCTTCGACAAGCCACAACCGTTTCAATGTACGGCGGTGATCACCCCTGAGTTCGTGATGCGCGTCGTCGATAAACTCATCGCCGAGCGCGGCCTCACTCAGACTCAGACCTTCTGAAGCACCGCCAACGAGGCGAGCAACTCAGCGGGTTCATACGCGGCAAGCACGTCCGCGACCGGCTTCTGCAATGCCTTCAAGTCCGCCCGCAGGATCTCCTGCTTGACCACGAGCAACTGGCTTGGGTGCATCGAAAACTCGGTGAGGCCCATGCCGAGCAGCAGACGTGTCACGGATGGATCGCCGGCCATTTCGCCGCACACGGAAACCGGGACGCCCGCGGCTTTCGCTTCGCGCAACGTGAACGCGATCAAGTGCAAAACCGCGGGATGCAACGGGTCATAAAGATGCGCGACGGCGTTATCCGCGCGATCGATTGCCAGCGTGTACTGGATCAAGTCGTTGGTCCCGATCGACAGGAAATCCAGCCGCTTCAGGAACAGCCGCACGGCAATCGCGGCTGCCGGAATCTCGATCATCGCGCCGACCTGAATGTTGCGATCGTAGTCGATACCCGCGTCGTCAAGCTGACGCTTCGCTTCGTGGATCAGGTCGAGCGTCTGGTCGATTTCCTGCGCATGCGCGAGCATGGGGATCAGGATCTTTGCGCGGCCGAACGCCGATGCCCGCAAGATAGCCCGCAATTGCGTCATGAACATCTGCGGCTCGGACAGGCTCCAGCGGATCGCTCGCAGACCCAGCGCCGGGTTCTGCGCCGTCTCGTAACCGTCGCCACCGCTCATGGACTCAAGCGGCTTGTCCGCACCTACGTCGATCGTGCGAATGGTCACCGGCCGGCCCTTCATCAGCTCGATCGCGCGCCGGTAGGCCTCGAATTGTTCTTCCTCTTCCGGCAGGTCGTCCTTGTGATTCATGAACAGGAACTCGCTGCGGAACAGGCCCACGCCCATTGCGCCCGCGTCGAGCGCCGTCTTGGCGTCGTCGGGTAATTCGATGTTCGCGCACAAGTCGATCTTGGTGCCGTCCAACGTTTGCGTCGGCGAGAACTTGAGACGCTGCAGCTTGCGCTGCTCGAGCACCTTTTCGCTCTGCCGATACGAATACTCTTCCAGCACGATCGGCGCCGGATCGACGATCACAATGCCGTGATCCCCATCCACGATGATCAGATCGTTCTGCCGGATCAAGGCGCTCGCCTGCTGCACGCCGACCGACGCCGGGATACCCAGGCTACGAGCGACAATAGCCGTGTGCGACGTACGGCCGCCGAGGTCCGTCACGAAACCCTTGAACGCCTGGGTCTTGAACTGCAGCATGTCGGCGGGCGCGATGTCGTGGGCGACCACGATCATGTCGTTGTGGCCGTTGGTCGCGGCGCCATCCACTACGAGCGTAGCGGTGGACGGTGCACCGGCCAGCGCCTTCAGCACGCGCTCGACGACTTGCTGGATATCGGCCTTGCGTTCGCGCAAATATTCGTCTTCGATATCGTCGAAATGCCGGCTCAGGATTTCAAGCTGCTCGGTCAGCGCCCACTCCACGTTGTAGCGGCGCGTTCGGACGAGATCGATGGTTTCGTGAACGAGCATGGCGTCGTTCAGGATCATGGAGTGGACGTTGATGAACGCGCCCATCTCGCTGGGGGCGTCCGCAGCCAGATCGTCGCGTAGGGCGTCCAGCTCCGCGTGCACCTGCGCTTGCGCTGCGTGAAAGCGTTCAATTTCACTGTCGATACGATCCGGTTCGACCAGATAGTGATCGACATCGAGTGCAGCCGCCGCGATCAGATACGCGCGGCCGATGGCGATACCGCGCGAAACGGGAATTCCATGCAGCGTGAACGACACGCGCACCTCTCTCTAGTTATGGGTGGCTCACGGTTTTGTCGACCACCGGCTGGCGATGCGAGTCCGCGCACCATTATAAATTCGAACGCGATTTGACACTCTTTGCGGTGCAGCAAGTTTCTGTCACAAAATGACGCAGTTAATTGCGCTATGTGTCAGCGTCACGGATCAGCGTCAACCATGTCAACGCCCTGTCCACGGACACAAAAAAGCCGCGTCAATGCGCGGCTTCTTCTCAGTGCTGCAGGCAGGACAACGTCATTGTCCTTCACCAAATTTATCTGCGATGAGCGCAAGGATGGCCTTCATCGCTTCGGCTTCGTCGGAGCCTTCGGTTTCGATTGTCACCGTACTGCCGATTCCCGCCGCGAGCATCATCACGCCCATGATGCTTTTCGCGTTGATCCGACGGCCGTTGCGGCTCATCCAGATCTCGCATTGAAAATTTCCCGCTAGTTGTGTGAGCTTGGCCGACGCACGCGCGTGCAGCCCCAGCTTGTTCACGATAGTTGTTTCCTGTTGCAGCATGATGCTCCGGGCGCTAGGTGAGAGGGCTGACGCGATGCAGCTGGGTCAATGCTTTTTGACGGTTTTCTTAAAGTGCAACCAGTGTGCGGCCGGTGTGCTGCCAGCGGGGCAACTCAGCTCGGCTCAGGCGCGACTTACTCAGTGACTTGCTGCCACTTTGGCAGGCATGCAACTGGTCGCAGCGGCGCCCACAGCGCAATTAGCAGCGGCCGCAGCTGCGGCGCTGGCCATGGCGCACGGGTTGGCGGGCGTCGAGGCATCGAGTTCCTGAATGCCCTTCGATCCGCCCTGCAGCGACTTTTCAGCCAGCGTGTCCAGCGGCGTGGTCCTGTAGCAGACTGCGCGCACCAGCATGGGCAGATTGACGCCGGCGAGCACGCGAACGCTGCTGCTTGCCAGGCTTTGCGCGATATTCGCAGGCGTTGCGCCGAACACGTCCGTGAGGACGATCGCACCGTTTTCTTCCTTCAGACGGTCGATTTCGGAGCGCGCAAACGCTCGAACTTCAACGGGGTCGCAATCCGGCTTCACATCGATTACACCAATGCGAGCGGGCAAACCGCCGTAAATGTGGGTAATGCACTCACGTAACGCCGAAGCGAACGGAGCGTGCGCAATAATTAGAATGCCAGCCATGTCAGAGTGTGCTGCCCCAAAACGACGAGATGCGTCGGAAATTGTGGGAACTTGCTGTTATATATGCCAATTGCGTACTAAAACATTGCAAAACGCGACTGCAACATCGATCCGGGTGCAGAAACGTCAACAAGCCCAATACCTAAGCTTAGTCGGATTTTGCACGCTATGCGCAGCGTAATGCGCTGCAGCAAATTTCCACTTTCAATTTCGGGGCCGGATCGCGCCACGAAACGAATCTCATGAGGGGGAGATTGTAACAGTCTGGGAGAAATCAACGGCCGGACTGCCTTCTTCGACAGCCACCTCTAATTTCTCGCTTCGCACTCGTCGATAAGCTCTTCGCTAAGTTTATTGCTAAGCGGCAGTCGCTCGCTCCAGCGCATCGATAAACATGCCGGCTACATCGAAACCTGTCTGGTCCATGATTTCACGGAAGCACGTCGGGCTGGTCACGTTCACTTCGGTCAGATAGTCGCCGATGGCATCGAGTCCTACCAGCAGCAAGCCACGTGCGAAGAGCGTTTGTCCCAGCGTTTCCGCGATTCGGCGATCGTTCTCGGTGAGCGGTTGCGCAACGCCCAATCCGCCCGCAGCCAGGTTGCCGCGTACTTCGTTGCCTTGCGGAATCCGGGCAAGCGAAAACGGCACAGGTTGCCCGCCGATCAGCAGGATGCGTTTGTCGCCATCAGTGATTTGCGGGATGAACTTCTGGGCCATGACGCTGCGCGCGCCGTTGTCGCTGAGCATTTCCACGATCGTGCCGAGGTTCATGCCGTCAGCCTTCACGCGAAACACGCCCATGCCACCCATGCCGTCGAGCGGCTTGAGAATCACGTCACCGTGTTCGGCATGGAATCCACGCAGCCGCGCGGCATCGCGGGTAACCAGCGTGGGCACGACAAACTCCGGCCACTCGCCAATTGCCAGTTTCTCGGAGTGATCGCGAATGGCGCTCGGCTTGTTGAAGATGCGTGCGCCGGTGCGCTCGGCCAGTTCCAGGAGCCACGTGGACGTCACATATTCCATGTCGAACGGGGGATCTTTGCGCATCAGGACCGCGCCGAAATGCTTGAGGTCGAGCAGTTCCGGCGCGGCGGCTTCGTACCATGGCGAGCGCGCGGAATCCGCTTCGTCGCCGATGATTGTCACGCGCTGGACTGTCCCTTCTACCCTGCCGCCAAGCCAGGCCAGATGCTGCGGCTCGCACGCGTAGATCGTGTGTCCGCGACGCGCGGCTTCGGCCATCATCGCGTAGGTCGTGTCTTTGTAGATCTTGAAGTGATCAAGCGGATCGGCGATAAAAAGGATGTCCATAAGCGTCCAGAGCGGCCGTTCGGCCTTGATTTGATCAGTGTGAGGCGTGTTGCTGCCCGTCTTGCACAAGTCGCAATACGCGATTTTTAACACGTCGCGCGCGTTCGCGCCTGAAGTGCAAACGGCCGCAACTTCGTGCGGCCGTCGTAATGTTCTAAAGCTTAAACCTGAATGGCTTCGGGATCGGTCTTCTCAAGTTCCACCGATGCCGCCAGCAACCCCAGCCGCGCCACCACGCCATACATATAGAAGCGGTTCGGCGGCGCAACGCCGGGCTTCGCATGGGCGTCGGGCAAGGCCGTGTGCTCGAAGCCGAGCGGCACGAAATGCATACCGGGCGCGTTGAGGTTCTGGTCGCGGTCACGAGAATCATGCACACGATAAAACCCGCCCACCACATACCGGTCGATCATGTAGACCACCGGCTCGGCGACTGCATTTTCCACGCGCTCGAACGTATGCACGCCTTCCTGCACGATCACGTCGTGGACTTCGAGGCCATCCTTCGCGTCATTCATCTTCACGCGTTCGCGTTTGGTCAGCGCGGCGACTTCCGACGCGTCGTGCACCGTCATGACGCCTTTGCCGTAGGTGCCGGCATCGGCTTTGATCACGACGTACGGCTTCTCGCTGATTCCATACTCCCGATACTTCTTCGCAATCTTCTTCAACACACCGTCGATCGCATCCGCCAGCGCTTCTTCGCCGGTACGCGCTTCGTAATCCACGCCTTCCACGTGCGCGAAATACGGGTTGATCATCCACGGATCGATCTCGACGAGCTTCGAAAACTTCTTCGCGACGTCGTCATAACAGGCGAAGTGATTCGACTTGCGGCGCACGGCCCAGCCCGCATGCAACGGCGGCAGCAGATATTGCTCATGCAGGTTTTCCAGCACGGGCGGAATACCACCGGACAGGTCGTTGTTCAGCAGGATCGAGCAGGGATCGAAGTTTTTCAGGCCCAGCCGGCGCGGCGTGCGTTCAAGCGGTTCCAGGACAATCTTCTGCCCGTCGGCGAGCGCGATGGTGACCGGTCCGTGAATGTTTTCGTCGAGCGTGCCGAAGCGGATATTCAGCCCGGCCTGACGCATGATCGTGGCGAGCCGCGCGACGTTCTCGAGATAAAACGCATTGCGTGTATGGCGCTCGGGGATCACGAGCAGGTTCTTGGCATCCGGGCAGATCTTTTCGATCGACGCCATCGCGGCCTGCACGGCGAGCGGCAACACTTCCACCGGCAGGTTGTTGAAGCCGCCGGGGAACAGGTTGGTATCGACTGGAGCGAGCTTGAAACCGGCGTTGCGCAGGTCGACCGAGCAGTAGAACGGCGGGGTGTGTTCTTGCCACTCCAGCCGAAACCAGCGTTCGATGGACGGCGTCGCGTCGAGTATCTTCCGCTCGAGATCGAGCAAAGGGCCGTTTAAAGCCGTAACGAGGTGCGGAACCATTGATGACTCGCGGACTTAAGAGGAAAGATTGTAGAACAAACGCCTCACGTATTTGGGTATGAACTCCCTTTTCCCAAGCCTATTCGCACGGTTCGTGCCGCTGTTTGCACCAATCCCGCCAGCCAGAAACAGTTACCTCGCACAAAAACGGGACAAAAACCAAGACGAAAACCAAGACGAAAACCAAGACAAAAAAATGCCCGCCGGTAAGTGGGCGGGCAAAACGCTGCGCTTTTCTCGGAGCCGAGCTGCACTAGCCTGCGCTCGGGTATGGGGATGACGCCGCGGCCTCTCGCGCCCGGCATCATCGCCATCGAAAAAACTTCTTATTCGACGTGTTCGCCATGCAGCGTCACATCGAGGCCTTCACGTTCCTCTTCTTCTGTGACACGCAGACCCATGACCATGTCGATAACCTTCAACAGGATGAAGCTGACCACGCCGCTGTAGACCAGCGTGGTAAGTACGCCCTTGGCTTGCAGCAGGATGCTGCCGTCCGCGCCGCCAATGTCCTTGACCGCGAAGATGCCGGTCAGGAGCGCACCGAGAATACCGCCCACGCCGTGGACGCCGAACGCGTCGAGCGAGTCGTCGTAGCCGAGCTTCGTCTTGAGCCACGTTGCCGACCAGAAGCAGACCACGCCAGCCGCAATACCGATCACGATCGCGCCGGTCACGCCGACATAACCCGAAGCCGGCGTAATGGCCACCAGACCTGCCACTGCGCCCGAGATAATGCCGAGCACCGAAGGCTTACCCTTGGCCAGCCATTCAGCGAACATCCAGCCGAACGCGGCAAATGCGGTAGCGATTTGCGTCGTGAGCATCGCGAAACCGGCACGGCCATCAGCCGCCACTGCCGAACCCGCGTTGAAGCCGAACCAGCCGACCCACAGCATGGAAGCACCGATCAGCGAAAGCACGAGGTTGTGCGGCGCCATGACTTCGCGGCCATAACCGACCCGCTTGCCGAGCACCAGACAGCACACCAGACCAGCGATACCGGCGTTGATGTGAACCACCGTGCCGCCTGCGAAGTCAAGGATGCCAGCCGCCGACAACCAGCCCGTCGGTTCCCAGACCATGTGCGCGATCGGCGAGTAGACGATGATCGTCCACAGTCCCATGAAGACCAGCATGGCGGAGAACTTCATCCGGTCGGCGAACGCGCCGGCGATGAGCGCCGGGGTGATGATCGCGAACGTCATCTGGTAGACGAAGTAGACCGATTCCGGAATCGTCGGAGCCAGATGGCTGACGGTCAGGGTGGTCGCCTTGTCGCCGTGGATGTAGTTCATGCCGTGCAGGAACACCCGCGAGAAGCCGCCGATGAACGCGTTACCCGGCGTGAACGCAAGGCTGTAGCCCACCACGGTCCAGAGGATCGTGACCAGGCAGCAGATCGCGAAGCTCTGCATCACGGTCGCGAGCACGTTCTTCTTGCGGACCATGCCCGCGTAGAAGAGCGCGAGGCCCGGGATCGTCATGAACAGCACGAGGGCGGTCGACGTCAGCATCCAGGCGGTGTCGCCGGAATTGATCTTCGATGAATCAACAGAGAACGGTTCCGTCGGTGCGGCGGGTGCGGCTGCGGCATCGGATGCGCCGGAAGCCGGAGCGGCCGCCGATGCTGCCGGTGCCGCGCTGGCTGTATCGGGTGCGCTTGCAGGTGCTGCTGCGGTTGTGTCTGAAGCCGCGGCGGAAGCAGCCGCTGGCGCGGATGCATCCTGCGCCATCACGGTGCCGGCGCTGACTCCAAGCAGCGACCCCGCCATCAACAAGGACATCAATAATTTACGCATTCTTCTGTTTCCTCTTATCGCCGTTTCTTTTCTTAGAGAGCGTCCGCGCCGGTCTCACCGGTGCGAATACGAATGACTTGTTCAATCGGGGTGACGAAGATCTTGCCGTCGCCGATCTTGCCTGTGCGGGCCGCACGCTCGACCGCTTCGATCGCCTGGTCGACGATGTCGTCAGAGACCGCCGCTTCGATCTTCACTTTCGGCAGGAAATCGACCACGTACTCGGCGCCGCGATACAGCTCCGTGTGGCCCTTCTGGCGGCCGAAGCCTTTTACCTCGGTCACGGTGATGCCCGAGACGCCAATAGCCGACAACGCTTCGCGTGCTTCGTCGAGCTTGAACGGCTTGATGATTGCGGTAATGAGCTTCATGTATCCCTCGCTGTGTGTCGAACAGAGTTGGCGCTTTAGCGCTTTAATCTGGTCCCATGTCTGATCCCCTCGTTGCCTCATGTCCGCCGCGAGCGGCATCCGATGCGCCGCACCGCATTGCCGACCGCCCGGAAAAGCGCGCACGGACAAGGCCCGGGGCACATATGCAACTCGTATGCCATGCGCGTGTCCACGATCGGTCGAAGGGGCTCAAATAGCATGTGTGCGTGGGCGTAGACCGGATGGCCAGCATCGCCTGCGTTCGCTGGCGCGCACCGTGGATCGTTGCTAGAGTGCTCGCAAGGTCGTGTGTTCCGAAGCGCAGGATGACGTCGCGCGGAGGTGTTGCGGTTCTCGTAGTCCGCTGGAGTACGCACCAAAATGGATCATCCGGTTTGCCGGAGCACTGAGCTAACAATGAATGCACTTTTATGGTGCGCAAGAGGAAAACCGCATGAAACAACCGAACGACGTATTCAATGACTTCCAGGCCAAGATGAGCGAATTGCTTAAGAATTCGCCGGCAAAGGACATTGAACGGAACATGAAAGCCATGCTGTCCCAGGGTTTTTCGAAGCTGGACCTGGTGACGCGTGAAGAATTCGATACCCAGACGCAAGTGCTCGTGCGTACGCGCGCCCGGCTCGAGGAACTGGAACAACGCGTCGCGCAACTGGAAGCAAAACTGGGCGGCGGACCGTCGTCGAGTTCGTCTAGTGTCCAGGACTGAAGTCCAGATGTTCTAAAGCGTGTCATCGGCTAAGCGAGCCGTGATGTTGGATCATTAAGCCGGCGCCTCGAATGTGCGAGGCAACGGCAGCGGGGAAAAAATCATGTCGCTTGCCGTGGTGCGCAGCCGCGCGCCCGCCCTTGGGCGCGCGCCCGAGGTGACCGTCGAGGTTCATCTCGCCAATGGATTACCTTCGTTTTCAATCGTCGGCTTGCCCGATCTCGAAGTGCGTGAAAGCCGCGAGCGGGTGCGTGCAGCACTCCAGAATTGCGGTTTCGATTTCCCGGTTCGCCGCATCACCGTCAATCTCGCTCCTGCCGACCTGCCGAAGGAATCCGGCCGCTTCGACCTGCCGATCGCATTGGGCATTCTTGCGGCGAGCGGCCAGATTCCGGCCGACGCGCTGCTGCATCGCGAGTTCGCCGGGGAGTTGTCGCTGACCGGTGCACTGCGTCCAATGCGCGGCGCTTTCGCCATGGCCTGCGGCGCGGCACGGCAATATGCGCGCACCGGGTCGGCGCTCGAAGGCGTGTCCATCCGCGATACCGATCCCCGTATGCCCGAAATCTATCTGCCTCTGGGGAGTGCGGCAGAAGCAGCGCTCGTACCGGGTATCGATGTATTCGGGGCAGCCGATCTGCCCGCTTTGTGTGCACACCTCAGTGGTTCGGTCGATGGCCGTCTTACGCCTGTCCGCGGCGCGGCGCCTGATTCCCCGCTGCGCAGGCGCGCGCCGTTGCCCGATCTCGTCGATGTGATCGGCCATCCCGGCGCACGCCGCGCGCTTGAGGTTGCGGCAGCGGGCGGACATCATCTGCTGATGGTCGGGCCGCCCGGCGCGGGTAAGTCAATGCTCGCTGCCCGGCTACCTAGCCTTCTTCCGCCCATGACCGATGACGAAGCGTTGTCGTCGGCGGCTATTCTCTCCGCCAGCATGCTCGGATTTTCGCCCTCGCAATGGCGCCAGCGACCGTTTCGCGCGCCGCATCATTCGTCGAGTTCCGTTGCGCTGGTAGGTGGGCGAAATCCGCCGCAACCCGGCGAGATCACGCTGGCGCATCTCGGCGTGCTGTTCCTCGACGAACTGCCCGAATTCGACCGCAAAGTGCTCGAAACGCTACGCGAACCGTTAGAGGCCGGCCGCATCACTATTTCGCGTGCGGCGCATCAGGCCGATTTTCCGGCGGCGTGTCAATTGGTCGCAGCCATGAATCCCTGTCCGTGCGGCTGGCGCGGCGATCCGAACGGCCGCTGCCGGTGCACGCCCGACGTCGCCACGCGTTATCTGCGCAAATTATCCGGGCCGCTGCTCGATCGCATCGATATACAGATCGAATTGCCCGCATTGTCGCCAGCGGAATTGTCGGGGAGGAGTGCATCGGTTGGCGAAACCAGCGCGATCGTTGCGCGGCGTGTCGCCGACGCGCGCGACCGGCAACTCGAACGGCAGGGAAAGACGAACCGAGAACTGGACGGACGCGAGGTGGACGCTGTATGCCAGCTCGATGCCACCGGAGAGGCCCTGCTTAGGGAAGCCGGTGAACGTTTCGGCTGGTCGGCACGGGCGTATTACCGTGTTCTGAAAGTGGCGCGCACGATCGCCGATCTCGCGGCAGCCGATTCACCAACCGCGACTCACCTCGCCGAAGCGATTCAATATCGGCGGGCGTTCGCGACTGCATAAACCGGTACTGAACCTCGACGCCCCCAAAAAGAAAAATCGGCTGTCAAGACTTGACTTATGCACATTGCATCGTTCTTTGTTTCTCTAACATCTGACCAAACACTCATTTTGTCAATGATCGTCAGACCTTTGATTTTATTAACTATTTTCCGCTGCACTGAATCAAGGCAAAGTAAGGAAAGCCGCGTCGGACGGGCACTTGGCGAGGGCGCAGCGAAGTTTTCCACAAAGTTATCCACAGCCTCTGTGGATAGTTCAAAAAACTGAGATAAATCCTAGTTTTAGCTGTAAATGCTTGTGCGATTTCTCAGACTCGAAACGTTTGCTGCGCGTCGTTCAATTTGCGAAATATCGGCGAACGAATGGATGCGCTTCGGGGCAAATACTTAAAAAAGTTTGAACGAGGAAAAAAACTGATCGATCTGATCGGGCGGCGGCGCTTTGGTTGAGACGATTGCGACCTGGTAAGCATGTGAACCCTTGGCAATGAAACGCGCCCGGATCTGACGCGCTTCGCTCTTTTGGTCGTTAGCGGTCACCTCGCTCGTCCCGCTGACGGTGATTTCCGTGCCGGACAAACGTCCGCCTGCCGCCACTTCAATATCAACAGGGTGCGCAGCGGGCGCGGCATTGAGATTGCGCGCCAGTCCTTGCTGAAGAAAATCGAGCGCAGCGCGCTGGGTTGCAGGGTCGGCGTCCGGCAAGTCAACCGTACCGACGGCGAATACCGCGTCGCCCGCCTCGGCCATCTGCATCTTCATATGCATCGGTTTGCCGGCAACGTCGATATCGCGGGCGTCAGAACGTGGTTTCGCCGGAAAGGTAACTTCGTACGCGTCGTCGTTGTTCTGGATCGTGCGCCAGTCGTAGGCCGGCGTGCAGGCCAGCAGCGCAGCGGCGGTGAACAGAAGCGTGGTTGTCGAAGCGGCCGATTTAACCAGCGTGCGCGGAGAAGGCACGGCGGCATGAGGAAAAGCGCGTTTCAAGGCACGCAAAAAAGATCGGATCATGAGAAAAGCAGCGAGGAAAAACGTGATTATCCGCTGCCGGAGCTGAAATCGTTGACGGCGCGTTTCGCCCGAGATTGCGCGTCGCCTTGCAAACGGCTCACAGCGCGCCGCACGCAGAACGCCTTTTCGAGATTGGGGCTAAAATGCGGTCCATCCAGTCACGCTGGCGTTGTAGCGAATTAGCCAAGTACGAATCAAGTACGAACCGAGCACGCTCGAGGTTTCCATGTCAGAGAATTCACAGGTTTCACCGGGGCGCAGCAAGAGCCCGCTGCGCTACATCGTGATGGCGGTTGTCGCCGGCGTGATCGCGTGCACCGGTTATTTTGCGTTCGGCGGTCAGCAACGCGTTCCGGACGCGACGTTCACGCTGTTGTCGGGTCAGAAGATCTCGACGTCGACGGATCTCAAGGGCAAGGTCTACCTGATCAACTTCTGGGCGACCGACTGCGAAACCTGCATGAAAGAGATGCCGGCCATGGTCGACACGTACAACCGCTTCAAGGGCCGCGGCCTGGAATTCGTCGCGGTGGCGATGAAATACGACGCCCCGATGTACGTGACCAACTACGCGCAAACGCGCAACCTGCCGTTCAAGGTTGCGATGGACGACGGCAGCGCCGCAAAGCAGTTCGGCAATGTGCAATTGACGCCGACCACGTTTGTCGTGGATAAGGACGGCAAGATCCTGAAGCGTTACGTGGGTGAGCCGACGTTCGCGGAACTCGATGCGCTTCTCGACAAAGCACTGAACGCAGTCTGAAGCTGGTTCGGCTTGACTGGTTACACGTTCAAAGCAAAACGCCCGCCGAATTCATCGGTGGGCGTTTTGCTTTTTAGCTGGGAAAAATACGCAGAGCATTGCCTCGCCTACCGCTCAACCTCACCCTTCGCCGCCAGTCCATAGCGTTTGATCTTTTCGTAGAGCGTGGCCTTGCCGAGTTGCAGCCGGTCGGCCGCCGCGGCCACCAC
>Ga0302308_10000875_pt1 | contig 25142 bp, 20 predicted proteins | sample III_Palsa_E3_3_FD_200531 | JGI IMG/M metagenome (GOLD analysis project Ga0302308, IMG submission 200531) | Peat permafrost microbial communities from Stordalen Mire near Abisko, Sweden - III_Palsa_E3_3 | ecosystem: Environmental > Terrestrial > Soil > Palsa > Peat permafrost | place: Sweden...
TAGGTCGGCCGACCTAGAAAGGCGGAGATGTCGCTGCCGACGTAGCCCGGATAGGCGGCCCACTGCGCGCCTTGAAGATGATGGACCTTGATCCAGTCGATCTCCTGCCGGCCCCATGAAAACGGGATGATCAGGGCGCAGGCCGCCGCCCACAGGCCGCAGAGCGCGCTGAGCCCCATCCAGCCGACGAAGGCCGGCGAGACCGGCTCGCCCGCTCGCTCCACGCGGATCCATTCCAGCGCGATCACGAGCAACAGGACCACGCCGACATGCCTGGGATAGGTGGGGTAGATCAGCGCCGACAGGGCGGTCATGGCCAGGAACAAACCCAAGGCGAGGACGCTGGCGCGCCGGTCGCGGCCGGTCGCCCAGATCGCCAGGCCGCCGGCGGCGAGGCCGAGCAGCGCCGCCAGCAAGGGCGCCTCGGGCGAGCTGACCAGAACCTGCCACCGATAGGGCCAGACTCCGACCAGGGCAGGTACGAGCGTGGCCGACTCCCAGCGCAATGCGGCCAGGGTCCGGAACCACAGCGGCTGGGCCAAGGCGCTGGCGCCCGTGGAGACGTCGTGGGCGGGGACGATGGTGATCACGGCGCCAAGCCCCGCCATGGCCCATAGCACCACGCCCGCCCAGGACCACCGCCGCTCGATCCAAAGGCCGGCGAGCACCAGCATCCCCGACAGGAAGGCGAAATTGACGGCGACATTGGCCATCAGCGCCAGGATCAGCCAACCCCAGGGTGTGCGCCTGAGCGCCAGCCAGGCGAACAGCAGCAGTTCTCCAAGGCCATAGCTGCGGGCGATGACGCCATATTCGAACAGTGGGAAATAGCCCGCCAGGATCAACAGCTTGAGCCAGGGCGGGAATGGCGCGCGCAGCCAGACCAGGGCCGCGACGGACACGGCGATCACCGCCTGCGCCGCCTTCAGCGCGGCGGGCGAGGCGATCACGGCCTCAAAGACGCCGAGCGCCAGATACCAGAGGCTGGGATGACCTTCGTAATGCAGGTTGGAGAACAGGCCCGTCACGCCGGCCGAGTCGCGGACCAGAAGATAGGCCTGTAGTTCGTCGCGCCAGGGCGAGTGGGCGGCGATCAGCCAAAGCTGCAGGCCGACCAGCAAGCAGAGCGCAAACTCCGGCCAGAGCCGGCGACCGACGAATCCCATGGGTGAAGACTAGACCGGCTCACCGCCGCGCGCGCCGTCCATCATCGCCGGCGAAGACAGCTCGCTCACGAATTTGGGAGAACGTCGTAACGCCGGATCAATCCTTCTGGCCGATACTCGCTGCGGGGCCCCGAGGAATACGCCTTGAAACTGTTGCTGGAAGATGGGCTGGACGAGCTGGCGGCGACCTCGCATGCGGGGTTCTTGCCTCGCCTTGCCGCGACTCTGTCCGTCCCGATTATCCTGTCGATGCTGTTGCCGCCGATGGTGTGCATCGGCTGGGGCGTGGTGGCCGGCGTTTCGGAAATCAGCGCATGGTTCGGCACGCGCCGACAGTATCTCCGCCTGCCGATCAGCTGGAAAACACGGCTTTGGCACGTGTTAGGCCTGGCCGTCTCAAGCGCGGCCTGGGTCTATATCGGCGCCGCGCTATGGCTCGTCGGCTCGCCGCTGGCGGCCCTCTGCGGTGTGGTGATCTGGCTGGCGATCATCTTCTTCTCCCAAACCAACGCCTATCAGTCGCCCGTGGGGTTCGCGATCAGCGGCGCCCTGCCCGGCGTCGCCATGATGGCCTTCGTGCTGCTGACACCCAATCCGTTGCATCAATCGATCGTGCCGTTGGCGCTGATCCTGGTGCTGGCCCTCTGTTTCGCCGGCGAGGGCGTGGTGCGGATGATCCGCGCCCGCGAACATCTGACCGAAGCCCAGACCGAGATCCGCAAGACCGCGGCCCTTTGGCGGATGATGTTCGACCAGAGCCCCCTGCCGCAGATGTTCTTCGACGCCTCGGCGCTGCACGACCTGATCGACGGCTCCAGCCTGCACGCCCCGCGAGGCGACTCGCTGCAGACCCGCGCCCCTTCCCTCAAGAACGTCCTCGACCGGATCAAGCTCAACGGCGCCAACGCCGCGGCGGAGCGGCTGTTCGGCGTGGCCGACTTTGACGACGGCCTCACCGGCCGACACTTCGACGCCGACTTTGTAAACGGCCTAAGCCGCAGCCTGAACGCTGGCGGTCCGGACGGCATGCTGACGCCATTCGAAACCCGGGTTCGCACCGCCGATGGCGCGGTCAGGGATGTCAGGGTGCATATTCACACCATCCCCGATCGCAACCGGCCCTGGAGCAATGGCATCGCCACCTTCGTCGACGTGACGGAGGCCCGCCGCGCGGCCGAGGCGCAGGCGGCGGCCCTGGAAGCCGCCGAAGCCGCCAACCGCGCCAAGAGCGACTTCCTGGCCACCATGAGCCACGAGATTCGCACGCCTTTGAACGGCGTGCTGGGCATGGCCCAGGCCATGGCCGCCGAGGCCCTGCCCGAAACCCAGCGCGAGCGTCTGGCCGTGGTCCGCCGCTCGGGCGAGACCCTGCTGACCATCCTCAACGACATCCTCGATCTGTCGAAGATCGAGGCTGGCAAGTTGGAGTTGGAAGAGGTTGATTTCGATATCGCCGAGGTGGCGAGCGCGACCGTGGCCGGCTTTGGCGCCGTCGCCACCGGCAAGGGCGTGGCCCTTGACCTGCGGGTCGCGGACGCCGCCGCCGGGGTCTATCGCAGCGACCCGACCCGCGTGCGGCAGATCTTGTCGAACCTGATCTCCAACGCCCTGAAGTTCACCGAGCAGGGGGGCGTCCAGGTCGTCGTCGACCGGGTCGGCGAGGTGGTGGAGATGCGGGTGCGCGACACCGGCATCGGCATCCCGCCGGACCGGCTGGACCGATTGTTCAAGAAGTTCGCCCAGGCCGACGCCTCGACCACGCGCAAATACGGCGGCACCGGCCTTGGCCTGTCCATCTGCCGCGAACTGACCGAAATCATCGGCGGCGATATTCGCGCCGAGAGTACGGTCGGCGAGGGCACGACCTTCATCGTCCGGCTGCTGATCGCCCGCGTCGGCGACGCCCTGGCCCTTGAGGCAGAAGAAGCCGCGCCTCGCGACTGGGATGCCGGCGCCCTGCGCATCCTGGCCGCCGAGGACAATTCGGTGAACCAGCTCGTGCTGAAGACCCTGCTGAGCCAGGTCGGGATCGACCCGATGGTGGTGAGCGACGGCGCCGAGGCCGTTGAAGCCTGGCGCGAGCACGATTGGGATCTGATCCTGATGGACGTGCAGATGCCGGTCATGGACGGCCCCACGGCGACGCGGGCGATCCGCGAGCTCGAACGCGCAAAGGGCCGCGCGCGCACACCGATCATCGCCCTGACCGCCAACGCCATGGCCCATCAGATCGCCGAATATCGCGCCGCCGGCATGGACGGCTTCGTCTCCAAGCCCATCGACATCGAGAAGCTGTTCGCGGCGATCGAAGCGGGGCTGGATGAGGCGGGTGATGCGACTGATGCCGAGGCGGTGGCTTAGCCTTCAGGCCTAAGCCGAAGTCTGTTGGCCACCCTCGCGACTGTCAGAACGAATGTCCGCTTGCAGGCCCCTGTCCACTGCATGGGTCGCCGGTGACCTGCCGCGCGTCAGTCGGGCGATACGGACAGTCCCGCGAGAAGCGGCGCGTAGGCGGTGAGCCTGCGGGATATGAACTCGGTGAAGAGCCGCACGCGCTTGGTCTTGCGTGTCTCACCCTGTGTGAGCAGCCAAACCGTTCCGTACATGTGCAGGTCGGCGCCCGGGACTCTCGCCAGCAGGGGGTCGGCGTCGCCGATGAAGCACGGCAGGGTCGTCATCCCGAGCCCTAGCCGTACAGCGGCGATCTGCGCCTCGGCGTCCGTGGTCCTGAACGGGACGCCCGTCGTGCGCACCTCACCCTCGCTGGCCCAATCCGGAATTCCATGAAGGCTTATGACAATCCACCGGATGGGATCCGGCGCGCCCGCACGCCAGGCGGCTAGCCGATCGCGAGATATGTAGACGCCGCCGAACAGCTCCGGTCCCTTGAGGCCGTGCAGGTTGAGCGGCAGGGTTTTGCGGTCGTAAACGACGCGGATCGCGACATCGGCCTCTCGGTTGGTCAGATTCGCCAGTTCGCCGGACGACAGGATTTCCATCTCGATGTCCGGATGCAGGCGCGCGAAATCGGCGAAGTCCGGCATGAGCAGGTGGGTCGCCAGCGGCGGCGTCAGCGTCACCCGCAGAAGCCCGCGCACGCCCTGGTCGCGACCGAAGACGCGCGTCTCCAGCTGGTGCGACGACGTTTCCATCTGGTCCGCAAGCTCGAGGACCTCCTCGCCCGCGGCCGTCAGGCGGTAGCCCGAAGGCAGCTTTTCGAACATCTGCGCTCCGAGGCGTTCCTCGAGCTGAGCGATGCGTCGCAACACGGTCGAGTGGTTCACTCCGAGACGCCCGGCGGCGGCGCGCACCGAGCCTCCGCGCGCGACGGCGAGAAAATAGCGAACGTCGTCCCAATCGATCATGGTGCAACCTTGCACCGCGCGGCGCGCTCTTCAAAGCGCGCGTCCAATCAATCGAACGGCCGCGCGGGCGGTCATCATCGCCTATGTCGGCGAGCGCGACCTAATTCCGAACGGCGGACGTCGATCGTCACGGCCGGCGTCAGTCTTCCAGCCGGATCGTTTTCGCACCACCGATATGCGCGCTTGCGCACTCAACAGCTGACTCCGGCGGACCCATCTCGAGGGTCTCGGGGATTTCCCCGAACAAGGAAGGATCCAGTCATGACCAGACTGAATGGAAAGACCGCCGTGATCACCGGCGGCGCCACCGGCATCGGCCGCGCGGCGGCGAAGCGCTTCATCGAGGAGGGCGCCTTCGTCTTCATCTTCGGGCGCCGGCAGGACGCGCTCGACGCCGCCGTGGCCGACCTTGGGCCCAATGCCCGCGCGGTGAAGGGCTCGGTCTCGGATGAGGCCGACCTCGACCGGCTCTACGCGGCGGTGAAGGCCGAGCGCGGAAGCCTCGACATCGTCTTCGCCAATGCCGGGGCGGGAAGCCCGCTTGCGCTCGGCAAGATCACCGCCGAACACATCGACGAGACCTTCAACACCAATGTGAAGGGGACGATCTTCACGGTCCAGAAGGCGTTGCCGCTGATGGGCCAGGGCGGTTCGATCATCCTGACCGGATCGAGCGCCGGAACCACGGGCGCGCCGGGCATGAGCGCCTACAGCGCGAGCAAGGCCGCGGTGCGCAACCTCGCCCGGACCTGGGCGGAGGACCTGAAGGGGACCGGCATCCGGGTGAACGTGCTGTCGCCTGGGGCGACGGCGACGGACCTGGCGAAGGAAGCGCTGGGCGAGGCGGGCCAGAAGGTCTTCGCCGCGATGACTCCGCTCCAGCGCATGGCCGACCCGGCGGAGATTGGGGCCGTGGCCGCCTTTCTCGCATCGTCAGACAGCAGCTTCATGACCGCCAGCGAGGTCGCCGTCGACGGCGGGCTGGCGCAGCTCTGACCCCGGCGCGATCTCGCGTCTGGGCGACACAACGAAGGATAGAACATCATGAAAAAACTTGAAGGCAAGGTCGCCGTCATCACCGGCGGAAGCAGCGGGATCGGGTTGGCCACGGCCAAGCGGTTCGTCGAAGAAGGCGCGCACGTCGTGATCACCGGACGACGAGAGAAAGAACTGAAGGAGGCTGCAGGCCTTATCGCGGGAAACGTTACGGCGGTCGTGGGCGACGTTTCGCGCTTGGAGGATCTGGACCGGCTCTATGCCGTCGTGAAGGAGAAACATGGTCAGATCGACATTCTATTTGCAAACGCGGGCGCCGGAACAATCGCTCCGCTCGAGGCGGCGACTGAGGCCCATTTCGACCAGACCTTCGATGTGAACGTGAAGGGGCTGTTCTTTACGGTCCAGAAGGCGCTTCCGCTCTTCAAAGACGGCGGTTCGATCATCCTGACCTCCTCGGTCTCCAGTGTGATGGGGCTGCCAGGATTCAGCGCCTATGCCGCGAGTAAGGCTGCGGTGCGAAGTTTCGCGCGCGCTTGGACGCTGGAGCTGAAGGATCGCAAAATCCGCGTGAATTCAATGAGCCCCGGACCGATCGATACCCCGGCCTTGGCAACAACGACGGGCCTTACCCCCGAGCAAGCTGAACAAGCGGCCGCCCAATTTGCTTCGCAGGTCCCGATGGGTCGCAGGGGTGAGCCAGAAGAAATTGCGGCTGCCGTAACGTTCCTTGCTTCTGACGAAAGCTCTTACATCACCGGCGTGGATCTCGCCGTCGATGGCGGCCTGGCCCAGGTCTGACCCGGCAAGATCGGAGAACCATCATGAGCTACGCAATCATCGGCTTCGGCAAGATCGGCCACGCGCTTGCCAAGGCGTTTGCCCGCAAGGGCGTCGAAGTCTCCGTGGCGACCACCCGCGACCCGGAAAGCTTTGCAGCCGACGCGGCCGCGATCGGGCCCACGATCGTCGCAAAAACATTGGCGGAAGCCGTCAAGGCGGATGTTGTCTTTCTGGCGGTCCGTTTCGAGGGGCACCCGGATGTCGCGAAGGCGCTGCCCACCTGGCAGGGCAAGACCATCATCGATGTGACGAATGCCTACGGCGTGCCTCCCGAGGACCTGGGAGGACAGCCGTCTTCCAAGGTCGTCGCGCAGGCCTTCTCGGGCGCAAGACTGGTCAAGGGCTTCAACCATTTGGGCGCCGCCATCCTTGACCAGGATCCCGCAGTCCATGGGGGCAGGAGAGTCGTGTTCCTGGCGAGCGACGATGACGCCGCCGCAGAGGAGATCGGCGCGCTCGCGGAAAATCTCGGATTCGCGCCGGTCAAACTTGGCGGGCTATCGGAAGGCGGACTGCTCGTGCAGGCGCGCGGAAATAGCTGGGGTCGGCTGATCTTCAAGGACCTGGTCAAGTTCGACGGATGAATACGACGGGCCCACCGGCGGAGCTGCGATGCATGGATCGGATCGAGCGCGATCTGATCCATGCGAAATGGAGACATTCCCATGAGCATTGAGAAGAACATCCAGACCGTGAAGGCCTTCTTCGCCGCGATAGGCCGCGGGGACAGGGAGGCTCTGCTGGCGCTGGTCGCCGAAGACATCGAGTGGATCATTCCGGGCGAGGACTGGCCGCTGGCCGGAACGCGCCACGGACACGCCGGGCTGGCGGATTTGCTTGAGACGGCGTCCAAGTCGATCGAAACGTCCACAGAGCCCCGGGAGTTCGTAGCGCAAGGGGACCGGGTCCTCGTCGTCGGCTTCGCGAGGGGAAGGATCAAAGCGACGAACAAGACGTTCGAGGACGACTGGATCTTCGCCATCACGGTCCGGAACGGCAGATTGACCAACATCCGGGAGTACGTCGACACGCAGGCGCTGGCGCGGGCCTCGCAGATGGACGTGTCCGGGCCGGCGTAACGCTGGCCGACTGCCCAACCGTAAAGGAGATCGCCATGTACGACCAAGCCAAGCTATCCGAGTTGATCCGGTTCGCGCGCGTCGATGCGGGCTCCACCGTCATCGACGTTTACCCGGGCGACGGCGACTGGACCCGTCTCTTCTCCGACGTCGTGGGATCCGAAGGTCGGGTCTACAGCTTCGTGCCGGCCGAAGTCGCCCACTTCAAGAACGATCCGGTCGGCCTCATGCGAACGCTCGCGAAGGAGCCGGGCCGGGAGAACGTCGACGCCGTCTCGTCGAACCTCGTCGCGATGCCGGAGGCCACGCAGCCCGCGGATGTCCTGTGGATGCACCTGTTCTATCACGATCTCCACACCGCGCTGATCCAGGACAAGGGCGCGACGGCGGGCGCCTTCAATCGAGCCGTCTACGAGCGGCTGAAGCCCGGTGGGCGCTACGTCATCATCGACCATGCCGCCGCCGCTGGATCGGGCACGAGCGCTGCCCGGTCGCTGCATCGGATCGATCCCGCGACCGTCCGCGAAGAGGTCGAGGCGGCCGGCTTTGTGCTGGATGCGATGAGCCCCTTGCTTGCGAACAAGGACGATCCGCACTCGATCAAGGTGTTCGATCCCACGGTCAAGGGCGAGACAGATCGTTTCATCTATCGGTTCGTGAAGCCCTGAGAGGTCCAGCCGCTGCCTTGATGTTGTGAGCGCTCGCGGCGCCATCGGCTCGGACCAGGCGCCAAGGCCCATCAAGCCAGCCCCGCCCCTACTGCGGCGGTTTGAAGTCCGAATCCGGCTCGTTGAAGTGTTTGTAGAGGGAGTTGGCCGGGCGCGGGATGTAGCGGCCGTGGCATTCGAAGCAGGCGTTGTAGAGGGCGCTCCCGGCGTCGTCGGTGGCCTTGGAATCGCGGGCTTGGGCGGCCTTCATGGCCTGGGCGCCGGCGAGGTTGAGGTCCTTGGCGAACTTCATCCACGTGTCGTTGTCGCGGGCGCGGCCGGGCATGGCCAGCAGGTTTCCCGCTTCCTCCAACTGGGCGGCGGCGTCGACGGCGGCGCTCCAGCGGGCGTCGTCCTCGGGGCCCGGCGCGCGCTTGGTTTCGCCTTCGGCGGTGTCCACCTCGCCGCCGGCCTTCCAGTAGAGTTCGGCCGCCGGATTGACGATATGCTTCATCACCAGCTTGACCGGCAGCATGCCTGGGGGGAGCGGGGGCGCGGGCGCGACGACGGGTGGCGGCGCTGGCGTCTGCGAGCAGACAATCCCGGCGGCAAAGACCAGTCCAGCAGTCAGGGCGATGGTGCGCAGCATCGGGTTGTCCTTTTGGCGCTAGCCTAGCGTGAAGCTGGACGTGCGTCTGCCGTTTCGCGCTTCAATCTGAGAGATCGTAACCCCTCACCCTCCCAGCTTCGCTGGGCCCCTCCCTCTCCCTTCGGGAGAGGTGTAACGCGGTTCGCGACTCCTCGCGCCCCTGCTACATAGCCGCATGACCTATCCCGCCGTTGCGCGCGCCGAAGTCACGGCGCTGAAAATGTCCGAAATCCGAGAGGTGGCGAACGCCGGGTTCGGGCGAACCGACATCCTGCCCTTCTGGTTCGGCGAATCCGACCTGCCGACGCCGGGCTTCATCCGCGAGGCCGCCATCGCCGCGCTGAGTGAAGGCAAGACCTTCTACACCCACAACCTCGGGCGCCAGGACCTGCGCGAGGCCCTGTCGCGCTACCTGACCCGGCTGCACGAGGCGCCCATCGGGGTCGAGCGGCTGGCGATCACCAATTCCGGGGTCAACGCCCTGATGCTGGCGGCTCAGGCGGTGGTGAGCCCCGGCGACAAGGTGGTGGTGATCGCGCCGGTCTGGCCGAACATCATGGAGATCCCGCGCATCCTGTCCGGTCGGGTGGAGACCGTGTCGCTGGAGGCCGTGAACGGGCGCTGGCGGCTCGACCTCGACCGGCTGTTCGCGGCGCTGACCCCCGACACCCGCGCTCTGTTCCTGAACTCGCCAAACAACCCCACCGGCTGGAGCCTGCCGGCCGAGGATCGCGCGCCGATCCTGGAGCATTGCCGCAAGCACGGCATCTGGCTGATCGCCGACGACGTCTACGAGCGCATCCACTACGGCCCCGAGCCTAGCGCTCCCTCCTTCCTGACGATCGCCGATGCGGATGACCGGGTGATTTCGTCCAACAGCTTCTCCAAGGCCTGGCGGATGACCGGCTGGCGGATGGGCTGGATGGTGCTGCCGCCGACCCTGGTCAGCGCCATCGGCGTCCTGCTGGAATACAACACCTCCTGCCCGCCGGACTTCATCCAGTCGGCGGCGATCGCGGCGCTGGATCAGGGCGAGACCACCATCGCCGATATCCGCGCCGACCTGGGCGCCGCCCGCGACCAGGTGCTGGCCGGATTGCGCGCCCTGCCCGGCGTCACGGCGCCGGAGCCGGACGGCGGCATGTACGCCTTCTTCCGCATCAACGGCTGCGAGCACTCGGTCTCGATGGCCAAGGAGATCATCGAGACGGTGGGCCTGGGTCTTGCGCCCGGATCGGCCTTTGCCGGCGGCGGCGAGGGCTGGCTGCGCTGGTGCTTTGCGGCGCGGCCGGAGAAGAATGCCGCCGGTCTTGAGCGGCTGGCGCGCTATCTGGGGCAAAGAGCGGCCGTCTAAGTCTCGATAATCTCTAATTTAACTCTCCTTGCGGTAGATGGTCGCGACCGGAGGAAAAATGGCGCGCGCCAACGACATGTCGAACGCCGAGACCACGCCCTTTGGCATGGATATCTCCCTCGCCGTCATCGACCGGTCCGCCTTCCTGGCCAAGCAGTTGCTTGAGGCCAGGGACGCCGGCGTCATCCTGGTCAATGAGGGTCAGGTCTGGCGCAGCACAAGCCGGGTCGCCGCGACCCTCGATGACGCCCCCGGCGCCATGCTGGTCCTCACCACCCGCGAGCCGCTGTGGATCGAGGATTGCCGACTCGACTCCCGGTTCGCCGACAACCCTAATGTGGTCGGCCCGCCCTTCGCGCGCTTCTACGCCGCCGCGCCGATCCGCCTGCCCGATGGATCAATCGCCGGTGTGATCTGCACGACCGGACCAACACCGAAGCCCCTGGATGAGACCAGGTTGGCCTGCCTGGCCCACCTGGCCGATGGCTTGGCCGACGAATGGTCGCGGGCCCAGACAGCGCGGGCGTCTTTGGAAGCCGCCGCCGAACGGGACAACGCCCGAGCCACCCTGGCCGAGCTGATCCGCGCCCTGCCCTTGTCGGTGGTCATGACCGACAAGGATCTGCGCGTCGCCGCCTGCAGCCAGCTCTGGGCGGAGGGCCTGCAGCTGGATCACAATACTGTTGTCGGCCAGGACGTCTTCGAGATCGCCGGCGGCTTCTACAAGCGCTGGGCCGAGCCCTTCGCCCAGGCGATGAAGGGCGAGAGCTTCACCGGCCAGCGGGTCAAGATTCCTCTGCCTGACGGCGGCGCTCAGTTCTTGCAATGCGAGGTGACCCCGTGGACCGACGCCAGGGGCGACGTCGCCGGGATCATCGTCGCGGCGGATGACGTCACGCCCTTGGTCGAGGCGATGAAGTCCCTGGAGCGCAACGAGGCGCGGCTGAACATGGCGCTCAGCCTGACGGACGTGCATGTGTTCGAGCTGGATTACCGCCGCCACGAGTTGTTCAAGGCCGGCGCGGAAGACAGCTTCTTCATGCGGCCTCAGACCTATGAGGACATCTACCAGGACGCCAAGGTCGTGATCGACGATCGCGATCGGCCGGCGGCGGACGAGCTTTGGCGGCGGCACCTTGAGGAAGGCCTTCCCTTCCGCGCCCAGTATCGGATCAAGCGGCCGGACCACAAAGAGATCTGGGTCGAGGGCACCGCCGACTTCAAGACCGACGCCCAGGGATGCCCGGTGACCCTGCTCGGCGCCATGCGCAACATCACCGACCAAAAACTGTCCGAACAGGCCTTCATCCGCGCCAAGGAGGAAGCCGAAGCCGCCAATGCGGCCAAGAGCGCCTTCCTGGCGACCATGAGCCATGAAATCCGTACGCCTTTGAACGGGGTGCTGGGCATGGCCCAGGTGCTGGCCGGCGAGGCTCTGTCGCCCGCCCAGCAGGAGCGGGTGCGCATCATCCAGCAGTCAGGGCAATCGCTGCTGGCGATCCTGAACGACCTGTTGGACCTGGCCAAGATCGAGGCCGGCAAGCTGACCCTGGAAGAGACCGAGTTCAGCCTGGACGAGCTGGCGCGCGGCGCCCACGGCGCCTTCAGCGCCATCGCCGAGCAGAAGGACTTGCGGTTCCAGATGCAGATCGCGCCGGAGGCCCGGGGCGTCTATCGCGGCGATAGCACCCGGGTGCGGCAGATCCTCTACAACCTGATCTCCAACGCCCTGAAGTTCACCGAGACCGGCGGCGTGGACGTCACCGTGACGGCGGGCCACCCGGGTCTGGTCGTGGCCGTACACGACAGCGGCGTCGGCATTCCGCCGGACCGGCTGGACCAGCTGTTCGAAAAGTTCGAGCAGGCCGACACCTCGACCACCCGCAAGTTCGGCGGCACGGGCCTGGGCCTGGCCATCTGCCGCGACCTGGTCGATCTGATGGGCGGATCGATCACGGTCGAGAGCCGCCTGGGCGACGGCGCGACCTTTACCGTCACCCTGCCCCTGCCGCGCGTGGCGAGCCGGATGAAGGATGAAACCAGCCGACCGGTCGCGCGGACCGCCGACATGGCCCCGAAGACGGAACAGACCATCCTTCGCGTCCTCGCCGCCGAGGACAATGCGGTGAACCAGCTGGTGCTGAAGACCCTGCTCGAGCAGGCGGGCATCACCCCCGTGATCGTCGCCGATGGCGAGGCGGCGGTGCGGGCCTGGGAATCCCAGGCCTGGGACCTGGTGCTGATGGATGTGCAGATGCCGGTGATGGACGGCATCGCCGCCACCCACGCCATCAGGGCGAAGGAAGCGGCCCTGGGCCTTGCCCGCACGCCGATCCTGGCCCTGACCGCCAACGCCATGACCCATCATGTGGCCGAATATCTGGCCGCCGACATGGATGGCTTCATCGCCAAGCCGATCGAAGTCGGCCAGCTGTTCGCGGCGATGGAACAGGCGCTGGATGGGGCTGGCGAAGACCGCGATAAGGCCGCGGCCGGTTAAGCCTGCCGGGCTCGCGCTGAATCGATCCGCCGCCGCTGGCCCCGGAATCCGCGCCGCTCGTCCCGTCGAGAGGCTGGCCATCCCAACGCCCTGCACCTCGTGACCCTGATCCCGGCGGACAAGGTGGCGGCGGCCAAGAAGGCGGAGCCAAACCTGGAGATTTCGCCGCAAGCCGGGGCGCCGTTCGGCATGCGCCGGGCGCTGCTGACCTCCAAGCTCGGCCTGCCCTGCAACCCGCCGCCCTGGGGACAATTGCGCGCCATCGACATGACCACGGGCAGGATTCTGTGGGAGGTTCCGGTGGGGACCACCGCCGACCTGGCGCCCGGCACGCAGTTCCTGCTGCCGCATGTGGGCACGCCCAACTTTGGCGGGCCGATGGCCACCGCCTCCGGCCTGGTCTTCCTCGGCGCGACCCTGGACAATTATCTGCATGCCTATGACGCGGCGACCGGCAGGGTGCTCTGGCGCGGCCGCCTGCCCGGCGGGGCGCAGGCCACGCCGATGACCTATGTCTGGAAGGGCCGCCAGTATGTGCTCATCGCCAGCGGGCGACATTCGAAGTCGGGCGCCAAGGCGGCCGACCAGGTGGTGGCCTTCGCCCTGCCGGAATAGCCGCTATCGTCCGGACATCGCCTGCTCGACGGCCTTCTTCGCCAGCGGGTCCATGACCGCATAGCCGGCCGCATTGGGATGCACGCCGTCGACCGTCCAGGCCGGCTTGAACCCGTCCTGGCCGTCGTTCAGCGCGGCATAGTAGTCGACATAGACCAGCCCCTGTTCGCTGGCATAGGCGGCCAGCCAGGCGTTGACCGTGCGGATAGACGGGGTCGGTTTCAGCGCGGGCGCCCAGGTGAACCTGGCCGCCGGCGGGATCGAGGCCAGGACCACGCGGATGTGGTTGGCCTTGGCCTGCTCCACCATGGTGCGGATGTTGTTCTCGATCCAGGCGATGGAGGTCGGGCCGGTGTTGCCGGCGATGTCGTTGGTGCCGGCCATGATGTGCACCACGCGCGGATGCAGGTTGATCACGTCCTCGCGGTAGCGGATCAGCATCTGGGCGGTGGTCTGGCCGCTGACGCCCCGGTCCAGCACCTCGCCGGTGAAGGCGCCGGGATCCTGCATCTTCCAAAGCTCGGTGATGGAATCGCCGAAGAAGATCACGCGCTCGGGCGTAGCAGGGCCAAGCGCCGCATTGTCGGCGGCGTAATGGCAGAGATCGCCGAAATCGGATTTCTGACGCGCGGCCTGCCAGGCTGTGTAGAGCCCCATGGCGGCGGGGGTCGGCAGGGGCATGGGCTTATGATCGGCCTGCGACTGCTTCAGTCGGGCCATATAGTCGGCCACCTCGGGCGGCATCGGCGCGAGCGCATCGCAGGGCTTGGCCAGGACGCCGACCGTCGCCGCCGTGGATTGGGCCGACGCCGGCGTGGCGGTCAGGCCCGCCGCCAGCACCGCGAGCGCGGCCGCCTTGACCATCCATCGCTCCATGCCGGACCCCCCTGCCCTTTTGACTTCCCTTACAATCAGGGTTGACGCAATCAAGCGCCTACCTAGCGTCACCATAGAAGACAGATTCAAAAAGGCTCGCAAAATCAATGATCGATAGGCGTAGTTTGATTTCGACAGGCGCGCTGGCTGCCGTGGCCACAAGCACAACGGGCAAGGCCATGGCCGCCGCGGCGACCCGCGCGCCGCACGGCTTTCTGTGGGGCAGCGCCGGCGCGGCCTATCAGATCGAGGGCGGCAATTTCGCCAGCGACCTGTGGGTGCTGGAGCATATGAAACCCAGCATCTTCGCCACCCCCTCCGGCGACGCCGACGACACCTATAACCGCATCGACGAGGACATCGCCCTGGCGGCCTCGTTCGGCTTCAACGCCCACCGCCTCTCCATCGAATGGTCGCGGATCGAGCCGGAACAGGGCCAGATTTCCTATGCGAGCCTGGCCTATTACCGCCGCGTGCTGGAGGGGCTGCACAAGCACGGCCTGTCCCCCATGGTGACCTTCATCCACACCACCGTCCCGCGCTGGTTCGCGGCCAATGGCGGCTTCACCACCGCCGACGGGATCGCCCCCTTCGTGGCCTATTGCGAGCTGGTCACCCAGCATATGGGCGACCTGATCACCGCCTCGGCCACCTTCAACGAGCCCAACATCAACGCCCTGCTGAGCTGGGAGCCGTCGATGCGCAACCTCGGGCCGCAACTCGAAGCCATGCGCAAAAACGTGGCGGCCCAGCTGGGCAATCCCAAATGGGCCAGCCCCCTGCTGTCCGACTTCCGCATCCAGCAGCCGATCATGATCGAGGCCCATGCCCGGGCCTATGACGCGATCAAGGCCGCCTCCAAGGCAAGCTTCCCGGTGGGCGTGACCCTGTCGCTGAACGACGACGAGCCGCCGGCGGGGGGCGACATGACCGGCGTCCTGGCCAAGCGGGCCCAGGTGCTGACGCCCTGGATCAGCGCACCGGGCGACTTCGTCGGCATCCAGAACTACACCCGTTCCATCGTCGGGCCGGACGCCAACATCCCCGAGACCGGCGTCGCCACCACCCAGATGGGCTATCCCTTCGCGCCCGATGCGCTGGAAAAGGTGATCCGCATGGTCGCCACCCAGACCAAGCGGCCGATCTATGTCACCGAAAACGGCGTCGCCACCGAGGGTGACGCCCAGCGCATCACTTTCATCAAGGGCGCCGTCCAGGGGGTGATGAACTGCCTGGCCGATGGGTTGGACGTGCGCGGCTATCTGCACTGGTCGCTGCTGGACAACTGGGAATGGTTCAGCGGCTATCGGCCCAAGTTCGGCCTGGTCGCGGTGGATCGCCAAACCTTCGCCCGCACCCCCAAACCCAGCGCCCACTACCTCGGCCAGATCGCGAAGGCCGGACGGGTGGTGTGACGGCCCGCTAGGCCGCCACCCCGCCCCGCGCCTCCGCCGCGCCCAACCCCTTCAGCGCCTCCATCAGCTCCTCCACCACGATCGGCTTGCTAATGTGGCCGTCCATGCCGGCGGCGCGGTATTCGGCGACCTGGTGGGCCATGGCGTTGGCGGTCAGGGCGATGATCGGGGTGCGGGGGCGGCCCGATTGGGCTTCCTCGGCGCGGATGGCCCTGGCGGCGGTCAGGCCATCCATGACCGGCATCTGGATGTCCATCAAGATCACGTCCCAGGCCCCGGTCCGCCAGGCCTCGAGCGCCAGGACGCCGTTCTCGACCATGACCGGGGCGGCGCCGAACTGTTCCAGCAGGGTGGAGAGGACCAGGCGGTTGACGCTGTTGTCCTCAGCCGCGAGGATTCTGATCTCCCGGCCGTCCTCGCTCGTCTCGGCCTGGGCCGGCGCCTCCGCGTCGGCAGCCTCCGCCTCGCCCAGATAGGCCAGCGGGACCTTCAGGGTGAAGACCGAGCCACGGCCGGGCTGGCTGGCGACCTCAAGCGAGCCGCCCATCATGACCGCCAGGTCGCGGGAGATGGACAGGCCCAGGCCCGTGCCGCCGAAGCGGCGGGTTATGGCCGCGTCGGCCTGGGAGAACTGGCTGAACAGGTGGGACAGCTGCTCGGGCGTCATGCCGATGCCGCTGTCGCTGACGGCGATGCAGAGCTCGTCCTCGGCCCGGGTCACATGGACAGCGACCTCGCCGCACCCCGTGAACTTAGAGGCGTTGGAGATCAGGTTGTAGAGAATCTGGCGCAGGCGCGTGGGATCACCGCGATAGCGGCCGCGCGCGGTCTCGGCCATGTCGATCTCGAAGGCCAGCCCCTTCTCCTCGATCAGGGTGTTGAAGGTGGAATAGGCCGCGCCGACCACCTCGTTCAGGTCGAAGGCGATGTCCTCCAGCTCGAACTTACCGGACTCGATCTTGGCCATGTCGAGCACGTCGTTGAGGATGGCCAGCAGGCCGTGGCCGGACTGGCGGATCACCTGCAGCTGCTCGCGCTGGCGCGGTGACAGGGCCTCGCTGGCCATGGCCTGGGCCATGCCGAGCACGCCGTTCATGGGTGTGCGGATCTCATGGCTCATGTTGGCGAGGAAGGCGCTCTTGGCCCGGGTGGCGGCCTCGGCCTCATCCTTGGCCTCGGTCAGCGCCTGCTCGGCGGCCTTGCGCGCGGTGATGTCCTGCATGGCGCCGATGACCCGGCGAATCTTGCCTTCGTCGTCCCGGGTCGCCTGGGTGACTTCGGCGATCCAGACTTCCTCGCCGGCGGCCGGGTTCACCCGGTACTCGATCTCATAGGGCGTGTCGTCCGCCTGGAAGCGGCTCCAGGCCTCGGTGACGCGGCCGAGGTCGCGGGGGTCGATGAAGCGATTGAGATCGCCGGCGAAATAGGCCTCGGTCACGGCCTCGCCGTTGCCTTGGCTGATCGAGAACAGCGCCTTGCCGGCCCGGTGCACCGAGCGGCTGCGATAGTCGATGTCGTAGACCTCCAGATTGGCCATCTCGGCGGCCAGCTGCAGCGTCTGCTGTGTGCGCTTGAGGCTGCGCATGGCGGTGACGGTTTCGGTGATGTCGTGGGCGGCGCTGACCACGCCGGCGATCTTCCCGGCTTCGTCGCGCCAGGGGGTGATTTCCAGGCTCATCCAGGCGGTCCGGCCATCGCCGGTCACGACGGGAACCTGGGGATCCTTCACCGTCTCGCCGGCCAGGCAGCGCTCGAAGTGGCTTTTGAAAAACTCGAAGGCGTCCGGCGCGATGTCCTGGAGCCTGCGGCCGACGATCGCCTGCTCGGTGACGCCCACGGTCGCCAGCCAACGGGGCGTTGCGGTCAGCACGCGCAGTTCGCGATCCGTCATCACCGATTCAATCGGCGCCGAGCCGACGAAGGAGGCCAGCACCTTTCGCGCCCGGCGCAGCTCGGCGTCGCGCTTCTCGATGATCTCGGCCGAGCGGGCGCGCTCGCACTCATCCGCGACGCTGTCAGCCAGGTCCTGCAGCCGCGCGGCCAGGGTCTTGTCATAGGGGCGCGGCGCGGGACCGCGCACGGTCAGCACGCCGATGGTCGCGCCGTCGGCAAGCCGCACGGGCGCGCCGGCCCAGAAGCGCTTGAACGGCTGGTCGGCCTCGCGTTCGCCCGCCGGTTCGCGATCGGCGATCCAGGCGGCCTTGCCCTGCTCGATCACGTGCAAGACGCCGGTGGCCGGCGTTTGGGTGCCGACCAGGCTGCCGCCGCTGCGCCAGACCCGGTCGCCATCGATCAAGACCATGCTGGCTTCGGCGCCGGCGAACAGGGCCTCGGCAAGCCGCGTCGCCCGCTGGAATGCCGGCGCCGCCGCCGCGAGCCCATAGGGCGGTCCGGCCGAATTCTCCTGCATACCGCCAATCCTCATCGCGCGAAGATTGTGCCAAGCCGCGATGAAATGAGCGTTAAGGCCCGAGATCCGATCAGAGCCGCTTGGCGAACTTCCGCCCTAGCCGCCACGATCAGCGCTCTATTTCTCCCGTCCAAAGCGGCGTCGGTCCGCTTGACACCGGGTCACGATGTTCCTATTTTGTTCTCTTGATGAACACGATGACCGACATCGCTGACCTGGACGCCGAACCCCTCGATGAGGGGATCGGGCGGGTTGAGGCGCGGGTGCGGGGGGTGGCTCGGGCTGGCGAGGTCGGGCTGGTGCTGCTGGAGGTGGTCGAGGCGCTGGCGCTGAAGGCGGCGCGGGTGGTGACGGAGCAGGCCGAGGACGAGGGGCTGGACCTGAAGCTGGTCGCGGCGGTCGGTGACCTGGCCCAGGCCTATGGCAAGGTTTCCCGGTCGATCCGGCAGAACGCGCTTTTGGAAGATCGGCTGGAGACGGGGCTGCGAGATCGTGTCTCCGGGCTGGAGGACGCCCGCCGGGCGCGGGCGCTGAAGCGCGCGGAGGCTGAGGCGGCGAAGGCCGCGGCGGACCAGAAGGCGGAGTTTCAGCGGGTTCATGGCCCCCGGCTGGCGCGCGAGGCGCTGGTTATCGAGGTGATGGAGCAGCTCACCTTCGGCCAGAGCGAATATCCTCACGACATGGACCTCGAGGTCGCCGAGCTGCTTAAGGAGGGCGCGGGCTATGAGGCCTATGGCGACCGGCCGGTCAGCGAGACGGTGACGCGGCTGTGCCAGGCGCTGGAGCTTAGCCCTGACTGGGACGAATTCGCCCAGGAGGACTGGGCCAAGGACGAGGCGAAGGCCGGGGTCGCCGGCTCGCCCTATGTGTCGATCGAGCGCGGCGGTTCGGGCGAGTGCGTGCTGGCCGTGCGCGGACTGCAGGGCGCGGGGTTGGCGGCGCAAGAGGCGGCGCGGCAGGGGACGGGACCGCCGTGAGGCTTTCTCCTCACCCCGAGCGAAGCGAGAGAGGGGGAGGTGGATTTGCGCGCAGCGAAGCGGAGCGCAAAGACGGTGGGGGCGACCCGCTGTCCGCGTTGCTGACTGATCCGAATAGGCTCGACGACCCGCCGGCGCTGGCCCCCACCGTCGTCGGACTACGCTACGCTGCGTCCGTCGCCACCTCCGCCTCTCTTCGCTTCGCTCGGGGGTGAGGAGGAAGGGCGCGCTCCACATTTTGGCCGCGCGAGTAAGGTGGATTGCGCGCCCAAAGCTGGGATTGAATCATGATCGGACGCTGGCGCGCCTTTGGCCTGCTGCTCACGCTGCTTCTTCCGGGCTGGGCGATGGCGGCCGACCCGACGCCTTTTGATCTGGCCGGACCTGTGCTGCGGGTCTCCGTCACGCGCGGCGCGGCGAGCCTGCCCATCGCCCAGGTCCCGAACCTGGAGGCGGGCGATCAGATCCAGATCAGAGCGGACCTGCCGCCCTCCCAGTCGGCGCACTATCTGCTGGTGGCGGCCTTCCTGCGTGGCGCGACCAATCCGCCGCCGGAGAAGTGGTTCTTCAGCGCCCAGACCTGGACCGCCAAGGGCCGCGACGGACTGAGGCTGGCCGTGCCGGGCGGGGCGCAGCAGGTGCTGGTCTTCCTCGCGCCCGAATCCGGCGGGGACCTGAAGGCGGTGATGGACGCCGTGCGCGGCCGGCCCGGCGCCTTCGTGCGCGCATCCCAGGACCTGAATCAGGCCTCCCTCGACCGCTCGCGCCTCGACGCCTTCCTGGACGCGATCCACCGCAACAATCAGATCGACCAGGACCATCTGCAGGCCATATCGCCGCTGGTGGCGCGCAGCCTGGCGATCAAGCTGGATACCGACTGCCTGAAGAAGACGCCGGAACTGCAGGCCGCCTGTCTGACCGAGGGGCAGGGCTCGCTGGTGTTGAGCGACAGCGAAAGCACCTCGATCGTCCAGTCGCTGACCTCCGGCGATCCGGCCGCTCTGATCAACCAGCTCAGCGCCACCCGCCAGGCCGACTATGGCGTCTACAGCCCCTACATCGGGGCGGTGATGGACATCGCCCGCATCGTCGATTCCTTCCACACCACCCAGTACCAGTACGCTCCGGCGATCACGACGGCGAACGGTGACCGGCTCTCGTTGGTGCTGAACACGCCGCCTTCCTTCCGCGCGCCCATGTCGGTGCTGATCGCCGCCCTGCCGGCGGTGGGGCCGCCGCAGGCGCCGGCGCTGCATCCTGTGGATGCGAAAGCGGCCTACTGTGTGACCAAGCCGGGCCTGGTGCTGGCGGTGGATGGCGCGCCGCTGGCCTTCTCCACCGCCTACGCCCACGACATGGCGCTGCGCCTGGACGGCCCCGGCGGCAAGAGCCTGGATATCCCGGTCAAGGCGGACGCCGAACAGGGCGGCTTCGTTGCGGAGTCCAGCAAGGTGGATGGGGGCAAAGCGGACCCTTCGACCTTCGGCGAGGTGACCGGCGCCTCGCTTGAGGGCGAGTGGGGGTTCGAGCATTTCGAGGGGCCGCGTTTCCACGTCCAGATCTCCGGCCCCGGCCAGTGGACCCTGGCGGCGGAGGACCAGCAGTCGCTGATGGTGGGCCGGGACGACCTCGTTCACCTGAGCTCGCCCCGCGCGCCTTGCGTGGAGAGCGTGATGCTGCGCCAGACCGGGGCCGATCCTCAAAGCGTGACCTGGTCGCTGGACAAGCCGGATGAGCTGGCCGTCACCCTGCCGCTGAAGGACGCCGCGCCGGGCGCCGCTGCGCTGTTGGTCAAACAGTACAAGGCCGACGCGGCGGAAGAGACGGCCTTACAGACCTTTACCCAGGCGGGGCGGCTGGACAGCTTCGCCTATCACGCCGGCGATGACGCCGCGGTGCTGAAGGGCGCGCGGCTGGACGAGGTGGAGGCGATCACCTTCCATGGCGTGACCTTCAAGCCGGACAAGCTGGTTACGGCAAACGGCGGTGACGAACTGGCGCTGGCGCCCGCCGATCCGGCGGCGCTGGCAAAGCTGAAGGTCGGCGACGGCGGTGCGGTGAGGGTGGCCTTCAAGAATGGCCACACCGCCTCCCTGCATGGCGCGGTCGATCCCACCCGGCCCAGCGTGACCCTGATCAGCAAGAGCATCGATCCGCCCGCCACCGGCGCCTCCAAGCTGATCCAGCTCACCGACAGCAACGAGATCGAGGAAGGCGCGACGCTGACCTTTTCGCTCCACGCCGGTACGCCGGCCGTCTTCTCCCGCGACGCCAAGGTGGAGGTGGCGGCCGACGATGGAACGGTGCTGACCACGCTGACCCTGGCCCATGGCCTGGTGCTGGCGGACGAGAAGGTGGCGGTCGCCACCCTCAACACCGGTGAGGCCTTCACCGCCTCGACGTTCGGGCCCTTGCGGTTCCGTATCGTCGACGGGGCGGCGGGGCCGGGCGATTGGCGGTCCCTGGCGACGCTGGTGCGCCTGCCGCAGCTGCGCGAGCTGAAATGCCCGCCGGGTCCCGCGCGCGGGCGGCGCTGCCAGCTGACGGGAAGCAACCTGTTCCTGATCGACGCCCTGTCCACGGATCGCGCCTTCGATCACCCGGTGGAAATCCCTGAAGGCTTCACCGGCAGCGCCATCACCCTGCCCCGCCCGCCCGCCGGACGCCTGTTCGTGAAGCTCCACGACAGTCCGGCCGTGGTGAACGAGGTCGCCTTGCCGCAGGGCGAGGAAGAGCGCGCGCCCTTAGGTGCGGCCGGCCTTCAACGTTGAATGAGCTGCATCAGGTGGCCGCCCATTTCGCCGGCCTGGACGAACAGCCGGCCAGTCACGGGGACGCCTGGGCCGGGATCGCCGATCATCTTGACGCCCTTGTCGCGCAGGTCGGCGGCGGTGGCGGTGATGTCGTCGACCTTCATGGCGACGATCCAGACGCTCTCGCCGCGCTCGGCGATCCAGGACCCGATCGGGCCCGTCTCGTCGCTGCTCGACACCAGCACGGTGTAGGTGTCGGCGAACCGGAAGAAGGCCATCTTCATGCTGGACGCCGCCTCTTCGGCGCGCGTCGAGACGCTCATGCCGTAGATGGTCTCCCAGCGGGCGATGGCGGCTTCGATATCCCGCACCGCCACCACGACGTGATCGATACCCTTGAACATTGGCGTCCTTCCCCGGCCGTCGGCGCGTTGATCGGCCGCCGCGTCATCGTATCCGTCAGGGTTATGGCGCGGCTAGCGCGAGATGGAAGCTATGCGTGCAACCGTTCCCCCGGCGCTGCGCCCCCTCCGTCACGTCGCTTCCCCCGTTTCGCCGGGCTCACGGGGCAGGAGAAAGAGGCCTGTGCTGTCCTTCTCCTCCCATGCAAGCGAAGCGCAGCGGGGGAGGTGGCGAAGCGTGAAGCGCAGCGAAACGCTTTGACGGAGGGGGCGAGCGCCGGCGGGACGGCCGGACTCGACCTCATCGGGCGAACGCCATCACCCCACCCGCGCCCTCACCTCGCCGCGCGCCTTATAAAGCCGCCAAAATTCGCCGGCGATGGTTGCGCCTTCCAGGGTCGGGATGCCGGGGGCTTCGGGGCCGGTGCCCTTGACCACACCGGCGATGGTGACTTCGCCGACGTAGACCCCGTCGTCTTTCAGGCGCGCCGAGAGCAGGCCGACCAGTTTGGCTTTCGCGGCGTTGGCGAGGGCGACGCCCGTGACGCCCATGGCGATGACAATGTTGTCGATCATCGGATTGATCTCGCCGAAGGCGCCGTTGGTGACCAGGACGGCGCCGTCGCCGGCCGCCTTCAGGTCTGGCAGCGCTTCCTGCACCGCGCTCAACAGGCCCACCAGGCCGACGTCGAACAGGCCCGGCAGGGTGGCGGGATCGACCGCCAGAAGGTCGCCGAAGCCCTGGCCAGCATAGGCGTTCCAGTGGATCGCGCCGATCGGCCCCAGCGTGGCGCTCGCCTTGGCGATGGCGGCGCGAACCTGGGCCGGATCGGCGGCGTCGGCGGGAAAGGCCCCAGCAGTTATTCCCTTGGCCTTCAGCGCCTCGACGCCGGCCGCCAGCTTGGCTTCGCCGCGCGCGACCAGGGCGACGGAGAAGCCCTCGGCGCCGAACTTTTCGGCCACAGCGGTCGAGACGCCCGGCCCGAAGCCGATGACAACGATGGTCTTGGACATGGGCTGGGTCCTTCTCGAGGATTTGCTGACAGCCGTAAGGTAGGCGCTCGCGGCCCCGCCGGCCACCTGTCCCTAGCCGACGGCCGCGATCACCCAGTCCCTGAAGGCGGCGATCTTCCGCACGCGGCGGCGCTCGGCGGGATAGGCCAGCCAGAAGCCGGCGGCCTGGTTGACGACGACCTCGAAGGGACGAACCAGCCGCCCCTGGGCGATCTCGGCGGCGAACAGGATGGGCGAGCCCAAGGCCACGCCGCGACCAGCCAGCGCCGAGGCCACCTCCAGCACCTGGAGATCGGCGATCAGCCGTCCGACGGCCGACGCTGGGCGTTCGCTGACGCCGGCGGCCGCGAACCAGTCGGTCCAGGCCGCGTCGAGGCCGATCAGCGGCGCATTCGCCAGGTCCTCGGGGCGCGCCAGGCCGCCAAGCGCATCGCGGACTTCGGGGGTGCAGAGGGGCGTCACGCTGGACGGGAACAGGTAGAGGCTTTCCAGGCCCGGCCATTCCCCCGACCCCGAGCGGATGGCCACGTCGAACCCTTCGCGGCCGAGGTCCGCGATCCGAGGTCCGGTGTCCAGACGCACGGCCAGCTTGGGGTGAGCCAGCTGGAAGGCGCCAAGACGGGGCGCGAGCCATTGGCTGGCCAGGGACTCCGCGGTGGTGATCGACAGCACCCCGTCGCCTTCTTCCGTCAGGTCGGCGATGGCGCCGCGCAGCAGCCGCATGGCTTCAGCTGTCGCCCGCGCCAAACGCTCGCCCGCCAGGGTCAGCGCCACCTCGCGCGGCATCCGGCGAAACAGCGGCTGCCCAAGCCGTTGTTCCAGGGCCTTTATCTGCCAGCTCACCGCCGCCTGGGTGACGCCCAGCTCGCTCGCGGCGGCGGTGAAACTCTTCAGCCGCGCGGCGGCGTCGAAGGTTCTAAGGGCGCTGAGCGGGATGGCGGAGAGGATGTCTGACATAAGGTTGATTTATGCATACACGAGGAGGTCTCGTTTGTCACGGCGGCGCTTGGGCGGCATTTTCCCCTTATCGACACGCCATCGAACAGGAGCCCGCCATGACCACCGTCTCAACTCCGCATAAGTCTGATTCACTGTGGGCGAAGATCAAGATCGCCGTCGCCAAGGCCAATGACGAGCGCCGGGACCGCAATATCGCCATCTGGTCTGGCGAGAATACGCCCGCCGCTCACTGGCGCGCAGACGGCATGTATCGCCTGATCCGAAACGTCTATGCGCCGAACTCGGATGAGCAGACCTGCCGATAGACGCCGTCGCCTAAGCCAAAACATGTCAGCAGCCTCAACCGTTCTCAAAATGTTCTTGCTGTCTCGCGGGCATCGCGTACTACATTAGGAGGTCGAGCGTGCGGCCGGTCGCGGGCTCTTCCGAGCGAGCCTTAATGATCGACCAGAACCGCTTCATCCGCGTGCGCGGCGCCCGCGAGCATAATCTGAAGAACGTCAGCGTCGACATCCCGCGCGGCGAGCTGGTGGTGCTCACCGGCCTGTCCGGCTCGGGCAAATCCTCGCTCGCGTTCGACACCATCTACGCCGAGGGCCAACGGCGCTATGTGGAAAGCCTGTCGGCCTATGCCCGCCAGTTCCTGGAGCTGATGGGCAAGCCGGATGTGGACCTGATCGAGGGCCTGTCGCCGGCCATCTCCATCGAGCAGAAGACCACCAGCCGCAACCCGCGCTCCACCGTCGGCACGGTGACCGAAATCCACGACTACATGCGCCTGCTCTGGGCGCGGGTCGGCATTCCCTATTCGCCGGCCACGGGCCTGCCGATCGAGAGTCAGACCGTCTCGATGATGGTCGACAAGATCACCGCCCTGCCGGAAGGCACGCGCCTCTATCTGCTGGCCCCCGTCGTGCGTGGCCGCAAGGGCGAGTACCGCAAGGAGATCGCCGAGTGGCAGCGCTCGGGCTTCCAGCGGCTGAAGATCGACGGGGAATACTATCCCATCGAGGACGCGCCCGTGCTGGACAAGAAGTTCAAGCACGACATCGACGTGGTGGTGGACCGCATCGTCACCCGCCCGGACATGGAACAGCGGCTGGCGGACTCGCTGGAGCAGGC
>Ga0302308_10000877_pt1 | contig 25073 bp, 24 predicted proteins | sample III_Palsa_E3_3_FD_200531 | JGI IMG/M metagenome (GOLD analysis project Ga0302308, IMG submission 200531) | Peat permafrost microbial communities from Stordalen Mire near Abisko, Sweden - III_Palsa_E3_3 | ecosystem: Environmental > Terrestrial > Soil > Palsa > Peat permafrost | place: Sweden...
CAAGGACATTCGCCCCGCCGCCTCAGTCGCGTTTTTCATGGCTAATCGTCGTTATCGGTGCAGCGTGGCGCTAGTCCACCTTGCTGCGGGATTCATAACCGTTCGCTGAGTAGACCCATCACGTCGAGGTCCTCGATCGCCGCGGTCGTGCTGATCAACGCCGGGCGGGTCACCTCGACGGGCTGCCACTGTGAACCCATCGCCGCAGTCGACACCGCGGCGATCCACGAGTAGATCGAGAACAACCGGTACTGCTGGTGAACGGTCTTCTCGTCGAGGATCCACCCGTGGACAGCTAACGCCTCTCGGTATCGGCTCAGCAGGGCGCCCTCCTCGGTGCGCCTGATCTGCACCGGCAGCGAGTTGCACAAAAAATAGGCGACATCGCGAACTCCCGACGCGCGGCAGGCGACCGCCCAGTCGTAGAAGCCGGTGCGCGCGCCGTCAACGAACAGGTTGCCGACATGGTCGTCGCCATGAGCAAGCGTCTGCTCGCCTTTGCCGTACAGCCCAATGACGTCACCGGAGCGTTCGATGTACAAGTCGGCGAGCGCGCGGAACGCAGGGCCCATTTCGGCGCCGAACTGATCTAGTCCCATTTTGATGAAGTGGGTGCGCTGAGCGGCCATCTCAGAATCAGAAGGCTTGCGGCGCATACCCTCCGGTCGTACCAACCACGGCAACTCCCGACCGCGGAACGTGGCGTGCAGGAGCGCCAGCTCGTCCATCAGCGACCCCGCAACGTCGACGATATCGTCATCGGCAGGGGCGGGGAACCGGCAGCCAGACGCCACAAGGTCTTCCAGCACCATCACGAACGTGCCTTCAGCGGGATCGCACTCGGCGTGCCAGGCGTGCGGAACGCGCACCGGGAGTTGGTTTCCCACGGCCTCGTAAAGGCGGGCTTCGGCGACGCCCAACCCGACTTTGCGTAAAAAACTTCGCTGCTCGGGACTGAATGGCTGCAGCTTCACGAAGACGGTGTCGGGGATGCCTGGAGCACCGGTCAGTCCGATGCGGGCGCGGCCGGTGGTCCCGGAGTGGGCGTCGAGGACCTTGACTGCATCGACCTTCCCGCCGAGCACGCTTTCGAACCACGCGGCGGTGAGATCGTCTACGGACTCGGGAATGCTCACCGACTGGAAATTACCCGCTTCTTCGTCTCGATCGGACAAATTGCGCGACTCGCTAGCGTTCTGCGGGACGGTAGGCGGTGACGACGACGGCGCCACCGAGCCCAATGTTGTGCTGTAGGGCTACATTTGCGTCACTGACTTGGCGTTTGTCGGCCGTGCCGCGCAGCTGCCAGGTGAGCTCACTGGCTTGGGCGAGGCCGGTGGCACCGAGCGGGTGGCCTTTAGAGATGAGACCACCGGATGGGTTGACCACCCAGGTGCCGCCGTAGGTGGTGTCGCAGTTGTCGATAAGCTTGCCGCCCTCACCCTCGGCACAGAGCCCCCGCGCCTCTTAGGTCAGCGGTTCGTTGACCGAGATGGCACCCCTGATCAGATCGACCGGTTCGTCAAGCCAATCTTGGCCGGCCGCTTCGCCGGCACGACGTGCCTCTCGGAGCCACAAGCGGGGTCGTCGCTGAGCGACATCACCACCAGGGCCGAGCAGCGAGAAGACAGCACCTACCGCAACTTCGGCGCCAGGATGTAGATCTCCGGCGGCGACCGTGAGCTAGCGGACAAGACCGCAATACGAACCGGAAGCGAATTGGCCGACCTCGCCTCACAACTTGACACAACGCGGCACCGGCTGACTGTGGTGACCACCACGATGTCCGCCCAAGAAGATGTCGAAGCAGCCTTGGCAAACAGCGCCGTGTACCTGGAAGCCTTCGGCCACATCGTCATTGGTTTTTCTAGGCCGACCGCTAGCCTTTGCCGCCCGGTGCCGAATCCCTAACGAGGTTCGGTCCTACCGCGCAGCACTAGCCCGCGCTCTGTCCATCGGCTGTGTCAGCCTGCTCTCTGCGTAGAGCCGGGCCCACTCCTTGCGGGAACGAATGGAGACGTCGACGTCAGTCGCGGTTGCGCGCAGCGCACCTGCGGTCGCCTGCTCGCGCGACTTCTTGGCGAAGGGATCCCAGCCGAAGAAGCGGCAGGAGTTCTGCCAGGTGATTTTGTCGATGTCGGCGTCGTCAGCACCGGCGCCTGTCAACTCGGCCAGCACCTGCTCCGGGGCGTCGGGCCAGAAGCAGTCCGAGTGTGGGAAGTCGCATTCCCACGCGATGATGTCGATGCCGATCTCATGACGCAGCTTCAGCGAAGTTTTGTCGGTGACGTAGCAAGCCAGCGAGTGTTCGCGGAACACGTCGCTGGGCAGCTTGTCGCCGAAGTCGCGGCGCAGCCACTTCTGATTGGTGTAGTGCCGGTCGCTGCGATCCAGATAGAAAGGGATCCAACCGATCCCACCCTCGGAGAAGGCGAACTTCAGGTCCGGATAGTTGCGCATCGCCGGGCCCCACAGCAGGTCCTGGGCGCACATCGCCGAGACCTGGGTGGCCAGGATGATCAGGTTGTCGATCGGCGCGTTGGGCGCCATGCTGATCGCCCCGAAGCCGGTGCCGATGTGCAGGCACATCACCACGTTCTCCTCGGACAAGGTGCGGAACACCGGGCCCCAGTAGTCGTCGTCGTGGTAACTCGGAAGCCCTTCCAGGTGAGGCAGTTCCGGCATGGTGACCGCGCGACAGCCCTTGGCCGCCACCCGGCGGATCTCGGCGCACATCGCCTCAGGGTTCCAGGTCGGCAGTACGGCGATCGGAATGAACCGATCCGGGTAGGACCCGGCCCAGTCGTCGATGTGCCAGTCGTTGTAGGCCGACACCATGACCAGCGTCACCTCTTCGCGGTGCATGTTGAGGTGGCGCGCGGAAAAGCCGGCGAAGGTCGGGAAGCACATCGACGCCAGGATGCCGTTGCGGTTCATGTCACGGACCCGCTCGTGCACGTCGTAGACGCCGGGTCGCATCTCGGCAAAACCGGCCGGATTCATTGCCCACTCCTCGGGAGGCCAGGACACCACAGCGTTCAGGCCACTGACGCCTTGGGGCTTGCCCTGATACATCCACTGGTCGACACCGTTGTCGTCGGTGACCACGACGGGGGCCTGGTCGACATACCTGGCCGGCACATGGCGCAGAAACATGTCGGGGGGTTCGACGACGTGGTCGTCAATGCTCACAAGAATGAGATCGTCGGCGTTCATGGATACTCCTCAGTTGACTGCGTAGCCGAGCGGAGCGCGGCCGTCCGATGGGTCCCCCCGGGTGAACGAAGCGATGAGTACGCGCGGCTCTGCGAGCAGCGCCCCGCACGCAGAGGCCGGCCGGCCGGATCGGACGCTTCCACTGCATTCGGCGGCCAGCCGCCGCATATCGCCGACTCGGAAATGCGGCCGCCAACAGCATCGGTACCGTTCGGGGAGCGTTCCGCCCGTCCAGCCCGTGCCGATCGATTGACGCCGCTGTTCATCCGTTAAACATCGCGATTCGTCGACTCGCGAACAACAACGACCCATCACCATGCAGTACCAAGTCGTCGTAGTACAGGCCCCCGACCGACGCGCCGGTCCCGCGGTTGAGGAATATCCACGAACTCGTCACGCTGTACCGACGATGTTGAGAGCCAACCACTTCGACGTGAGGAACTCCCGTGACATGGGTGCCGCGCGGTGATTTGCCCGCAAAGACTTTGAGCGCAGGGCGGCCTTCGACGATCGCGCCACCGATGACTTCCAAGCGGGCGTCCAGAGTGAACAACTCACTCCACTGGGTGTCAGACTCCTGGTCCAGGAGGATGCCGTACCGCGCGAGTAAGCTGGTCACGGCACCCAAATCGATTGAAAGCGAATCACTTTCGCTGCCCGACGTACCCGACAGTGATCCGTGTGAGTGCATGAGTTCAGTTCTCCTTAACTCGCCGGGCCGCCACGCTGCCGCACAGGGACCCAACACCACCCCGACCACGCCGGCCTGCCACTCGACGACAGGAGTGATGGGCACTGCACCGCCGAAGCGCGCCCGACCCCGAGACACCGTCCTCGATGCTCAGCGTTCGGCTGGGCGGTAAGCGGTCACCACGACCGCACCGCCGAGCCCAATGTTGTGCTGGAGCGCGACTTTCGCGCCGTCGACCTGTCGCTTGTCCGCCGTCCCGCGCAGCTGCCACGTCAGTTCGCTGGCCTGAGCCAAGCCGGTCGCACCCAGCGGATGACCCTTCGAGATAAGGCCGCCGGACGGGTTGACGACCCAGGTGCCCCCGTAAGTGGTCTCGCCGTTGTCGATCAACTTGCCGCCCTCGCCTTCGGCGCAAAGCCCCAGCGCCTCGTAGGTCAGCAGCTCGTTGACCGAGAAACAGTCGTGAAGCTCGATGACGTCTATGTCCTCTGGCCCGATCTGCGCCTGCTCATACACCTTTCGCGCGGCGTGGCGGGTCATGTCCGCACCAACGATGGTGATCGCGCTCTTATCGGCGAAGGTGGATTCCATGTCGGTGACCATGGCCTGACCGACTATCTCGACGGCCTGCGCGGCCAAGCCGTGCTTGTCGACGAACGCCTCACTGGCCACGATCGCCGCGCCGGAGCCGTCCGACGTCGGCGAGCACTGCAAGCGCGTCAGTTCGGCAGGCGGGTAGACCATCTTCGCAGCCCTGACCTGCTCGAGGGTGTACTCATCCTGGAACTGCGCGTACGGGTTGTTCACCGAGTGCCGATGGTTCTTCTCACCGATCTTCGCGAACTGCTCGGTTGTGGTGCCGTAACGCTGCATATGTTCCACGCCAGCAGCGCCGAACATCCACGGAGCCGCCGGAAACGCGAACTCAAACAGCTCCGCCTCGGCTTGAATGTGCCGAATCAGTGGCTGCTCGCGATCCGTGTAACTCCCCGTCAACGAACCCGGTTGCATCTTCTCGAAACCCAGCGCCAAAGCACAGTCGGCCAGCCCGCCGCGCACCGACTGGGTGGCCAAGAACAGCGCCGTCGAACCCGTAGAGCAGTTGTTGTTGACGTTGGTGATCGGGATCCCGGTCATACCCAACTCGTAGACTGCGCGCTGCCCACAGGTCGACTCCCCGTAGACGTATCCCACGTGCGCCTGTTCGATCTGATCGAACGAGATACCCGCATCCTCGAGCGCTTTGCTACCCGACTCCTTCGCCATCGCCGGGTAGTCCCAGCCCTCCCTGCTACCCGGCTTCTCGAACTTTGTCATTCCCACGCCAATGACGAAAACTCTGTTTCTGCCCATGATTTGGACTCCTTCGATCAGTCTGCGACCGGCGACAGGCATTCACATCCCCGTCGCCAACGCCTCTCCGTCAGCGGCTTCTGTTGAATGGCGAGGTCACGTCAGAACGAGCGCGGGCACGCCGGGCTTATGGACGATGTCGTTGGGCACCTTGAAAAGGTCGACCATGTTGCCGCCCATGACCTTTCGGACACCCTCCGCATCGAGGCCGTGGGCCTCGAGGTCGCTCACCAGATTGATCGGATCAGCCAAGCCCTCCGGATGCGGCCAGTCCGAGCCGAAGATGACCCGGTCGATGCCGCACAGATCCGACATCTGCTTGAAGTCGTCCTCCCAGAACGGCGCGACGTACACGCAGCGCTTGAACGCCTGAATCGGATCCTCCGGGAACGAGTCCGGCATCTTCGAGTAGACGTCCTTGAACTGGTAGAAGAGGTACGGCACCCAAGACGCGCCGTTCTCGACCGACAGGATGCGCAGCTCGGGGTTACGGGTCAGCGCGCCATGGCAGACCAACGCCGCCATGGTGTCCTCGATGGGGCGCTTGCCCATCGCGACCATCCGGAACGACGTCGGCGCGAACGGCTTGAACTCGTCGCCGGGCTCCCAGTCGTTGAGGTACGAGGAGTAGCCGCTATCTGAGGCGTGCATCGACACCGGGATGCCGGCCTTGACGCAGGCCTGCCAGAACGGGTCGAACTCCGGCACACCCATGGAGCGGCTGCCGCGGTAACCGGGCACCGGCGCGGGCCGCACCAGGACGGTCTTGGCGCCGCGTGCCAGAACCCACTCCAGTTCTTCGAGGGCGCGGTCGACGTTGCCCAGATTGATGACCGGGGTCGAAAAGATGCGGTCCTCATAGTTGAACTGCCAGGTCTCATACATCCACTGGTTCAACGCGTGGACGATGTCGAGGATCAGGTCCGGGTCGTCCTTCAAGCGCTCCTCGACGAGGCTGGCCAACGTCGGGAACATCAACGTGTAGTCCAGGCCCAGTGAGTCCAGCACCTCAATGCGGGCAGCCGGGTTCCGAAAGGCCGGGATGGCCTTCATCGGCTTGCCCATGACCTCGCGGTAGCTTTTGCCGCCACTGCCATGCCGGAAGTAATCCTCCTGCGCGCCTGGCTTGGCGACCACCTCGAACGTGGGGTTGGGAATGTAGTCGCTGACCTGATTGCGGACCATGATCTTGGTGCGGCCACGGACCTCGATGTAGTCGATGACGCCCTTGCGGTGGTCCGGCAGGAACTGCGTCAGCGCTTCCTTGGGCTCGTAGAAGTGATTGTCGGCATCGAAAACCGGAAAAGAGAGTTGGCGCGACGGCATGGCGTTCTCCTGGGGTGAAACTCGTTCAAGCGAGACTGCGCCCAGCGTGACACTTTCGACAGAATTTGTAAAGGTCGCGGCCGACGCCGAGCCGCTGATACGGTCGAGCGGAGTACCCCTTCTGCTTTACAGAACGGGCCGATAATGTCACGCTGGGTGCGAGGCACGTCATGTCGATCGGTTGTCATCACCAAGCCGTGTCGTCGCCTCCGTTCGAAAGACGTCGTAGTGGTGCGGGCCCCTATCTGGTGCCAGGAAGAGCGTGAAGTGACGACATCGAAAATGAATTCCCACGCCATCTCGGCGCGGTTCCAATTCGACCTCCACGGCAGTCATCGCCGTCGGGCAGAAGGCCCCGCTCGCGTCGGCAGTCGCGGTTCAACGGCTAGGCAGCAGGCGCCGACAAGGGTTCAGCGATGAGGATCCACGTCGACTATGGCCTGTGCGAAAGCAACGGCGTATGTATGGGGATCGACCCCGAAGTCTTCGAACTCGGAGATGACGACAACCTCACCGTCCTTAAGCCGGAGGTCGGCGCGGAACGGGTAGCGGCGATGCGGGAGGCAGTGAGGCGGTGCCCTCGCCAAGCCATCAGCCTGGAGGAGTCGACGTGACCAACCGGGTGAAGCCGATCTTGTTCGCCAACGGTGGCCCGATTGTTTGTGTCACCACTAGGCCGCTGATGGTCAGGTGATCAGGAAAGTGGTCGACGTCCATCCCGACCTCCGCCGAATCGCACGGGTCCTACCGCGGCAGATGGTCACACCTTCGACGCTGCCGCTGGTCCGTCGCCTGCTGGCCGTGCAGGCGTTGCATCAGCCCCGGGACGTCGAAGTGCTTACGCTCAGGTCTGGCGTCCGGGTTCGACTTCACCGCCCCGCCGATGCCGGTCAACCTACGCCCGCGCTGCTATGGATCCATGGTGGAGGCTACGTCCTAGGGACCCCACAGCAAGATGACGACCTTTGCCGCCGGTTCGCTCATGCGCTGGGAATCACTGTCGCAGCGGTCGAGTACCGATTGGCGCCAGAGCATCCCTTTCCCGCACCGCTCGATGACTGCTACGGCGCATTCACGTGGCTTGCCAGCCTCCCGATGGTCGATCCTGCTCGCGTTGCGGTCGGCGGAGGCAGCGCAGGCGGCGGGCTGGCAGCAGCACTGGCGCTTAAGGCCCGCGACCGCGACGGCGTCACCCCGGTGTGCCAACTGTTGGTCTACCCCATGCTCGATGATCGGACGGTCGCGGCAGCGGGCCTCGCCAAGCCGGGTCAGCGACTGTGGAATCAGACGAGCAACCGGTTCGGCTGGGAGTCGTATTTGCGAGGCGCCGACCCGGAAGCGGCGGTTCCAGCGCGGTGCGACGACCTGAGTCGATTGCCACCAACGTGGCTGGGTGTAGGCACGCTCGACCTGTTCCACGCAGAGGACGTTCACTACGCCGAGCGTCTCAGGCGTGCCGGCGTGCCGTGCGAACTCCATGTCGTCCCAGGCGCATTTCATGCCTTCGATCTGATCGTGCCCAAAGCGCAAATATCGCGGTCGTTCTTTGCCAGTCAGTGCGCGTACCTGCAGCAAGCCCTCCGACAGGGTTAGACCATCGACTACGGCCCGGCTCCAGGGCGGTGACGTCGCTCAGCGGGAGAAACCCGTAGTGCACCAAAAGGAATACGTTGAGGATCAAGGCCGGTGGCCGTTGAACGGAGGAAGCATGAAGCACTTGCTACTTGCTGTCGTACTGGTCGCAACTTCGCCGTTGTTGACGCCGGTCGCCAAGGCCGACATGCCGCTGGCCAATTACGAGCTTCTGATACCGAGCAGAAACGACTTCCACACTTGGGTCTGGAGATTCAATCCCTGCGACGGGGCGTGCGTCCACGTCAACGCGGTACCGAGACCAGTCGCCAAGGCGTTCCCCTACAGGGGAGACGCGCAACTCGCGAACGGCCGGTACACCTTGACGGTGGATGTCCCCGACGGTCTTCGCTGCGACAACATCTACTACGGTCCCACCATTCCGACGCACGATGTCTACTCATGGGATGCGCAGACGCTCGCTGGATCTCTGGACTCGTCCTACGACGCGGGATGCGACGGTGCGCCAGGGGGAACCTTCACGTACCCCTTCACGCTGTCGCGGACTTAGGACATCCCCGGCGCATGAGTCGACCCGACGGGCAGGCCCGCGACTCGATGCCCGGGCATTCATTCGGCCTCAATAGCCAGAACATCTGCGCGAGAAGCCAATTCCGCTACCTTAACGCCGCTGGGCACTCACAGCCTCGGCGCAGCAGTCGTAGCGTGTTGTCGTGGACGGGCTTCTCATCCCCCGAAAACGCCTGCGGCCCATGGTATTAACGAAACCACTACGTACCGGTCCAGGTTGCATGCCAGTGGAACGGCCTGGACCAGGGCGTGACATTTTGGACCAAATCTGTAAAGCTCAACCTGAAGGGAGGTGCTTCTCCGTGACGCCGAGTCATACGCGATCGCCGGATTGGCTGCTGCACCGTGAGGAATAGACGTGACTGAAACAATCGCGCTCGCTTTCGAGGAACACGAATACACCCGTTCTCAACTCGATGCGCTTAGCGACGGGTTCGCCACCGTGCTCGAAACACGCGGCGTCCGCGCGGGGCAACGGGTCGCGCTGATGGGTTCGAACCGGCCCGAGTTCGTCGCCGCGCTACAAGCGATCTGGCGGCTTGGCGCGGCGGCGGTTCTGATGAGCACGGCGTGGAAACGTAGTGAGGTCGAGCATGCCCTTGCTGTAACGAGGCCAGCGCACGCGATCGGTGACCAGCCGATACTGGCGGAGCTGATGCCGATGCTGCGCCTCGACGAGCCAATTACCCCTGGGCGACGAACCTTTGACCAACCCGCACCGGAGTCCGAAGCACTGCTGGTTTTCAGTTCCGGTACGACGGGGATGCCGAAGGCGGTACGCCACACCCACAAATCGTTCGGTGCCGCTGTGCGACACTGGCGGGCCGGGTTGCACTTGACCTCATCAGACCGCATGCAGATCGCTACGCCGCCCAGCCACATTCTGGGTCTCCTCAACATCGTGACTGCCTTGGATGCGGGCGCATGGATCCGGCTCCATCGCCGCTTTGACATCGACGCAATGCTGCACCACATCGAGGCCGATCGGATTACTATTGAAATGGCCGTTGCGCCAATCGCATTCGCGATCGCTGCGCACCCCAAGCTGGAGTCCTACGACCTATCCTCGTTGCGGTACATCATGTGGTGCGCGACGCCGGTCACGGCGAGCGTGGCCGAGACGGTCACCCGCCGCTGCGGTGTCATCTGGGTGGCCGCCTACGGTGCCAGCGAGCTGCCCCTCATCGCCTGCAACCCGACCAACGGCGGCCGCCTCGACAGCGTAGGGCGCGTGGTCCCCGGAGTCCGCCTGCGTGTTGTGTCACCCAGCACCGGCCAGGCGCTTTCACCGGGTGAGGCCGGTGAGATCCAGGTCCGCTCCGATTCCATGATGGCCGGTTATCTGCCCGCCGCCGCAACGGAGGACGCATTCTGCGACGGTTGGTACCGCACTGGCGATGTCGGTTATCTCGATGACGGCGGATGGCTGCGGATCACCGATCGCTTGAAAGAAATGATCAAGGTAAAGGGCTTCCAAGTCGCTCCCGCGGAGATCGAGGCCGTCCTGCACGACCACCCGGCTGTGCGTGACTGCGCGGTGTTCGGCGTGCCCGATTCGGCTAACGGGGAGGCGGTCATCGCGGCCGTGTCCACGACACACGTCATAGAGGCCGATGAACTCGTGGCCCTGGTCGGTCATCGGCTGGCGCACTACAAACGCCTACGCGGGGTGGTGTTCCTTGACGACATTCCCCGCCTGCCGTCGGGGAAAGTCCTACGCCGCGTATTGAAGGAGAGCTATGGATGTACGCCTGACCAGTGAGCAACGCCAGTTATGCGGGGCTGCGGCCAAGCTCGCCGATGACCTCGGACCAGGATCGGTCGCTGATCTGGACGACGACGGCAGGGTCGCGCGTCTCGAGAAGACGGTGCTGTCGACCGGTTGGCGGTCGCTGCGCTCCGACGGGGCGTCGGGTGTCGAGGTCGCGCTCGTCGTCGAGGAGTTCGCGCGCGGGCTCGTCGACATTCCATTTCTCGGGCCGGTGCTCGCCGATGACCTAGCTCGCCGAGTCGGCCGTGCAGTATCGGTGCCGACGTCGGATGCCGAGTCGATCGATCTGACGAGGAGCCTTGCGGGCGCGGTCGAGTCGCCACCGGAGCTCGCCTTGCTCCCCGAGGAAGATGCCGGCCGTTGGTACGCGCTTGCGCTCACCGCGACGACGGCGGACCTCGTCGGCGCGACCCGTGGGACCCTTGCTCTTGCCACCGACTACGCCAAGGTGCGTGAACAGTACGGGTCGACGATCGGGTCGTATCAGGCGGTCAGGCACATGCTTGCGGAGAGCCGTGCGTTGATCGAGGGGTGCGTCAGCCTGCTGCGCCACGCCGCGTGGGCCGTCGACGAATTGCCGGTCGTCGAGGCGATCGAAGCCGCTCGGGTGGCCAAGATCTATTGCGCGCGTTCGGCGCTCACCGTGTGCGAGACGTCGATCCAGGTGCACGGTGGCATCGGTAATACCTGGGAGTGTCTGGCGCACGTCTATCTGCGCCGGGTGCTGGCCGCCACGGAGCTGTGGCCGGTGAAGTTGGAGGAGCTGACAATTGGACTTTCGTGACTCGGCGGAGGAAGCCGCATTCCGGGACAGGTTGCGCGGCTGGCTCACCGGACAGAAGGGCAAGTTCCCCACCTCGGGTGACGAGTACTGGGCCAAGGCTGGTGAGTGGCATCAGGCGCTGTACGAGGCCGGGTTCTTCGGCATGTCGTGGCCGAAGGCGTATGGCGGACAGGATTTGCCGCCGGTCTTTGACGTCATCGTCGACGAGGAGATCGCGAAGGCGGGCGCACCTGCCCGACCCGGCCTGGGTTACCTCGTTGTCGGCCTCAGCCATCACGGCCACGAGGAACTACGCCAACGCTTCCTGCCCGGCATGATCAACGGCACCGAACGCTGGTGCCAAGGCTTCAGCGAGCCCGGCGCCGGCTCCGACCTTGCTTCCCTGACCACGACCGCGACCCGACGGGGCGACGAGTTCGTCATCTACGGTCACAAGATCTGGACGAGCTACTCCGACGTCGCCGATTGGTGCCTGGTGCTGGCCCGCACAGACAAGGACGTGCCAAAGCACAAGGGCATCTCTGCTTTCATCGTGCCGATGCACCAGGACGGTATCGTCCAGCGCCCGCTGAAGATGATCAGCGGCGTCACCAGGGAGTTCGGCCAGGTCGAGTTCGATGGAGCATGCGTGCCCGCCGAAAACATGGTTGGAGCGCCGGGTGACGGCTGGAAGCTCGCGATGACCGTCGTCAGCCACGAACGGGAACCATCCACCCTGGGCTTCTCGGCGCGGTACGGAAAACTTGTGCGCCAGTTGAACTCCCGGGTCAATGGACCCGCGCCGGACGAACTGTCCTGGGCCTGGGTGCAGACAGAGATGTTGCGGCTGCACGTACGGCGGCGGTTGTCCGAGCAGTTGGACGGCCTGACCCACGGGCCGCAAGGTTCGCTTGACAAGCTGCTGATGACGTGGGTCGAACAATCGGTCGGGCACGCGGCACTCGCTGTGGCCGGCACCTCAGACCCCGAACTGCTCAGTGCCTACTTGTACAGCCGTGCTCAGAGCGTCATGGGTGGTACCTCGCAAATCCAGAAGAACATCATCGCCTCACGCATATTGGGATTAGGAGTCTGACGTGTACGACATGCCCGACGAGATCGACGTCCAAGCCGACGGTGGCCTGCGCATCATCACGCTGAACCGGCCCGATGCACTCAATGCGGTCAACGACGCGCTGCACGTGGGGTTGGCAAAGCTGTGGGACGCGCTCAACGAGGATGCCCAAGCGCGGGCGGCAGTTATCACCGGTGCCGGCCGAGCGTTCTCGGCAGGCGGCGACTTCAACTATCTCGACGAGTTACGCAACGATGAAGCGTTGCGCCAGAAGACGATCAAGCACGGTCGCGATCTCGTCATCGGCATGGTGCGATGCCGTATCCCGGTCGTCGCCGCGGTCAACGGACCAGCGGTCGGGCTGGGCTGCAGCCTTGCCGCGCTGTCTGACATCGTTTACATCGCCGAGACGGCGCATTTCGCTGACCCCCACGTGCAGATCGGTCTGGTGGCCGCTGACGGCGGTCCGCTGGTCTGGCCGTCGCAGATCAGCCTGTTACAGGCCAAGGAGTTCGCGTTGACGGGGGTTCGGATCAAGGCCCAACGAGCGGTCGAACTCGGCCTGGCCAACCATGTCGTCGCCGACCCGTTGACCGAGGCCATCGCGTGCGCGAAAAAGATCCTCGAACTGCCTCAGCAGGCCGTCGAGGCCACGAAGCGACTGATGAACATCCAGCTGGAGAAATCCGTACTCGCGTCGCTCGATTACGCGAATCTGGCGGAATACGTGTCCTTCGGGACAGCAGATTTCAACGCTATCGTGGACGGCCTGATCGCCAAGAGCCGAGGCTAGTTAGCACAGTGACAACCGTGCACCGTCCCCGTCAGCCGGCGGCACTCGCGACTGGCATGGCGGTCTCGACTTTGGTGAGGTTGCCGACAAAGCCTGCAGCGCTTCGTATTTCAGCGAAAGACCGGATCATCGCGTCGGTCGCTTCATGCGGATCGTCGCAGGTCAGGTCATCGGTCAGAACCGAAATGTTCAATTGGTCTACGTAACTCCAGACAGTGATATTCATTCCGCTGCCCGCCACTAGTGGGCCCACGGAATAGATCTCGCTGATCGTCGCTCCTCCGATGCGGCCTAGTTCCTTGGGGCCTGGGACGTTCGACACAGTCAGATTCATGATCGCACTCGAGTCGACGCGCTTCGACTGGAAGCTGAAAGCTGCCGGAGCAACGACGGGCGGTAGGTAGGCCAGCCATGAGGCAATGACTGTCGGCCCCAGGAGGTGGAAATTCTCCTTGGCGATCCCAGTTGACAAGGCCGTCAGCCGGACTCGCTCCAGTGGCTCGGCGATGTGCACGGGCAGCGAGGGCGTCATGTAGCTGTACTCGTTGCCCGCCAATCGATCCGGCGAGGTGTCGAAACTCACCGGAACTCCTGCGATCAGAGGCGCGTCGGCATGTCCGTCATAGGACATCAATAGCTCGCGGAGCGCGCCGGCCACCATCGCAAGTACGAGATCGTTGATTGTGACCCCGAGGTGCTTACTGGTCTCCTTGAACTCAGCAAGCGCCAACGGCGCAGTCGCAAAGCGGCGCCCGGGCGAGACCACGTGATTGATGAAGGTGGGCGGCGGCGCGAAATTGCGGGCGAGTTCCGGATGCATCTCGCGTTCCCGGGAGCGACGCCGAACCCGTATAACCCCTGCGCCGGTTTCGCGCAGAAGTTTGGGCAGTCGCCGAATCTGCCGCACGTGGTCTCGGCCTGCGGCCCTGAGCAGACTGCTTGCTGTCACCACCTCATCCCTCGATGAGGACGGCCGCACATCTTCTGGGGCCACATCGCTGACCGGGTTCATCGCCTTGGCCATCTGATTGGCTGAGGCCACGCCGTCAGCGAGGGCGTGGTGCACCTTGTGGATCACCGCGACGCGGTCGTCCGACAACCCCTCAGCGACATACATCTGCCATAACGGGCGCCGCCGATCCAGTGGGGTGCCGGCTACCTGGCCGATCAACTGGTCTAGCTCGCGCCGACCGCCCGGGCTGGGCACACGCAACTGTTGGAGGTGATAGTCCAGGTCTATGTCTGCGTTCTCCTGCCACATGGGGTGATGCAGCTTTAGCGGGACGTCCACAAGCTGGTAGCGCAACGGCGCTAACGCGAGCAATTGCGGATAGGCCACGCGGCGAAACAAGTCGAAGCTGAAGCCTCCTTCGACATCACCGACGTCGAGCACCCCGATCTTGAGTGTGTGCATATGGATCTGGGCTGTCTCGCTGTAGAGCAACATGGCGTCCACCCCGTTGAGTCGCTTCACCCAACCCACCTCCTGCAGATACAACTCGAGCTTGCGTCCTCATTGGACCCCGCCAGTTCGGGTCGCATGCAGCTTCGGAGAATTTGGCCTCAATCGCCGTTACATTCGAGCAGGACTTTGTATTGCCACCGGCGCGCACGTCGGCTGAGATGCGATTGTGAACCCGGCAGGATCGGAGGAGCCGGCCAGGCGTTCAGCTACGGCGGTAGCAGTGCCGACTGCTTTGGTCAGCGCACCGCGGCCTTGATGATCCTGTCGACAACGGTTCGGGGAAGGTACTCCACGACCCAGTTCTGCAGGCTGCCACCGTTCACGAGATACCGAGGTCTGGGCCGATCACTGGTGACAGCGCGATACACGGCGTTGGCCAGGACTGCGGGATCTCGCGCATTCTTCTCGTCCTTACCGGCCATCTTGGTGACGAAGGCGACCAGGGGCTCGAACGGCGAGCCCGCCGGCACTGAGGAACTCAGCCGCCCGGTGATGCTCTGACTCATCGGCGACCGAAATGAGCCCGGCTCGATCACGATCACCGGAACATTCACGAACATCAGTTCCTGGCGCAGAGCGTCTGAGTATGCCTCCACCGCATGCTTGCTCGCCGCGTACGGGCCCGAGGTCGGGCCGGCCCGAAACCGGCCCGCGGCCGAACTCACGTTGACGACGCGTCCGCTCCCCGCCCGTATCAGCGCAAACATGGCGCGGTTGACTCGGTGCGTGCCGACCACGTTCACCGCGAGGATGCGCTCCAACCGCTCTTCGGACACTTCCATCATCGGGCCGAGGTCCAAGAGGCCGGCAAAGTTGATCACTGCGCCCAGACCATTGGTGTGAGTGAGGATTTCACGTGCCGCTGCGGCGCAACTCTCCGAGTCGGTGACATCAAGGGTGATCGGCGTCCGGCTTGGCACCGGTGCCGGCGGCGCGATGTCGCCTGCGAACACGTGCCAGCCCCGTGCCGAAAACGCCTCGGCGGTGGCTGCACCTAGTCCGCCTGCCGCGCCGGTGACAAGGACAGTCTTATTCACCCGTCAGTTCCTTCCCTAGAGTGGCCCGAGCGCTGGAGCATTAGCCGCTTCGGGTCTATTCACGCTGATCGTGGCGACGTTGTCGGATACGTCGTAGAGAACGAGATCGTCGGTCATGCCGTCACCCCTTCGACGGGGAGTAGTGGGGCCGTCCGAGCCGAAGCTCCTGCTGGGCAATCATGTTGCGGAACACCTCCAGGGTGCCGCCGTAAATACCGGTAGGGGCGGCTAACCGAAACAGGTACTCGACCGCGCCATCTCCAACGGCTCCGTCAGCATCCTTCGGCAGGCTCGAGGCGGTCCCGAGGATGTCCATCAGATCCGGGGAGACCTCCCGCATGGTCTGGGCAACCGCGACGCGCCCGAACATCCCGGGGGCGCTCAGCGCAGCCTCCATTCGGGCGATGCTCCGACCGAGTCGGTACTGGACGGCCTCATCGTCGAGTGGGCGGGGCCCGTCGGGCTTCACGATGCTCACGGCTGCAGCCACCGTGTCAGCCGCCTCAGCCATGACCGTCGCGTGATGGGACATCGACGAGAGGTTCTGCAGGCCGTCGGCGATGCGCTCCAGCGTGCCGTGCTCGGACTTGAGTGCCTCCCGCAGCACCGCCCAGCCGCCGTTGACCTCCCCGACCCGGTACTTGTCCTCGACTCGCACATCGCTGTAAAAGACGATGTTGGTGCGGTCACCGTCCACGGTGCGGATGCCCTGGATGTCGATCCCAGGAGTATCGAGCGGCACCAGGAACATGGTGAGGCTCTGGTGTTTGGGCGCTTCGGGGCTGCTGTTCGTGATCAGAAAGACGTACCGGCTGTTGTGGGCGTTGGACGTGAACATCTTTGAGCCGTTGATGACCCAGCCGTCACCGTCACGCACCGCACGCGTCTTGCAGGTCGCGACATCGGAACCGCCATCGGGCTCGGTGTATCCAAGGCAGAGTCGGGTCTGACCGGACAGCACCCCAGGCAACACTTCCGCGGCGAGTTCCGGCGATGCGAGCCGAGCGACGGTGTGCGCGATCACGGCGGTGGTGCCCCAGTGAAACCACGGCGTGTGAGCGCGGCCGACTTCGAGTTCCCAGATGCGCCGCCGCACAGCGGTGAATCCGCCGTCGGATTCAACATTGAAGTCGCCGGCCAAATAGCCTTGCGCACCAAGCGTTTCGTGCACGCCTTCATCGAAGTTCTCGCCGGTTTCGCGATCACGCCTGATGACCTCGTCGGTCACGCACGTGCGCAATGACGTCCGGAGGTTGTCACGAAACACTTGATCGTCGCAGGACAGCGCCACTCGCGAAAAGTCCATGATTACGCTCCCCCGCCGTGATGCCGGCTTTCGCGCGCAGCGACGATGCCAGCGATGTGTTTGGCGCTCGCCGCAGGGTCGCCAGCTGCCAACGGCCATCCCCTGGCCCGAACTAGATACGCTGAGGCCGCCGCTTCCGCGGATACCCCGAGACCGCCTTGGATGTGGACGGCCATCGTCGCCGCTTTCGCGGCCTCTTCCGCCATGAAGACAAAGGCCGACGCCGCCAATTCAGCTCGCTCGTCGGGTTCGTTGTCGAGAAACCACGCCGCTCGCCGTGCGAGATTACGGCCGCTCTGCACGGTGATCGCCATGTTGGCCAACGGATGCGAGATGCCCTGCAAGGTCGAGATAGGCACACCGAGGGTGTAGCGGGTCTTCGCGAATTCGACGGCTATGGTCATGGTCTCTTCGACCAGCCCCGCCAGCGCGGCCGCCATCAACACTCGCCACTCATCCCGGGCCCGTTGGTAACTCGCAATTGACTCCGGCCCAGTGGCGAGTACCGTTCTCGAGTCGGCGGCGGCCGGATCAACCCAAGCCATGGGTAACCTGCCGAGATTGTCGACTTTGGGGCAATGGGTGTCAAAGGTCAGTCTCAGGATGTCCTGGCCTTCGCAGACGACGATGTCGTCGGCGATCGAGCCCGACGAGATCAGGCGAACTCCGCTGCCGCCACCGATCTGGGGGTCGAAGCCGGCCAATAACTCACCTTGGATCAGCGCGGCGGCGTGTTCTCCGTCGGACGGCAGCGCGCCCAAGCGGCCCAATAGTCGCGTGGCGCAGACATGATCGATCCACGGTACGGGCGCGATCGCCCGGCCGACCTCCTCGGCGACCAGCGTGAGATCGACCAATGTCGCTCCATCGCCACCACAGGACTCTGGCACTGCCATCGTCGTTGCGCCCATGGCGCACAGGCGTTCCCAAAGGCTTTTGTCGAACCCCGTCGGCTCCGCGGCGCGGGCGGTGTCGACCGGGCAGTGCGTCTTGAAGAACTGTCTGTACGCCGACTGCAGATCGGCGTGATCCGCGGACAGGCTGTAGTCGAGTCTGCGCAATTCGTAGCGATCCATCGTCACGGCTTCCGCGCCGGGACCGGGACAGCGGTCGTGCCCGCCTCCGACTGGAGGTCACCGTGGATTGGCCGTGGCATGCGTCGAGCGTGACACTTTGGAGCATTTTTGTAAAGCAACGGGTGGTGCGGCGCCCACCCATGCAAGTCGGCCATATTCCAGAACCGACATCCAAGTGCGACCAAGAAAGACGTGACACTTTCCATCAAATCTGTAAAGCTGGATGGGAAGCGATCGGCGTGCCGGTGTGATGCCCTACGCCCCCGAACTGTCGAGCCGGTCGAGGCCTCATTGATCGATGACTGAGAGGGATTCACGTGGGAATCGTCACCACCAGTTCAGAGACGGCTTTCACCCAGCCGGCGGATACCGTCTACGACTTCGTCACCAATCCGGCCAACTGGACCAAGACCTACCCCGGCAGCGCGCACGTGGGCCAGGTACCGACCGATCTGCCGCTGAAGATCGGTGATGTCTGGACCGAAGCCGGTCCCGACGGTGACCGCGTCTACACGTGGCATTTGGCGATCGCGGTACGCCCGAAAATGTGGGTGTTCAACTCCGTCGGTCGACTGGGTCATGATCGCGACGGCAACGGGGGCATGGAGGGGCGCATCACCGTCCAGTACCAATTCACGCGCCCGGGCAGCGATATCACGCTCTTCACCCGGACAATGACCATCGAAGCTTACAAAGATGCTCCGCTGCCGGACAAGTTGTTTCAGATCGTCAACCCGGCCAACATCGATAAGTATCACGCTGCGGTCGCCCGCGAACTGGCCAACGAACAGATGTCTGCCGATGCTGAGGCGCGAGACGAACTCCCATGCCCCAACTGAGAAGACGGGGCACGCATCCACCGTTGCGCCGGCAAGCGCGACGTTATCGGCAGGCTGGCCACTGGCTGCCTTCGCAGACGGCCACCGAGCACATCGATGCCATATCGACTGGAGGTTCCCGAGAGGCGTTGGTGGACAACGATTCCGTCTGGACGTATGCACAGCTGGGGGCCGCCGTGGACAACGTGCGGGGCATCCTCGCTCGGGCCGAGGTGACAGCGGATGACGCCGTATTGATCCTCGCGCCGCTAAGGAACGCAGCAGTAGCCGCCTACCTGGGCACGCTCTACCACGGCGCCGTCGCTGTGCTGCTGGACAGGAGAATAGGGACGGCTGACGTCACCAACGCCTGCAGTGCCGCCCGACCGCGGGTGGCCCTGGCATTCGATGACGACTCACGACGCCTCGGTCTGCCCCGCCACTGCCGGGTGTTGTCTCTAGATCACGTCAGCACGCGGCCTTGCGGCATGAACACCGCCGGCACCCCCGTCGATCCCGATGCGACGGCAACGGTGGTGTTCACCTCCGGCACGACGAGTGCACCCAAAGGTGTCGTTCACACGATCAATAGCCTGCGGTGTGGGGCCGCCAACATGATCGAGGCCCTGCACATCGGTGAAGACGACGCGTTCTATCTGTCCAGCCCAATGGCCAGCATCACCGGCGTGCTGCAGCTGCATTCGGCAGTGAGCAAGCACGCCAAAGTAATTCTCGAAGAAAGCTTTTCGGCATCCTCGGCCTTCGACCGGGTGCGTGATCACGGAGCAACGGTCATTGGTGGCGCGCCAGTCATCGCGGAGACGCTCTTCGCCGAGGCCGAGCGACGCGGCGAGTCATTGGCCCTTCGATGCATTGCTGTTGGCGGCTCGATGATTCCGCAGACGGTGCTGGCCAGCGCCGCGCGATTCGGGGTTCGGGCGGTGCGCGTCTACGGCTCCTCGGAGGCGCCGTTCTCCACCGCGACGGCACTGGACGGACCCGGGTCAGCCAGCGATGACGGCGCCCCGTTGCCAGGCGTCGAGATCGCCATCCACGACGCCGGCGGAGCCGACGAACTCATTGTCCGTGGTCCGCACCAGTTTCATGGATACCTCGACGCGAGTCAGAATGCGGATGCTTTCGCCGACGACTGGCTGCGCACCGGTGACCAGGCCGACATCGAGTCGGGCCGGATGCGAATCAAGGGCCGGCTCAAGGACATCGTGGTGCGCAAGGGGATGAAGATCTCGATGGCCGAACTCGACGCCGCGGCATCGGGTTTAGGCGACTGCGTCGCCTTCGGGGTGGCGGACGAGGAAACCGGCGAGCGTCTGGCACTGGCGATTCGTGCCGCGACCGCGACCAGGGACATCGGTTACACCGAGGTGGTGAAGCACCTCACCAGCGGCGGATTGGCAAAGTGGAAATTGCCGGAGCAGATCGTGGTGTGGGACGGCCCTTACCCCCGAACCGCGAGCGGCAAGATCATTCGTCAACAGCTCGCCGACGGGAACCGGCATCTGCACACGTTCTATGCACCACGTATCTCCAGGAGCTGATCGTCGCCTCGCGTGTTCGGTAATACGGTGCGGCATTTCGGTTCACGGATCGTTATCGCTTGGCCGCCGTCCGTGCCGGCGTCGCGACGGCGCGGGCATCCGATGGCGAATCAAAGGTGTAGTCGGCCGCCTTGAATCGCCGCGTCATCCCCCAGAACACGCGTGCGCTCCGCGGCCATTGCGTCACGACGCGACCGTTGGCGGCGCGAAAGTAGTTGTTGCAGCGGGTTAGCCACACGGTCCCCTGCATCCACCGGTCGATCTTGGCGATGAAGTCGGCCATCGCCTCGGGACGTACCGCCACATAGGATTTACGCCGCCGGCGCATGTACTTGAGCGCTCGCACGATGTAATGGGCTTGCGCCTCGAGCATGAAGATGACGCTGTTGGAGCCGACGTTGGTGTTCGGTCCGTACAGCATGAAGAAGTTCGGATAATTCGGAACGGCCATGCCCATGTACGCGGATGCACCAGTGCGCCAGGTCTCATGCAGCGATGTGCCGCCCTGCCCGATCACCTCGATCTGGCCAAGGTAGTCGGCCGCCGCATAACCGGTTGCACACACCACGACGTCGACGTCGAGTTCACTGCCATCCTCGGTCACCAGGGAGCGGGCCCGCAACGAACGAGCAGGGCTGGATACGACTTCGACATTCGGTTGCGTCAGTGCGGGAATGAAATCCGAGGAGAAGACCAGACGCTTGCAACCCAGCGGATGCTCGGGCGTCAGCTTCTGGCGAAGCTGCTCATCTCTGACCTTGGAGTCGAGCAGGCTCAACGCGATGGCCCTGAACTCCTGCGTCTTGTCGCTGCCGTTCTCAATGACGGAGATGTTCGACTCACTACGCAGCCACAGCCGTGTCCGGTAGAGCTTCTTGGCGAACGGGATGTGCGCAAAGGTCCACTTCTCCCGGGCGGTGTACGGCCGGTCCGGTTTCGGCAAGATCCAAGTGGGCGAACGCTGGATCGAGTAGACCTTTTCTGCCACTTTCGCCAGTTCGGGCAATACCTGAGACGCGGTGGATCCGGTGCCCAGCACCGCAACTCGCGAGCCCTGCAGGTCGACGGAATGGTCCCAGCGCGCAGAATGCATCACGGTGCCGGTGAAGGGTTCCTCTTCGAGCAGCGTGGGCATCGTCGGTTGCGTGAACAGCCCGACAGCGGAGACCACGACGTCGAAGATGTGAATGTCGCCGGCCGAAGTTTTCAGCTGCCAGTTCTTTTTAGCGTCGTCCCATTCGGCCGAGACGACCTCGGTCCGTAGCTTCAGCTGCGGACCCAGCCCGTAGCGCTGAGCACACTGCTCGAAGTACTCAAGGATCTCCGGCTGAGTCGACCACAATCTGGACCAGTTGGCGTTTAGCTCGAACGAGAACGAGTACAGGTGGGACTTCACGTCGCAGGCGAGTCCGGGATAGGTATTGATCCGCCAGGTTCCGCCGACCCCATCTTCACGGTCGAAGATGGTGAAATCGCGAAAACCCGCCTTTTTCAGGAAGATTCCCAGCGCTAGTCCACCGGGGCCCGCTCCGATGATCCCCACCGAGAGGGTCTTAGACATCGTGTTCATCCAATCTGCAGGCATTGCCCACCATCGACGACGAGTTCGGAGCCGGTGATGAACGATGCCTGCCCGGAGACGAGGAACGACACGGCGTCGGCGATCTCCATCGGTTTGCCGAGTCGACCGATGGCAGCACTGGCCGCCAAGCGACCCTGCGTCGATTCATCGAGCATGCGAGTCTCGACTGGCCCAGGGAACACCGCATTGACACGGATGCCTGAGCTGGCGAGCTCGGCCGCAGCGACCTGGGTCAGACCCCGCAGCGCCCACTTCGATGAGCCGTACGCGGCGTGGTTCGGGAACGGCCGGATCGCCCCGGTGCTACAGGTATTGACGATGGCCGCGCCGTCCGCCTGTCGAAGTTGTTGTAGCGCTGCTTGAATCCCGAGGAACGGACCGAGACAGTTGACCCGCCAGCTTGACTCGAAACCGGCGGGAGTTTCGTCGGCGAACGACGCCCGGTGCAGAACGCCGGCATTGTTGACCAAGGTGGTCAAGGTGCCGAATCGTTCGGCGATCTCACTGACGGCTGCTCCCCACTGATCTGGGGATGTCACGTCCAACCCGACGGTGATGACCGCGGCCGGGTCGAGCGCATGCGTGGTGGCCTTCAGCTCGTCGACGAGTACGTCACAGGCGGCGACGCGGAAACCGTCTTCGGTCAGACGCGCCACGATGGCCGCACCCTGCCCGCGCGCGGCGCCCGTCACCAGTGCGACGCGATCGGACGACGTCACTGCGCCTGCGTTGCTTGCTGCGGAGTGTCGGACAGTCCGTCAGCAGTGATGAATTGGCATCGGCGGCTTCGAAATTGCCACCGATCCCCCGTCTTGGTCAGTGCGTCGTCATAAAGCGCGGGTCGCATATCGTGCGTGGTCGCGTCGACGAAGAGCACCTGCGAGCGGACCGCCGCCGTCGAGCCTTGGACTTCGATGTGGGTGGCCCCGATGAGATGCAATCCATTCGGCGCCCGGGTAAACATCCGCCCGATCTTGTCGCGACCGGTCAGCGTCTTGCCGTACACAACGAAATCTCCGTCCTCGGTGAACAACTCAACGCATCCTTCAACGTCGTCCGCGTCCAAGGAGAGCGCGTACTCGACGAGCAACTCTCGAATCGCCTCCTGCTCAGCCTTGAGATCGGTACCGCCATCAGTCACCGTGATCACTTCCTTCCGTCCCTGCGTTCGACACTCACGCCGCGACCTTCACATCCTCGAACTACCAGGACCTTGGGAACCCGAACAGTTGGGTTGCAAGAACATTGCGGACGATCTCTGAAGAACCACCTGATATCGTCAGCGCCCGCGACCACAGGAACGCCTGCTGCCAGCGTGCGTACACGTCGGCTCCTTCCGGTCGCAGCCGGCCCGATGCGGCAAGATTGATGGCGTACAAACAGATCGCGACGTTCAGTTCGGTGTAGGCGAGTTTGGCGATCAGGGCGTCGGCGGGCTCGTCGGTCCCGCTCGCCACCCGGTCGACCGCGCGCCGCGCGATGCACTCGACGCCTGACACCCGGGCGCTGTAGTCGGCCATCGCTTCACGTACTACCGGGTCGTCGATGGCGTTGCCGGATGGAAACTCGACGTGGCGTGCCAACTCGACCAGATCGTCGAACAGCAATTCGAGCATGACGGTGTTGGCGCCGACGTAGGCCCGTTCCGAGGCCAGGCCCGTATTGACCACTGCCCAGCCCTGATTCACCGCGCCCAGGACCTGCTCGGCGGGAACGATCAGGCCATCGAGATAGACCTCGCAGAACTCGTCAGAACCGGTCATCTCACGGATCGGGCGGACATCGATGCCGGGGCTGGTCATGTCGACCAGAAACACCGTCAGCCCGGCATGCGGTCGGACGGCCGGATCGGTACGTGCGAGTAGCACGCCCATCTGTGACCACTGACCGTCGGTGGTCCAGACCTTCTGCCCGTCGACGCGGAAGCCGCCATCCGGTAGCGGTGTGGCCTTGGTGCTCAGTCTCGCCAGGTCGCTCCCCACTCCAGGCTCACTGAACAGCTGACACCAGATGTCCTGGGCGGAGCGAATGCGCGGCAGATACCGGGCCTTTTGCTCCTCGGAACCGAACTCGATGATCAGGTGTGCTGCCAGCAACACCTGGTCGATTGGCCTGGGAGCCCGAGCCCGCACGATCTCCTCCATGACCACCGCGTCGCGATAGGGCGAGTGCCCCTCGACGCCGCCGTGCTCCGCCGGCCAGGAGCCGCCCAACATCCCGGCGCTGAACAGCTCCGCATACCAGTTCCGCACCGTGCGTTCGGTTTCTGGATCGCGCGGCACTCTGATGCCGTCGTACCAGGATCCCGATGGCGCCTTGCGGGCGATGAAGTCGCGGACGTGACGGCGGAATTCGGTATCCGCCGCGCGATCTGCCGGCCTGTCTACCACTGCGCCTCCTGCGCGAGTCGCTGCTGAGGGCGTCCGGACCCACTTCCCATCGAGGTGTTCTGAACCACCCGGCGGAGGTAGAAGTGATGTCCGAACTCCCAGGTGAATCCGATCGCACCGGCGAGTTGGATGCAGTCACTGATGATTTCGCTGCTGCGGCGGCTGAAGAATGTCTCGGTGGTGGCAACCCGACGGGCCAGGTCGGGTGCGCCGTGATCGACGGCTGCGGTGGCGCCGTCGAGTAGTAGCCGCATCTGTTGCGCGGTGACCGCGTGGTCGACGAGGCGGTGCGCTACGGCTTGATACTTTCCGATCAGCGAGCCGAATGTCGTTCGCTGCGAGGCGTATTCAGCCGTGCGTTCGAGAACGTGGTCGACGCAGCCGAGCGTATCGGCGCAGTACAGCAGAGCTTTGGCTGCGCGGCCTTCGACGGCCAGCCCGGAAGCTGGTGCTGACACGGTGGTCCCACGCCGGTTGCGCAGACCCACCTCAACGATGCGCCGGCTGACATCCAGCGACGGCATGTCACGGACGTCGGCGTCGACCGCTGAGGTGACGATGAGTGAGCCGTCGTTGATTGCGACGACGAGTGGTGTCTCGGGGAGCCCGCAGACCATGGGGTCCATCGTTGCGGTGAGGACCGGGGAGGAATCGGTCACTACGTCGGCGGTGGCGAACAGCGCTGCCGG